>OLWH01000014.1_pt1 | contig 128527 bp, 111 predicted proteins | sample 1673381 | NCBI WGS metagenome assembly OLWH01 (sample SAMEA103958110, study PRJEB25191) | human gut metagenome | reverse complement strand
ACGCCGCTGGCTGCTGAAACAGCAGCCGAATAAAACGGTTTTTAACCGTTTTATTAAAAACTAGTATCAAGCGCCGGGGGTGTAGGTATATTGCAGCACCTCGCCGCTGCTGTCGTTGCAGACGATCACGGCCGTACCCAAGCGGGTCAGATTCTCGTTTTTGGCCGCCGGGGTCTTTTTCAGGCTCCACAGCTGTGTCTGGTCAAAGTTCTCCGCGGCGGAGCCGTCGGCGGGGGTGATGGCGTAGTAGGCCACGGTGTAGGTCACTTCTTTGCTCAGGAAGGGCTTCTTCGCGTACTCGATGATGGCCACGCAGGGCTTGTTCTCCCGCGTCCGCCCGGAGATGATATCGTACATCTCCTGATTCTTCTCCACCACTTCCTCAGCGGAGTAGTTCTTCGTCAGGGAGTTGTTTTCATAGTAGTAGCCCAGATATCCCGCCACGCAGCCGCAGCCCAGCGCGAACAGCACCGCCAGTGTTACGATCTGCTTCTTATTGAATTTCAGGGCTTCCTTGGAGTGACCCACGCTGTAGGTCAGGCCGAGGCGGTTGGTGATGGGCAGCATCACGCCCAGAAACAGCGCCAGCAGTACGGACTCAATGGGGAACATGAAAATGTTCTTGATCATGCCGGGGACGACCATGGCGAGGGTGTACTGCTTTCCGTCCATGTAAAGGGCATAATACCACATCATGATAGGGGTCTGGAGCAGCACATTGATGACCAGACTGACGGTAAACCGGCTGAGCATGACCCGGGTGGTGGTGACCTTTGCCCGGTACAGGAACAGGGCGAAAACCAGGGCGCCGCCGACTTCCGTCAGGATAAAGGGCAGGAAGTACATGCCCTCCGGACGGATGACGTAACCCAGCACGTCCGTGATGCAGGCGGCCAGCATGGCCATCACAGGGCCAAAGACCATAGCGCCCAGCGCATTGACAAAAAACGCGGTATTGATCTTCAGGAAGGGCGTAATGGGGATGGCGACCTGCTTCATAACCAGACGCAGGGCGATCATGAGAGCCGCGAATACCAGCATGTGGGTGTCCTTCAGCTCGGCGGCAGCGTCACGCCAGTAGGCTTTGGAAAACGGATGGGAATACAGGGTATTGCTCTTTTGTGATCTGGACATAAAAAGTCCTCCTTTCATGCAGCGATGATCCCATGCTCCCGCATTGACCCTACGGAATCGTGTATGCAAAAACTCCCCTTGCGGCTTTTCGCCGAAAGGGGAGATAGATTGCAGACACATATAACCCGTGGGGAAGGGCAACGCTTAAAGCCGCGACCATTCGCCCGACCGAGTATCGTTGCTACATAAAGGAGGTTATCCCATATGCAACAGCGGGTGCGGTGACCCCATCGTGGAACATTCCTTCGTCCGCCGGGCAAACTCCCCGTCCCGATGGCACTTAACGCGAGGTCTCCTACTCTGTTCGCAGACAAATATACACGAAAGGAGCGGAAAAGTAAATAGGTTTTTTACATTTTTTCGGAAATTTCCGCAATTTATTCGGCGTTCGTCTTTGCCATAGCCGCCCGCATCAGCACCATCCGGTAAATCTCACCATAGGACAGGCGCTCCACTTCCTGCGCCGCTACCAGCGGGACTTCTTTCAGCACCAGATCGCCGGACTTTACCGTGAGCGTCCCCAGACGCTGACCCCGGCTGACGGGGGCCGTGACGGTGGGTTCCAGCGTCACCTCGCTGGTAACGCCGCTTTTCTGCGCCTTGTCGATGAGCAGCGCCATGTCCTGTTCCGGCACCGCGCTGACTCCGGCGTCTTTCCCCAGCCGCACCGGGATCTGGTTGTCACAGTCGCTCAAATCCGGGCTGACCACCGCGAAATTGGCGAAGCCGTAGTCCAGCAGGGACTTGCAGGCGGCGTTCCGGGACTGGCTTGTCTCCGCCCCCATGACTACAGCGATCAGCTCCATGCCGTCCCGCATCGCCGACGCCGACAGGCAGTACCCCGCCCCGGAGGTAAAGCCGGTTTTCAGTCCCGTGGCGCCGGAGTAGAAGCGGATGAGCTTGTTGGTGTTGGACAGGCCGAAGGTGCCGCCCCGCACGGTGTCCATCCAGATGGTCGTGTAGTTTTTGATGAGGGGATGGTATTTCAGCAGCTGCCGGGACATGAGGGCGATGTCATAGGCGGAAGTCCGGTGGTTCACGGCGTCCGTCCCGTCGTCCAGACCGGTGCAGTTGACGAAGCTGGTGTCGTTCATCCCCAGCTCCTGCGCCCGCTGGTTCATCATGGCGACGAAGGCGCTTTCGCTGCCCGCGATATGCTCCGCCATGGCGCAGGCACAGTCGTTGGCCGAGGACACCGCGATGGACTTGAGCATGTCGGAAACGGACATGGTCTCCCCTGCCTTCAGGTAGATCTGGCTGCCTCCCTTGGCGGCGGCAGCTTCGGAAGCCGTCACCGTATCCGTCAGGGCGATCTTCCCGGAATCCACCGCTTCCATAATCAGCAGCATGGTCATGACCTTGGTCACGCTGGCAGGGGCAAGGCGCTCATGGGAATTGGACTCATACAGAATGGTTCCGGTGGCAACATCCATCAGCACCGCGCTTTTCCCCGCCACATCCAGCTCCACCGCCGACGCCGGCAGCGCAATCTGGCACAGCGCCAGCACAAGCGCCGCGACACATATCATCCGCTTCATAGTCATCCCTCCAAACGATTCGTAGTACAACCTATGTCCGCGGGGGATGATTATGCCGGATTTCTTCACCGGTTTGTGCTGTTTCCCTGCCGGTATATAACATTTTGTTGTGCAGTCCCATATTACATTTTGTTTTGTATATACTTGATTTCAGGGGAGGTGTACGCCATGTATGAACGCATTCGGAATCTGCGGGAGGATCACGACCTCAAGCAGGAGGACATCGCGCGGCTGCTTCACTGCACGCAGGCCTGCTATTCCAATTACGAGACCGGCAAGCGGGACATCCCAACGGAGGTGCTTCACACCTTGGCAGACTACTACCACGTCAGCATCGACTATCTGCTGGGGCGAACCAGCCGGAAAGAGCCGTACCCTAAATAATAACCGTCCCCGGCAGCGTCAGCCTGCCGGGGACTTTTCCGTATATGCAGCGCCAACGGACATCCTCTGCGGGATATTTTTCGCGGCCCGCCCGCCCACTGCACATTTTTTCGCCGCCGGAATACCATGGAATGAGCGGCAAAGCTCAAAATTCGATATCGGAGGTAACTTCTATGTGCAACAACAACGGTCTGTGCGGCTGCCTGAACAACAACTGGTGGTGGATCGTCATTCTGATCCTCCTGCTGTGCAACTGCGGCGGCTGGAACGGCTGCGAGAGCAACAATAACAACGGCTGCGGCTGCGGCTGCTAAACAGAGAACGGGCGCCCTCTCCGGGCGCCCATCCACATGCAAAACGAGGGAGCGGTAAAACCGCTCCCTCATTTTCAGGAAGATTACATATCGAAGGGTTCCATGCTGAGGACGGGGTGACCCACCTCGGACAGGAAGTTCAGCAGCTGCTCGGGGTCCTCGGTGCAGATGGTCTCATCGGCGATCATGTCGGTGAAGTTCTCTACGCCGTACATTTCCAGAGCGGTCTTGTCCAGACGCTCACGCATCTGATCCTTCAGAATCTTGGGCAGCCAGACGATACGGCCGGGGCCGCCTTCGGCAGCGATGAACTTGTGGGAAGCAATGAAGTGCTTGCCATGACCCATGAAGCCGGGGGTCTGCACGCCGCCGCCGGTCATGGAGGCCATCTCGGAGAAGGTCATGCCCAGAGGCGTCATGCCCGCGTGCTCACGGCAGGTGATGACGACACCCATGGAAACAGGCTCGACGCCGCAGATACACTCGAAGCAGCCGCAGGAGGTCATGGGGTCCTGGAACAGGGAGTACAGAGTAACATGCTCCAGAGCGCCATGGCTGTACTTGTTGACGGCCTCGTCCACGCTGGCGTAGCGGCCCAGCTTCTCGTCGGTGCAGCCTTCCTTGAGGATGGGCTGGCAGGGACCGGCGGAATCCAGTTCCTTGGTGGCCTTGGCGTCCAGCCAGGACACGGCGCCGCACAGACCCAGACGCTCGGGAGTGACGATGCACACGTGGCTGGGGGAGAAAGCCTGACACATGATGCAGGTGTAGTACTGATCCACGGACTCGTCGGTCATGGAGGCCAGACGGGCGTCACGCTTGTCGAACACTTCGTTGGCAGCGGCGCGGAGAGCGGCGTTCTTCTCGGGATTGACCACGATGGTGACCTGGCACTTGTCCACGACGGCCTCGAACTCGCTCTTGACCTTGGCGTACAGCACTTCGCCCAGATGCTTGAACTTGAAGCCGGCCTCAAAGTCGGACTTGGAAATACGGACGCGGATCATGTCGCGCTGACCGGTGTGCATAACGCCCTCGATGCAGTTGATCCAGGAGTGGATCTTACGCTCCATGACGGACTCGAAGTCGGGCTGCATGGCCTTGCCGGCGACTTCCACGGTGTAGCTCAGAGAAATCTTGGAGCCGACGGGGATCTCGTCGATTTCGGGGCCGTCCACAACGATCTTGTGGTCTTCCACCTCGGAAGCATCCCGGGTCTGCACCAGCTCGAAGCAGTCCACACGGGAGCCGTCCACTTCCACCTGCATGTCGCCGCGGCGGATGATCTCGCCCTCGAAAGCGGTGGCGAAGGCCACGGGGATGTCGATGTTGGTGATCTTCAGCTTGATGTCGCGAGCCTCCAGAGAGGTGGCGTTCCACTTGGAAGTATCCAGCTGCTGGATCAGGGACTTGGGAACACGGAACATGTTCTCGGTCTCGTTGGAGATAACGGGGAAGCCAAGGCAGATAGCGCCGGCGCCGTAGGAGACGATCTCATCGGACAGGGGCTTGTAAGCGTTGACAAACGCCTTGACGCGGTCCATGGTGTACTTGGCCAGAGAGGCGAAGTCGCCGGGGGTCACGTTGCCGAAGATCAGCGCGGCACGGACGGCCACGGAGACAACGTGGATAACGGACTGCATTTCGTAGCCCAGAGGCACCACGCGGACGTTCTCGCCCAGCTTCATGCCGGCGTCGAAGCAGTGCTTGATGGAGTCGCCGGTGAGGGTGACCAGAATACCCTGCGCCTGATAGGACTTGGCCAGAGCCACAGTCTCGGCGGGGTCTTCCGCGCCGCCGATGATAACGGCAACGCCGGGGATGTCGCCGGTGACCAGCGGCACGCCCAGATTACGGACGAAAGCGTCGGTCAGGTGGCCCATTTCCGGCTCGGCATAAGGCTCCGCGCCGTGCAGGTACTTCAGCGCTTCCAAAAACTCGGCGCACAGAGCGGATGCAATGCCGCTTTCAAAGGCGTCGTGGAGGCGGTTGTTGCGGGTCATCTTGGACTTGATGGTGTCCATGGCGGCCTTCATCTCACCCAGAGTGGTGATCTTCACGCCGGTGACGCCGTAGTAACAGGGCAGGCTGTAAGCGGTGCCGGGGAAAGATACAGGCTCGCTTTCGCCGTAAGCAGCGATGGCCTCATCAATGGCGGCTACAGTACGGGCGTAGTTGTAGTCGTTGCCGCCAAAAACTCTTTCAAAAAGTGTCACGGTATTTCCTCCTAATTTAAGATTCATCACGATCCAATATCGCTTTGATTTTCCGAATTTCTTCGATTGCCGCGGGACTGAAATCATAGGGGGATTTCCCCTGCCGGTCGGCGTCTATGATGTCAGGGTTGTAGTGGATGAAGCCCAGCAGGTCTTCCGCCGGAATGGCGGAGCGGATGAATTCCTCGTCGCCGTCGTCCCGGATCTTGTTTGCCACCACCCGAACGCGGGTAATGCCCAAGTCCTTTGCCAGACGCTTGACGTTATGGTAGGTCTGCACCGATCTTGCGCCGGGCTCGATCACCACGATGAACTGATCCATGTTGGCTGCCGTTCCCCGTCCTAAGTGCTCCAGACCCGCTTCCATATCCATGATGACCACATCGTTCTTCCGATAGGTCAGCGCAGAGAGGATGGCCTTCAGCATCACGTGCTCGGGGCAGACGCAGCCGCTGCCGCCCACATCCACGGTACCCATGACCAGCAGCTTGACGCCGTTGATCTCTTTGGAGAAGGTGTCCGGGATGTCCGCCACATAAGGGTTCAGCTTGAAGAACTTATTGGCGGCATTGGCGCCGGTGCGCTCCTCCACCAGAGTGCGCATTTTGGAGATGGGGACGATGGCGTCCACTTCCTCCTGGCTCAGTCCGAGAGCCAGTCCCAGGTTGGCGTCAGGGTCCACGTCGGCGGCCAGGACGGTGCGTCCTTCGTCGGCGTAAAGCCGCGCCAGCGTGGAGGCCAGCGTGGTCTTTCCCACGCCGCCCTTGCCGGTAATCGCTAGTTTCATTGGAAAAAGACCTCGTAAGTAAAAGTTATCCCGAATTCAAATCGCTTTTTGTTCGGGTGACGCAGGCTCCTTAGATGCCCAGTGCGGCGCGCTTGGCCTCGATGCACTCGATCATCTTGTCGCCCAGCTTCTCAATGTCGGTTTCCACGACGAACTTGGCCTCGACCCAGTCCTTGACGCCATGCTCGCCCTGAAGCAGCGCGGTGACTTCCTCGGAGCCCTTGGTGTAGGGGTCAACGCCCAGGAAGGTCTCGATGCCGGTCGCCACGACGTAGTTGCCGATGGAGACGGCCTTCTCGGACATCCATTCGGGAGCGCAGCCCACGACGGGAACCTGAGAAATGTGGATGCCCCAGTCCTTGGCGATATCGGAAGCCAGGATCATCATACGGGAAATATCCACGCAGGAGCCCATGTGCAGGACAGGCGGGATACCGGCCAGCTCGCAGACGCGCTTCAGACCTGCGCCGCAGTAGTCCTTGGCCTTTTCGGGATCCATCAGGCCGGCCTTGGCGGCAGCCTGGGCGGAGCAGCCGGAGACGATCAGGATGATGTCGTTTTCCAGCAGCTTCTTCATCAGCTCAATGTGAGCGGTGTCGGGGCGAACCTTGGGGTTGTTGCAGCCGACCATGGCCACAGCGCCGCGCAGAACGCCGGAATGCACACACTCGATCAGAGGCTTGGTAGTGCCGAACTCGTCCACCTGGGAGTTGGCGACGCCGTCGAGAACCTTCTTGATGGCTTCCACAGAGTAGCCGACACGGGCATTCTGCTTCATACTGGGGATGTTGACCAGCTCGGGCTTCCGGTTCTTGAAGTTCTCGATTGCCATCTTGACAATGGCCTTGGCGTTCTCACCGGCGGTCTCGGCATGGAACTGGATGAACTCGGAGTCGGGCATCCGGGCGATGGGAGAGGTGGTGATGAACTTGGTATGGAAGCACTTGCTCAGGGGGCCCAGAGCGGGGAAGATGCACTGCACGTCCACGACAATGGCCTCGCAGGCGCCGGTCAGAACCACGTTCTCCTGATTCAGGAAGTTACCGGCCATGGGGATGCCGTGACGCATGGTGACTTCGTTGGAGGTGCAGCACACACCGGAAACGGTGATGCCCTTGGCACCCACGGACTTGGCATAAGCGATCATCTCGGGGTCGTTGGCATAGTAAACGACCATTTCAGACAGGCTGGGATCATGGCCGTGAACAACGATGTTGACATTGTCCTTCTCCATGACGCCGATGTTGGCGGTGGTGTCGATAGGCTTGGGGGTGCCGAACATAACGTCGGAGAACTCGGTGCCCATCATGGAGCCGCCCCAGCCGTCGGACAGACCGGCGCGCAGAGCCTGACGGATCAGAGCTTCGGGCAGAGAAGAGCAGCCCATGTGGGTCATGTGCAGTGCGGTGGAGACTTCCCGGTCGATGGCGCGGGGTTCGATACCGGCTTCATGCCACAGCTTCTGGGTGTACTCGGGGGCGCGCTTCAGGAAGCGCTGTACGCCGAAGGGCTTGCCGTACTCCAGCAGGCCGATCTCGGCCATTTCATGGGCCAGATCGTAGATGTCCTTACCTTCGGTCTCTACGCCCCACTCCTTGGCGATGCGGATCAGCTTCTCAGGGTCCTTGACCTGATAGTTGCCGCCTTCCTTGGTCTGGTACAGGGTGTGCATGATCTCGCGGCCATGGTCGGAGTGCGTAGCAGAGCCGCCGGCGGTGAACCGCAGATAGTTACGGCCGACGATACCATGTACGTCGCAGCCGCAGATGCCCCGGGGGGCCTTCTTGGTGATGCGGCACGGGCCCATGGAGCAGATACGGCAGCAAGTGCCGGATTCGCCGAAGCCGCAATGGGGGGTCTGGTTCTTGACCCGCTGCTGCCAGGAGTCAGCGCCAACCTTGCTGCCGTTTTCCAGCAGAGAGTTGGTAGCTTGCTCCATCTCCTCAACAGTTGTCAAATAAGCCCAATCCTTCAAAGTGATTTCCTCCTAATCATTTGATTCTTTGAAAAGCCTGTGCGTACCCTACGATAGGTCATAGTGTATCGATACTATTGTACTCATTTAGCGTGCAGTTGTCAATCGTGCAATTTGACACATTTCACGTGTTTTTTTCATCCCCCAGGGGGGGATTTTTGCTATTTTCCTTAAAATTGTGGAGAAAAGGTGCTTTTTGGGAAATTATTCACAAAAATGTAAAAAACTTTTTGCTTGAAAACGACCGTCCATGGCAGAAAGCGGCGGGGAAGCGCCGCCGCTTCCCCGCCGGAATATCCGATTTTTTGCGCACTCATTGAATTGTCAGCTTATGGCAGTGGCCCTCTCCCAGAACATGCTCGACGCAGGTCTTGAAGCGCGCAAACCTGTCATTGGGGACAAACGCCAGCGCCGTACCGGCAAAGCCGCCGCCGTGGATACGGACAGCGCCCTCGCCCTCCAGCAGCTGCTGGCACAGTGCGATGGTGAACGCCATATCCTGCTTCTGGATGTAGCCCGCCGGGGTCACGTTCTGCAGCAGCGTCCATGACGCCATGCCGGAAGCGTTGACGAGGTGCAGGAACGCGTCAAAGTCGCCGTCCTTCAGCGCGCGCACCTGGGACTTCACCCGGCGGTTCTCGTTGAAGAAGTGGATAGCTCTGAGCACTGCCCGGTCGCCGGTGACCTTGCGGACTTCGGCGATGTGCCTGTAGAACGCCGCCTCGTCCACATCGTGGAGGACTTCCTTACCGAAGAACGCCGCCACCGCCTTCATTTCCACGGGCATGGCCGCGTACTCGTCCGTCAGGTCGGCATGATCCGCACCGGAATCGATGGTGCAGAGGGTATAGCCGCTGTGGGCGAAATCGTAGTCTACCTTTTCCACGATGGGATTTTTCGGGTCGGCAAAATCAATGTACACCAGTCCGCCCACGCTGGAAGCCATCTGATCCATCAGGCCGGAGGGCTTGCCGTAGTAGACATTTTCGGCGTACTGGCCGATCTGGGCGATTTCAATGGCGGAAACTTTGCCGTCCGCAAACAGGCCGTTGAGGATTCGGCCGATCAGCACCTCAAAGGCCGCGGAGCTGGACAGGCCGGAGCCGGGCAGGACGGTAGACCTGACCTTGGCTTCAAAGCCGCTCAGCTTATACCCCCGCCGGGCAAACGCCGCCGCTACGCCGCGGATCAACGCCGCCGTGGTGTTCTTCTCGGACTCTCTGGCATCCAGATCGTTCAGGTCGATCTCCACGGGCTTGTAGCCCTCGGAATCCACGCGGATGATGTTCGTGCCGGTCAGGGTGACCTCCGCCGTGGTCTCCATGTCAACTGCTGCCGCCAGCACACAGCCGTGCTGATGGTCGGTGTGGTTGCCGCCGATCTCCGTGCGGCCGGGGGCGGAAAAATGATAGGTGTCAGCCATTTTGAACCTCCGTCAAAAATCGTTTCAGGGCAGCTCTGCCCGATTCGGTACACTTGTAAACGCCCGCGCACTCCAGAACCCGGGCAAACACCTGACCGATCTCATACTGAATGATCGCCTCGGCGTTTTCGGCATTGAATTCCGGATGACGCGCCATGAACGCATCCGCCCAATCGGCGTGCTTGGAAAGCTCCTCGCTTACGTGCAGGTTTTCCCCATTCAGCAGGGCTTCCCGCAGATCGGCCATTTCCTTTTTCAGTCTGCCGGGAAGAACGGCAAGACCCATGACCTCGATCAGGCCGATGTTCTCTTTCTTGATGTGATGGAGTTCCTCGTGGGGGTGGTACAGCCCCATGGGATGCTCCTTCGTCGTCAGGTTGTTCCGCAGTACCAGATCCAGCTCATACCGCCCCTCCCGCATACGGGCGATGGGGGTGATGGTGTTGTGGGGCTCGCCGTCGGTCTCCGCGAAAACCATGGCCGCCGGGTCGCTGTAGGTGCGCCACTTGGCGAGGATCTTGCCCGCCAGATCGCAGAGGTGGTCTTTGTTCTGAGAATTCAGGCGAAGCACCGTCATCGGGTATCTCACCACGCAGCAGTCCACGTCGTCAAAGCCGGGAACCTCGAAGCCAAACTCCTTCTCCGCCTTTTCCATGGGGAAGGTGTGGTGGCCGCCCTGAAAATGTTCGTGGGACAATATGCTGCCGCCCACAATGGGCAGGTCGGCGTTCGACCCAAGGAAATAGTGGGGGAACTGCTCCACAAAGGAAAACAGCTTATCAAACACTCCCCGGTCAATGACCATGGGCGTGTGCCGGGCGTTCATGACGATGCAGTGTTCATTATAATAAACGTAGGGCGAATACTGGAAGCCCCAGAGCTGGCCGTTCACCATTACCGGCATGACCCGCAGATTCTGCCGCGCCGGGTGGGAAATGGTTCCCGCATAGCCCACGTTTTCGGGGCAGAGCAGACACTTGGGGTAACCGGAGGCCTTTTTCAGCTTCGCCGCCGCGATGTCCCGTGGGTCTTTTTCCGGTTTGGACAGGTTGATGGAAATTTCCAGCTTCCCGTATTTGGTCTCCGCCGTCCAGCGCTCGTCCTTCGCGATGCGGTCGCGGCGGATGTAGTTGCAGTCCTGACTGAGGGTGTAGAAGTAGTCCGTCGCCGCCTTGGGAGACTGGGTATACCGCGACCGGAACTCCCGCACCACCTCCGACGGGCGGGGCGTCAGGAAGCCCATGAGCTTCGTGTCGAACAGGTCGCGTTCGGCGATGGTATCCGCGATCATCCCCTGCTGGGCGGCGTAATCGCACAGCAGATTCAGGCACTCCGGGAAATCAAAGCGCTGCTCCTGCTTTTCGTAACTCTCCAACCGCAGTTCAGAAAGAAGGGTATTCCGTGCAAACGTCTCGTCCAGCGGGTGGAGAAGGCCGCAGTTTTTCGCGTAATCCAGCAGCGCATCCAGCGCCGCCCAAACAGTTTCAGTCGTCATAGCCATGGGGATGCTCCTTGTGCCAGTTCCATGCGGAACCAATGATGGTCTCAATATCGTCATATTTCGGCTTCCAGCCAAGCACGGTCTTCGCCTTTTCGCTGGACGCCACCAGCTGCGCCGGGTCGCCCGCGCGGCGGGGGGCCATCTCGCACTTGATGGGCTTGCCCACGACCTTTTCCGCCGTGTCGATGATCTCCTTCACCGTGAAGCCCACGCCGTTGCCCAGATTGAAGACGTTGTTTTCCCCGCCGTTCATCAGGTACTCCGCCGCCAGAATGTGGGCGGAAGCAAGGTCAGTGACGTGGATGTAATCCCGGACGCAGGTGCCGTCCCGGGTGGGATAGTCGTCGCCGTAAATCGACACATGGTCCCGCCGTCCGTTGGGGACCTGCAAAATAATGGGGATCAGGTGGGTCTCCGGGTCATGCGCCTCGCCGATCTTACCGGACATATGCGCGCCGCAGGCGTTGAAGTAGCGCAGCGCCACAAACCGGATGCCGTGGGCAACGGACGCCCAGTAGAACATCCGCTCCATGGAGAGCTTCGTCTCGCCGTAACAGTTCGTCGGGTGGGTGGGGTCGGTCTCCAGAATCGGCACATGCTCCGGCTCGCCGTAGGTCGCCGCCGTGGAGGAAAAGACGATGTACTTTACCCCATGCTCGATCATGGATTGCAGCATCGTCCGGGTGCCGCCCAGATTGTTATCGTAGTATTTCAGGGGATTGACCATACTCTCGCCCACCTGAGAATTCGCCGCGAAGTGGATGACCGCGTCGATCTTCTCGGAGGAAAACACATGGTCGCAGAATTCCTTACTGCGGATATCGCCCTGATAAAATCTGGCCTTCGGATGCACCGCCTTGCGGAAACCGGTTTCCAGATTATCGGCCACGACCACGTCGTAGCCGTTGTCAATGAGTTCATACACGGTGTGGCTGCCAATGTAGCCCGCGCCGCCAAGTACCAGAATCGTTTTCATTTATACTGCCTCTTTTCTCCACAATAGCGGCAGATGACCTTCATCTGCCGCTATTATAAAACATGGTTTACTTCTTGGCAAGATATTTCCGCATATCCAGCGAGCAGGCCGCCAGAATAATGCCGCCCTTGATGATGTACTGCATGGAGGGGTCGATGCCCAGCATGGACAGTGCCACGAAGATGATACGCAGCACGAACACGCCCAGCACAATGCCGCTGATCTTGCCGGTGCCGCCGACGAAGGAAACACCGCCGATGACGCAGGCTGCGATGGCGTCGCACTCGTAGTTAAGGCCCGCCGACTGGGTGATAGAGCTGATGCGGGCGCCCTCAATGAAGCCCGTAACGCCGTACATCGCACCGGCGAGGGTGTGGACCATTACGGTCGTCCAGAACACGTTGACGCCGGAGACCTTGGCAGCGTCGGCGTTGGAGCCGACGGCGAACATGTTCTTGCCGAAGGCGGTCTTGTTCCAGATGAACCACATCAGCGCCACAAAAATCACGGCGTACAGCACGTACCACGGAATGGAAATTTTCGCGCCGGAGCCGGTGGTAAACTGGATCATGGGTGCGGAGACCACGCTCTTATACTCCTGAGACAGGCCGGAAACGGGCTGGCCGTTGTTGCCGTTGAGCATGAAGAAGATCAGGATCAGGCCGTAAGTAATGAGCTGGGTGGCCAGCGTCACGATGAAGGGGTGCAGGCTGAACTTGGCTACGAAGAAGCCGTTCACCATACCGATCAGCGCGCCGATGGCGACGACAATGAGAACCGTCAGCAGAATCCAACCCGGGGTAATGGCCGGGAGGTTGGAGAAAAGCTTCCGGGAGATGGTGCGATCCTGCAGCAGCGCACCCGCGACGGCCGCGGTCAGGCCGACCACACGTCCGCCGGACAGGTCGGTACCGGTCAGGACGATACAGCCGGCGATGCCCAGCGCCATGGGCAATGACGCCGCCACCAGGGAAACGATGTTCGCGATGGAACCCGCGGACAGGAAGTTTTTGTTCTTGATTGCCGTATAGACGATGAAAATGACCATCAGAATATACAGCGCGTTATTCAGAATGCCGTCCGACCAGAACCGGCGGCGATCCGCCTTGTCGAGTCTTTGGTATTCTTCACTCTTTCTCTGAAGCTGTTTGACTGGATTTGCCATACCGCTGCCTCCTTATACATACTTCGCCGCAAGACGCATGATGTCTTCCTGCGTTGCTGTCTTTGCATCGACTTCACCGGCCAGCCGTCCGCCGGACATGACGAGAATCCGGTCGCACACGCCCAGCAGCTCGGGCATTTCGGACGAAACCATGATGACCGTCTTGCCTTTGTTCGCCAGATCGAGGATCAGCTGGTAAATCTCGTATTTCGCGCCGACGTCGATGCCCCGCGTCGGCTCGTCAAGCAGCAGCACATCCGGCTCGGTGAGCAGCCAGCGGCCGATGATGACCTTCTGCTGGTTGCCGCCGGACAGGCTGCGGATTTTCGTCTCCTGAGAGGGCGTCTTGGTGTGCATGGCGTCAATGGACCACTGGGTGTCCTTCTTCATGGACTTGTCGCTGAGGACAAAGCCCGCCCGCTTGTGCCTGTCCAGACTGGAAATGACGGAATTTTCCCGGATGTCCAGGATTCCGAAAATACCCGTCGCCCGGCGCTCCTCGGTGAGCAGGGCAAAGTTGTTCTTGATGGACTGCCGGGGATTCAGATTCTTGCACTCCTTGCCGTCCAGCAGAATGCGGCCGCTCTTGCGGGTGGCGACGCCGAACATGGTTTCCAGCGTCTCCGTCCGGCCGCTGCCGTCCAGACCCGCAAGGCCCACGATCTCGCCCCGCCGTGCGGTGAAGGAAACGTCCCGCAGGTTATTGTACAGCCCCGTCAGGTGCTCCACTTCCAGATAGACCTCACCGGGCTTATTGGTCTTCGGGGGGAACTGGTTGCCAAGCTCACGGCCGACCATCAGACGGATGATGTCGTTCATCTCCAGCTCGGATGCCGGACGGGTCGCCACCAGCTGGCCGTCGCGCATGACGGTGATCTCGTCGGAGATGCGCTTGATCTCCGCCATTTTATGGGAAATATAGATGATGCCCATGCCGCGGTCCCGGAGCATGTTGATGATCCTGAACAGGTGCTCAACCTCTTCCTCGGTCAGCGAGGACGTGGGTTCATCAAATACGATGACTTTCGAGTGATAGGAGACAGCCTTTGCGATCTCCACCATTTGACGCTGGGAAACCGGCATCGTACCCATGACCCGGTGGGGGTCTACGTCGATGCCGAGCTCTTCAAAAATCGCTTTGGTATCGCGAAGCATCTTGTGCTCGTCCACAATAAAGCCCGCGATCTTGGGATAGCGCCCCAGCCACAGATTGTCCATGACAGTCCGCTTGAGCGCCTGATTCAGCTCCTGGTGAACCATGGCGACACCGTTGTTCAGCGCCTCCTTGGAGCTGGTGAAATTGACCTCGCGGCCTTCCAGATAAATATGGCCGCTGTCCTTGCTGTAAATGCCGAACAGGCATTTCATCAGCGTGGATTTGCCGGCGCCGTTCTCGCCCATCAGCGCGTGTACGGTGCCCGCCTTGACTTCCAGGCTGACATGATCCAGCGCTTTTACGCCGGGAAAGGTTTTTGTGATATCCGTCATCCGGAGCAGTACGGTTTGCTCCACCTGGATTCCCCTCCTTTTTCGCTAGCATGCTTAGCTGTGAAGGGCAGCCGCCGACACAGCAGCGGCTGCCCTTTTTGGGTTTATAACTTACTTGGTGTAGGCAGCGTAGGCGACGAACAGCTTGTTGGCAATGCCGTCGGCGATGGAGTACATCTCGGCGTTGGTGCCGGCGGTGGCGGCGACGGCGTCAGCCATGGCGGTGCCTTCACCGGTAGCCTTGACGACGGAGGCGATGGCAACGGCCATGCCCTCGGCATCCTGCTTGACGGTACCGGTCATCTTGCCGGCAGCGATCAGTTCCTTGGCGGCGTCGGTAGCGTCAACACCGAACACGGGGATGGTGGTCGCGCCCTCGGCGCCGGTGTTGTAGCCGGCAGCCTCCAGAGCGGAGATAGCGCCTTCAGCCATGTTGTCGTTGTTGCAGATGATCAGCTCGATCATGTTGCCGTTGGCCTCGTTGTACTGGGACAGGTTGGTGTTCATGTAGTCCAGAGCAGCCTGTGCGCTCCAGGCGCCGCCCAGATCCACCTGGTACTTGGAGGCGTTGGAGGCGTCGAAGTACTCCAGAGCGGGCTTGCCGGCCTCGGCCAGGACAGCGTCGGCATCCTCAACACCGAACTGGGTGCGGTAGATGGCCTCAACGTTGGCCTCGTCGCCCTTGAACATGGCATAGGAGATCTTGCCGTCGCCATTCAGGTCAACAGCATCCCAGTTGGCCAGCAGGTACTCGCCGACCATCTTGCCCTGCAGGTGACCGGCTTCGGGAGCGTCGGTGCCGATGAAGCAGATGTTGGCGTTGGCGTTCAGGACGGTGCCTTCCTCGCCGTCAGCCTCGATGGCGCGGTTGAAGAAGATAACGGGGGTGCCGTTCGCCAGAGAGATGATCTCGTTGGCAACGTCGGGGGAGCCGGAAGTGACCATGTTGACGACCAGCAGGTTGTAGCCGTCGGTAACGGCGGTCTGGATCTGCTCGTTCTGGGTGGTCTGGTTGTTGTTGCCGTCGAAGTTGTTGTAGGTAACGCCCAGGCTGTCCAGCTGTGCGTCCAGAGCGGTGCGGACGCTGGAAATGTAGGTGTCGGCGAAGGTGTAGTAGAACACGCCGACCTTCAGCTCGGAAGCTTCGACCTGAGCCTCGGTCTCGTTCCCTGCGGGAGCGGGGGTGGTAGCGGCGTTAGTGCTGGGGGTGGTGGTCTTGGAGCCGCAGGCGGCCATGGCGACTACCATGACAAGCGCGAGCAGCAGTGCAAGTGCCTTTTTCATTGCTTTTTTCCTCCATAAAATTCATTTTTTGGTTTCGCCGGGTTGGCTTCACCGTGACTATATTGTATCAGATACGGATTTTTTTCACAGTCATTTTTCCTCGCGGATTTTCTCAAAAATTTTTGCCGCCTCCAAAAAACGCGCCGTGTTTTTGTGCAAAAAGTCCTAAGAAACGGTAAAAATTGCAAGTACGCCGATCAACCGAAGGAAAACATGGCCTTCTGGCTCTCCATGGTAAACATATTTTCTTTGGTGACGATGGTGGTCGCGGTGTCGATGAGCGCCGTGGAATCGAATTTTTCCCCCTGCAAAACCTGCCACGCCTTTTCTACGCCCAGATACCCCATGGCGTAGGAATTCTGCACCACCAGGGCGGCCACCGCTCCGGTTTGCAGCAGCTCGATGCAGTTGACGTTGCTGTCGAAGGACACAGCGTGTACCTGACCCGTCAGCCCCAGGGAGTCCACCGCCTGAGCCACGCCCACGGCCAGTGGCTCGTTGAAGCCGATCAGCACGTTGATCTCCGGATGCTCCCGCAGCAGCTTCTCCGCCGCCAGACGGGCTTCCAGAGCATCGGTGGAAACATTGACGGCGTAAATGCCCTTGACCCGGCTGTCCCCAAGCAGCACCTCCCGGAAGCCCTGCTCCCGCTCCCGGCAGTTCTGGGTCTCGGCGTAGGCGTTGACAATGCCCACAACGATTTTCTCCTGCGCCGTTTTCAGCGCGGCCTCCCCGCTCATGCGCCCGGCCGCCACATTGTCCGTCCCGATGCGCACGGAAACGCCTTTGGAATCCACGTCGCTGTCAATGACCACCACCCGGACGCCCGCGGCCACGGCTTCGTCGATGGCGGCGGCGTTTTCCGTGTAGCTGATGGCGGAGAAGACGATGGCGTCCGCCCCGTCGGCCACGGCCTGCCGGATGTAGTCGTTCTGTACTTCAAAGTCCTCCTCCGTGTCCGGGGCAAGGATGGTCAACTGCACGTTATATTCGGATTTCGCGGCGTTTGCCCCGGAAAAAACCGCTTTCCAGAACTCCGTGGTGGAGGATTTGGCGATCAGATAGATATTGTACGACCCGCCGCTCTGATGCGTACCGGCGCAGCCGGAAAGGCACACCAGCAGCGCCAGAAAAACGGCGATCCACTTAATGCTTTTCATGCTCCGCCTCCTCCCGCACCTTCGGCATCCGCACCGTCACCTTCGTCCCCTCGTCCGGGACGCTTTCGATGGTGATGCCATAGGCGTCGCCGAACCAGATTTTCAGCCGGTCGTTGACATTCTTGATGCCGATGCCGGACTTTCCGTCGGGCTTCCGGCGGAAAATTTCCTCGATCTGCTCCGGCTCCATGCCCACGCCGTTGTCCTCCACCGTAAAGAGGACGTCCTCTCCCTCGGCGCGGACACGGATTTCAATATGTCCCTCGTCCACCAGACCGTTGACGCCGTGGTAGATGGCGTTCTCGATGATGGGCTGGAGGGTGATTTTGTTGCACAGGTACTCCGTGCAGTCCTCCTGAACGTCAAAATGATAGGAAAACTGCTCCTTGTAGCGCACGCTCTGGATTTGCAGATAGCTCTGGGCGTGCTGCACCTCACTGCGGATGGGGATCAGCTCGTGCCCCTTGCTGATGCTGATGCGGAACAGCCGCGCCAGGGCGTTGACCATCACCACGGCTTCCGCGTTCTTCCCCTGCTCGCACATCCACGAAATGGAATCCAGCGTATTGTAGAGGAAGTGGGGATTGATCTGCGCCTGTAAGGCTTTCAGCTCCGTCTTGCGCAGGTTGACTTCCTCACTGCGCACCGTGGCCATGAGCTTCTGAATCTTTTTGACCATGTGGTCAAAGGACGCCGACAGGTTCTCCACCTCCCGGACGCCGGTGACGGGTTCATAGGAAAAGCCCTCGCCGGTTTTCTCAAAGCTCTGCATGGCAACGATCAGATCGTGAATGGGACTGGACAGCACCCGGGAAAGCATCAGGCTCAGCAGCACCGCCGCAGCCAGAATAAACAGTGCGCCGATGAAGGTAATGCGCATGATCTCCCGCAGGGCGTCGGTAATCAGCTCCTGAAACGAGCTGACGCCTACGACCCGCCAGATGCCGTTTTCCAGCGTCTGGACGGTGTAAATGGTGCTTCCCTCCACGTGCGTCCCGTCCGGGAGAGAGGCCGTCAGGTCGGTATTCTCGCTTTTCAGATCGGAATAGATGAGCTGCTGCTGGGGGTGGTAAACGAGGTTTCCCTCCGTGTCCTCCAGGAAGCAGTAGCCCCGCTGGCCGATGCCCACGCCGCTGATATAGGTGGAAATATTGGAGCAGCTCACGTCCACGGCGATGTACCGCTCCCCCTCCCCGGTGGTGGCCGGGCGGATGATGGTCACGACCCATGGGTAATCCTCCGCGAAAATCGACATGACGTGGGGCGCGGATATATAGCCGCCCTCATAAAGTTCCCGCTTGTCCGGGTCGAAGGAGAGGTTTTGCAGAATATCCTCCCGCAGACGGCGGCCAAGGCTGTAGCAGTTGCGCATTTCCCCCTCCGCGTCGTAGGTGGTGACAGCCACCACATCGGCGCGGATTTCCAGAAACGCCTCGAACCGGGCCTCCCGTTCCTCCGCGGGCAGCTCCAAGTAGCCGGTCAGCAGCGTCACCGCGTCGTCCATATTCTCCAGGTATTCGTTCATGGTGCTGCCGGCCTGGGCAATGGCCTGACGGCTGGTGGTCTCGGCGTTGCGCAGCAGCGTCCGGCGATAGGTCTGCATGAAGACCAGATTGGCGCACAGAAGCACACTCACCGCAACCGCCGTGAGCGTGAGCGCCATGATGAGATTCATGCTGAGTCCCTTTTTCTTCATGCGTTGGCCTCTTTCTGCTCCTGACGCATCCGCGCCGGGGATTTGCCGTAGTATTTTTTGAAGCAGTAGCCGAAATAGCTCTGGTCGGCGTAGCCGCAGCGGCGGGACACCTCGGCAATGCGGCTGCTGCCGCCCCACAGCAGCTTCAGCGCCACATCCATCCGCTTCTGAATCAGCAGGTTCATGAAGGTGTCGCCATAGAATTTTTTGATGTTCGCGCCCAGGTAATTGGCGCTGATGTGCAGCCGCTCGCTGACGGATTGCAGCGACAGCTCCTCGTCCATGTATTCCTTCTCGATGATCTTCAGCGCCCGGGCGCAGAGCATGGCCATGTCGTCCCAGCCCCCGGCGGCGTACAGTCCGCCGCCTCTGCGGGCGATTTTCAGGGCTTCCATGGCTTCTAAGTAAGCGGTGTGTCCATCGCCGAGAGAGGCGTACTCCTTGCTTAAGCCCGCCAGCGCTTCCCCGCCCCATGCCCGGCGGGTGGCCTGCCGCAGCTCGTCCAGGGAAGCATACAGCCGCCCGAACCCGTTGCCGGAGGCCAGCAGAAGCACCGTCCGGTCGCCGCTGGAAAATCCGCAGCAGGAAAACGCCCGGGAGAAGATCCGCTCCGCCATGGGCAGCAGCTCCGGGTGCGCCCCGTCGGGCAGGCTGAACGCCGCCACCACGATATGCTCGTCCCCCCGGATTTCCATTCCGGCGCTTCGCAGGGATTCCGCCGCGGCGGACGGCTCCGGACGGGCGTACTCGTCCAAAAGCATCGTGGCCGTGACCATCCGCAGCGCTTCCGCGCCGCCCTGAGGCCGGGTCAGGCTGGCAAGGCGTTTTTCGATCTTGTCGTGAATCTTCCGCAGTTCTTCCGTCAGCTCCGCCATGCTGATGGGCTTGAGAAGGTAGGCCACGATCTCGTCCTCGATCCCGGCCTTGGCGTACTCAAAATCGTCGTAGCCGCTTAAGAACGCCACTTGCAGCAGCGGCTGGACGGCCTTCGCCTGTCTGGTGAGAGCCGTCCCGGAAATAAACGGCATCCGGATATCCGTCAGCAGGAAATCCGGCTGAAGCGCTTCCACCAGCTGCAACGCGTCCAGCCCGTTCCCGGCGCGACCCACAAGGCGGAAGCCCAGGGACTCCCAGTCGATCAGCTGGCAGACGGCGCCCAGCAGCTCCGGCTCATCGTCCGCCACCAGAACGGTCAACACCTGATGCTTTTCCATGCTCAGCCCTCCATTCGCATTGTTGATTTGATTATAAAAGATTTCCCGAAAAAACACAAGCCCGGAATGTTACATTTTCACATTCCGGGCTTGCCGCTTGATTTGATTTTTGGTTATTTTACAAGTGCATCAATATTCGCTGTCGTGATCTTCTGCCACGGAACGGTCAGGGGTTCCTTATTGGTGAATATCCCCGCTTCCCATTTCTCGTAGTCTGCCCTGTTCATGAACCGCCGCTCTCCGTTTTCCGTTATCAGGTAGACATAGCCGTCATGCTCGGTGTCAATGTCATCCGGGTAGGGCGTTTCCGTATAGGAATCGTAGTCGGTGATATCCTTGCACCATGCGTCCACATAGAAGGCGTCTTTATAGCTATCCTCCGCTTCGTCATAATACGCAATGGCGTAAGGCCAGAGGACATCCCCCGCATACCCCTGATTGTGGGACGCCTCCACCTTGAGCATACCGGGATAATGGGTCACTCCCACATAACTGTAGGACTCAATCCGCACGCCGTCGGTTTGGGGGTCATAGCCATAGATGATCTCACACATTCCCGCCATGTAGGTGTTGGATACGGAAACCAGCAGTTCTTCCTCCCCGTCTCCGTCCACATCCGTAACGGCAAATTGTTCGTCTTCAATCGTACCCGGTTCCCACACTTCAATATTCCCCGAGTCGGGCAGTTCCGGCCAGCGCAGATCGTCATGGACAGTCCGGAGCGCCCGCTGGAACGCGCTGCGGGCAGCGTCGTTCCGGTCAGGGGCGGTGGATTCCGGCTGGGTGGGCTCTGCCGTTGTCTCCACGGGGATACGTTTCGACGGAGCGAAGTACTGTGCCATGGTGGGCTTCGGTGCGGTTGTCCTGCTGCAAGCGGAAAGAAGCAGCAGCAGCACCGCCAGCATGAGACATAGTTTCTTTTTCAACGGTCTTCCCTTTCTTTAGTTCAGCACAATGGGCGCTTCCTCCACGACTTCCTCCGTCAGGCAGTCGTGCTCCCGCATCCACTCCAGCGTATGCGCGGAGTCGGCAAAGACGGACAGGTGCGCGCCGGTGGCATACACATCGTTCTCCCCCCAGAGGGATATTGTCAGGGACTTTGTCTTGTAATATTCCTCGTTGTACTTGTCGTAGTCCCAGAAATATCCCAGATGGTAAGCATCTCTCTGGGTCATGGTGCGCTCATCGCAGTCGGCCTTGACGGCGGCCAGCAGAGACTCCACCAGCTCCGGCGTGATCTGGTATTCATGCAGAGTCATGTCTCCGATGTTCATGGAGGTAATATCCTCCGGGTTAAAGCCATCCTGATAGCCGTACCGTGACTGCTTCCATACCTGTTCCCAGCGGCTTGCGTACTCTTTTACGATCTTGCCCTCGTCCAGATTTGCCCAGATGTTGTAGTTACGGGTCATGGTGCAGCCGTTTTTCAGCTTATAATAAATGGTGATGTCATCTGTGGTCAGCATCGGCCCGTCGGCGTTGTAGCCGCCCTCGCCGTAGACGAAGCCGCCCTCCGGCATGACCGGGTGCTTTTCCTTTTCCTCCCGGTGCAGGATGTAGGCCAGCGGGTAGTCGCCGTAGCTCTCGATGCGGTCTTCCAAAGCCATAGCGTGGAGGGTGGTGATTCTCCGGATGTCTTCCTCGTCGGTCAGCTCCAGGCCGTCAAAATTCAGAGTCACGGAGCTGACGTCCTCCACGTCCGGAATGCGGTCTTCAATGCCCAGCACGTCAAAGCGGGTGGCCACCAGCGTCACGGCGACCATGGCGGTCAGAATCCCCAGGCCGACCCAGCTGCGCAGCTGGAACACCCGTGTGGTGCGCTTCAGAAGCATTTTTGCGCCGAACCAACCGGCGGCGCCGCCGCAGAACAGAAGAAGATACAGCATGGACATACCGGCGCCGATTCTGTACGCGAGGAAGGCTTCCACACCCATAACCACCAGCGTACCGACCCCCACAGCGCAGACCAGCTGAAACAGCGGCTGCAAAATGGGGAATGCAATGGCGTCCCCGGCGCATTCCAGATTCCGCTTCCGGTACAGCAGCAGTCCCACAAGGGCAAAGACGATGCCCACCGCGGTGTAGATCAGCAGAGAGGTAAACTTTTCCCCGTCAACGCTGAACGCCGCCACCATCTCACTTTCCCGGCCGTAGAACCGCAGCGACAGCTGGTGGAAATCCTCCACCGCCACATAAGCGCCGCTGGTCATATCCGCCACGGGCGTCAGCAGGCTGACCCACCTGTCCGGCGTGACCACGCCGAAGAGCATGGGCGTGTAAAGGGTATTGATAATATAGTAAAGGATAAACGCGCCGCCGTTCAGCACCGCGTACACCACCGCCATGGCAAAGCGGTTGCCGGTGCAGAACACGCTGAAAATCGCCACGCCGAAGAAGGTGATGAATTGCAGGTTGGTGCCGACGTACCATAAAAGCGCGATCTGCCACGCGTTTTCCACAATGGTGGCGTTCAGCAGCGGCACGGACAGCAGCGCCATCACCGCCGTGGGAATCATGGAGAACAGCAGTCCGGAGACCACGTTGGTCAGAAACAGCGTCTCCCGGCGCATGGGCATGGCGTGCAGGGCGTTGCACATCCGGGAATTATACAGGTCGCCGAACAGCAGCATGGCGCACAGCGGCGCGAAGAACAGGTTCACGAGGCCCATGACCTGAATGCATTCCCCCATCCGGGAGGCGAACCAGAACGTCCGGCCCATTTCCTCATTGTTCTGATACAGCATCATCATGCCCAGAATCAGGCACAGAGTGTATACCGCCATCACCGGGGCGAACCGGGTCAGGTTCTTTTTGAACACGGTTTTATTAAAGAAGGATGTCTTTGATTTCATAGTCCACGCCTCCCAGCTCATAAATGAAGATTTCCTCCAGGGACAGGGGCAGCACGTCAAAATACGCGGGCTTGCACGCCGCCATTTTCGCGCCGACCTCCTCAGCCTCCCCCCGGACGATCAGGGTCTTCAGGCGTCCGGAAACGGACGCGTTGAGGATGTCCAGCTCCTGAGGCGCGTCGCCCACCAGCTGCAGCTTCACGGTGCTGCCCTGCATGTCCGCAAGGCTCTTTTCCAGCAGCATTTTGCCCCGGTTCATGATGCCCACGTAGTCGCACACGTCCTCCAGCTCCCGCAGGTTGTGAGACGAGATCAGCACCGTGGTGCCGTGCCCCGCCACGTCGGAGAGAATCAGGCCCATGACCTGCCGCCGCATCACCGGATCCAGGCCGTCCACCGGCTCGTCCAGAATCAGCGTTCTGGGGCGGGTGCAGACGGTCAGATGAAACGCCGCCTGCTTCTGCATACCCTTGGAAAACCGGCGGATGGGCGTCCGTTTGGGAAGCTGAAACACGTCGTACAGCTTGTCAAACAGGGCATCGTCAAAGGTAGGGTAAATGCCCCGGTAGAACTTTCGCATATCCTCCAGCGTCGCGGAGGGGTAGTAGAAAATCTCGTCGGGGATGTAGCCGATGGTTGCCTTCACGGCGGGATTTTCGTAGATCGGCTGACCGTCCATGGTGACGGCGCCGCTGTCCGGGCGGTAGATGCCGGTGAGGTGCCGGATGGCGGTGGACTTGCCTGCGCCGTTGGGGCCGACAAGGCCGTAGACCCGCCCGCTCGGGACGGTCAGGGTCAGGTCGTCCAGCGCCTTAAAATTGCCGAAGGTCTTGGTCACATTCTTCATTTCAAGCATGTCTATGTTCTCCCTTCTCGATCCTGGCCACCAGCTCGCCGTGGCTCGCGCCCAGGGTCAGCAGCGCCGCGGCGGCCTCGTCGAAGCTCAGCAGCAACCGTTTTTTCTCCCGATCTCTGATCTCTCCGTCGCCGCAGACAAAGCAGCCCTTTCCCGGCACGGTGGCGATCCACCCTTCCGCTTCCAGCCGCCGGTAAGCGCGCTGGATGGTATTGGGGTTAATGGCAAGCTGAGCGGCCAGATCCCGGACGCTGGGCAGCTTCTCCCCCGGACGCAGCACGCCGCCGGTGATCTGCTCCCGGAATCCGTCCACGATCTGCGCATAGATCGGCCGGGAGTCCCGGTAATCCAAGTGTACCATGGTATTCCTCCTTAACTGTATTAGTTGTACTAGTACGGTTAGGATAACGCAGGATGCAGGATTTGTCAATACGAGGGGAGATTAAGAGTTCATTAAAAATAATGAGCCGTTCAGGGACAGCAAAACCCCGGCAGGCCTGCCGGGGCGTGTACCTGAGGCGGAAATTTGTCAAGGATATTTTTGCTGACTGTCATGTATCTCCAGACATAGAAGCAGCACCTGCGGTTTCAAGAGAAGCACCTGTGCTCTGTCTGCCATTCGCGCTACATGGCAGAGCAAAGGCAAGTCCGGCGAGCATTTTATGAAAAACCCAGAGGACAAAAAGAAATGGATCGTCGATGAAGAAGCCGCAGCCGTCGTACAGAAGATCTTCTCCTTGTGCGCATCCGGCAAGGAACCCACGCAGATTGCTAAATGGCTCAAACAGCAGCAAATCTTGAACTCAACCGCCTATTGCCATGCGAAAGGTCTGCCGACCAGCAACAAGCCGACAGCAGACCCGCACAAATGGACGAATGATACCAAAACCTAATTAAACGCTTTAATAATCCAATCGCGTCCGGTAATGCTGAAAATGGTATTATACTAATTCTTAATAAGCCTATTTAGGGTCTATCTGAAAACCGTCAACACGCCCAAACAGCGGGTCTTTTCCGTCTGCTCTGCACCATTTTCCCTTGCAATAAACAAAGTATTCCTGCGGAAAAATGGCTTCATCAGACGAAAAATCCCTCGCTGTTGGTCATATTTCCGGTTTTCAGATAGACCCTAACTATTCGCAACGATGTGATATACTATATCTGGTAAGACGGTTAAAGTGGTTTACTAGATTTTAGTATCACTCCGACACGTATTGCGATTATTTGTTTTTTCTCTCTACCCCAACTATTGACATAGAACCTCTTTTTATGAACAGTTTTCCGGGGTTTCCTGTCGGAAACCCCGGAAAAAATATCATCTGCTTCCCTTGTCGTAGGGGATGCCCTCGGCCTTGGGGGCGCGGGACTTCTTGGAGGTGAACGCCAGCACCACCAGAGAAATGATGTACGGGAGCATGTTGTACACCACGCTGGGGATGTTCATGTTCAGCAGGAAGTCAAAGCCGGAATACACATTGCCCAGCGCCCGGCAGAAGCCGAACAGCAGCGCAGCCAGCGCGATTTTCAGGGGGTGCCACGCGCCGAAGATCATGACGGCCAGAGCAAGGAAGCCGAAGCCCGCCACGCCGTTTTCAAACTTCCACACGCTGACGCCCGCAGTGATGTACACGATGCCGCCGAGACCGCCCAGCAGTCCGGAGATCAGCACACCGGCATAGCGCATCCTGTAGACGTTGATACCCACGGAGTCCGCCGCCTGAGGATGCTCACCGCAGGCACGCAGCCGCAGACCGAAGCGGGTCTTGTACAGCGCCACATAGGCCGCGATCAGGCACAGCACCGCCACCAGCATGAACCAGTTCAGCTCGAACCCGCCCACATGAACCAGCAGCAGGTCTTTCGTGCGGGTGTAGGAGATGTCGGAGGACACGTCGTTGCCGCCGGAGGCCGCGGTGTTCATGGCCTTCACCGCCACGGTAGCCGCAGCAGTTGCCAGCATGTTCATGGCGGTGCCGGTGATGGTCTGGTCAGCCTTGAAGTTGATGGCCGCCACCGCAAGCAATAGCGAGAAAACAAGGCCGAACAGAGCGCTGACAATGACGGTGGTGATGACCATGACCGGCGCTCCCACGGAGACCGGCATGAATTTCAGCACCAGAGCGCCGCCCAGAGCGCCGATGACCATGATGCCCTCCAGACCGATGTTGATAACGCCGCTGCGCTCGGCGAAGCAGCCGCCCAAGGCGACCAGCATCAGAACGGACGCGAAGATCAAAGTGTATTGGATCAGCAGTGTCATTTGTCCTCGCCCCCTTCCTGAATTTGTGCGGCTTTTGCGGCTTTCCGCTCATCGGCCTTCCGCAGCCGGGTCTGGATGAAATACTTGAAGAAGCCCACAAAGGCGCACAGATAAATGATCAGCGCGGAGATCAGGCTGGAGATCTGGGAGCAGTAGACCTGCAGATCCACGTTGCCGCCGCCTGTGGTGATGTACTGGATGAAGAACGCGGACAGGATCGAGCCAATGGGGCTGAGGCCGCCGAGGAACGCAACGGCGATGCCGTTGAAGCCCATGGCGGGGACGGAGGAAATGGTGGTCTCCCAGTCCTCGATGCCGGTGAGGTACAGCAGGCCCGCGCCGAAGCCCGCCAGAGCGCCCGCGATGACCATGGTGAGGATGATGTTCTGGTTTTCCTTCATGCCGCAGTATTTGGCGGCGTTGTAGTTGCTGCCGGTGGCCTTCAGCTCGTAGCCGAATTTGGTCTTATTCAGAACCACCCACACCAGCACCGCCGTCAGAACCGCAATGGGAATGGCGATGGTAACGCTTTTTTCGTTGTTGAAGAGCTTTTCCAGTCCCAGACTGGGGATGAGCGCGCCGGGGTTGGTGGACTGGAGGGTCTTGGTATAGGGGCTGGTGGGATTCTTCACCGTGCCCAGCACCAGATTGGTCAGATACAGGGTGATCCAGTTGAGCATGATACCGGAAATGACCACGTTGACGTTGAACAGCGTCCGCAGCGCACCCGCCAGCATACCCAGCAGCGCGCCCGCCAGCATACCCAGCAGGATGCAGACATACCACGGCATATTCCACGCCAGCGCGGCATACAGCGCGGCGCAGGCGCCGGCGCAGTACTGACCCGCCGCGCCGATATTGAACATACCCACCTTGTAGGCAAACAGAACGGACAGGGCGCACAGCAGCAGCGGCGCCGTGCGCACCAGCGCCTGGCCGAAATACTTGAGCTTCAGCGCACCGGGAAAGCGCAGGAAGCTCTTCATCACCGCGACGATCGCTTCAAAGGCGCCGCTGGGTTCGATGATCAGCAGCACCAGATATCCCACGATCAGGCCGCCCAGAACACACACCAAGGATGCGAGCAATGTCTGGAAGCCGTCCTTGCGGATCAGGGATTTATGTTCTTTTTTCACCGCTCCTTCGCCTCCTTCTTTGCACCGGCCATGTACAGACCCAATTCTTCCACGGTGGTCGTCTTGGGGTCAAGCTCGCCTACGATCTCGCCCTCGTACATGACGAGGATGCGGTCGGACACCGTCATAACTTCGTCCAGCTCCAAGGATACCAGCAGCACTGCCTTGCCCGCGTCCCGCTGGGCGACGATCTGCTTGTGGATATACTCAATGGCGCCCACGTCCAGACCACGGGTGGGCTGCACCGCAATAAGCAGCTGGGGGTTCTTGTCGATCTCCCGGGCGATGATCGCTTTCTGCTGGTTGCCGCCGGACATGGAACGGGCCACGGTGACGGGGCCCTGACCGGAACGGACGTCATACTGCTCGATCAGCCGCTCGGCATAGGCGCGGATGTTCTTCCGGCGGAGGAAGCCGAACTTGTCGGTGAACTCCGGCTCAAAATACCGCTGTAAGATCATGTTGTCTTCCAACGTGTAGTCCAGCACCAGGCCGTGCTTGTGGCGATCCTCCGGAATGTGGCTCATGCCCAGAATGCTGCGGCGGCGGATGGGCGCGTGGGTGATGTCCACGCCGCACATGGTGATTGTGCCGCCGGACGCGGGTTCCAGACCGGATATGGCATATACCAGCTCGCTCTGGCCGTTGCCGTCGATGCCCGCGATGCAGACGATCTCCCCCGCGTGTACCTGAAAGCTGACGTTTTTGACTGCGTTGTTCTTATGGACTTTGGAGGGAACGGTGAGGTTCTTCACATCCAGAACCACCTCCGCCGGGTGCGCCTCGCCCTTGGTGACTGCGAATTCCACGTCACGGCCGACCATCATCCGGGACAGCTCTGCCTTGGTGGTATCCGCGATGTTCACGGTGCCAATGTACTTGCCCTTGCGCAGAACGGAGCAGCGGTCGGCAACCGCCATGATCTCGTTGAGCTTGTGGGAGATAAAGAGGATGGACTTTCCTTCCGCCGCCAGATTGCGCATGATCTGCAGCAGCTCCTGGATTTCCTGGGGGGTCAGCACGGCGGTAGGCTCGTCGAAAATCAGGATCTCGTTGTCCCGGTACAGCATTTTCAGAATTTCCGTGCGCTGCTGCATACCGACGGAGATGTCCTCGATCAGCGCGTCAGGATCGACCCGCAGGCCGTATTTTTCCGACAGCGCCATGACCTTTTCCCGGGCGCGGGCGCGCTGAAGAATGCCGTGCTTCGTATCCTCGTCACCGAGGATGATGTTGTCCAGCACGGAGAAGCACTCCACCAGCTTGAAGTGCTGGTGAACCATGCCGATGCCCAGGGCATTGGCGTCGTTGGGGTTGTTGATTTTGACCTCCACGCCGTCCTTTTTGATCACGCCCTCTTCGGCCTGATAAAGGCCGAACAGAACGCTCATCAGCGTGGATTTTCCGGCGCCGTTTTCCCCCAGCAGGGCGTGTATCTCGCCCTTTTTCAGCTGGAGCGTAACATTGTCGTTTGCGATGATACCGGGGAAGCGCTTCGTAATGTTTACCATTTCGATTGCGTAAGGTACATCCTGCAATCCAATTACCTCCTTTTCGTTCCCGGCGGGGCAGCGGCACAATTCGCCCCTTTCCTTCCGCCGCCGTCCGGCAATCCATCATGGTAGGGCTGCCGCTGCCGGACGGTTCTAAACTCGTGTGTTACTTTTTATTATACACGACCTATCGTCAGATTTCAAATAAAATCCGTGAAAAACGGGAAATTTTTTGGTAAAAAAAGAGAACGGGCAGTTTGCCCGTTCTCTTGCGGTTGGAAAAGGAAATTACTTCAGGTTGCCCAGCCAGGAAACGTTGACGTTGGTCACGGCAGGCTCAACGGAGGTATCTTTGGAGACGGTGATGGTGCCGTCGAACATACCCTTCACCAGAGCGGCGTAGTCGTCCTTGGAGAACTTGCCGTCGGCGAACTGAGTGGTCTCGGCCAGCTGCACGTAGTTGGCAGCGGGATCGTCGCCGGACACCAGACCCAGAGTCTCGATCTTGCCGGCATAGTCAGCCCACTTGCCGCCCACGATGATGTCGGTCAGCGCATTGATCGTGGTGGGGTACAGGCCCTTCATGGCGGAGGTAACGGTCATGCCCTCACCGTAGTCGCCATCGATAATGCCCTTCTGGTCAACGTCAACGCCGATGACCTTGCCGCCGACCTTCTTGGCAGCCTCAGCCGCGGAGGTGTAGATGCCGCCGCCGCAGGCGAAAACGACCTCGGTGCCGTCGGCATACCAGGTGTCCATAACGGCAGTGATGTCAGCGTCGCCGTAGAACTGGTTGCCGTAAGCGTACTTCATGTCAACGGTGATGCCCAGCTCCTTGGCAGCGGCGTCAACGCCCTGCACATAGCCATAGCCATAGCGGATAACGGCGGGAACGGCCATGCCGCCCAGGAAGCCCAGCTTGGTGTAGCCCAGCTTGACAGCAGCGTAACCGGCCATGTAACCGGCCAGCTCTTCCTGATAGATGGCGCAGTAGACATTGCTCATGTCCACATAGTCTTCCAGCTTCCAGTTGTCGGGGTTGTAGTCATAGCTCTCGCCCTTGTTGGCAACGGCGGTCTCCAGCAGGTCGCCCTTGGCAACGTCCAGCGCGACGAACTTCACGTCGGGATAGTTGGGAGCAACTTCCACGATGGTGCCGCCGAAAGCGTAACCGGGCATAACGATGACGTTGTAGCCCTCAGCGATGGCCAGCTCCACGGAAGCCACACGGCCGGCAGTATCGTTGCTGGTGGGCTTGTAGTACTTGGTTTCCACATTGTTGTCCTTGCCGAAGGCAACGACGGCTTCCCAGGTGGTCTGGTTGAAGGACTGGTCGGTGATATCACCGTAGTCGGTAACCATGGCGACCTTGTAGCTGCCAGTGGAAGCTGCGTCCTTCTTGCCGGAACCGCAGGCGACCAGAGTCAGGGACAGCGCCAGAACCAGCAGCAGAGCCAGGATCTTTTTCATGATTGCATTCCTCCATAATTTTCTATTCTTGGTAGTGTTCGATACACCGATAGTATTGTCGCACATTTTGATAAAAAAATCAACCCATTTTCGATGGTTTCCCGGTTTTTTTCACGATGTCTCCGTCAGGCGTGCATATGTTTCTGCGCAGAGAAGCTGAAAGGCAGGATCTCAGCCAGGGTGTGGGCTTCGCAGCCCTCCGGCGTGATCATGTAAATGAGAAAATCGTCGCCGCAGAATTCCCGCATCACCTGACGGCACACGCCGCAGGGCGGGAACGCCCCGGTGATGACGCCGTCCTTTCCGCCGCACACGGCGATGGCGGCAAAGTCCCGGTGGCCGTCGTAGACCGCCTTGAAGAAGGCGGTGCGCTCGGCGCAGACCGTGGGGCTGTAGGACGCGTTTTCGATGTTGCAGCCCTGATACACCGTCCCGTCGGCGCACAGCAGCGCCGCGCCCACCTGATAGCCGGAGTAGGGGACGTAGGCATGGGTCATGGCCTCTCTGGCAAGCTCACACAGTTTTTCGGGTGTCATGGTTTGCCTCCTTATCACGTCTTCCGTAAAATGGTGCTTACAGTATTTCTCCCGCGAAACTCGTGCCCGCGCCGTCCCAATGAACGCCCAGCAGGTCGGTGACGGTGGCGGCAATGTCCGCGAAGGTGGGTTTTGTGCCGAGATTTCCGGGTTTGACACCCTTGCCCAGCACCAGCAGCGGCACATACTCACGGGTGTGGTCGGTGGTGGCGGTGTAGGACGGGTCGCAGCCGTGGTCGGCGGTGATCATCACCACGTCGTCCTCCCCCAGAGTGGGCAGGAACGTACCCAGCCAGCGGTCGAACTCCGTCAGGGCGGCGGCGTAGCCGTCGATGTCCCGGCGGTGACCGTAGAGCATGTCAAAGTCCACCAGATTCACGAAGCACAGCCCGTGAAAATCCCGGGCGGCATAGTCCGTGGTATGTGCCATGCCGTCGGCGTTGGACTTGTTGAACACGTACTCCGTGTCCCCCCGTCCGGCGAAAATGTCGTGGATCTTGCCCACGGCCAGGCAGTCCAGCCCCGCCGCCTTTACGGCGTCCAGCATGGTCTGCTTCGGCGGCTCCAGAGAAAAGTCGTGACGGTTGGCCGTGCGCTTGAAGCCGTGCTCCGCGTCGCCAACGTAGGGGCGGGCGATCACCCGGCCGACGCCGTACTTTCCCTGCAAAATTTTCCGCGCCTTGCGGCAGGCGTCGTACAGCTCCTGCAAGGGAATCCATTCCTCGTGCGCCGCCACCTGAAACACGGAATCGGCGGAGGTGTAGACGATCCACTTGCCGGTCTTGCGCTGCTCCTCGCCGTAGTCCCGGATGACGTCGGTGCCGGAATAGGGCAGGTTGCACAGGACGCCCCGGCCGGTCTCCTTCTCGAAGGCGTCCAGAACCTCTTTGGGGAAGCCGTTGGGGAAGGTGGGCAAGGGCTGGGGGGAGATCACACCGGCGATTTCCCAATGGCCGATGGTGGTGTCCTTGCCCATGGAGCTTTCCCGCAGCCGGGCGAACGCGCCGGTGGGGGCGGCGGCCTTAGGCAGGCAGGTCACGCCGTCGATGTTGCCCAGTCCCGCGGCGGTCATGTTGGGAATGTCCAGCTTTTGGGAGGTGGCGCAGGCACGCAGGGTATTGACCCCCACGTCCCCGAAGGACTCCGCGTCGGGCATCGCGCCGATGCCGAAGGAATCCAGAACGATCAAAAATACTCGCTTCATACTATCACCTTAGATTCTGGGGTTTATTTGTTCTCCATGGCCACGGCGGTGTCCAGCGCCACCTTCATCATGGTGGTGAAGGAATTCTGGCGCTGCTCGGAGGTGGTATCCTCGCCGGTGAGGATGTGGTCGGAAATGGTGCAGATGCACAGCGCCCGCTTGCCGTACCGGGCGGCGTTCATGTACAGGGCGGCGGCTTCCATTTCCAGCGCCATGACGCCCATCTTCTTCAGGCCGTACAGGCTGTCCAGTCCCTCGGGCACCAGCGCGTGGTCGCCGTAGAACACGTCGGAGGAATTCACGTTGCCCACATGGTAGACGGCGCCGTTTTCCTCGGCGGCCTTCACGGCCTCCTTCAGCAGCTCCCAGGAAGCGATGGGGGCGAAGGTGCCGGGGAGATGGAACTGGGCGGCAAAGTTGGAATCGGTGCAGGCGCCCTGGGCGATCACCAGATCATACAGATGGATATGCTCCTGAATGGCACCCGCGGAGCCGACGCGGATGATATTCTCCACGCCGTAGCCGTTGAACAGCTCATGGGAATAAATGCCGATGGCGGGCATACCCATGCCGGAGGCCATGACGGAGACCTTGACACCCTTGTAGGTGCCGGTATAGCCCTGCACGCCCCGGACGTTGTTGACGAGGACGGGGTTTTCCAGGAAATTCTCGGCGATGAATTTGCTGCGCAGAGGGTCGCCGGGCATCAGTACGGTCTTGCCAAAATCACCGGGCTTTGCGGAAATATGCGGGGTGGGGGTTGGGAACATAGCAATCATCCTTTCGTTTCTGTAATTTTATAATGCAGGGGGACGTGGGCTTAGTAGCCGCTGCCCTCCAATCCCTTCGCGATCTTGACTATGCGGGAGGTTCCCAGACGGGACGCGCCCAGGGTGATGAACTTCTCCGCGTCGGCAAGGCTGGAAATGCCGCCGGCGGCCTTGATCTTCACATGGGGCGCGACATGGGCGGCGAACAGCTCCACGTCGTGGAAGGTCGCGCCGGCCTTGGAAAAGCCCGTGGAGGTCTTGATATAGTCCGCGCCGGAGTCGGAGACGCACTTGCACAGGGCGATCTTTTCCTCGTCGGTGAGCAGGCAGGTCTCGATGATGACTTTCAGCAGCTTTCCGTTGCAGGCGGCTTTCACGGCGGCGATCTCCTCCGTGATCTTCTCCCACAGGCCGTCCTTCGCCCAGCCGATGTTGATGACCATGTCCACCTCGTCCGCGCCGTTCGCCACGGCATCGGAGGCCATGAAGCACTTGGCGGCGGTGGTGTCGTAGCCGTTGGGGAAGCCGATGACGGTGCAGATGGGCAGCTTGTCCCCAACGTACTCCTTCGCCTGCTTCACGTAGGACGCGGGGATGCAGACGGAGGCGGTGTGATACTTGATGCCGTCGTCGCAGACGCCTTTGATCTCCGCCCAGGTGGCGGTCTGGGTCAGCAGGGTGTGGTCGCACTTGGCAAGAATGTCTTTCAGTTCCATGATGATTCTCCTTCTGTATATGATTCAGTTGTGTCCGTGGAGCCGGATGACCCGGTGCTCCCGGATGCCCCGGATATAGCACTTGTGACACATGGCAATGTAGCTGTCGTTGCCCCCCAGAACCACCTGCGCGCCCTGGGTGATGATGTGGCCGTCGCCGTCGATACGGGCGTTCACCGTAGCCTTCGCGCCGCAGTCGCAGATGGTCTTGATCTCCTGAATGGTGTCCGCCACCTCCATCAGGCGGCGGCTGCCGGGAAACAGGCGGGTCTGGAAGTCCGTGCGCAGGCCGAAGCACATCACCGGAATGTTGTAGTCATTGACAAGTGCGCGGAGCTGGTCGATCTGGCTTTCCGTCAGGAACTGGCATTCATCCACGATAATGACGTCGCACTTGCCCTCCTGCGTGTCCTGAAACAGCAGGTAAATGTCCGTGCCGGGGGCGATGACGTCCGCCGGGGATTCCAGACCGATGCGGCTGCGCAGAATCTTCGCGCCGTCCCGGGTGTCAGTGCCGGGCTTGATGAGCCAGACGTTTAAGTCGTTTTCCTCGTAGTTGTACTTGGTGATCAGCGCCTGAGCCGTCTTGCTGGAACCCATGGCGCCGTACTTGAAATAAAGCTTTGCCATTGTGTCTACCTCCGTTCGTCCTCCTATTATAACGAAAAAGAAGGCCGGATGCAACCCCTTTTCTGGGCGAAGTACACAATATATGCTTGCATTCCCGCCTGCCGGATGCTATACTGAACAAAAGAAGAAAATTTTTCGGCAAATTTTCCATTTTCTGAAACCTTCGCCGCAGTTTGTCGAGTATATGGACAGAAGCACATAACAACAAGGAGGTAACTCAAATGAAAAAGATGACCGCAATTCTCGTGACCCTGTGTATGCTTGCCGCTCTGCTGGCCGGATGCGGCGGCGCAAGCAAATCCACCCAGGCCTTCGACGCAGCCGCAGCTGCCCCCGCCGAGGCGGCGAATGGCGCTTACTATGATATGGAGAGCGCCAAATCGGAAGACGGCGGACTGACGGGCGACACCGATTCCACCGTGCTGCCGGAAGGCCGCAAATGGATCATCACCGTGAATATGTCCGCCGAGACCGAAGATCTGGACGCTCTGATGGAAGCCCTGAACGGAAAGATCTCCGGTCTGGGCGGCTACGTGGAGGATCAGGACAGCTATAACGGCAGCATGTATTCCTCCCGCCGCTACCGCAGCGCCAGTCTCACCGTCCGCATCCCTGCGGAGCGTGTGGACGAATTCACCGAGGAAATGTCCGGCATTGCCAACGTGGTATCCACCAACCTGAGCCGGGAGGACATCACCCTGAGCTACGTCGCGACCGAAAGCCGCGTTAAGGCGCTGCAAACCGAGGAAGCCCGGCTTCTGGAGCTGATGGAGCAGGCCGAGACCATGGCCGACCTGCTGGAGATCGAAAGCCGCCTGACGGACGTGCGCTACGAGCTGGAAAACCGTGCTTCCCAGCTGCGGCTGTACGACAATCAGGTGGATTACGCCACCATCTACTTATCCATCGACGAGGTGCAGGAGTACACCCCCGTTGAAGAACCCACCGTGTGGGAGCGGATCAGCGGCGGCTTTGTGAGCAGCGTGAAGGGCGTCGGCAACGGGCTGCTTGACCTGCTGGTGTGGGTGCTGGCAAAGTCCCCCTATCTCGTCATTCTGGGCGGCGTCACCGTTGGCGTGGTGGTTCTCGTCAAGAAGCGCAAAGTCCGCAAGGCGGAAAAGAAGGCCGCCAAGCAGAATCCCACCGAAGAAAGCAAATAAGCATGAGCCCCGCCGGGCGCACCGAAAGGTGCGCCCGACTTTTATTTTGGTATGGTAATGGTCAGCACGATCTGGCTGTCCGTCTCCCGGCGTTCCGATACGGCGGGAATGCCGGACAGCTGGATTTTTTGCAGGGACTGGGTCAGGTTGTTGAGAAACGCGCCCACGTTGGCTCTTGACGGCCTGTCCGCCCGGGCAGACAGGAGCGTTTCCACATACTTTTCCGTCCGCGCCACGCTCATGCCCTGCCGGACGATCTCCTTCACCGCCGCGAGCTTGCTTTCCTCCGTAGGCAGCTTCAGAAGCGCCCGGGCATGGCGCTCCGTCAGTCCCGCCTCCCGCAGGGCAAGCAGCACCGGCTCGCTGTGCTTCAGCAGCCGCAGTTTGTTGGCCACCGCGCTCTGGCTTTTGCCCAGAAGCCGCGCCGCCTGCTCCTGACTCATGTTCCAGTCCTCCAGCAACCGGGAAATGCCCATGGCTTCCTCGATGAAATCCAAGTCCTGCCGCTGCAAATTTTCCACCATGGCCGCCATGCCGGATTCCCGGTCGTCCATGCTCATGATGATGCAGGGGATGTCCGTGATCCCCGCCAGCTCCGCCGCCCGCAGACGGCGCTCCCCCGCGATCAGCTCATAGCCGTTTCCGCTGCGGCGGACGGACAGCGGCTGCAGGATTCCGTGCTGCCGGATGGAATCGGACAGCTCGTCCAGCGCCTCCGGGCGGAAAATTTTCCGCGGCTGCGCCGGATTGGGGCGGATGGAACGAGCCGGGAGAAAAACCACCCGTCCGGTCTCCATGTAGGTTTTCAGTTTCTGACATTGCATTGCCCGTCCTCCCTTGTTGATATGGAACCATTTTACGTTCCTCAGAAACGGGAATACCAGCGAAAACGGCGCAATGTTCCGGGGAAATGCACGACATTTTCTTCTCTCTTTTACCGTTCTTTCCCAGTTCATAAAATATTTACGGAATATTGCATTTTCCCTCTTGCTTTTTTTGCCAAGCTGCGCTATTATATTAGCACTCATAACAAGTGAGTGCTAAACCGCGTAGATACAGGCGGGCAGGGTTCGCCCGATACCCGTCGTCTAAATGCTTATATGTATGGAGGAATTCAAAATGAAACTCAAGCCCATGGCAGATAACGTTCTGCTGAAAGCCCACGAGGCGCCCGAGACCACCGTCTCCGGCATTGTTCTGGCTACCACCAACAAGGAAAAGCCCATGATCTACGAAGTCGTTTCCGTCGGCCCCGGCACCAAGGACGTCACCATGACCGTCAAGGCCGGTGAGAAGGTCGTCGTCGGTAAGTTCACCGGCACCGATGTGACCATCGACAAGGAAGATTACAAGTTTGTCAAGCAGGACGACATTCTGGCCGTCGTCACTGACTAAGGAGGAAGATTATCATGTCCAAGATGATTGTTTACGGCGAAGAAGCCCGCAAGAAGCTGCAGTCCGGCATTGACCAGCTGGCCAATACCGTTAAGGTTACCCTGGGACCCAAGGGCCGCAACGTGGTTCTGGGCAAGAAGTACGGCGCGCCCCTCATCACCAACGACGGCGTGACCATTGCCAAGGAAGTGGAGCTGGAGGACGCCTTCGAGAACATGGGCGCACAGCTCATCCGGGAAGTCGCCACCAAGACCAATGATGTGGCCGGTGACGGCACCACCACCGCCACCCTGCTTGCCCAGGCCATCACCCGTGAGGGCCTGAAGAATCTGTCCGCCGGCGCGAACCCCATGGTCATGCGCAAGGGCATCGACAAGGCCGTCGCCGCTGCCGTTGAGGCCATCAAATCTAACTCCGTTCCCGTGTCCGACTCCGCCGCCATCGCCCGTGTCGGCACCGTGTCCTCCGGCGACGAGACCATCGGCAAGCTGATCGCCGAGGCCATGGAGAAGGTCGGCAAGGAAGGCGTCATCACCATCGAGGAGAGCAAGACCGCCGAGACCGGTCTGGACGTGGTCGAGGGTATGCAGTTCGACCGTGGCTATATCTCCCCCTACATGGTCACCGACACCGACAAGATGGAGGCCGTTCTGGACGACGCTTACGTCCTGATCACCGATAAGAAGATTTCCTCCATTCAGGAGATCCTGCCCATTCTGGAGCCCATCGTCAAGTCCGGCCGCAAGCTGATGATCATTGCTGAGGACGTGGAGGGCGACGCTCTGGCAACGCTGCTGCTGAACCGTCTGCAGGGCCGCTTCAACGTGGTCTGCGTGAAGGCTCCCGGCTTCGGCGACCGCCGCAAGGAAATGCTTCAGGATATCGCCGTGCTCACCGGCGGCACCGTCATTTCCAGCCAGCTGAACATGGAGCTGCCTGACGCCAAGATGGAAGATCTGGGTCACTGCCGTCAGATCGTTGTCACCAAGGACACCACCACCATTGTCGATGGCGACGGCGCTCCCGAGGCCATCCAGGATCGTGCCCACATGATCCGCTCCGCCATTGCCACCACCACCTCCGACTACGACCGTGAGAAGCTGCAGGAGCGTCTGGCGAAGCTGTCCGGCGGCGTGGCCGTCATTAAGGTCGGCGCTCAGACCGAGGTCGCCATGAAGGAGCAGAAGCTGCGGGTCGAGGATGCTCTGAACGCTGCCCGCGCCGCCGTGGAAGAGGGCATCGTGGCCGGCGGCGGTACCGCTCAGGTCAACGCCATCCCCGCTGTGGAGAAGCTGATTTCCACGCTGCATGGCGACGAGAAGACCGGCGCACGGATCATTGCCGCCGCTCTGCAGGCCCCTATCCGTCAGATCGCCGAGAACGCCGGTGTGGACGGCAGCGTCGTCTACGAGAAGATCCGCACCTCCGGCAAGGTCGGCTACGGCTACAACGCCTACACCGAGGAGTACGTGGACATGATCCCCGCAGGCATCGTCGATCCCACCAAGGTGACCCGTTCCGCTCTGGAGAACGCCGCTTCCATCGCGGGCTGCGTGCTGACCACCGAGTCTTTGGTCGTGGATAAGCCCGATCCCGCCGCCGACGCCGCAGCAGCCGCTGCCGCAGGTCAGGCCGGTGGAATGTACTAAGCACTTCCCATAAAGCGAATCAGTCCGGCGGCTCCAAAAGGAGCCGCCGGACTTTTCTGTTCAGGCGTGATTACGTAACGCAAAAACCACCCCACAGAATGGGCGGAGCGCATCAGACGGTTGACAACCCCCTTGCCTCTCCCCTTGGGAGAGCCGAGGGGTTGTACTTCGGCACGAAAAATGGAGCGTATCGTTTCCGATACGCTCCATTCACTATTTTACGACCACCCAGCAGACCGTTGGGTGATTTTTTACTGCTTTGGATTATTTCTTCAGGTATGCGTCGATGGCAGCCGCGCCCTTCTTGCCTGCGCCCATGGCGAGGATGACGGTGGCAGCGCCGGTGACGGCATCGCCGCCGGCGAAGACGCCGGTACGGGTGGTCATCTCGTTCTCGTCCACGATCAGGCCGCCCTTGCGGTTGGTGTCCAGACCGGGCGTGGTGGAGCGGATCAGGGGGTTGGGGCTGGTGCCGAGGGCCATAATAACGGTGTCCACGTCCAGCACAAATTCGCTGCCCTCAATGGCGATGGGACGACGGCGTCCGGAAGCGTCCGGCTCACCCAGCTCCATGCGCACGCACATGATACCGTTCACGCGGCCATCCTCGCCGCCCAGAATCTCCACGGGGTTGCAAAGGGTCTTGAACTCGATGCCCTCTTCCTTGGCGTGGTGCTGCTCTTCCAGACGGGCGGGCATTTCGGCCTCACCACGGCGGTAGACGATGTACACGTGCTCCGCGCCCAGACGCATTGCGCAGCGGGCGGCGTCCATGGCCACGTTGCCGCCGCCGACCACCGCCACAGCCTTGGACTTGATGACGGGGGTATCGGCTTCCTCGGTGTAAGCCTTCATCAGGTTGGTACGGGTCAGATATTCGTTGGCGGACAGAACGCCCTTCAAAGACTCGCCGGGGATATTCATGAACATGGGCAGACCTGCGCCGGAACCGACGAACACGGCCTTGTAGCCCATCTCGAACAGCTCGTCAATGGTCAGGACCCGGCCGATGACCATGTTGGTCATGACCTCGACGCCCTGCGCTTCCAGCTTCCTGACCTCGTTGGCCACGATGGCCTTGGGCAGACGGAATTCGGGGATGCCGTAAACCAGCACGCCGCCGGCAGTGTGCAGCGCTTCAAAAATGGAGACCTGATAGCCCTTCTTGGCAAGGTCGCTGGCGCAGGTCAGACCGGCAGGGCCGGAACCCACCACGGCCACCTTGATGCCGTTGGAGACGGCCTTCTCGGGCATGGCGTTGACGTTCTCCCGGTACCAGTCGGCAACGAACCGCTCCAGACGGCCGATGGCGACGCTTTCGCCCTTGATGCCCCGGACACACTTGCTCTCGCACTGGCTCTCCTGCGGGCAGACACGGCCGGACAGGGCGGGCAGAGCGTTGGTGGATGTAATGATCTCGTAAGCGGCCTTGAAATCGCCCTCATGCACCTTGGCGATGAACTCGGGGATGCGGACGTTGACGGGGCAGCCCTCCACGCACTTGGGCTTCTTGCAGTTCAGGCAGCGGCCTGCTTCTTCCATTGCCATTTCGGCGGTATAGCCCAGCGCAACCTCCTTGAAGTTGTGGGCGCGAACCTGAGGTTCCTGCTCAGGCATAGGGGTCTTGGTAAGGGTCATGTTAGCCATTTTGCATTACCTCCTTATTTGATCAGGGCCTTGCCCATGGACTCAATGCGGCAGACGTGGTTCTCTTTGACCTCGGCCTCCCGGTCACGGTAGGTGCCGTTGCGGCTGGTCAGCTCGGCAAAGTCTACCAGATGACCGTCGAATTCGGGGCCGTCCACGCAGGCGAACTTGGTCTCGCCGCCGACAGTGACGCGGCAGCCGCCGCACATGCCGGTGCCGTCCACCATGATGGGGTTCAGGGAAACCATGGTATGGACGCCGAAGGGCTGGGTGGTTCTGCATACGAACTTCATCATGGGCACGGGGCCGATGGCCAGCACCTCATCGAAGGTCTCACCGGCCTCCAACAGCTCCTGCAGGGGCTGGGTGACCAGGCCGTGACGGCCGTAAGTACCGTCGTCGGTCATAAGAATCAGCCGGTCGGCTGCTGCCTTGAACTCGTCCTCCAGAATGACGATGTCCTTGCTGCGGAAACCGACGATAACGGTCACTTCTGCGCCCGCTTCCTTGAACGCCTTGGCAGAGGGCAGGGCGATGGCGCAGCCCACGCCGCCGCCGACCACGCAGACCTTCTTCTTGCCCTCCACGGGGGTGGGCTTGCCCAAGGGGCCTACAAAGTCGTGGATGTAGTCGCCTTCCTTCAGCGCACCCAGGGCGTTGGTGGAGAAGCCGACCTTCTGGAAGATAATGGTAACGGTACCTTTCTCCCGATCATAACCGGCGATGGTCAGGGGAACACGCTCTCCCATCTCGTCGATGCGGAAAATGATGAACTGACCGGCCTTTGCCTTACGTGCGACAAAGGGCGCTTCGATCTCCATCAGGGTGACGGAAGCGTTCAGCTCCTGCTTGCGAACGATTTTATACATGTTCTGATCCGTCCTTTTCAGATTTTTCAGGGGATAGAGTCACACACACCTATCGGATTCATTATAAAGCGTTCGGGGTATTTTGTCAAATGAGAATGTTCCTTTTTTGTGGAAAATGCTTACAAAACCCGAAACATGTCACTTAGCCCGCCAGCGCGAAGTAAACCAGCACCACCACGCCCAGGATGATGCGGTAAACGCCGAAGGCGGAGAAGGAGTGCCTCCGCACATATTCCATCAGCCCCCGGATGACGAGCAGGCTCACCACAAACGACACCACGCACCCCACGATCAGCACGCCGATCTCTGTGCCGGTGGCGGCGACGCCGCTGAGCAGAAATTTCAGCCCCTTGATGGCGGATGCCCCCAGCATGGTGGGGATGGCCATGAAGAAGGAGAATTCCGCGCCGGCGCTGCGCCCCACGCCGATGAGGATTGCGCCCAGAATAGTGGAACCGGAGCGGGAGGTGCCGGGGATCAGGCTCAGGCACTGGAAGCAGCCGATGAGCAGGGCGGTCTTATAGTCGATGGCGTACACGTCCTCCACCGTCTTTCCCCCCACCCGGCGGGCGTTGCGCCGCTCCACCAGAATGAAGGCTACACCGTAGACGATCAGCGCGATGGAGACCACGGTGGCGTTATGGAAGTGGGCTTCCATCCAGTCGTCAAACAGCACGCCCACGATGCCCGAGGGGATGATGGCGGCGATGACCTTGAACCACAGCTGCCATGTCTGCTTTTTCTCCCCCTCCGTCTTCCGGGGAGAGAACGGGTTGAGCTTATGGAAGAACAGGACGATCACGGCCAGAATCGCGCCCAGCTGGATGACCACGTCGAACATGCTCCGGAATTCGTCGGAAACATTCAGGGTAATGAATTCGTTCAGTAAAATCAGATGTCCCGTGGAGGAAATTGGCAGCCACTCCGTGACACCCTCCACAATGCCGAAAAGCACGGCTTTTAACAGTTCCATCAAATCAGTCTCCTTCTTTCAATTTAAGGAATCCATGAACAAATCGCTTTCGGAACCTTCATCTGGCGAAAAATCTCTCGCTGTCAGCTCTCGTCGATTTGTTCATGGATTCCTTGGGCAGCACCAACCGCTCCCCGGTTTTCCGCCCCTATCATACCCGCAAAGCGCCGGATTTTCAAGTGCAACTTGTCCGTTCATAAATTGGGGTGGAAGTCTTTACAATTTGTTCACTAGAAAACGGAAATTCTCGCTATAATAGTGGGAAAGGGAAATTATAGAGAAATTGGATTGGGAGGAAGATAATCATGGCTGTTTCCGTTTTGATCGTAGAGGACGACCGCAATATTGCGGAGCTGCTGCAAATGTATCTGGAGAAGGAGGGCTACGCCGTCACCGTGGCGGCGGACGGCGGGCAGGGTCTTGCCAAATTCCGGGCCATCAAGCCCGATCTGGTGCTGCTGGACGTGATGATGCCCGTGATGGACGGCTGGTCGGTGTGCAAGGCCATCCGTGCCGAGGCGCAGACCCCCATCATCATGCTCACCGCCAAGGGCGACACCGATTCCAAGGTCATGGGCCTGAAAACCGGCGCTGACGACTATATCACCAAGCCTTTTGAAATGAAGGAAGTGCTTGCCCGCATCGAGGCAGTGCTGCGGCGCACCTCCGGCGTGGCCGCGGAGAAGAAGGCGCGTCGGCTTGTGTTCGATAAGCTTATCATCGACATGGACGCTTTCGAGCTGACCGTAGACGGCAAGAAGGTGGATACGCCCCCCAAGGAGATGGAGCTGCTTTATTACCTCGCTTCCTCTCCCAACCGGGTCTACACCCGCAACCAGCTGCTGGACGAGGTATGGGGCTTCGACTACTTCGGCGACTCCCGCACCGTGGACGTTCACGTGAAGCGGCTGCGTGAGAAGCTGGAGGGCGTCAGCGACCAGTGGAGCCTGAAAACCGTCTGGGGTGTCGGGTACAAATTCGAGGTGCTGTAAGCATGAAAAGTAGCTTCGGCCGCAGCTTTTTCACCGCCGCGGCGATCCTGCTGGTGGCCATGACCATTCTGGGTGCGTCCTTTCAGATAAAGGTCAACCAGTTCCTCACGGACACCACCGTCTCCGGATTACAGCAGAACGCGGACACCATCGCAGAGCTGGCCGCCGCCTATTTTAACAACGGCGGAATGTACAACCGGTCGTTTCAGCTGAACCTGACCGTGGCCTCTCAGGTATCCGGCGCCGACGCCGTAGTCTGCGACAGCGAGGGGAACGTGGTGCTCTGCTCCGACGCACCCTCCGGCTGTGAGCATCAGGGCTTGCAGCTGAATCAGGCGTATCTGCAAAAGGTCATTCGCAGCGGCGGCGACACCGCCACCGGGGTCATCAACGGCCTGTACTCCGACCGCCGCTACATGGTCTCCCGCCCCATTCTCGTGGACGGGAACGCGGGGGGCATCGTGCTGGTCTCCACACCGGCCAATGACATCACCCAGATCATGAATAAGATCTCCAACATCTTCCTCACCGCGGCGCTGTTCGTGGTGCTGATCTCCGTGCTGGCCGTCACCGCCTTTGCCCGGCGGGAGAGCCGCCCGCTGAAAGAGCTGGCGAAAACCGCCAACGCCTTCGGCCACGGCGATCTGGAAGCCCGTGTGCGTCTGGACGACGATTACTCCGCGGAAATGGAGGAAGTGGCCGTCGCCTTCAACAACATGGCAGCCTCCCTGCAAAAGAGCGAGTACCGGCGTCAGGAATTCGTCGCCAACGTCTCCCACGAGCTGAAGACCCCCATGACCACCATTTCCGGCTACGTGGACGGCATTCTGGACGGCACCATCCCGGAAGACAAGCGGGAGCATTACCTGCACATCGTCTCCGACGAGACGAAGCGCTTAAGCCGTCTCGTGCGCAGTATGTTGGACATCTCCCAGCTGCAGAAAGAGGGCGGCATCCCCGAGGAAAAGAAGATGCACTTCGACCTTGAGGAATGCGCCGGGCAGGTGCTCATCACCTTCGAGAAGAAGATCAATGACAAGCACCTGAACGTCAACGTGGATATGCCGGAGCACCCGGTGTACACCATGGCGAACCCGGACTACATCACGCAGGTCATTTACAATCTCATCGACAACGCCGTGAAGTTCTGCCCCGACGGGGGCAATCTGGGGCTGCGCATCAAAGAGGGCGGCAGCAAGGCTTACGTCTCCGTCTCCAACGACGGCGAGACCATCCCGCCGGACGAGCTGCCGTTGGTATTCGACCGGTTCCACAAGCTGGACAAATCCCGCTCCCAGAACCGGGACGGCTGGGGATTGGGTCTGTACATTGTGAAGACGATCGTATGCAGCCACGGCGAGGATATTTCCGTCAGCTCCAAGGACGGGAAAACCGAATTTACCTTCACCATGCCGCTGGTGAATTAGGGCCCTTTTTTCGAGGTAACGATATGGACGAACGTAAAAAAAACAATCATCCCTGGGATGACAGCGTGTACGGCACAGGCCGTACGGAGCCGCCGAAAAGCCACGGCGGCACCGTGGCGCTGCTGCTAATTTTAATTATCTTTCTGTGCGGCATCATCACGGTTCTGGGCGTTCTGAACGTGCGGCTGTTCCAGAAACTGAACACCCGGCGGGAAAGCGAGCAGTCCATTTCCTTCGCCACCGGCGCGGAGCTGCCCGCGGAGACCACCGCCCTTCCCACGGAATCCATTGACGCCACCTTGGGCGAGGACACTCCCACCATCGACTTGCAGAAATGCCCTCAGGGCGTGGAGAACGTCCCCACCGAGGGCGCGCTGTCCCTTCAGAAAATTTACAGCCGGAATATCGACTCCGTGGTATCCATCACCAGCACCGGTCAGGGCACAACCGCCACCGGCACCGGCGTGATCCTGACGGAGGACGGGTACATCGTGACCAACTGCCATGTGGTAGAAAACGGTATCTCCATCACGGCGCAGCTGACGGACGGCCGGACGCTGCCCGCCATGCTGGTGGGCGCTGATTCCGTGTCCGACCTTGCGGTGCTGCACATAGACACGACGGGTCTGACCCCGGCGCAGTTCGGGGATTCCGATTCCCTCCGGGTGGGCGACACCGTGGTCGCCATCGGCGACCCGCTGGGCGTCAAATTCCGGGGCACTTACACCGACGGCATCATCTCCGGCATCGGGCGGGACATGGATATGGACGGGCGCACCATGACCCTGATCCAGACCAATGCCGCCCTGAATTCCGGCAACTCCGGCGGCCCGCTCATCAACTGCTACGGTCAGGTCATCGGCATCAACACCATGAAGATCGGTGCGTTCACCGACTCCGCCGGTGTGGAGGGTCTGGGCTTCGCCATTCCCAGCTCCACCGTGAAGGAGGTGGCAGAGCAGCTGATCTCTCAGGGCTACGTCTCCGGCCGGCCCACGCTGGGTCTGGAGGGGGAGTCCCTGTCCTCTTTCGACCAGTATTACTACCGGCTCCCCGCCGGGCTGTATATCACCAACGTTGACCGCAGCAGCGACGCCGCCGCCAAGGGCATTGAAGAAGGCGACATTCTCCTCAGCGTCAACGGAACCAATGTGACCACCATGGACGCCCTGAACGGCGCGGTCTACAATCTGGACGTGGGCGACACGGTGGAGGTCGTGATCTACCGCAGCGGTAAGCAATACCGCGTCTCCCTCACCGTCACAGAGGACAAAGGATAAGATCATGCCGGCTTTCCCAAGGGAATGCCGGCAGAATCATTTGGAGGAACAATTATGGAACCTATTTTTCAGCAGGATTTTCCCGTTCAGGAGCTGTGCGTTGACCGCTATGGCCGCCTGAAGCCATCCACCCTTTTATATTTCGCGCAGGAGATCGCGGGGCGGCACTGCGACGAGCTTGCGGACACGCTGGAAAGCCACCGGCTGTTCTGGGCGGTGACCCGGCACCGGGTGCAGATCAACCGTCTCCCGGAACTGGGCGAAACCGTCCACATTGAGACATGGCCCATGCCCAACACCCACGTCGGCTATCCCCGTTCCATTGTCATCTACGATCAGGCGGGCAATGAGTGCTCCCGTTCTATCAGCCTCTGGGTTCTGATGGATCAGGATACCCGAAGCAGTGTTTCTCCCGACAAGAGCGGCATCATCGTTCCCGGTACGCTTCGGGGAACGGAACTGGCGCTTCCCGGCGGTCTGGTTCCCAGAGCGATGGAACACAGCTGCCAGCGGGACGTATGCTTTACCGACCTCGACCGCAACGGACATATGAACAACACCCGCTACATGGACTGGATCGACGATCTTCTCCCCAGCGACTTCCACCGGGAGCATCCCGTGAAAGAATTTGCCGTGCGCTACCACAGCGAAGCGCGGGAGGGACAGCGCCTTGACCTGCACTGGGACTTTGTGGAGGACAACTGCCTCCGGGTAGACGCCCGCCGCCGAAACGAAACAAGGGACGAGCTGGTGTTTTCCGCCAAAGTTCTGTTCGACTGAACCCCCCCAGATACAGTGTTATGTAAATTAGAGATATCTCCACAGTTTTATGCAAAGCTGTGGAGATATTTTGATACGCCCCCTTTTCCCCCTTATTTTTCAACCATTTTCCCGGCCAATCCTGTGGAGAAACCTGTGGAGAATGTGGATAACTCATTTTATGTAAACATTACAAGTTGTTACAGAATATATTATGTTAACTTGCATCTCGACCAAAATCACTCTCATACTGAACTCCAATTAAAATCTTTAAAAAAGATTTTAATCGCCTGAAGGGCATGGAGTTCATATGAGACTTGTTTTGTGTTTTCTTTCCTTATAAATCACAAAACAGGCAGCGCCTTCAGGCGATGCCTTCCTGATTAAAATTAAGATTTTAATCAGGAAATAGTATCAGAGTGGCCGCCGGACTTCCGTTTGCGCGTGGTCCCACAAAAGCAGAAATTTCCCCGGGCGAGACCGCCCGGGGAAGCTGTCATATTGAGGGATTTCTTTACTTGATTCTGGGCAGGGAGGCCGCAGCCACGGACTGACCCACGCGGCGGGTCTTTTCGTCGGGCAGGGAAACCTCGCACTTCTTCGCAAGCGCGGGGTATTCGTCGGCCAGAATCTCGTTGCACACCCGCAGGATGGTGTCGCCGCCCTTGCCGGACATGACGCGGCCAAGCATCATCATGTGCTCGATGTCGTAGAACTGGGAGTACAGCACCACAGCGTATGCCAGATACGCGCCGATGCTCTCGAAAATGGCCTGCGCTCTGGAGTCGTCCTTCTCCATCAGCGCCTGAACGACCTTCAGCTTCTCCGCGGGAGACAGATTCTCGTCCAGCTCGATGCCTGCGGCGGGCGCCAGCTTGATGACCGCATCCTGAGAGAAATACTTGCAGCCTACGCCAATGTCCGTGGACCACTCGTCCTGCATGGCGTTCTCGCACAGGTCAACGGGGGCGAAGGCCAGCTCATTGATCCAGCCGAGGACATTCTTGTCCTTGTCCACGTAGCCCACGGCCTCGGAGGTGCCCATGGCGATACCCATGATGTTGCCCACGCCCAGACCCATGGCGCCCGCCAGCGCGGACACGTCGCCGTCGTTGGCAACCACAATGGGAACGTCGCTGATCTCCTTGGCGGCGCGGTCGTAAATGGTCTTGACCTTGTCCCACTCGGAGCGGGGAACTTTGATGAACAGAGACGCGACCATGGGCGCGTTGCCGATGAAGGTGCCTGCGGAGGACACGCCGATGGCGTCCACCCGGGGCATCTTGGAAGCGGCGCTCCTGAACGCGGCTACGATGCCGTCATAATGGTACTGGGGGTCTGTCTGGAGCTTGGGGAACCAGACGACTTCCTCGGAGTAGACGCACTCGCCGTCGATCACGGCAGAGACCTTCCGGTCGGAACCGCCGGCGTCGAAGCCGATGCGGCAGCCATCCAGATTGCCGCCGATGGGTTCGGCGACCTCGTTGGCAGCGGGGCAATCTTCCAGAGGCAGGTCAACGATCTCCAGATCCCGCTCATAGAGCTGGTTGAAGAACGTAAAGTCAAAGTGACGCTCGCCCTTGGGGTCGTAGGCCTTTTTCAGCCGCTGGGCAAGCTCGCTGCATCCGCAGACGCTCACCCGGAAGCCGCCGATGGACCACATCAGGAACTTGACATAGCGCTCCACGTAGCGGTAGTCGGCCTCGGCCATTTCCGGCGTGCCGTGGATGCAGGTGTGGTGGACGGAAACACGGCCCTTGTCCCGCTCAACGGCAATGGCGATGGGCTTCTTCGCGTCCTTCAGATAGGCGGTGCGCCACACGCCGAAGGGGACAAACTGAGGGTCCAGTTTGGGCGTATGCTTCATGTTGTATTCGACGCCTAAGTACTGCATGGAAAATTCCTCCTTATCGTTCAGAAAGCCTGACGGCTTCTTATATCTCATGTATAAGTATAGCATAAATTACCGTCCCGGCTATAGGGATTTCAACATGATTTTTACCAAATCCGCTTTTTTAGGCTGCCAGCTTTCTCTTTGCAGAAAGGAAGGCCGGTGCTATGAGCACCGGCCTTCCGACATTATTCCTTCGTTTCGTTTTCCTGCGTCTGCGCCGCGTTTTCCGCCGTTTGGGCAGCGACCTGATTCACAAACAGATCAGCCTTGTCGTGGGGGCGGAAGCGCTGCCAGATCAGCACGCTCACCGCCGCCGCGCAGCTGATGCCCGCCAGCAGCTGGCTGACCCGGACGGAACCCCAGTACAGGCTGTCCATCCGCAGCCCCTCGATCAGGCAGCGGCCAAGGCCGTACCAGGCCACGTACCCCAGGGCGATTTCTCCGTCATACTTACGATGCTTGGACAAAACGTGCAGCAGCACAAAGCCCACGGCGTTCCACACCGACTCGTACAAAAACGTCGGGTGGTAGTATTCCCATGCGCCGGTGACGGTATTGTACAGCCCCATGCGGAAGAAGCTGTCCGTCGCCGCGCCGAAGGCTTCCCGGTTGACGAAGTTGCCCCACCGGCCAATGGACTGGCCGATGAGAAAGCCCAGCGCTACCATATCCAGCAAAGCTCCGATTTTGATCTTCTTGATGCGGCACAGCAGCAGAATCCCCGCCACTGCGCCCAGAACGCCGCCGTAAATGGCAAGGCCACCGTTCCAGATGTACAGCACGGAAATGGGGTTCTCGGCGTAATCCGCCCAGGAGAAAATACAGTAATACGCCCGGGCGCAAAGAATAGCAAAGGGCGTGACCCACAGCACACCGTCCAGCAGATCGTCCTGCTTGATACCGAACTGACTGCACCGGCGGCAGGCGTAGACTACCGCCAGCATCAGGCCGATGGCGATAATGAGGCCGTAATAGTGGATGGTCAGAGGCCCCAGAGCCAGGGCGCGGCCGGGGTTCACCTCAATGCCGAGGGAAGGAAAAGAAATGGTTGAATAATTGGCAGGGATCATGATTGTGCCTCCTTGTTGACAGGATAGATCACGGATAAACTACACCGTTCCGCCCGGACTGCCCGGCGGAGAAAATCACATATCTCTTCCGCGCTGATGCCGCGGTAAACTTCCGGAAAACGGAAATAGTCAAAGTCCGAAAAATGATACGCGCACAGGCGGAAGCAGGTGGAATCAAAGCTGTCCAGTCCCCGGATACGACGGCCGAGGGCACTGCGCTTCATCCGCAGGAATGCCTTTTCCGGCAGTCCCTCCGCCGCGATCTTCTCCGCCTGCTCCAGAATCGCTTCCCGGACGGCGCGGGGGTCGTCGGAATCGCCGGAGCAGAGCAGCATGGCGCAGCCGTCCACCGTCTCGAAGCCGCCGCCGAAGGAGGAATCGATAACGCCTTCCTCGTAAAGCCGCAGGTACAGCTCCGAGGACTCGCCGAACAGTGCCTCGGCGGCCAGATCCGCCACCATTTCCTCCCGGATGGCCGCGTCGCCGTGGGTCAGGGGTTCGCACTTGAACGCCAGATTGAAGGTCGGCATGGCGACCTCCATGGAGCATTCCGTTTCGGCTTTCGGGCAGGTCATTTCCTCCTGCCAAGAACGCAGCTTGACGCCCGTCTCTTTCTTCTCGCTGCCCAGAACCTCCCGGGCGGCAGATGCCACCGATTCCGGGTCTACGTCGCCCACGACGCACAGCAGCATATTTCCCGGCGCGTAAAACGCCCGGTGACAGGTATACAGCACCTCCGGGGTGATCTCCCGGATGGTCTCGCTGGTGCCGAGAATGGGCTGGCGGATGGGATGGACGGCATACATAGCCGCCATCAGGTTATCGAACACCACGCTGTCCGGGGCGTCCTCGTTCATGCCGATCTCCTGATCGATGATGCCCCGCTCTTTCTCCACGCTTTCTTCCGTGAAATAGGGCGTGGACACAAATTCCAGCAGCAGCCGCAGACATTCGTCAAAGTGGTCTGTGCAGGAAAAATAATAGGCCGTCATGTCATAGCTGGTAAAGGCATTGGTGGAAGCGCCCAGCGCGGCAAACTCCGCCGACACGTCCCGGTCTCCCGGCAGGTCGAACATCTTGTGCTCCAAGTAGTGCGCCACACCCGCGGGGGCGTGGTATTCCTTCCCGTCCAGCCGGAAATCCGTATGGATGGAGCCAAAGTCCGTGACAAAATAGGCAAGCTTTTTCGTAAAGCCCTTCCGGGGAACCACCAGAACCGTCAGTCCGTTTTCCAGTGTTTCCCGGTACAGCGTTTCGTCCAGTTCGGGGTATTGCTTCCGCGTCATTGGCTCTCTCCTTTCAGAAAATAGGTGCTGTGAAGCGTCACGGTCCGCGCCGCCGCCACCACATCGGCAAGGCTGACCTTCTCCACCACTTCCATGTAGCGCTCCGGGGTCATGTTCAGGCCGCTTAAGTGCGCGGTGGCGTAGTAGCCCTCAATGGCGCCGGGGGAATCGGAGGTGGCACGAAGGGAGCTGAGCAGGGCTTCTTTTCCGGCAGTCAGCTCTTCCTGCGTAATTTCTCCACGGCGGCAGGCGTCCAGCTGGCGGAGAATTTCGTCCCGCGTCAGCTGCTCCTTGTCAAAGTCGATGCCCGCGCCCACGGTGAGAATGCCCTTTGCGCCGTAATAGGACGAGCCGATGCTGTAGCACAGGGACATCGCCTCCCGGACGTTGAGAAACAGCTTGGAGGTCATGCCCGCGCCGAAGACGGTGTTGAACACCTGTATGGCCGGAAATTCCTTATCCCGGTTGACAATGGGCGTGACAAAGCCCATGCAGAGCTTCCCCTGGGAGACCTCCATCGTCTCCGTCACATCCTGCCCGGGGCAGGGATGGAAGGGCGTCTGGGGCGGGAGCAGGCCTTCCCGGCCGCCCAGCCGGGATACCAGCGGGGAAATATATTCCGCTACCGCCTCCGCCGGGGCGCTGCCTACGTAGAAAATTTCGATTCTGCTTTCCCGGAGGATTTTCCGGTAATGGGTCAGCAGCCCCGCCGGGTCGATGGCCGCCACATCCTCCGGCTCGCCCAGCCGGGGCAGGCCGAAGCTGTCGCCGCGGCACATGGTTTTCAGCAGCTTTCCCATGGCGTAGGTGCGCTTGTCGTTCAGCTCGGAATCAATGGTGGAAATGAGATTCTTCTTTTCCCCCTCCACAAAGGCGGGGAGAAAGCCCTCCCCCTCCGTGGGGAAGTCCAGAAGGATTTCCTCCAGAAAGCGGAGCATAGGGGCAAGCACCCGGTCGCCGGGCAGGGCAAACCGGTCGTCCATAAAGCCGCAGTAAAGGCCGGTGGTCTGGTAGTCCCCCACCCGGCGCACCAGCGGGCTGACGGAAGCGCCATACAGCTCGTCTAAGTTCTCCGTAATGGCGCGAAGGTCGGGGCAGCGTTTCGTGCCCCGGAGCAGCACGGAGGGGATCAGCACATTTTTTGCGGATTCCTCTTTCGCCATGGGGCGCACCAGCTGAAAGCTGAGGCACCCCTGCTTGAACCGGTCGTCCCGGCAGGAACGCAGGGTCACGCCGGGGAGCAGTGTTTTCGTTTCGATCATGTCAGACTCCTGATGAAAGAAAGTTGCGGTGGAAAAGCGAGGGATTTTCCTGCCCGCGATATTGTAAAGAGTATTATATACCACTTTTCCCAAAATAGGAAGTCAATACACAAAAAATTCAGAGAATATTGGTTGTCATTTTCCTCTGTTTGCGGTAGAATGTAACGTGGACTTGTGTAAATTAGGAGGACTCCGCCATGGCATGGCTGGAATTTACCATTGAAACCACGCCTCAGAGCATCGACTCTGCCGTCACCGCCCTCAGCGCACGGGGATTTTCCGATCTGGTCATCGAAGACCAGTCGGAATTCGAGACGTTTTTAGAGGAGAACCGGGCGTACTGGGATTACATCGACGAGGGGCTGCAAAAAAAGCTGGAAGGGCTTTCCCGCATCAAGCTGTATCTGGAAGACACCGACGGGGGTGGGCGGAAGCGTCTGGACGCGGCGGTAAAGGAGCTGGGGCTGACCATGACCGCCGCCCCCCTCCCCGAAACCAACTGGGAGGAAAGCTGGAAGGACAATTACCCGCCTCAGGAGATCGGCGAGCGCATTGTGGTGCTGCCCTACTGGCTGGCGGAGGAATCCACCGACCGGCTCAAAGTCATTCTCGACCCCGGCCTGACCTTCGGCACCGGCGCGCACCCCTCCACCCAGATGGTGATGGAGGTCATGGAGAATGTGGTAAAGCCCGGCTTCCACTGCCTCGATCTGGGCAGCGGCAGCGGGATACTGTCCATCGCCGCCCTGCGTCTGGGAGCGGAGACCGCCGTGGGCATCGACATCGACCCCAAAGCGGAGGACATTGCCCGGGAGAACGCCGCCTACAACGGCTTCGCCGCCCCGGCCTTCACCGCCCTCACCGGCAACGTGACCGAAGATACCGCGCTGATGGATACATTAGCCGCCAATCGGTATGATCTGGTGCTGGTGAACATCGTGGCGGACGTCATTATCGGCCTCGCGCCGGTGCTGCCCCATTTCCTCAATGAAAGCAGCACCCTGATCTGCTCCGGCATTCTGGACACCCGGCTTTCCGACGTGCTGGACGCCCTGACCGCCGCCGGGCTGACCGTCACCGCCACGAAAGCGAAGGACGACTGGCGCTGCGTCACCGCAATCCGTAAATACATCTAAGGAGCGTATTATGAGTATCCCCTATCGTACCCGGCGGGTGCTGAACCGTCTGGGCATTGTGCTTATGATTTTTCTGCTGGTGGGCGTGATTGCCTGGCTGTGCTGGGTCGTCTGGCTGGAGCGGTACGTCGTGTACACCGCCGACGGCGCGAGTCTGGACTTTGAGCATTCCGCTCAGGACATCATCGGTGAGGTCGCCACACCCCCCGTGGCGCAGCAGAACATTTCCATCTATTATAATGAAGGCAGCGACGCTCTGGACACCGGCAACGAGCTGACCCAGATCAACGGCTACTTCATTTCCAGCAACATGCTGCAAAACGACATCAACGGCGTTCTGGGCAAGCTCGAGCGGCTCCCCGCGGGCACCCCCGTCATGATCGACATGAAGGGTCCCTACGGCTCGTTCTTCTATCCCTCTCATCTGGACGGCGCAGTGCATTCCGCCTCCACAGACGTGGACGCCGTCGCGGCGCTGGTGGACACCCTGATGAACAAGAAATTCTACACCATCGCCCGGGTCTGCTCCCTGCGGGACTGGAATTTCGGCAACGAGCACGTCACCTGCGGCCTGTATATGCTTTCCCGGGCGGGTCTGTGGCTGGATCAGGGCTATTTCTGGCTGGACCCCACCAACGCCACCACCCTGACGTGGATCACTTCCGTGGTGCTGGAGCTGAAGGAAATGGGCTTCAACGAGGTCATGCTGGCGGATTTCCGCTTCCCCAACTCCGACCAGTATATTTTCAACGGCGACAAGGAAGCGGCGCTTCAGGATGCGGCTTCCAAGCTGATGGGCACCTGCGGCGGCGATAATTTCACCCTGTCCTTCGGCGTGGCCGACCCTGCCTTTAAGCTGCCCGAGGGGCGCTGCCGGCTGTATCTGGAAGACGTGGACGCAGCCAACGTCGAGGCCAAGGCAACGCTGGTCGATGTTCCCGACATCAAGGCGCAGCTGGTCTTCATGGCCGCCACCAACGACACCCGGTTTGATAGCTACAGCGTTATCCGTTCCCTGAACGCCGCGGAAATTCTGGAAGCCCAGAAGGCGGAAGCGGCGAGCTGATTTTATGTGCAAAACAGCCCCGCCGGTCGGCGGGGCTGTTGACAAAAACGCAAATCTGGGGTATAGCATGGGTACAGGGGTGCTGCCAGTAGGACGGCTCCCCCACCTGGTTATAAGAAGTAACCGTGACTTGGGGAAGTTTGGCGGTTACTTCTTATTTATTATCATGCATCTGGAAAACCAGAGAGACAACAGCGACAATGACCATACAGAAAGCAAATAATTCTTCCCATGTAACCATAGCTGCCATGAATTAAGGAGCGATTGCCACCGGCAATCGTTTTATTTTTATTCGCTGCGCGACGCACCGCCCCACTCTTTTACGATCGGGGGCAAAAGAAGCATCACCCCCGACAAAATCGAGGGGAACCGCCTACCGGGGTACTACCGGCAGCACCGGAAACAGCATATCACAAGATTCGACAGATTGCAAGGAAAACTCCGGTCAGAGTTGTGTGAAAGTATCCCACACAGCAAAACTCCCCGGCGGCGCAGATACTGCGCCGCCGGGGTCTCTCTTTTACTTTTTCACCAAATCGGCCAGCGTCACGCTGTCTAAGTACCCGCTGATGCGTTTGTCCAGCTCGCTCCAGACCGGCAGCGTCGGACAGCTCGCCGCCCGGGGGCAGGTCTTCGCGCCGCACTCTAAGCAGGCTACCGGCGCAAGGGATCCTTCCGTCAGCCGCAGAATCTCGCCCAGCGTGTATTCTCCCGGCTCCCGGCTCAGGCGGTAGCCGCCGCCCTTGCCCTGAATGCCGTCCACGATGTGGTTCTTCGTCAGCACGGGCAGGATCTTCTCCATGTATTTCAGGGAGATCTCCTGCCGGGCGGCTACGTCCTTCATGGGGACGAAGCCCTCCGACCGATGCTCCGCCAGATCCGCCAGCACCCGCAGGGCATAGCGGCCACGGGTCGAAATCATCATGGCGTCAATCCGCGAACAACGGCGTGGACAGATACCGGTCGCCGGTATCCGGCAGGAGGACGACGATGGTCTTGCCCTCGTTTTCCGGCCGCTTGGCCAGCTCGATGGCCGCCCAGGCCGCCGCGCCGGAGGAAATGCCTACCAGCACGCCCTCCGCCTTGCCGATCTGCTTGCCGACCGCAAAGGCGTCCTCGTTGGCGACGGGGATGATCTCGTCGTAAACGCCGGTGTCCAGCACCTTGGGAACAAAGCCCGCGCCGATGCCCTGAATCTTATGAGCGCCCGCCGTACCCTTGGACAGCACGGGAGAGGTCGCAGGCTCCACGGCCACCACCTTGACCTCCGGCTTCTTGGACTTGAGGTACTCGCCCACGCCGGTGATGGTGCCGCCGGTGCCCACGCCCGCCACGAAGATGTCCACCTCGCCGTCGGTGTCGGCGTAGATTTCGGGGCCGGTGGTCTCAAAATGCGCCTTGGGGTTGGCCGGGTTGACAAACTGGCCGGGGATGAAGCTGCCCGGAATCGAGGCCGCCAGCTCGTCGGCCTTGGCAATGGCGCCCTTCATGCCCTTGGCGCCCTCGGACAGCACCAGCTCCGCGCCGTAGGCCTTCATCAGCTGGCGGCGCTCCACGCTCATGGTGTCCGGCATGACGATGATGATACGATAGCCCCGGGCAGCCGCCACGGCGGCAAGGCCGATGCCCGTATTGCCGGAGGTCGGCTCGATGATGACGGAGCCGGGCTTCAGCAGGCCCTTCTCCTCCGCGTCGTCGATCATGGCCTTGGCCACCCGGTCTTTTACAGAACCGGCGGGGTTCAAGTACTCCAGCTTTGCCAGAATCTTCGCCTTCAGGCCAAGGGCTTTTTCAATGTGGGTCAGCTCCAGCAGGGGCGTTTTGCCAATGAGCTGGTCGGCAGAAGTGTAAATGTTTGCCATGATTATCCCTCCTTCACGGCGTCAAAGCCGCGCTGCAGATCCGCAAGAATGTCGTCAATGTGCTCCGTGCCGATGGACAGGCGGATGGTGTTGGGCTTGATGCCCTGATCCAGCAGCTCCTCCTCGGTCAGCTGGCTGTGGGTCGTGGTGGCCGGGTGAATGACCAGACTCTTGACGTCCGCCACGTTGGCGAGCAACGAGAAGATTTTCAGATTGTCAATGAACTTATGGGCTTCCTTCACGCCGCCCTTGATCTCGAAGGTGAAGATGGATGCGCCGCCGTTGGGGAAATACTTCTCATACAGGGCGTGATCCGGGTGGTTCGGCAGGGAGGGATGGTTCACATGCTCCACCTGAGGATGGTTCGCGAGGAACTCCACCACCTTCTTTGTGTTCTCGGCATGGCGCTCCAAGCGCAGGGACAGCGTTTCAACGCCCTGGAGCAGCAGGAAGGCCGCGAAGGGAGAGATGGTCGCGCCGGTGTCCCGCAGCAGCACCGCGCGGATATAGGTCACAAACGCGGCGGGGCCGGCGGCGGCTACGAAGGAAACGCCGTGATAGCTGGGGTTCGGCTCGGCGATGGCGGGGTACTTCCCGGAAGCCGCCCAGTCAAACTTGCCGGAGTCCACGATGATGCCGCCAAGGGTGGTTCCGTGGCCGCCGAGGAACTTGGTCGCGGAGTGGACGACAATGTCCGCACCGTGCTCGATGGGGCGGATGAGGTAGGGCGTGCCGAAGGTGTTGTCCACCACCAGAGGGATGCCGTACTTGTGCGCCAGCTCGGCCAGGGCATCGATGTCGGGGATGTCACTGTTGGGGTTGCCCAGGGTCTCAATGTAGATGGCGCGGGTCTCGGGACGGATGGCGCTCTCCACTTCCTTCAGATCGTGGATGTTCACGAAATCGGCGGTAATGCCGAAGCCGGGCAGGGTGTGGGCGAGCAGGTTGTAGCTGCCGCCGTAGATGGTCTTCTGGGCGACAAAGTGGCCGCCGTTCTGACCCAGCGCTTCCAGCACGTAGGTAATGGCCGCCGCGCCGGAGGCCAGCGCCAGCGCCGCCACGCCGCCTTCCAGAGCAGCCACCCGTTTTTCCAGCACGTCCTGGGTGGAATTGGTGAGACGGCCGTAAATGTTGCCGGCGTCCGTCAGCCCGAAGCGGGCGGCGGCGTGGGCACAGTCATGGAACACGTAAGAGGTGGTGGCGTAAATGGGAACGGCCCGGGCGTCGGTAGCGGGGTCGGCCTGCTCCTGGCCGACGTGGAGCTGCAGGGTTTCAAATTTATAGTCAGACATAGTAGTTATTTCCTTTCTTCAGTCAAATATCATCTTTGGTGTTTGGAACATCGGGGATACATTCGGCCAAAGCGGAAATTCGCCCTTACGAGGGTCTCAAAGTGATTTTTCATGGGATTTCCTCCCTTCAAAACTTACCTGTTCGGTAGGTATTTGAATCATACCACGAATTTCCTACCAAGTCAATCGGTTTTTTATCAAAAATTTCCTACTTGTCCGGTAGGAAAACCGGCAATATGACCAAGGCGGAAAAAAGTACGTCCTGCCAGGTTTTTTTCTTTGACAAATTTCGATTGCATGGTAGAATGTAGGCGAAAGCTCCCCAATAAAAACAGACAGGAGTGTCCCCCATGGAGATTTCCTACACCATTTTCGACCTGCTTTTCTATCTGCTGCTCTACGCCTTCCTCGGCTGGTGCGTCGAAGTCTTTTGCGCCGCCGTGAAAAGCGGGCGGTTTGTGAACCGTGGTTTTTTGAACCTGCCCCTGAATATGCCCTGCGGCATTGCCGCCGCGCTGCTGCTGCCGGTGCTGGGCACCATGAACCACAAGACCATCTTACAATATGTCATGACGCTGGTGATCTACATTCTGGTCCGGTGCGTGACCGACCAGTTCGTCCGGGGCGTCAGCCGGGGAACCTTTGCCGCCGCGCCGAAGGGAAGGCCGTTTTTCCTCAACGCGGCCGCCGCGGCGGCCGTCATGCTGCTGGTGTATCTCGTGGTGCATCCCGGCATGATGGGACTTTTGTACCTGATGCCAAAGTGGCTGGAACGGACGCTGGTCATCGCAGGAATCGTCCTGATTCTGGCGGACTTCATCGGCGTGATGCGCGCCCTGCGCACCAGCAGCGCCACCCGGCTGAATAAGGCCGGGCAGGAGACCACCCAGCGCATGGCCGACCGGATCAGCAACACCATCTGGCGGCGTCTGCAAAAAGCCTACCCCGGCCTTGCGGCGGCGGACGTTCCGGGGCCGGAACGGTATGTCTTTGCCCGGGGCATCTGCTTTGACAAGCTGGTGTGGGTATTCCTCGTAACCTCTTTCTTAGGGGCGCTGATCGAAATGGTCTTCTGCCGGGTCACGTCGGGGCGGTGGATGAGCCGTTCCGGCGTGCTGTACGGGAGCTTCAGCTTCGTGTGGGGTCTTGGCGCGGTGGTGCTGACCATCACCTTGCAGCGGATCGCGGACAAGCCCGACCGGCGGATCTTTCTCGCGGGCTTCGTCATCGGCGGCGCTTATGAGTACCTTTGCAGCGTGTTCACCGAGCTGGTATTCGGCACGGTGTTCTGGGACTACAGCAAAATGCCCCTGAACATCGGCGGCCGCACCAACGTGCTGTACTGCATTTTCTGGGGACTGCTGGCTGTGGCATGGATCAAGGTGCTGTATCCGCCCATGAGCAAGGGCATTGAAAAGATTTCGCCGCTGCTGGGGAAGGTGGTTACATGGGTTATCATCTTTTTTCTGGCCTGCGACGGTCTGCTCACTGGCGCCGCCATGCTGCGCTACACCGACCGTCAGAACAACCCGGAACCCAAAAATGTGGCCGAAGCGTTTCTGGACGACACCTATGACGACGACTGGATGGAACACCACTGGCCGAACATGGTGGTCACAAAGGACGCGGAATAGCGAAAGCTGCTTCCGGAAAATAGCGAATGGAGCGTATCGATGCAGATACGCTCCATTTTTCGTACCGGGGTACACCCCCCTTGGCTCTCCCTCCGGGAGAGCTGTCACCGCAGGTGACTGAGAGGGCATCGCGCCCTGGTTTCCCCTCTCCGTCCTCGCTTCGCTCGGCCACCTCTCCCAAGGGGAGAGGCAAGGGAGTTCTTTGTCAATCTACAGCCCGCCGGGCGGCGGACTCGGTGTATGTCCAGCTCCGGAAATCCGAAATGCTGCAATAGCTGTTTTCCAGAATGTCCATCGCGGTGGAGGCAATTTCGGGGTCGCGGTCATGGGTCAGCTCTTTAATGTAGGGCAGTGCGCCGTCCCCAAGGCTGCTCATGTGCCCCATGTCGATGGTCTCCAGCTGCCCCGACTGGTAGGCGCGGACGTTGTACCGGGCGACAAACGTATCCACGTCCCCCCAGAAGGTGACGCACCCCAGAATCAGCGCGCAGATCACCGCCCCCTTCATGTAGGGGAATCGGGGCTTGAACAGCCACACGGACACGAGGATCGTCGTGACCCCCAGCCAGAGCATGAAAATCTCCGTCAGCACCCGCTTTCTCGTCAGGCCGTAGCCGCTAATGTAGAGCAGCATTTTCGCGCTGGCCGCGGCGATGAGGAACAGCGCCGCCAGCCCGAGGAACAGGCACAGCCCTCTGGTCAGCGCCGGGGCACCGGCCTTCTTTTCCACCAGTCCCATGGCAAGGCACATCAGCCCCAGATTGATAAAGCTCAGCCACGCCATCTCGAAAAATCCCCGGCGGGCATATTCCGCCAGCGTGTATCCATCGGGCAGAATTCCCGCGAAGCCGCCGCCCAGATACGCCAGCTGGCTCAGCAGATACACGGCGTAGATCAGGCACACCGTTCCCAGCAGAATGTTCACGGTAATGGCGCTGAAACCGTGGAAGCTCTTCGCTTCTTTCCCGTTTTTCTCCGCGTATTTCAGTCCCACGCCCCGGGAATACAGTATCCACCCGGCAAACACGCCGAAGAACAGGGAGAGCAGCGGCTCCGACCAGTCGGTATCGGGGAGCATATCCATCAGCCCCTCAAACGCCGCGTCGGCACGCATCAGCAGGAAAATCAGCACCGCCGCCACCGGCAGGGCGATCAGTACGCCGAGGATCGCCGCGCCGCTCCGTTTGCCCGCCGTACCGGCGTTTTTCCGGGCGTCGTTCAACCCCCGGACGGCGGCGCTCATGCTGCCCACGCCCAGCGTAAATATCGCCCGGGGAGCGTCCAGCGCCGACGCGATGCCGCCGGGTTCCCGGCGGCTCTGCCCGGCCATCCGGCAGAAGCTGAGATTCACGGCAAACAGCGCCATCAGCAGCATCCCCGCCTTCATGTTGCCGTCCGACGACCGGGCAAACCCGGCGAAAATCGCCGCTGCCAGAATCAGCAGCGCCGCCTCATACTTCCCCGGCCGGAAGCCGCAGCGAAGCAGATACCAAAAACTGCACCCCGTCAGAGCCACCGCCCCCAGGGCAAATCCCAGACAAAAACCGCCGTAAAGAATGCTGTTCCACGTAAACGTGCCGAAAAGCAGCACCAGAAGGCCAAAAATCAGTTCCCGTTTTCCCGCAGGATACCGGGACATCGTCCGTTCTTCCATAAATATCTCCTTTCTCAGCGTTTCCATGGGTCGTCGTCCTGCACGAACTCGAACAGGTCGCCCGGCTGGCATTGCAGCTCCCGGCAGATGGCATCCATGGTGCTCATGCGCACGGCCTTGGCCTTGCCGGTTTTCAGAATGGACAGGTTGGCGGGCGTCATGCCCACCCGGTTCGCCAGCTCAAGGGAAGTCATTTTCCGCTTTGCCAGCATCATATCCAGATTCACAATAATCGCCATACGCCGCCTCACACCGTCAGATCGTTTTCTTCCCGGATCTCCACCGCGGCGGCCATGACGTTCTTCACCACGCTCACCGCCAGCGCCAGAAACGCCATGATCGTCGTCATGAAAATCAGGGGCGGGTAGAAGAACGCGGCGGGCAAACAAATGCCGCTTACCGCCGCGCAGCACCAGCGGATGCGCCGCAGAAACCGGACGTTCTGTGTAACGAACACATCCTCCTTCAGAATATTCCGCACCAGCCGCTCCATGCAGGATAGCGCGTACAGCACCGCGGGAACGCAGCAGTAAAACCCGATCATGATCGCCGCCGCGCCATACCGCCCCAGCGGCCGCAGAGCCTGATACCACCGCAGCAGCCCCGGCATGGCAAAAGTAAGCAGGCAGATGATAATGAACAATCCCCGGCTGCACCAAAGCGTAAATTTCGCAGAAAGCTGTGAATTCATAAAAGCACCTCCGTTTGCCTGAAGTGTACCATAGAAATTATCGAATGTCAATAATTATTTTCCTGTTTACGAGAATCACATTTTCCCGCCGCCCGAAAACTTGTTACAGAACTTCATACGAGCTTAACATTTTCCCACTTTAATCGTTAATATTTTACCGGTATAATAAGGCCATAAAGATCAAGACAACGTTAGCCCCGCCGCAAGGCACATGGGGCAGTATATAAATTTGCTACCAACCTTCATCTTTTTCATTTTTTCCTCTCCTCTTTTCTTGTTGCAAAATCCGCGGTGATGAGCCGCGGATTTTGCATTTCTTTTTAATCAAAACTTAAGCTGTCCGCACCGTTTTCCGTTGCAAACACGGATATATTATGGTATAATAGGGGAAATTCACATTAGGGTGATGGAATGTTTGCCAAATATCTTCTGATTTTCTTCGTGTCCATGGTGCCGCTGGTGGAGCTGCGGGGCAGTATCGTTATGGCCGTGGGCATGGATCTGGACTACTGGACGTCTCTTGCGGTGTGCGTCGTGGGCAATATGCTGCCAGTGCCGCTGATCTATTTCTTCGCCCGGAAGGTGCTGCACTGGGGCGCGGATAAAAAATATTTCGGGAAGTTCTTTTCCTACTGCCTGGAAAAGGGCGAAGCCGCCGGTCACAGGCTGATGAAAAAGGCCGGTCGGGGCGGGCTGTTCGTGGCGCTGATGCTGTTCGTCGGCATTCCCATTCCCGGCACCGGCGCGTGGACGGGAACCCTCGCGGCCAGTTTTCTGGACATGGGCATCAAAACCACGGCGCTGTCCGTTTCTCTGGGCGTCATTATCGCGGGAATCATCATGGGAGCCGCCAGCATGGCAGGCGTCCATGTCTTCGGATTATAAGGAGGAAACATAAATGTCCGATTGTCTGTTCTGCAAAATCATCGCGGGGGATATCCCCTCCACCAAGGTCTACGAGGATGATTCGGTCTTCGCCTTCCGGGACATCAACCCCCAGGCGCCGACCCACATTCTGGTGATCCCCAAGACCCACATCTCCGGCTGCAACGGCGTCACGGAGGAAAACAGCGCCGTCGTCGCCCACATTTTTGAGGTCATCCCCAAAATCGCGGCGGCGGAGGGGCTGGCGGGTGGCTACCGGGTGGTCAGCAACTGCGGCCCCGATGCGGGTCAGACCGTGCCGCACCTGCATTTCCACATCCTCGGCGGCAAAACGCTGGCGCTGGATATGGCGTGACATCTTAGGGCCTATCTGAAAACCGGCATCCTTCGGGTGCCGGTTTTTCGCGCTTGACATCTTACATTTTTTTGCTATACTATGCTCAGATCGCAAAACAATAAGTCTTCGGGGAGCCGGAAAGACCGGCTGAGAGTGGGCGTGTGCGCCCTGACCCGTGAACCTGATACGGCTAATACCGTCGGAGGGAAAGATGCATATATGGGATACCAGAAGTATCGCGTTGCACCTGGACGGTTTGCAATGCGATACTTATTTTTTTGGAGGTTCCCAAAATGAAAACCAAAAGACTGACGGAAAGCGCCATGCTGCTGGCGCTGGCCATTGTGCTGGAGCTGATCTCCAAGGCCATCATCCCCGAAATGCCCTTCGGCGGTCAGGTGACGCTGGTGGCCATGCTCCCGGTGGTGCTGATCTCCTACCGCTACGGCGTGAAGTGGGGCTTCGTTTCCGGCTTCTGCTACGCGCTGCTGGAAATGGCACTGGGGGCGAAGACCGTGAGCGCCGCCTTTCAGCCCGGCTATTTCGGCGACGACACCATGATCTTCAAGGCCATCCTCATGTGCCTGCTGGACTATCTGCTCGCCTACACCATGATGGGTCTGGGCGGCATTTTCCGGGATAAGATCAAGAATCCCGGCACCAGCCTGATGTGCGGTTCTCTGGTGGCGCTGGGAGCACGGTACCTAGCTCACATTCTGTCCGGCTACCTGCTGTTCTCCGGCTGGGCGGAGTGGTTCTTCACGCAGGACGGCTTCCCCGCATGGGGCGCGAAGCTGGTGGAGAGCCTCAGCCCCGTCGCGCTGGGCTGGGTCTATTCCATTGTGTACAACGGCTTCTACATGGTTCCCGAGCTGATCCTCACCGCCATCGCGGCGCAGCTGATTGCCAGAATTCCGAAGATCGTGGTCAAGGTTGACTGAGAATTTTCCGCAACGTATAGTAACATCGCCCCGGGCTGAAGCCCGGGGCGTTTGTTTTTTATGCCTTTGCGATCATTTCATTTTCCATCTGCCAGGCACGGTAGAGGATTTCCGCAGCTGCTTCCCGGGTCAGGGGGACGTCGGCTTCCAGGCTGAAGCCGTTTTGGGCAGCGGCTGTCAGAGCGTCCTGCGCCCATGCGGAGGTTTCCGCTTCCTCCGCCGACGTTTCCGCCGCTTCCTCCGGGGCGTCCGCGGTCAGCGCCAGAGCGTTTTTCAGCATGACGCCCGCCTCCGCGCCAGTGATGATCTCGTCAGCGCCGAAGGTTTGCTGATCGGGCAGCCCCACCGTCAGGCCGGAACGCACTGCGGCGGCAAGATAGGGCTGGAGCCACTCAGGGATTTCGTCGGTAAACCCCGCGCCGGTCAGCTCCTCGTCTACGGGGATGTTCAGCGTCCTGACCAGCATGGTGACGAATTCACCCCGACTCACCGTCCGTTCCGGGCTGAAGCAAGGATTTCCCGCCACGTTTTCCCCGGAGAAAATCCCGGTGTTCTTCATCCACTCCGCGGAGAACCGGCAGTCCCTGCCCACCGTATCGGTGTACTGGGTCGCGTCGGCGGGCTTGAGGATGGTGATGGTGACGGTTGCTTCCCGGGAGGTCTTCCCGGAAGCGTCGGTGGCCGTGAAGGTGAAGGAATCGATGCCTACCTTGTTCTTCTTGGGCGTGTAGGTGAAGCTTCCGTCCGGCTGAAGGGTCACGGTGCCCCGCTTGGGCCGGCGGACGACGGTGTAGACCATGTCCTCCCCCTCCGGGTCAGCGACCTTCAATTTGCCGTCGGCAGCGAGATTTTTGTAGGTTTCCAGTGCAGAGTCCTCCGCCACGGGGGGCTTGTTTTCCTTGCCCCGGATGCCGATGGTCATGGCGGCGGACGCCTCCACGCCGTCGGGATAGATGGGCAGGTAGCCCACCTCGGCGGATTCATCCAATTCGGTCAGGCGGGGAGAAAAGGTCATCTGCGCCGCCTGTTCGGCGGTGAGAACGTCGCCGGGGACGAGAACGCGGCTGCCCAGCATCACGCTGCCTACCTTTTTATCCGGCAGACTGGTGATGCAGATGCCCGCAATGGGGGTCTCCCCGGAAAAGTCCTCCGCCGAGAAGCAGTAAACGCTGTCGCAGTCCACCTCGGCGGCGGCCGCGCCGCAGGACAGCCCCGCGATGCAGCATACCGCCAGCAGCAGAGCCAATAATCGATTTCGGAACATGGCAATACCTCCAAAAAATGATTTCCGGTGGTATTGTTTGCCAATGTTGGAAAAATTATTCCCACAAATTTTTTGATGGGGCACAAGCCCTTGGCTCCCCCTCTGGGAGAGCTGTCACCGAAGGTGACTGAGAGGGTTTTGCACCACCCCCATTCCACCGGGTTTATAAAAAATTCAAAATTAGGTGCAGACAACCGGCAGCTTTTGTGTTATACTATTAGAATCTATACGTGTGCGTTGCGTACATTATGCTTTTCGCTGTCTGAAGGAGGCGTTTCCTTTGAAATATTGGTTCGGCTACCTCACCGCCGCCATCTTCGGCGCCATCACATGGGTGCTGATGCGGTTCGGTGAACGGTTTTCTACTCTGGTGGATATGGTGTACCCCTACGTCATCCGCACCTCGGAGTCCATTCTTGCCCAGTGGGCAGGCGGCGTGGACTTCCCCGTCTGGCAGCTGCTGGCCGTGGCGCTTGGCGCGCTGATCCTTGCCAGCATTGTGCTGATGATCGTGCTGAAATGGAACCCCATTCAGTGGGGCGGCTGGGTGCTCGCGTTTTTTGCCGGTATTTACATGCTCCACACCATGCTCTGGGGTCTGAATTACTACTCCGGCCCCCTGTCCGACGATATGCGGCTGGATGTGGGCAGCTACAATCTGGAGGAGCTGACCGAAGCCACCGAATATTACCGGGACAAGGCCAACGCCCTCGCCCTACAAGTCAACCGGGACGGAAGCGGCAATGTGGCCTTCGCGGACTTCGACGCGCTGGCGGGCAAGGCCGGCGAGGGCTTCCAGACGCTGACCTACGACTACTTCTATCCCATTTTCGCCGGTTCCACCCTTCCGGTGAAGAAGCTGGGCTGGGCGGATATGTATTCCTCCATGGGCATCACCGGCGTCACCTTCGGCCTGACCGGCGAAGCCTGCGTCAATCCCCAGATCCCTAACGTGTCCCTGCCCTTCACCATGTGCCACGAAATGGCCCACCGCATGTGCATCGCCCCGGAGCGGGACGCCAATTTTGCCGCGTTCCTCGCCGCCTCCGTCCATTCCGACCCGGAATTCCAGTACAGCGCCTACTTTATGGCCTTCCGCTACTGCTACAGCGCCCTGAGCAGCGTCAATAACCAGTCCGCCGCGGCGGCTGCCGCACGGGTGAGCGCCGGGGTCAACGACAATCTGAAATTCGACATGGCTGCCTACAACAGCTTCTTCAATTCCCGGAAAAGCACCGCCGCCACGAACATCGCCGACGCCGCCAACGACACCTATCTCAAGGTCAGCGGCGACGAAAGCGGCGTCGCTTCCTACGGTGAGGTCTGCGACCTGCTGGTGAACTGGCACATCCAGACCGTGGTGCTGCCCTCCATCACCGTGGAGGAATCCCCCTTCGACCCCTACGACGAAACGCAGGTGGACCTGAGCGGCATCGTCAACGCAAGGTGACGGCCATGATGAGACAGACTTTGGATGCAGGTCTGCCCGCGCTGGGACTTGACCTGCCGGAAAGCGCGCGCCAGACCCTCTGCGATTTTGGCGCGGCGGTTATCAAGCAGAACGAGGTCATGAACCTCACCGCCATCACCCAGCCGGATCAAGTGGCGAAGCTCCATTTGCTTGACAGCCTGACGGTGCTCACCGCCGCCGATCTGCGGGGAAAGCGGATCATCGACGTGGGCTGCGGCGCGGGATTTCCCGGCGTGCCGCTGGCCATCGCCTGCCCGGAGGCGCAGATAACCCTGCTGGACAGTCTTGGCAAGCGGATGAACTGGCTGGAAGAAATTCTCCCCCGGCTGGGCGTCCGCGCCCAGTGCGTCACCGCCCGGGCGGAAGAAGCGGCGGCGGAACGGCGGGAAAGCTACGATTACGCCGTCTCCCGCGCGGTCGCCCGGCTGAACATCCTGCTGGAGCTGACCGCCCCCTATGTGAAGGTCGGCGGCGCAGTGCTGGCCATGAAAGGCTCCGCCGCAAGGGAAGAGCTGGCCGAGTGTACATCCGCGATCAAAAAGCTGGGGTTACAACTGGAATCGGTAAAGGAATTTTCCATCGACGGGGCGTCCCACGCGGTCATCGTCCTGCGGAAGATCGCCCCCACCCCGAAGCAGTACCCCCGCCGCTACGCAAAGATCAAGCAGTCTCCGCTGTAAGGCGTTTCCCTGGAAAGTGAGGTTTTTATGGACGCAGTTCTCAGCATTGCTCTGGGATATTTTGCCGGTTCCCTCAGCCCGTCCTCTCTGGTGGGCAGGGTGAAGAAGACCGACGTGCGCAAATCCGGCACCGGAAACCTGGGCGCTACCAACACCATGCTGGTTCTCGGCTGGGGCGCGGGAATTTTCGTCATGCTCTTTGACCTGATGAAGTCCTTCCTCTCCGGCAAGCTGGCGCAGTACCTGTTCCCCGGGCTCAGCGTCGCAGGGATGCTGGCCTGCATCGGCGCCATGATCGGCCCCACTGCTTCCCGGTGTTTCACCGGTTTCGGGGCGGCAAGGGGCTGGCGGCCTTCGGGGGTCTTGTCATCTACTGCGGGTTAAAGTATGTACCCATCGTGCTGTGCGCCGGATGGGCGGTCATGTGGATTTTCGACTGCACGGTGATCTTCCCCATAACGGTGGGCATCGCCCTGCCCCTGCTGATGTACCTTTTCGGCGAAGCACCGGCAAAAATCCTCACGGCCATCTGCGCCGGAGCGGTGCTGGACGTGATGCACATCGGCAACATGAAAAAGGCACTTGCCGGGGACGAAATGATGCACGTCCGGGACTATTTCAAGGCAAAACTGCACAAAGCGCATTGAAATAATTCTGCCCGAAAAAGCGAAACTTTTCCTTTACTTTTGGGCAAACTTGTGATATACTCGAAAAGCTGGTTATGACCAGACACAATTATTGCGCCCGTTGCTCAGTTGTGGGACAACGCCCATGCGGCACTTCACCAGCCCCTACTTGGCTCCCGGGCTACCGATTTGAAAGGTGGAAAAATCATGATTCAGAAGGAAAAGAAGACCCAGGTCATCCTGGACAACGCGACCCACGAGGGCGACACCGGTTCCCCCGAGGTTCAGATCGCCATCCTGACTGCCCGTATCAACGAGCTGACCGAGCATCTGCGCGTCCACAAGCACGACAACCACTCCCGCCGTGGTCTGCTGATGATGGTCGGTAAGCGCCGCAGTCTGCTGGACTATCTGGCCAAGAAGGACATCAACCGCTACCGTGCTGTGATCGCCAAGCTGGGTATCCGTAAGTAAGAGATTAAGGGGGCGACTGTCGTCGCCCCTTTTCTTCGTGTCTCTGCCAATCCTTAAAACACGGGAGATGCTTTAGCAGTTGAATGTGCCGCCGGAATCCGACCGCAGATTCAAGTGCTAAACCTCCCGTACAAATAAACAATTAGGAGGTAAACCAATGATCACCCGCAAACAGTATCCCAACCATCACGTTTTCGAGACGGAAATCGGCGGCCGTGCCTTTACCGTGGAAACCGGTAAGGTCGCAGAGCTGGCCGACGCCGAGTGCATCTGCCGCTACGGCGACACCGTCGTGCTCACCACCGTCACCTGCAACCCCATCCCCAAGGCCGGAATCGACTACTTCCCCCTGACCATCGAGTTCGAGGAGCGTATGTATTCCGTGGGCCGCATTCCCGGCTCCTTTAACCGCCGTGAGGGCAAGCCCTCCGAGCGGGGCATCCTGAACAGCCGCATCATCGACCGTCCCATGCGTCCCCTCTTTGACGAGGAGCTGCGCAACGACACCGTCGTGACCTGCACCGTTCTTGCCAACGACTACGATAACCCCGTGGAGATCGTGGCGTCCCTAGGCGCTTCCATCGCCATTGCCTGCTCCGACGTTCCCTGGAACGGCCCCGTGGCCACCACCAACGTCGCCCATCTGAACGGCAAGTATATCATCAACCCCTCCTCCGACGAGCGGGACGCTGCCGACTGCTTCGTGTGCATCTCCTCCACCTTCGAGAAGGTGGTCATGATCGAGACCGAGGCCAAGGAAGCCCCCGAAAACATCGTCTACGAGTGCATCCGGGTCGCCCACGAGGCCAACATGGAGATCGTCAAGTTCATCAACTCCATCGTCGCCGAGATCGGCAAGCCCAAGTTCACCTTCGAGAAGGCCGCCGTCAACCACGAGCTGCTGGACGATCTGATGGCTTACGGCCTGGGTAAGATCGAGTACGCTCTGGACACCCCCGACAAGAACGTCCGGGAGGAGCGCCTGACCGCCGCCCGTCTGGACTTCCAGGAGAAGTTCGGCGAGAAGTACGAGGACTTCGACACCCACATCGAGGTCTGCCTGTACAAGATGCAGAAGAAGGTCGTCAAGAAATGGCTGCTTCAGGGCAAGCGTGTGGACGGCCGCGGCATGGACGAAATCCGTCCTCTGGACGCCGAAGTCGGCGTTCTGCCCAGAGTCCACGGCTCCGGCCTGTTCTCCCGCGGTCAGACGCAGGTGCTTTCCATCTGCACCCTGAACACCCTGTCCGCCGCCCAGAAGATCGACACCATTTACCCCGAGGATACCAAGCGGTATATCCATCACTATAACTTCCCCGCCTACTCCACCGGCGAAGCCCGTGCCGCCCGTTCCACCTCCCGCCGGGAGATCGGCCACGGCGCGCTGGCCGAGAAGGCGCTGCTGCCCGTAATCCCCAGCGTTGAGGAGTTCCCCTACGCCATCCGTGTGGTGTCCGAGGTGCTTTCCTCCAACGGCTCCACCTCTCAGGCTTCTATCTGCGGCTCTACGCTTGCTCTGATGGACGCCGGCGTGCCCATCAAGCGCCCTGTGGCCGGTATTTCCTGCGGCCTGATCTCCGATCAGGAGACCGGCGAGTGGAGAACCTTCACCGACATTCAGGGTGTTGAGGACTTCCACGGCGAAATGGACTTCAAGGTCGCCGGTACCACCGAGGGCATCACCGCCATCCAGATGGACCTGAAGAACAGGGGCCTGACCATGGAGATCATCGCCGATGCTCTGGAGCGCTGCCGCAAGGCGCGTCTGGAGATCCTGTCCGAGGTCATGCTCAAGGCCATCCCCGCGCCCCGTCCCGAGGTCAGCGAGTACGCCCCGAAGATGCTGTCCCTGAAGATCCCCGTGGACAAGATCCGGGAGGTCATCGGTTCCGGCGGCAAGACCATCCAGAAGATCTGCGCCGACACCGGCGCCAAGGTGGACATCGACGACGACGGCAGCGTGTTCATTTCCGCCGTTGACTCCGCCGCCGCCTACGCCGCCAAGAAGATGGTGGACGATATCTGCTTCGTTCCCGAGGTCGGCAAGCTGTACTACGGCAAGGTCGTGCGCATCCTGCCCATCGGCGCGTTCGTGGAGATCGCCCCCGGCCATGACGGCATGGTCCACATCTCCAAGCTGGAAAACCATCGCGTGGAGAAGGTGGAAGACGTGCTGAACCTGGGCGATATGACTTGGGTAAAGTTCATGGGCTTCGACGAGAAGGGCCGCGCCAACTTCAGCCGCAAGGACGCTCTGAAGGAAATGGCAAACCAGTAAGGTTCAATAGCAATTCCCCGCTTTCGTTACCGAAAGCGGGGAATTTTTTATACAGAAAATCCGGCTGGGGCGCGGGGCAGTGTATCCCGCCTGTAAATCAAACCGATAAATCGGAATTTGTTATTCTCCTATGGAGGCACCGCTATCGTCTTTAAGGCCACAAATCGCAACTATACCATTATTTTTATAACTTACAACGAGAGTAGTGTCATTCCCAAGTTTCCAACATGCAGTGCTGTTTTCACTGGTATCAGGCTTCCCCCATACCTCTCTAAGCTGGTCAATATGGTACCCTGGCAAAAGGCTATTAACATCGGCTTCACTCATTTCTGCGATTGCCGTCAGAGTGGGAAGATTGTCGTTGCTTTTGCGATTGTAGTATCCATAAAACCATGCCGATACACATATCGCGAGAACCAAAATGATTACAGCCATAACAGATAGCTTCTTTTTCATACAATCACACTCCTTTGTCAAATACCGATTTGTTTATCCGGTTTCCAGTATATCACATGTCAACCCCGATATCAAGAGACCGTCCTTACAGGCTCAAAAACTCCCACGTGCCGCAGCACATGGGAGTTTCCATAACACATATTCTTGTGGCACGGAACGTTTCCGCGATTATTTCTTCTTTTCCACCACCGGCGGGTTGATGCGGGCTTTGATACGATCCAGCGCGTAGACCATGCTTTCTTTCGCCGACTGGCTCACCTTGTCCAGATAATTTTCCTCCCATGCTTCCACCGTCTTGTCGATGCGCACTACACGGCGGTAGCCGTCGGCGCTTTCCGCCTCGCTGACCGTGTAAATGGGTGTGTAGCTGTAATTCGTCACCTTGGTGGTTCCGGTGCTGGAATCCTTGGTGATCTCCAAATCCAGAATGATGGAGTAATTGGTGCCGCCCCGGGAGGCGTCGCCGAAGAAGTCCCCCAGAGAATAGGCCACCAGCGTGCCTGCCAGCTCGTCGTACTCGATGGCCTGCACCGTATGGGGATGGGTGCCGATAATAACGTCCACGCCCTGCTTTTTCATCAGGTTGACGATGCTCTTCTGGGTGTCGCTGATGTCGTCGTTGTATTCGCTGCCCCAGTGGAGCAGAGCGATGGTGATGTCCGGCTTCTCCGCTTCCACAGCCTTCAGAACGCTGGTGATGCGGGTGCGGTCGATCTTGTCGTAGGTGCTGGCGTAGTCCTCATAGAGGATGTTCACCAGATTGTCGTTTCCGGCGGGAAGTCCCCGGCCGCCCAGACCTTTGGTAAAGGCCACAAATGCAACCTTGACGCCCTGAGCTTCCGTGATGGTGTAGCCCTTGGACTGCTGGAACTCGGACTCCGAAGCGAACGCACCCACCGGCTCCAAGCCCGCCGCCCGGATGCTTTGCAGGGTGGAAGTCAGGCCAATCAGGCCGTTGTTGATGGTGCAGGAATTGGCCATCTGGATCAGGTCAACGCCTGCGTTGCGCAGTCCATCCAGCAGTTCCCGGGGGGCGGAGGTGGTGTCGCTGCCATAGGGTTCGCCGCAGATGTTGCCCTCCAGGTTCAGCACGGTCAAATCCGCGTCGGACAGGGTGGACGCCACGTCCATAAAGGCGCGGGTGTAATTGTAACCGCCCACGGCTACACCGGCGTTGATTACAGTGTTGGTCACGTTCAGGTCACCCGCCGCCTTGATGTGGATGGTGGTTTTGGTGCTTTTCTGAGCGCGGGTGGCCGGTTCTGTCGCCTGGGTGGGCTTCTGGGTGGGACGGGTCTCCGCCGCCACTGTCGTCTGGGAACTGTCGGAACGGCTGGTGAGGAACACGATCCCCGCCGTACACAGCACCAGCACCACCGCCGCCAGAATCAGCGTGATCCGCAGGCGCTTAGCCTCGGCCTGCTGCTTTCTGCGCTGGGCTTCCCGCTTTTCACGGCGCATATTCATTTCATCGTCGTGCAGCGGCATGGCGTCGTCCTCCCAATTCTGAATGATGCTTTATTATAGCGCATTTCGCGGCATAAAACAAGGGGTTATTCCCCAAAGTAGGCTCTCGTTTCCCCGGCGTTGCGGTGAATTTCCGCTTTCAGGTCGTCCAGAGAGGGAAATTTCCGCTCCGGGCGGAGAAAACGGTAGAATTCCAGCGTGATTTCCCGGCCGTACAGGTCGCCGTCGTAGTCCAGAATCCACGGCTCCACCGTGACGCTGCGCCCCTCCACCGTGGGTCGGACGCCGATATTGGTCACGGCGCAGTAACGTCTGCCCTCCACCACAGCGCGGCAGGCGTAGACGCCGAATTTCGGCTCTGCCAGCCCCTCCGGCAGACACAGATTCGCGGTGGGGATGCCCAGCCGCCGCCCCAGCTGGTGTCCGTGAACCACGGAACCGCTGAGAATATGGGGGTGCCCCAGAAATTTCACGGCAGTCTCCATGTCCCCCGTCTCGATCTGGCGGCGAATGTAGGTGCTGGACACCCGGATGCCATCGATCATCTGGTCGTTCACCACGGCACTGACAAGCCCGTTCGCCCGGCAGAAATCTTCCAGAGCGTCCGCGTTTCCCTCGCCCCGATAGCCGAAACGGAAGTCCTCGCCGCAGACGAACCCGGCAGCAGCATAGTCCCGTATCAGCATGTTGAGAAAATCCCGCCACGGCATGGTGTGCATCTGCTCGTCAAAGGGCAGCGTCACGACCTGCTCCATGGAAAAGCGCTCCCGAAGGAGTTTCTCCCGGTCGTAGGGCGTATTGATGAGGGGCGGGGTGTTCCCCAGCACCAGCGTATCCGGATGGGCGGCAAAGGTCACGACCCCGGCACGGTAGTTTTCTTCCCGCGCTAAGGTTTTGCACCGGTCAAGCAGCGCGGCGTGGCCTACGTGTACCCCGTCGAAGAATCCAAGGGCATAAATCGTCTTGTTCATTGGTTCACCTGACAGAAACGGAAGCTTGCGGCAAAGGCCGGGGCTTTCCGTTCCGTTCTTTTATTGTACGTCAAAAAAGCTCTTTATGGTTGACATAACGCCACCTTCCACCTTCGCCAGCATGAGAAATTCTCCAGTCTGGCTGTAAGCGCGGTAGGTTCCGCCGGGAAGACTGACGGAAAAGGCGTTGCCGTTCCGGCACCGCTTTTCCTGATTGACGGTGAGCTTCACCGCGGGATAGCCCCGGAACATGGTGTCCACGTCCCGCAGATAGGTTTCCGGCTCCGCTGCTTCCAGCAGCTGCTGTAGGGGGACGGCCTCGGCGATGGTATATTCCCCGGCCTGCGTCCGGCGCAGCGCCTGCATACATCCGCCGCAGCCCAGCGCTTCGCCGATGTCCGCGCACAAGGTGCGGATATACGTGCCCTTGGAGCAGCGCACCCGCAGATGGAGGGTATCCCCCTCCCGGGACAGCAGCGTCAGCTCGTGGATGGTGACGGGGCGGGGCTGACGCTCCACCTGCCTGCCCTTCCGGGCGAGGTCACACAGCTTCTGGCCGTTTACCTTCAGCGCGGAATACATGGGCGGGATCTGCATGATCTCCCCCCGGAAGCGCTCCAGCACCTCGGTAAGCTGTTCCTGTGTCACGCTGACCTCCCGGCGGGTAAGTACCGTGCCGGTGGTGTCCTCAGTGTCGGTGGCGACGCCCAGAAGCAGCTCCGTTTCGTAGGTTTTTTCGGCGTGTTCAAAAAACTCTACGCCCCGGGTGCCGCGCCCCACAAACACGGGCAGCACACCGGTAGCCATGGGGTCCAGCGTACCGCCGTGGCCGATGCGCCGGGTTCCGAATACCCGCCGCAGCCGCGCCGTCACGTCCTGACTCGTCCACCCGGCGGGCTTGTCGATAATCACAATTCCGTTCATTTCAGTTCACTTCTAACATGACCGCTTCCACGGCCTTGACGGCCTCATCGAGAGGCAGCTTCATGGACGCGCCTGCCGCGCCCTTGTGGCCGCCGCCGCCGAAACGGACGGTGACCGCCGTGGCGTCGCAGCCGGGGACTGCCCGGACGGACAGCTTCGTCTCCCCGTCCACCGTCTCCCGGAGGGTCGCCGCCATGCGGACGCCCGCCACCGTGCGGGGAAAATTGGAGATGTTGTCCATATCGTCCTCGTTGACGCCGATCTCCTCCTCCACGGCACGGGGGATAGCGCAGATGGCCATTTCGCCGCCACGCAGCAGCTCCAGATGCTCCACGATCCACGCCTGCATTTTCAGACGTTCCAGCGTGTTCGTCTCAAACAGCTCCTGATTCAGCTCGTAGATCCGCGCCCCTGCCCGGGTGCACAGCGCCGCCACGGAAAAGGTATGCGCCGTGGTATTGGAAAAGCGGAAGCAGCCGGTATCCGTGGAAACGCCCACATACACCGCCTCCGCCAGCGCCCGGTCGGCCTTGACGCCCATCAGCTCCAGCACGTCCCACACCACCTCGGCGCAGGAGGCGCTGTCCCCGTCCACAAGCTCCTGCTCCGTAAAGGAGGTCGCCGAGCTGTGGTGGTCGATGCGCAGGGCAATCTTCTCCAGCAGCGGCCGGAAATCCGCAGGCAGCATCTCGGGAGACGCCACGTCCACCGAGACGATGGTGTCGCCTTCCTCCACCCATGACTTGGTCAGCCCCTCATGGAGCCACGCAAACCGGGGCGTCACTTCTTTGTTGACAAGCACATGGGCGGTCTTGCCCAGCAGCCGCAGCCCCCGGCACAAAGCGGCAGAGCTGCCGACGGTGTCCCCGTCCGGGCGGCGGTGGGACAGAATGGCAAAATGGTCGTGTTCCAGAAGAAAACGCGCCGCATCAGCTCTCGTCAGAATCTTCATCGTGTTTGACCTCCAGGGAGTTGATCAGCTTCAGCATTCTCGCGCCGTAGGTGATGGAATCGTCCTCAGACCAGACGATCTCCGGGCTGTAGCGCAGCTGGAGGTTGTGTCCCAGCTGACGGCGCAGGTATCCGGCGGCGGATTTCAGCCCCGCCATGGCGTCCTTCACCCGCTCCTCCTGCAAAAAGCTGACGTATACCTTGGTATAGCGCAGATCCGGGGTGGTTTCCACCCGGGTAATGGAGATCATCGTGTCCTGCACTCTGGGGTCCTTCACGGTACGAAGCAGGGCGGACAGCTCCTTCTGGATCTCCTCATTGATCCGATTGATTCGGTTGGATGACATTGGGTACTCCTTTCAGCAGCACATTGGGAGCTTCCCCCTCTGTGCAATAACAGTTTTCGCCGCGCCGTTAGGGGGAATCTCTGAACAAACCGTCTGCGGCTGAACAGCGGATCTTTTTCCCCAGCTGTGCGGTTTCCAAAGCGGGAAATACATACAGTATTCCTCCGCTTTGGAAACCTTCATCTGGTGAAAAATCTCTCGCTGTCAGCTCTTGCCGGTTTATTCAGAAATTCCCCGCGCGGTGCGGCGAATAACTTAGCGTTTCACTTCCTGCATGACAAAGCACTCGAAAATGTCGCCTTCCTTGATGTCGTTGTACTTCACGACGCTCATGCCGCACTCGTAACCGGCGGTGACTTCCTTGACCGCGTCCTTGAAGCGCTGCAGGGAGCCGATCTCGCCTTCGTGGATGACGATGTTGTCCCGCAGAACGCGCACCTGAGAATCCCGGGTGACCTTGCCGTCCTTGACCATACAGCCGGCGATGGTGCCGATGGCGCTGACCTTGTAGGTCATGCGCACTTCCGCGTGGCCGATGACAACTTCCTCGAACTTGGGCGCGAGCATACCCTTCATGGCGGCCTCGATCTCGTCGATGGCGTCGTAGATCACGCGGTAGAACCGCATATCCACATTGGCGCGGTGGGCGCTGGCCGCGGCGGCGGCGTCGGGACGGACATTGAAGCCCACCACAATGGCGCCTGCGGTGGAGGCAAGCAGAATGTCGCTTTCGTTGATGGCGCCGACGCCCGCGTGGATGACACGGACGCGGACTTCCTCGTTGGAGATCTTCTCCAGAGAGGATTTCAGCGCTTCGGCGGAGCCCTGCACGTCGGCCTTGACGATCAGCGGCAGCTCCTTCATTTCGCCCTCCTGCATCTTGGCGAACAGATTGTCCAGGGTGACCTTCTGGTTCATCTTGGCCAGGGCGTCCTTCTGCGCCTGACGGCGCTGCTCCACCAGCTCACGGGCCATACGCTCGTCGGTGACGGCGTTGAACTCGTCGCCCGGCGTGGGCACGTCGGCAAGGCCGGTGATCTCCACAGGCACGGAGGGGCCGGCGGTCTTGACGGTGCGTCCTTTGTCGTTGGTCATAACACGGACACGGCCGACGGCGGTACCGGCAATGACGATATCGCCCTGCTTCAGCGTACCGTTCTGCACCAGCAGCGTCGCCACGGGGCCGCGGGACTTATCCAGCCGCGCTTCGATCACCACGCCCTTGGCGCGGCGGTTGGGGTTGGCCTTCAGCTCCAGCACCTCGGCGGTGAGGATGACCATTTCCAGCAGATTGTCCAGGCCCTGACCGGTCTTGGCGGAGATGGGGCAGATGACGGTCTCGCCGCCCCACTCCTCGGGGATCAGGTCGTACTTGGTCAGCTGCTCCTTGATCTTGTCGGGGTTGGCGGTGGGCTTATCCATCTTATTGATGGCGACGATAATGGGAACGTCCGCAGCCTTGGCGTGGTTGATGGACTCGATGGTCTGGGGCATGATGCCGTCGTCGGCGGCAACCACCAGAATGGCGATATCCGTGGACTTCGCGCCGCGGGCACGCATGGAGGTAAAGGCCGCGTGGCCGGGGGTATCCAAAAACGTGACCATATTCCCGTTCACGTCCACGGTGTAAGCGCCGATGTGCTGGGTGATGCCGCCGGCTTCTTCCGCAGTGACGGAGGTCTTGCGGATGGCGTCCAGCAGGGAGGTCTTGCCGTGGTCAACGTGACCCATGACCACTACGACGGGGGCGCGGGTCTCCAGCTCTTCGGCGGTATCCACATGGTCGTCGATGATCTGCTCCTCGATGGTGACGGTGACTTCCTTCTCCACCTTGCAGCCCATCTCGGTGGCCACGAACTCGGCAGTGTCAAAATCGATGGTCTGGTTGATGGCGGCCATGACGCCGTTCTTCATCAGGCACTTGATGACCTCTCCGGCGGTCTTCTTCATCCGGGAAGCCAGCTCGCCCACGGTGATCTCCTCGGGGATCTTCACCGTCAGAGGTGCCTTCCGGGCGACCTCCATCTGCAGGCGGCGCATTTTCTCCTGCTCCTCGTTCCGGGACTTGCTGCCGCGGAACTTGCCGTTTTGCTGCTTATTGCCCTGCTGACCCTTCTTGCCGCCGATGCGCTGCTTGCCGCCCTGGTAATTCTGCACCTTCTCGGAGACCAGATTATCCACGTCGGCAAAGCGTCCGGCGTTGACCTGCACGGCGGAGGTGTCCACCACCCGGCGCTCCCGCTTCCGTTCAGGCTCCTTGGGCTTGTCTGCCTTGGCAGGCTGCGCGCTGGGCGCGGCGGGCTGCTGGGGACGGTTCTGATTCTGGGGCTGGGACTGAGGCTTCGCCTGCTGGGGCTTCGCGGTCTGCTGGGCTTCCTGCTTGGGAGCCTCGGCCTTGGGGGCTTCGGGCTTGGGCGGCTCCGCCTTGGGCGCGGGCTTCACGGCAAACACCTGCTCCAGCGACGCGATCTGGTGGGTCTGGGTCATGCTGTCAAACACCAGATTCAGTTCCTCATCGGTGAGCACCTGCGTATTGGACTTGGGCTTCTGAAAATACTTGGAGATGATGTCCGCGATCACCTTCGGCGCAACGCCGAAGTCTGCCGCGACCTCCTTCAAACGATACTTCACTAAACTCATACGATAAAACGCACCTCCAAAATATGACAAGCGGAAAGCGGAACGCAGGGGATATGCGCTTCTGCGCTCTGCTTACTACTCAAAACTACTGCTTCTTTTTCCCTTTTCGCACATTTTTTACATGGGCTTTCGCTTCGGCCTGATGCTTCTTTACCTTTTCAGCCTTGGCGGAAAGCACTTCCAGAGCTTCCCGGTTTTTCTCCGGTTCGCCAAGCGCCGTCAGCAGGGTCAGCGCCAGCCGGACATCCGTCACGGCGGCGATGGCAAGGCTGGTTCGGCCGATGGCGAAGCCCATTTCCTCTTTGGTGGATTTCAGGCGGACGCACTGCTGGTCGGTTCCGGCGGCGAAGGATTTCGCCCGACGCCATGTATGGTCGGAAGCGTCGGCGGCTACCAGAATCAGGTACGCCTTTCCCGCCCGGGCGATCGCGCCTACCGGCTCCTCGCCCAGCTCCGCCATGCCGCCCTTACGGGCTATGGACAGATATTGCAGCGCCTTATCCATTCTCCATCTCCTTTTCCAGCCGCCCGTAGACCTCCTCCGGGATGGTCACTTCCAGACTGCGATCCAGCGCTTTGGAGCGGATGGCCTTTTTCAGGCACTCGGGATTGGGACAGATGTACGCGCCCCGGCCGTTTTTCTTGCCGCCGAAGTCCAGACTGACCTCGCCCTCGGGGCTGCGGACGACCCGGATCAGCTCCCGCTTGGCCTTCCGTTCCCGGCAGCCCATACACTGCCGCTGGGGAATTTTCTTCTGCATCGAACTGCCTCCTTATCGCTCCGGATTTTTATGCTTCCTCCGTCTCCTCGGCGGGTTCGGCCTGAGAGGCGGGCTTGATGTCGATCTTGTAGCCGGTCAGGCGGGCGGCCAGACGGGCGTTCTGACCCTCCTTGCCGATGGCCAGAGACAGCTGGTCGTCGGGGACGATCACCCGGCAGGCTTTCTGGCCGGGGATCAGGCTGACGTCAATGACATCCGCAGGGCTGAGGGCAGCCCGGACATACTGGCAGGGGTCTTCGCTCCACACCACGATGTCGATCTTCTCGCCGCCCAGTTCCTTCACGACGGCACCCACACGTCCGCCGTGAGGGCCGACGCAGGCGCCCACGGGGTCGATGCCCTCCATGGCGGCGCGAACTGCCATCTTGGAGCGGGAACCGGCTTCCCGGGCGATGTTGCGGATCTCCACCTGACCGTCGGCAATTTCCGGGGTCTCCAGCTCGAACAGCCGGCGCACCAGATTGGGATGGGTGCGGGAGACGTGAATCAGCGGGCCGCGGCCCATCTTGTGAACCTCCAGCACGTACACCCGGATCATGTCGCCCTCGTGGTGGGTTTCGCCGGGGATCTGCTCGCCGGCCTGAAGCACGGCGTCGGAGGTATCATTACCCTGACCGATGCGCAGGAACATATCGCCGGTGGTGGGGTCGATGCGCAGCACGGTGCCGGTCATCAGCTCCTGTGCCTTGTTGGAATAGCTTTCGTAAGCCACGCCCCGCTCGGCTTCCCGGATGCCCTGAATGACCACCTGCTTGGCGGTCTGGGCGGCGATGCGGCCGAATTTCTGGATGTCCACGGGGATGTTCACCGGGTCGCCCACCTGAACGTCGGGGTTATAGTTCCGGGCGGCGTCAATGGGGATTTCCAGGGCGGTATCCTCCACTTCCTCCACGGCGGTCTTGACGATGTGCATGGAAAGTCCGTGCTCGCTCAGATCGACCACCACATTGTCCGCCGGGACGTCCCGGCGATCTTCCCGGTCTTTGCGGTAGGCGTTGGTCAGCGCCTGCTTCAGGCGCTCCACCATATAATCCACAGGGATGCCCTTAAGCTTTTCCAGCTCCCGCAGAGACGCGAAGATCTCCGCGCCGATGTCCACCTTGGGGGCTTCCGCCTGCTTTTTGGCTGTCTTTCTTGCCATTTTATTCTGTCCTCCTATCAGAATTCCACGCGAAGCCGCACCAGCGCGACCTCGGATTTTTCAAACGTTACGGTTTCTTTGCCCGCTTCCACGGTCAGCCTGCCGTCCTCGTAAGCGCGCAGGACGCAGGGAATTTCCTTCATGCCGTTTCTGGGGCGGTAGAGCTTGACGGTGATGGGGCTGCCCAGATATTTCTGGAAATCGGAGGGGCGCTTCAGCACCCGTTCCAGTCCGGCGGAGCAAACCTCAAAATGGTAGGAGCCGGGGATCGGGTCCTTTTCGTCCAGAATGGGGTCAACGGCGCGGGAGATGGCCTCGCAGTCGTTGATATCCACGCCGCCGTCCTTGTCAATATACAGCCGCAGGAAATATTCGCTGCCCTCCCGGACGTATTCCACGTCCCAAAGCGCGCAGCCGTGTTCTTTTACGATGGGCTCGGCGAAGGCCGCCACTTGTTCGGTAACTTTCATGGATACACCCTTTCCCTAAGTCTGTCCGAAAGGTGGCTTTCACCTCTCTCAGACACGACCTTAATCAGCAAGAAAGAGAGGCGCTCGCGCCTCTCTTTCCTACCTTCTACCTGTTTACGTTAGGATTATATCACTGTTTTTCCTGTTTGGCAAGAGGGTTTTCACAAATTCCGGGACTTTTTTTCAACATTTTGCCCAATCGGCGGTGGAAAACGCCCTTGAATGAAAGCGCTTCGGATGATACAATACTCAAAAATAATTTTCCAGAATACGCAACCTTTTCCGCTTCTCATACGTTCTATTGGCAGAAGTACTTCTACGGGGAAGCTCTGGATCAATCGGCGAGAGCTGACAGCGAGAGATTTTTCACCAGATGAAGGTTTCCAAAGCGGAGGAATACTTTGTGTATTTCCCGCTTTGGAAACCGCACAGCTGGGGAAAAAGATCCGCTGCTCAGCCGAAGACGATTGAGCCAGAGTTTCCCCCAACAAAAAGGGGCTACATATGAAACTGTCAGCTGAGGATGCCTTTCGCTTATACGGCGACCGTGTTTTCTCTGCGGCGTTCAGCGTCACAGGGAATCAGGCGGACGCCGACGACGCGGTGCAGGATACATATCTGCGGTACTGTTCCTATGACAAGGAATTTACCGACGAGGATCACATCCGCGCATGGCTTTTGCGGGTCGCCATCAACCGGGCCAGAGATCAGAAGCGTTCCTTCTGGGAAAAGCACCGGGTCTCATGGGAGGACTATATGGAAACGCTGGTCTTTGAAGCGCCGGAGGATAAGTCCCTCTTTGAGGCGGTCATGTCCCTGCCCGCCAAGTACCGGACGGTGATCCACCTGTTTTACTACGAGGACTACAGTGTCGCCCGGATCGCGGAGATTCTCCACTCGCGGGAAGGCACCGTCAAAAGCCAGCTGAACCGGGGACGGCAGCTCCTGAAAACCAAACTGATGGAGGCGTGGAACGATGACGAATAAGGAAAAATACCGGCGTGCCTTCGGCGTGCTTCATGCCTCCGAGGATATTTTGACGGAGGTAACCCATATGGAAACGAAAAAGCATTTTTCCCTGCGGAAAGCGGTGCTGCTGTGCGCCGCGGTGATTGCGGTATTTGCCATGGCGGGCGTCTGCTATGCGGAAGACGTGGGCGGCATTCAGCGAACCATCCAGCTCTGGTGCTACGGCGATCAGACCGACGCCGTTCTGGAAATTCAGGACGGCAGCTACGAGTTGACCTACGAAGCTGCCGACGGGGTACACAGCGAAGGGGGCGGCGGTGTAGCCATCGACGCCTTTGGCCGGGAGCGCCCTCTGACGGAGGAAGAGCTTCTGGAAGACCTTCAGAACAGAATCGATGTGACCTACCGGGAGGACGGAACGGTGTGGGTCTACTACAAAGATCAGAGCATGGAAATCACCGATCTCTTTGACGAAAACGGCGTGTGCTTCGTCCAGCTGAAGGACGGCAAGAAGACCGTCTATCTGACCGTCGAGTACGATAGCTGTTTCAGCTGGAGCACAGAATGCTACCTCCAGCCCACCCAGCGCCATTCCTGACTGCAAAAATTCCTCTGTTGCCACCGCAGCAGAGGAATTTTTTACTCCCGTTCCTTCACCAGCATGGGGGTGAACATGGGCTTGCCGAAGCGGGTGACGAACCGCTGGCATTTTACCAGGAACGCGTAGTACACGTTGTACCCGCAGCCCAGCATCGTCTCCGCGTTGGCCATGCCCTTGGCGAGAATCACGTCCGCGCCCGACAGCGCCGCGGCGGCTTCCTCGCTCAGCATATCCAGCTGGGTGCCCGCCACCCGGTTGCCGTTGTCGATCACCGGGAAGGGAATGCCCACGGCGGCGGCGTCCTCCCGGGTCGCGTCGTTCTGGGCAATGGCGCCCCGGACGCAGAAAGTGACGGAAATATCCGGATACGCCGCCGCGATTGCCTCGGCCAGCACCCGGTCAAAGCCGATCTCTCCGGCGTTGTCCGTCAGGTACACCAGCTTCCCGCCCCGGCGCAAGTCCCGGCAAAAGTAAGCGTACACCTGATCGTCCAGCTCCATTTCCAGCGCCTTATCCAGCATTTCCTCCAGCTTTTCAAAGCTGACCTGCCCCTGCAAGGCGGAAAAGTCCAGATAATTCCCCAGAATGGCGAATTGCAGCCCCGCAAGAACCGGGTCCTTGGCGGCGGTGACCTTCTCCCGGATTACGGGAAGCCGCTCCAGCACGAAGCGGTTGGAATCCAGCTTTTCCTGACGGAAACGGTCATAGTCAAGGCCGTACATATCGTGAAGCAGGTCGGCGATCTGCGGCCCGAACCACGGGGAGGACACCCCCTCCGGCGCATTAATGCACAGCTTCATGATCTCTTTGGCAAAGGCCATTGCCTGCTCCTCCGTCCCCAGCGTCTGGGCAAGGGTGATGTTTCGCCGCAGAAGGCATTGCAGGCAGTAAGTGTCGATTGGGATACTCATGGAACCTCCATAATGTTTATAACTTCAGCAAATCCTCAAAGGAATCGATTTTCCCGGCGTACCCCGCCGGGGTGCCGAAGCCGTAGCTTGCCCAGAGGAAGGGAACGCCCGCTTCCACCGTGGCCTCGTAATCCCCCTGCGTGTCGCCGATGTAGGCGCAGGAGGTGATGTTGTATTTCTCCATCAGTGTGCGGATTGTCTTTCCCTTGCTGGTGCCGGTGTCGCCGAAGCACAGATGGCCGGTGATGCAGCCGGTCAGCCCCAGCTTGGAAATGCACAGCTCCGGATAGCCCTGCTGACTGTTGCTGACGATGAACAGGCGGTGCGTCTTCGCCAACTCTTCCATCGTCTCCCGGACGCCGGGGTAGCCGATATGGCAGGGGTTTTCGTGGAGGTGGCGGTTTTCCGTCTCCATGCACCGCGCCATCAGGGCGTAGCGCTCTTTTTCCGGAAAGTCGGCAAACAGAACGTCGGCGATCTCCGTCATCACCCGGCCGAACAGGGGTTTCAGGGTTTCCGCCGTGATGCAGTACCGGGAAAGCCCCTCTTTGTTAAGCTGGATGTTGTAGCCCTCCGCCACCAGCGCACGGGAATCCCAGAGGGTGCCGTCAATGTCAAAAATCAGGCTCTCGTAATTCATGTTTCCTCCAGATGCCGCTGGATGCGGCCGACGATCATGTCCAGCGCCACCAGATTTTTTCCGCCCTCGGGGACGACGATGTTGGCGTACTTCTTGCTCGGCTCCACGTACCGCTCGTGCATGGGCTTGACCGTGTCCTGATACTGCTTCAGTACGCTTTCCAAAGTTCTTCCCCGCTTGTTCACGTCCCGCTTGATGCGGCGGCACAGGCGGATGTCCGCGTCGGTGTCCACGAAAATCCGGATGTCCATGAGGTTGCGCAGTTCCTCGTTCTCGAAGATCAGAATGCCCTCCACGATGATGACCTTTTTCGGCACGATGTGAATGGTCTGCTCCGACCGGTTATGGATGGTGAAGTCGTACACCGGGCATTCGATGGCGTGTCCCCGGCGCAGTTCTTCCAGATGATAGACCATCAGGCTGGTGTCGAAGGCGGCAGGCTCGTCGTAATTGAGCTGACTGCGCTCCTCGTAGGTCATGTCGTCGTGGCGCTTGTAATAGTTGTCGTGGCTGATGACCGTGACCATGCCCTCAAAGCGGGAGATCAGATTGTTCATCAGGGTGGTTTTGCCGCTGCCCGTACCACCGGCGATGCCGATGACCAGAATGTTGTCGTCCATAATCTTTTCCTCCATATCTATTTCTCATCCAACAGCTTCCGGGACAATTCGAGAATTGACTCGTCCGGGAGACTGTTGGTGAGGATGACCTCGCCTGTTCCGTTTTCCAGAAGCCCCGCTTCCGCCAGCCGGCGGCGGGTCTCCCGGGCGGTGCCGTCACCCCCGTCTAACAGAGCGACGCCGCTTCCCAGCACCCGGGAAATGGCCTTCGCCGCGAAGGGGTAATGGGTACACCCCAGCACCACCTCGTCCAGCTTTCCCTGATAGGGGGCGAACAGCTCCCGCAGCAGGTTTTCCGCCTCCGGGGAATCCGCCTGCCCCCGCTCCACCAGCTCCACCAGCCCCGGCGCGGGGATTTTGTAGACCCGGCAGCTTTGGTCGTAGCGGTGCATCAGCGCTTCAAATTTTTCCTCCCGCAAGGTCATGGGCGTTGCCATCACGCCGATGCCGCCGCCGTGATACCGGTCATAGGCCAGCTTGAGAGCAGGCTCGATGCCGATGACGATGGTATCCGGATAGGCTTCCCGCAGGTCGTGAATGGCGGCGGAGGTCGCGGTGTTGCAGGCCACCACCAGCGCCTTGACCCCCCGGGCCATCAGCCGCCGCGCCGCGGCAAAGGTGAGCGCTTCCACCTCGTCCTTGGTTTTTGTGCCGTAGGGGGCGTTGGCGGAGTCGCCGAAATAGAGATACCGCTCCCCGGGCATGAGGCGCCGCAGGTGCCGCAGTACGCTGATGCCGCCCACGCCGGAGTCGAAGACGGCGATATAATCCTGTTTGGTGTTCATGGTTTCACCTGGTCATCTTCCGGGGCGGGCGCGTGGCCGCCCCATGTTTTCTATATAGTATCAAATTTCCACCGTTCTTTCAATGGCTCGTTGCTTTTTTCGTGGATTTTTTGGAAGCGAATGCTCCCCCGACTGCATGAGCAGCCGGGGGAAGAAATCACTATTTTGCAACGGGAATGCTGACCCGCTTGCTTTCCAGCAAAAGCTCATCGGTGTCATGATCCAGGACGCCCAGCACCAGCTCCAGGGAGGTGATGTCCCGAACCCGCTCCACGTCCGCGTCATACAGCCACATTTCGCACTTGCCCCAGGCGTCCGGCGCAAGCTCGTCGAACAGGAACAGGTCAGCGGATTCGCCGTTCACATAGGTTTCCATCGTGTAGAGCCAGATATTCCGCTCGGAATGATTCTCTACCCGGAACCGGAAGGCGCCGTCCTCGCAAAGCTCACCCTCGCTGCCCGTGTAGGTAAGGGTGATGCCCGCCTCCTCCAGAACCGTCGTACCGCCGCTCTCCACCGACCGGACATCGTTCTTGTCTGCGCGCAGGGTAATGGGGGGCGTAGAATCCAGCGGATTGTAGTTGCTGGCATCCGTCACTTCCAGGCAGAACGAGAGTTCGCCGATCGTTTCAATATTTCCGCTTTCAAGGTCGGTATCGTTGACCCAGATCGAGGTCATTTCCTCCTGTCCCGCTTCCACCTCGCCCAAAAAGAGGCGGTACTCCGTCATGTAGCCGTTGACGCAGTCCATGCTGCTCATAAGCATAACGTCCCGGTCTGAATCGTTGCGCAAGTAGACGGGAATCTCGTCCGTGTATGTGTCTCCGTCCTTCCAGTCGGCCACGGCCAGAATGCCGTCCTTGTCGTACAGGACGGTCTGATGGTGGAAATCCTCCGGGCGAATCACCGCTTCCGTCTCCCAGGTGTCCCCGTCGTCGCTCCACAGGGAGGACATGCTGCTCACTTTTTCGGTAATGAACTCCGTCAGCACGTACTGCGCCACCATGAACGCGGTTACGATCAGAATCGGCCAGAGCCACTTGGGGCTGGTCTTTTTCCGCCGGCCGGAATACTGCCTGCATTCTTTTTGCCGGGTGGGGACACTCCGGCGGATGGGCCTGTCCTCCGGGTGCTCAATGACCAGCGGTTCCCCCTCGTGGGTATGCATCCCGTGGGCAATCTCCTCGGTAAACGGCTCGTAGTAACATTCCCGGCAGCGCTTGCCATCATAGGGCGCGCCGCAGCAGGGGCATCTTTCCATTTGGGTTCACACTTCCGCACCATCCGGTGCCGCCTTCCTTTTGGTTTCCAATTTTAATTGTAACATAGGGGTCAACCCTCCGCAACAGCATGAACACGGGATTTTTTGCCGCTTCACGGGAAACCTCCCTCTTTATGGCAAAACCGTTGCATTCTTCCGTCCGAAACGGTATAATGTCAAAAAAACACTCGGGAGGAATTTTTATGGATTTGAACATCGGCCGTATGCCCCACGGGCCGCGGAACTCCATCGCGGACGTGTCAGGCGTCCGCGTCGGCCACTGCACCGTGGATGATGAACGGCACAAAACCGGCGTGACGGTGATCCTGCCCTGCGAGGACGACATTTTCCGCAATAAAATGCCCGCGGCTTACCACGTTCTCAACGGCTTCGGAAAAACCACCGGGCTGATGCAGATCGGGGAGCTGGGAACGCTGGAGACCCCCATCGCCCTGACGAACACCCTGAATGTGGGACTGGTTCACGACGCCATGGTGGAATACATGTGCCGTCAGGGGGAGCGCCGGGGATATCCGGTTCTTTCCGTGAACCCCGTGGTGTGCGAGTGCAACGACGCATCCCTGAATGACATCCGTCACCGGGCGGTGGGGCAGGCGGAGGTGTTCACCGCCATTGCCGCCGCGTCGGCGGACTTTGCCCAGGGCGACGTGGGCGCGGGCAAGGGCATGACCTGCCACGACCTGAAGGGCGGCATCGGTTCCTCCTCCCGGCTTGTGGAGATCGGCGGTGAGACCTTCACCGTGGGCGTGCTGGTTCTGACGAACCACGGGTGCCTGCATGACCTGACCATCGGCGGGGAAAACGTCGGCAAAGCGATTGAGCAGCGCATCCGGGAGGACACTCCGGACGAGGGCAGCTGCATCATGATCGTCGGCACCGACCTGCCCGTCACCTCCCGCCAGCTGGGACGGATCATCCGTCGGTGCAGCGTGGGGCTTGCCCGGCTGGGCAGCTACATCGGCCACGGCAGCGGTGAAGTCATGGTAGGCTTTTCCACCGCCAACCGCATTCCCGCGCAGGGCGATTGCCTGAACTTCCGCTGCATCCACGAGTCCCACATAGACGACGCCTTCCGCGCCGTGGCGGAGGCCACCGAAGAAGCGGTGCTGCGCTCCATGCTGGAAGCCCACCCGGTCACAGGCTACACCGGCAAGGTGCGCCGGAGCCTTGGCGAATTCTGGCAGCCCTGAACAGCGAAAAATCCCCGCGGCACTTTGGGTGCCGCGGGGAATCTTACATTATCCGAACCGGAATTACAGCAGGGTAGCGAAGTGCTTGATGGTGCGGACCATCTGAGAAACATAGGAGTTCTCGTTGTCGTACCAGGAAACGACCTGCACCTGGCTGGTGCCGTTGCCCAGATTGATGACCATGGTCTGGGTGGCATCGAACAGGGAGCCGAAACGCATGCCAACGATGTCGGAGGAAACGATCTCATCGGTGTTGTAGCCGAAGGACTCGGTGGCCTGAGACTTCATCTGAGCGTTGATCTCTTCCTTGGTGGGGTTGCCCTCAACAACGGCGTTCAGGATGGTGGTGGAGCCGGTGGGGGTGGGAACACGCTGAGCAGCGCCGATCAGCTTGCCGTTCAGCTCGGGGATGACCAGACCGATGGCCTTGGCAGCGCCGGTGGAGTTGGGAACAATGTTCACAGCACCCGCACGGGAACGACGCAGGTCGCCCTTGCGCTGGGGGCCGTCCAGAATCATCTGGTCGCCGGTGTAGGCGTGGATGGTGCACATAATGCCGGACTGGATCTTCCAGCCGTCGTTCAGAGCCTTGGCCATGGGAGCCAGGCAGTTGGTGGTGCAGGAAGCGGCGGAGATGATGTTGTCTTCCTTGGTCAGGGTGTTGTGGTTAACGTTGTAAACGATGGTGGGCAGGTCATTGCCGGCAGGAGCGGAAATGACGACCTTCTTGGCGCCGGCGTCGATGTGCGCCTGAGCCTTGGCCTTGGAAGTGTAGAAACCGGTGCACTCCAGAACAACGTCAACACCCAGCTCGCCCCAGGGCAGCTCGGCAGCGTTGGCCTTGGCGTAAATGGTGATCTTCTTGCCGTCGACGGTGATGTAGTCCTCGCCAGCCTCAACGACATGACCGTGGGCAGCGTAGTTGCCCTGGGTGGAATCGTACTTCAGCAGGTGAGCCAGCATCTTGGGAGAGGTCAGGTCGTTGATCGCGACGACTTCAAAACCCTCGGCACCGAACATCTGACGGAAAGCCAGACGGCCGATACGGCCAAAACCATTGATTGCAACTTTAACAGACATGGTAATTCCTCCATTTTTATTACTGCCGGAAGGCAGTATTTTACTTTTCAGGTACGGCATTCGATATCTCCGTACGGAATCCATTATACAATAATCCCACTGCGTTGTAAAGTGTAATTTTCGTAAAATTCCGATCAGTTTTTGCTATTTTTCGGTGCATGTTGCCAAGACCCGCAAGCGGGGCTGTCTCGCCGGGAGACAGCCCCCTGTATCAGCCCCGAAAACCATCGGGCGCGGCGCGCTGCCTTATGGGCACAAAAAAGAAGGAAGTCCCCAAAAATTGCTGTTTACATTTCCGACCGGTTGATGTACTATAATCATGTGTGGTCATAAAATTCCCAATACAATCTGTATACCCATTTTACACAGCAAAAAAGTCAGGAAATTGGAGGAGAAAACATGAAAAGACTGATCGCTTTCGTACTGGCGCTGGGGATGCTGCTGTCCCTGTGCGCGTGCGGGAAGACGCCTGCGGAGGAATCCCAGCCGGAGACTGTTCCCGCTGAGACCGTGGAAGAAACGACTGCGGCAACTGAGGAACCGACTGAGCCGGAAAATCTGACATACGCGGAGGAACACGGTTTCCAGTTCGTCGGAGCTTCCGACCTGATGGACTACCAATATCCATCCAGTATGTATTGCAGTGGGCTTACTGACGTAGAATTTGACCCGGATGTATGGAATTCTTCCACATTTCGGCTGGTCAGCGCAGAGCCACTTACGGATGACCCGAATTATACTGTATACACCTTTACGGGTGTGCATACATGTGCTATCAAACTTTCCGGCATGGCGGTAGATGGCGCTTCTTGGGGAGTTCATGGTACGGACTTGGTCTTCGTTGATGCCAATACCGGATACAAGCTTTTCAGAGAAGATCCTACTTATGCCGACGACAACAATCATCACGAATCTTCCACAGATATTTCTTCTGAGGGGCTTCTTGCTTCTCCGGGCTTTCAATGGAACGGCAAAGAAATACATATCAGCTCGTCCTATTCCGGAGATTCCTATGACTTGTACAATGATTGTTATGTAGGTGACGACGGCCGAAACATAGTTGACTTCAGTGCTCAAGTCGAAGAAAAATATGTATTAGCCATGCCTACAGGATATACAGGACTATGCGTTGGCGTAGCTGTCCCCAAAAGCAAGAATGACCCGAATTATGTAGAATCCGAAGAAAATGCTGAAGCCGGTAACAAGCTGGAACTCTTTGAGCCGGACGAAGACTATTATTACTACTTCCGGCGGCTAGATGAAATGGCTGCCCTGCTGAATGACGGCGTCATTTCCGGTCGGACGGAATCCGGCGCGCTTACCAAATCCATTCAGAATGACCGTGAAGACCTTGACAGCATCCCCAATATAGCGGCAAATTCCGACGGCACGGTGCAGAAATTCCGCGATGGTACTATCAGCGCACAGTGGACGAACCTATTGGCTGAACCCGAAGAAACGGCGAACACATTGCGGGAAAAGGGGATAGAGGATATAACGGTCGCGGCCTATGTACAGGAGGCCAGCGACGAGCTGGAAGCCCTGCAGGGCAATATGTGCAGCGTGGATATCATAAACCGCTCAAAGGGACTGCTCGTGGAAGTCGTGGCGTTTGACGGAGAGTGCAATGTGATCGGGCGGAGTGGAATTGTCGGGCCGCAGGAGTTTCTTTCCGGTTTCCCGCTGGACAAAATTCCCGAAACCACATTTTTAAGTACCTACAGCGGAATGTTTTATCAGGATGGCACGTCAGGAAGCTGGGTGACTTCGGAAGAACCGGCTCTTACGTATAACGTCACTTTCGGCGCGTATGTGTACGATCTGGACGGGAACTTCCTCTATTACGAACTCTTTGCCAAGACCTATTGCGTGTAATAAACAATTCGGGGGCTGTCTCACTAAGAGACAGCCCCCTGTTCGTTAAGCATGCCATGCCCCCTTGGCTCCCCCTCCGGGGGAGCTGTCACCGAAGGTGACTGAGAGGGCCTTGCACCCTAGTATACCCTCTCCGTCCTCGCTTCGCTCGGCCACCTCCCCCAAAGGGGGAGGCAAGGGGTGCTTATGCAAGAACAGGCACAGCGGAATAACCGCTGTGCCTGTTGGGCGTCCAATGCCTCCCGCCCATTACGCGGCGGGTGCTCTTTGCTTTTTCAGATATGTACCGTCCCGGATCAGGACGCGGCTTCCGTTGTTTCGGCGGGCTGCTCCGGCATTCCTTCGCAGACGACGGGGGACTGAGGCGTGCAGATGGCCATGTAGGTGTTGCCCCGGCCAAGCTCCAGCGGCTCGCCGCTTTCCGTGAAGAAACGGAACGGCTCCTTATCGCCGCCGCACATCCAGACGATGGGGATGAGCTTGCCGCCGCAGGCAAAGTAGCCCTTGCCGCCGGCATTGAAATCCGCGATGTGGTAAATGCCGGTGGTGGTGATGTCCGCGTACATGACGATGACGTTCCGGAACGCTTCGACTTCCTCAGTCTTCAGGTCGGTCATGACCTTGCCGTACTGGTTGAAGGCGTATTTGCCCGTGCTCTCGTCGTAGACCATCCGGGTTTCCTTCCTGGCCTTTTCGTAGACCAGCGTGATGCTGATGTCCTTGGCCTCAACACCGTCCGCCGGGGTGCCGTCGTCGGTGAAGTCGAAGCCGTAGTCCCGCTCCAGCGTCATGGGGTAGCCCTGAGATTCGGCGTAGGCTTTGATGCCGGAACCGATGCCGTAGAGGGTGTTCTCCAGCGCGCCCTTGCGCTCGGTGTCCCGATAGGAAGCGCCGGTGGAGGCCACCACCCATTCGTCAATGTTGAAATTCTCCACGCCCCGCTCCTTGGCGTCTGCCAGCGCCTGCGCGGAACCGCCCGCATGGGACAGGATCAGGTCATAGTGCTGGGCAATGCTGTTGAACATGGGCCGGGTGGAACGGGTGGAGCCGATGGCGTCCACGGAGTCGATGTCGGTAAACAGCGCCAGACAGCGCACCACGCTGTCCATGTTGACGTAGCACTCGATCAGCATGTCCGCCTTCACCACGCCCACATGGGGAATGTTGTCCGCCAGATTGCTCACGGTGTTGGCAAAAATACGGCCGGTGAAGGGCGCATCCAGAACTTCGCCGTTCAGGGGGTTGACATAAACCTCCGGTTCCGTGGTCGGCACGGTGGTCGGTTCCGCCGTGGGTTCCGCGGTGGGTTCGGCGGTCGGCGCGGCGGTGGTCTCCGGCACCGCTGCGGGAGTTGTGGCAGGCGCGCTCCTGACACCGCAGCCGCACAGCAGCAGCGCCAAGGTAAGCGTCAGGGCAATAACTCTTTTCATGATCTTCTTCCTTTCCTGTTGGTAGATATTTTTCCGCAGATCTGCGGTCTCTCTCAGCTGAACTGCGTGGCAACCTTACTGCTCTCCATGGTCTTGCCCAGCGTGTAGTAGAACACGTTGTCCCGGGCGGGGTTCAGGTCGCTCAGCACGCCGCGCTTGGCGTAGATGGCGTAGTAACCGGCCATCACGGGGATGATCCGGCCGTCGTCCGCCACCAGCTTGTGCAGGTTATAGTAGTTGCCTCTGTCCGCCAGAGACTGATTGACCATGTTGTAGATCGTCTCGTTGGCGAGGCCGCCCCAGCTCATTTCGCCCCACGGCCGGTAGAATTCCGACAGGTCCGCCGTTGTGGGAAGCTTCGTGATGCCGAGGTAAATGTCGTAGTTGGCCGCCTGAAGCCGGGCTTCGTAGACGCTGGTGGGACTTTCCACCGTCTCGCAGGCAAGACCCAGCTCCGTCAGCGTGGCCGCGATGTTCCGGGCGCAGCGCAGGCGGGCGGAATCGTCGCTGTTGACCAGCAGCTGCAGCGTCCTCGGCACGCCCTTGTCGTTGGTGGGAACGCGGAATTTGCTGGCCGCGTCGATGAAGCGCATCTCGTCGTAATCATAATTTGTTGCCAGACTTTTGCTGTAATACGGCGACATGGGGGAAATGGGCAGGGTCGTGGGCAGCGCCAGTCCGCCGTAGTTGTCGTCCACCAGCGTCTGCCGGTCGATGCCGTAGGTCAGGAAGGTACGCAGGGTGCCGTCGTCGAAAAATTTACTGTAGGTGACGTTGCAGCCGATATACATCATGAAGCCGCTGTCCACTTCCCACAGCTCGAAGTCGCAGCGGTAGTCGGCGTAGGAATCCGTCTGGGGGTTGGTGCAGACCACGCTCAGGCCGGAAAACTCAAACTCGTCCCGGATCTGGGAAGGGGATTCCGCTTCCACAAGGGCGATGGAGGAATCCTTTGCCACTAAGTCGTCGCTGCTGCACCACCAGCCCACCACCCGCTGCAAGTGCTTGCCGCCGATGCCGTCTTCCAAAGAGTAGGGGCCGGTTCCAAGGGGGTTGTCCACGGTCACTTCCGAAGCCTTGACGATGGGGATATCCAGCAGCAGCGCCAGATTCTGGTACGGCGTGTCAAGGAAAAAGTCCACGCCGCCGTCGCTGGACAGCTCCACACGGGCAATGTGGGTGAAGCGTCCCTTGTAATACACGTTCTGCCGCGCCTGCTCGTAGCTCGCAACCACGTCCTGCACCGTGACCCGGGTGCCGTCGGAGAAGGTCGCGTTGGTTTCCAGATAGATCGTCCATGTACGGTTATCCGGGGTGACCTGATACTGAGAGCACAGAATGGGGGTCGTATTGTTCTTGGAGTCCACCGCGAACAGCCCCTGATACATCAGGGACATGACCACGCGGTTGGTGTAGTCGCTGCCGTACAGGGGGTTCATGGAGCGGTCGGGATAGTAAGCCAGCGTCAGATCCTGAGAGTCCGGCGCGATGGTTTCCTCCGCCGGGTCCTCCCCCTCCATCAGGAGGGCGTCTCCCGTGGGGACGTAGGCGGAATTGTCGATGCTCCCGACGCAGCCGGTGAAGCACCCCAGGCAAAGGATAAGCGCCAGCAGCACGGATATTCCCTTTTTCATCCCGTCACCTCCTGACAGACGATCACCGCGCCCTGGGACCCCCGCTCCCCGCCGGTCGCCCGGTGGGACCAGAAGCGGTCACAGCTGCACACGGTGCAGTCTCTACTTAAGTCAATGTGTTCCACGCCGCAGCGGCGCAGAACCATGGCGTTGATCTGCTTTAAGTCCAGATGGTATTTTTCGCCCCGTTTTTCAATGTAGGCGTCCACCTCCGGGCCGAAGGCGGCGCGCATGGCGTCGGGGACGTCGTGGTCGGTCTCAAAATGGCACATGCCGATGTTGGGGCCGATGGCCGCGCGGATGCTCTCCGGCTTCGTGCCGAAGTTCTCCGCCATGGCGCGCACCACCTTTGCGCCGATGGCCTGCGCCGTCCCCCGCCAACCGGCGTGGGCCGCGCCCACCGCCCCGGTCACGGGGTCGAAAAACAGCAGCGGCGTGCAGTCGGCGGTGAACACCAGCAGCGCAACGCCGGGGGTGTTTGTCACAAGGGCGTCGCACTTGGGATAGTCCCGGTGGCACAGGCCGATATGGTCTTTTTCCGTCACCACCCGGACGATGTCCGAATGGATTTGCAGGGTCATCACCAGCTTTTCCGGGTCAAAGCCCACGGCGCGGCCAAGGCGGCGGAGGTTTTCCTCCACGTTTTCCAGAGAGTCCCCCCGGCCTACGGCCAGATTCAGGCTGCTCTGGGTGCCGGTGCTGACGCCGCCAAGACGGGTGGTGAACCCGTGGGGGACGGTGATGCCGTCAGCGGTGAGATATTCCAGTGTTCCGTATTTCTGTGTTCGTATCATAATCTCGTTTTCGCGCGTCGGAAGTAAGGCGTAAAGCGCCTTACTTCCGATTCTCTGTTATCTTAACTTTCGAGTTTGTCCTTCTGCATGCAGCACTTCTTGTACTTCTTGCCGCTGCCGCAGGGGCAGGGGTCGTTGGGGCCGACCTTGTGCTCCTTGCGCACCGGCGCACGCTTGACCTGAGACTTGTCCGGGGCGGAGGTGCCGGTCTCCTTGGCCACCTTCTCCCGCTTGACTTCCTGGGCGGGACGCAGCTGCACCAGGAACATCCGGCGGATGGTCTCCTCCTTGATGGCGGTGATCATGGCCTCGAACATCTGGTAGCCCTCTTCCTTGTAGGCCACCACCGGGTCGTGCTGGCCGTAGGCCCGCAGACCGATGCCCTGCTTCAGATCGTCCATGGCGTCGATGTTGTCCATCCAGTATTCGTCCACCACCCGGAGCATGACCACGCGCTCCAACTCCCGCATGATCTTGGGGGTGTAGGCGGCTTCCTTGGCCTCGTAGGTGTGCTGGGCAATTTCAAAAACGGTGTCCGTCAGCTGGTCGGCATTCATGGCCAGCAGCTGCTCCCGGCGGGACGCCAGCGTGCCTTTGGCGAAGTAGATGCCCTCCATGGCGTTGGCCAGCCCCTTCAGGCCGTCCTCGTTCACCACGCCGCCATGCCCGCTGAGGGCGGTGGAAACATCGCTCTCCACAAGGGAGCGGAGCATCTGCATCATGTTCTCCCGCAGGTCTTCCCCATCCAGCACCTTCTGCCGCTGGGCGTAGATGACCTCACGCTGGGTGTTCATGACGTTATCGTATTCCAGAACGTTCTTTCTTGCGCGGAAGTTCCGGGATTCTACGCTCTTCTGGGCGTTTTCCACGGCGTTGCTGAGGATTTTCGCGTCAATGGGTGTGTCCTCGTCCAGACCCAGGGAGTCCATCATGCTCATCACCCGGTCGGTGGAGAACAGGCGCATCAGATCGTCCTGTAAGCTCAGGTAGAAGCGGCTTTCGCCGGGGTCGCCCTGACGGCCGGAACGGCCGCGCAGCTGATTGTCGATCCGCCGGGACTCGTGGCGCTCGGTGCCGATGATGAACAGACCGCCGGCAGCGCGAACCTGCTCCGCCTCCTGGGCGATGGCGGTCTTGTGCTTTTTCAGCAGCTCTTCGTAGGTGTGGCGCACTTTCAGAATTTCCGGGTCGCTGGTCTCGGCGTAGGAGTCGGCCTCCTGTAAAAGCTCCTCCGGGAAATCCATTCTCGCAAGCTCCGCTTTCGCAAGGAAATCGGCGTTGCCGCCCAGCATGATGTCGGTACCACGGCCCGCCATGTTGGTGGCGATGGTCACGGCGCCCAGCTTGCCTGCCTGCGCCACGATCTGGGCTTCCTGCTCATGATGCTTGGCGTTCAGGACGCTGTGGGGGATGCCCTCCCGCTTCAGCAGCTTGCTGAGGATTTCACTTTTTTCAATAGAAATTGTACCAACCAGCACGGGCTGACCCTTTTCGTGGCACGCCATCACCTGCCGGATGATGGCGCGGAACTTGCCCGCTTCGGTCTTGTACACTACGTCGGGGTGGTCGATACGGATGACGGGACGGTTGGTGGGAATCTCCACCACGTCCAGATTGTAGATGGCGCTGAACTCCTCTTCCTCTGTCAGCGCGGTGCCGGTCATGCCGGAGAGCTTGCCGTACAGCCGGAAGAAATTCTGGAAGGTGATGGTGGCCAGGGTCTTGCTCTCCCCCGCGACGGTCACGCCCTCCTTGGCCTCGATGGCCTGATGCAGGCCCTCGTTGTACCGGCGGCCGTACATGAGACGGCCGGTGAACTCGTCCACGATGATGACCTGACCGTCCTTGATGACGTAGTCAATGTCCCGCTTCATAAGGCCGCGGGCCTTCATGGCCTGATTGATATGGTGAGAGAGGGTAGCGTTCTCCGCGTCGGCCAGATTTTCCACGCCGAAGAACTTCTCCGCCTTGGCAATGCCACTGGCGGTGAGGGACACGGTGCGCTGCTTTTCGTCCACGATGTAGTCGCAGTCGTAGTCGTCGTGGATCTCCTTCTCGTCGGTCTTGGCGAAGACCTGCTTGCGCAGGGTGGACACGAAGTGATCGGCCATTTCGTACAGCTTGGAGGAATCCTCCCCCTTGCCGGAGATGATCAGGGGGGTGCGGGCTTCATCGATGAGGATGGAGTCCACCTCGTCCACGATGGCAAAGGCGTGTCCCCGCTGCACCAGCTCGGACTTGTAGATCGCCATGTTGTCCCGGAGGTAGTCAAAGCCCAGCTCGTTGTTGGTGCAGTAGGTGATGTCGGCGGCGTAGGCCACCCGGCGCTCCGCCGGGGACATGCCGGGGATCACCAGCCCGACGGAAAGCCCCATGTAGCGGTAGACCTTGCCCATCCACTCCGAGTCGCGCTTGGCCAGGTACTCGTTGACGGTGACCACGTGAACGCCCTTGCCGGTCAGCGCGTTTAGGTAACAGGGCAGAATGGCGACCAGGGTCTTGCCTTCACCGGTCTTCATTTCGGCGATGCGCCCCTGATGGAGCACCACGCCGCCGATGAGCTGAACGGGGTAGGGGCGCATTCCCAGTACCCGGTCGGCCGCCTCCCGGACGGCGGCAAAGGCTTCCGGCAGAAGATCGTCCAGGGTCTGTCCCTGATCCAGCCGGTTCTTGAATTCGGCGGTTTTGGCCTTCAGGGCTTCCTCGGAAAGCGCCTTGTATTCGTCCTCCAGCGCCAGGATTTTATCCACCGTGGGCTGGATTTTCTTAATTTCCCGCTGGGAACGGGTGCCGAAAATTTTTTCAAATACTCCCATATGTTTCTCCTTTTGCACCTGCCGGGGAATTCCGGCGGCACAGGTCATTTTGGGTATTATAGCATAAGCGCAAAGAGAATAAAAGTCGAATTTATGAACAAAAAGCGGCTTCGCGCCCTCTTTTTCCTCACCGAACTACCAAATTCACTGTCTGTCGGCGAAAAAGGCTTCGATTTCTTCCTTCGCAGCCTGCACCCGTCCCTGCTGGCAGAGGGGTTTTCCGCCGCCGCGGCCATGGAGCGCGGCGGTCATATCCCGATTGAATTGCCGCAGGTCGCCCTGACGGGCGATCAGGCAGTAGGCGTAACCGCCGTCGCTGCCGCTGAACACTGCCGCCGTGCCGCCGCACTTGTCCGCGATAGCATCCGCCAGTTCCCGGACGCCGTCGGCACTTAAGCCTTCCTCAAAGTGCAGGACATTGCCGCGGTTTCCATAACTTTCCGCGATTCCGGCAAAGACCCGCTTTTCCAGACCAGCCATGCGGTACTTCTGCGCCGAAAGCAGCTCGTTCATCCGCCGGGCGGCTTCACCGGTCTCCGTGATTTTCGCGGAAAACGCCTGAGAAACCTGTCGGTTCTGGTCATACGCCGCGTTTAATAGCGCCAGCGCCTGCGACCCGCAGGCCATCTCGATCCGGGTGCCGCCCCGGAAGCTCACCGCGCTCAGCAGCTTGATGAGACCGATTTCCCCCGTAGCCGCCACATGGGTGCCGCAGCAGGCGCAGCAATCGTATCCGGGAATTTCCACGATCCGCACCGGCCATGCAAGGGCCTTTTTCGAGCGGTAGGGGATGGCGGGCAGCTCTTCGGGACTGGGATACCAGCACCGCACGGGCAGGTTCTGCCACACTGCTCCGTTGGCCTCCGCTTCGATTTCCGGCAGCACCTGCGGCGGGATGACCCCGTCAAAGTCGATGGTGATGACGTCCGCGCCCATGTGAAAGCCGGTGTTGTGGCAGCCGTAGCGGCGGTTGAGAATCCCGGAGACGATATGCTCCCCGGAATGCTGCTGCATCCGCGGGAAGCGCAGGTCGTAGTCGATCACCCCCGTGACCTCCGCGCCCGCTTCCAGGGGCGCTTCGCACAGGTGAATTACCGCCCCCTCCCGTTCCCGGGTACTGCGCACCCGGACGCCGTTCAGGGTTCCCGAGTCCCCCGCCTGACCGCCGCCCTCGGGGTAAAAGGCGGTAGCGGCCAGCGTGACCTCCCATCCGTCCGCGGCCTTCGCGCAGGAAAGCACCGCCGATGTAAAGCGGGAAAGGTGAGAATCTTCATAATAAAGCTTGCGTGTTTCCATATCGCACCTCGAAAAATGACAATTTTGTTCATTATACCACGGTGCCGCTGGCATTGCAACGCCCCGGCTTTACAGAAATTTGAAGTGGAATTTTGAAAAAAGTGCTTCTCTTTTGCCGAATTATCATGTAGAATGAGAAAACGTGAGAAAAAACAACGAGGTGACCGATCATGCCAGCAAATTACGCCCATTACCGCTTCGGAAAGCAGCTGCTCTCCGGGATGTGTCCCAACGACCGCCGAAGTATCCAGCGGTTCCGGCGGCTTTACGATATGGGTCTGCACGGGCCGGATATTTTCTTTTACTATAACCCCCTGATCAAAACCGCCACGGGACAGCTGGGCGGCGTCTTCCACGCCCAGTCCGGACAGGAATTTTTCGCCCGAGTCTGCGCCCAGGCGGGCAGCGAGGCCGGGCGGGTCTATCTTCTGGGGCTGCTGGGACATTACTGTCTGGACTCCCTGTGCCACCCCTATGTGGAGAAAAAGGAAGCCGACGGCAGCGCCCGCCATGTGGAGCTGGAATCGGAATTCGACCGGTATCTGCTGGAATCCGACGGCGTCCCTCAGCCCCACACCTACGACGGCAGCGCCCACATGCGGCTGACCCGGGGAGAGTGCGTCACGGTTGCCCTCTTTTATCCCCCCGCCACCCCGGCAAATATCAACGCCTGCGTCCGCAACATGGCCCGCGCCACCCGGTTTCTGGTGGGCGAGAACCGCAAGCGCGTCCAGCGCCTGCTGCGCCTGACCCGCAGCCCGGCCATTGAGGATCAGCTCATGCCGGAACATAGCGACGACCGCTGGCTGTGGATGGACAGCGAAATGCTGGTGCTGTACAACCGCGCGCTCAAGCGCTACCCCGTTTTGCTTAGCCAACTGGACGAATACATGCGCACCGGCGAACCCCTGGGCGAGGATTTCGCCCCGGCCTTCGGCTGATCTGTAAGGAGTGGTAGAAGTGAAAAAAATCAAACTCACCGCATTGGAGCGGAGCTGGATTCTCTATGACATCGGCAATTCCGCGTTCATTCTGCTGGTTTCGACTCTGATTCCCATCTATTTTAATTCCCTCGCCACCGCCGGCGGGCTGAACGAGTCATTGTATTTGTCCTATTGGGGCTACGCCGGTTCCGTCTCCACGCTGCTGGTGGCCGTCATCGGCCCCATCTGCGGCACGCTGGCTGACCACCGGGGCTTCAAGAAGCCCATTTTCATGGCCTGTATGCTTCTGGGCGTTCTCGGCTGCGCCGCCATGGGCGTGACTGCGGGATGGCTGGCATTCCTGGTGGTGTTCGTTCTCGCCAAAGTGGGGTATTCCTCTAGTCTGGTGTTCTACGATGCCATGCTCCCGGAGGTCACCACCGACGAGCGGATGGACACGGTATCCTCCATGGGCTACGCCTACGGCTACATCGGCTCCGTGATTCCCTTCATTCTTTGCCTGCTTCTGGTGCTGTTCGGCGGCAAAATCGGCATTGGCACGGGAACGGCCATGGTCGTTTCCTTCCTCATTACCGCCGTGTGGTGGTTCGTATGCACCCAGCCGCTGCTGAAGCGTTACCGCCAGACCGCCTTCGTGGAGCAAGGCGGCAATCCCGTTTCTTCCACCTTCCGTCGGTTGAGAGACACCTTCCGGGAGGTTCGGCAGCAGAAGCATATTTTCCTGTACCTGCTGGCCTTTTTCTTCTTCATCGACGGCGTTTACACCATCATCGACATGGCCACGGCCTACGGCACTGCTCTGGGTCTGGACACCACCGGGCTGCTGCTGGCGCTGCTGCTGACCCAGTTTGTGGCCTTCCCCTGCTCCATCGCCTTCGGCCGGTTCTCCGCCAAGTACGATACGGGGCTGCTCATTAAGATCTGCATCCTCTGCTACACCGGCATTACCCTGTTCGCGGTATTTCTTGTGTCCCAGTGGCAGTTCTGGGTACTGGCGGTTCTGGTGGGTATGTTTCAGGGCGGCATTCAGGCGCTGAGCCGCAGCTACCTCGGGAAAATCATCCCGGCGGAGCGCAGCGGCGAATACTTCGGTCTCATGGACATTTGCGGCAAGGGCGCGTCCTTCCTTGGTACGACCCTGATTGCCATGGTCAGTCAGCTCACCGACGGGCAGTCGTTCCATGTCTTCGGGCTGGAGCTGCAAAACGAAAACATCGCCGTGGGTACGCTGGTCGTCATCTTCGCCATCGGCTTCGTCCTGTTCTGCAAGGCGGACAGGCTGAATAATACTATTTCTTAATAAAATGATTTCATCATTTTATTCTGCCGTTACACGGCAGACCGCCTGGGCGGCGGTAAGAAATGTATTGACTTCGTTTTTTAGCGGCAGTAGCCGCTGGCCGCAATCCTGCGGCCTAATAAAACGCTTTTCAGCGTTTATTAAAAACTCGTATAAGCAGTACATACACATTTAATGTAAGAATGCCGGGGGCTGACCGCCCCCGGCATAATTTTTTACTTTTTTCTCTTCTTCAGCAGCACTGCCAGCCCGATTCCGGACAGAACCATCACCCCGACGGCGATCCAGATCAAATCGCCGGTGCGGGGATTCCTGCGGGAACCCAGGGAAACCGGGACGGGCGGCACGTAGACCACCTCGTCGCAGTTGCGCACCCGGAGAACCGGCGTGCCGTCGCTGTCCAGATGGAGAATGCCGATCGCCCGCACGGTGCGCCCCTCTTTCACCTGAGAAGCCAGGTCGTTTTCCCCGTCCGCGCCGGACACAATGTCGTCCTCAATCAGAATTTCCGCAAGGTCGCCGTTTCCGTCCTTTAACGTGATGCGGGAGACGCCCTTGCCGCCGACGCTGTAGGTCACATCCGTCACCCTGCCCTCCACCTGCATCAGGCGGCCGCCGTTTGCTTCGTAGTCCATGGCGGTCTTGTTCGGGGTGGTTTTCGGCGTGTAGTTGTAAAGCGGCTTGCCCAGCACTTCGTAGTCGATGATTTTCAGTACCACGTTGCCGCCGCGGATTTTCTTCTGCCCGACTGCCTCTATAGGTGTGCCAACCTGGATTTTGTCCTCGGTAAACGGCACCAGGGCAACGCCGCCGGTATCGTCCTGCAAATAAATGGTATCGGGGAAACTGTTTCCCGGCCGGGAAGTCCCGGAGGTCGCCCAGCCACGAATATGGTACACCTCTTCGTCCTTGCCGGAACGCATTTCGCCGATGGTGACCAGCTCCGGATACGCCGCCCGCTCGATTTTCAGCAACGCTTCCCCAATGGCCAGATTTCCGCTGACGCTCTTCCAGACATTGTCCGGTTCTTTCATGGCGTCGTCCGCCAGAAATAGTCCGCCGCTGACGTACACTTTGCCGCCGTTTGCCACTTCCTCACAGGCAAGCAGCACCGCGTTTTCACCGGTGTCCTGTCCGTCGCCGTCCGCGTCCACGCCGTGGGTGGTATCACGCCCCTTCACCAGCCAGGTGCCGTTCCCCGGATTTACGGTGCAGCCGGCGCGCTGGGTGTAGGTCTGCTCGGGTTTCAGAGATTTTGTCAAATCGCCGCCAGGGTTGAACACATTGGCGGATACCGCGTCGGGCGTATTGTCTCCCCCTTCTTCGTCCCACGCGGTGTCGTCGTTCAGGCGCACCGTCACGCCCATGGCTTCCAGCAGCCTGTTCAGCTCGCCGGAGGTGTGCAGGCCGCTCAGGTCGCCCATGTCCGACTGGCCGCAGAGAATGACCGTGCCGCCGCTTTCGGCAAACGATCTGACATTCTCCACAAATTCCTCATCAAATGCCTCCGCCGGGGCGGTTATCAGCAGGAGGTCGCTGTTTTCGGGCAGCTCGCCGTCCAGAATATCCACTGCTATATTGACCTTGGCGGCGATAGCTTTCAGCCGGTTCAGCTCATCAACGCCGGAATTGCCGTGGGAAGCGTCCACGGCGATACGCTTCACCTGCTCCGGGACATGGAAGCTCAGGCTCAGCGTTTTTTCGTAGGTGCGCTTTTCCCCGTTTACGCTGCCAACCGCCTCGACCCGGAACTCCGTCACGCCCAGTTCCGGGTGGGCGTAGGAGAAGGTGTAGTCCAGCATGCTCATCCCCGCAACTTCTCCCAGATCGGAGACTGTGCTGACAAGCGTCTCGTCGGCATAAAGGGACAGGGATTCCACAGCAAAATCCACCGGCTCGTCATTGTACAGCTCCACCGTCAGCCCGATCTTCTCGTCCCGGGCAGGGGTGAGGGTGTCCGAAGTGAAGCTTTCGATGCCAATATCGTCATACCCGTCCATCCACACGGGCGCGGTTACGGCCACGTCCCCATCCGGCTGGGTGATACGGAGATAGTAGTAGCTGTGTCCGCTGGAGGCGGACAGTTCCAGCACCTGCGAAGGCGTTTCGACATACTCGCTCACAAGCACTGCCCCGCCGTCCGTCACCACCTCCACGCTGCCGATGGCCTCGTCCGTGGGGTCGCTCAGGAAAACGGTGATTTCCGCTTTCTCCGATTTGGGGAGAATGCTGCCCATGACCGCACCGTTCAGCTGATAATAAACGGTGAGATCGCTGTCCTGGGTGGCATAGACCCGGCGGTCTTTCATGGCAGCGTACAGGGATTCCTCCGTCAGATCCTTCGCCAGCACCACAGTCCGCGCGTCGCTGGCATCGCCCCACTGCCCGTTGTGGTTATTCTGGTTGTTGGTGGGCGCGACGTGCCAGCCCTTGTCCAGCGCCAGATCATAATACTCGCAGTCCACCACGCCGTCCTCCCCGGCCACCTCCAGCAGGGAGACTGCCGCGTCATATTGGGGGCTGTAGTGGTCGAACCGCTCGAAATCCCCGTGAATGTCGTCCGGATGGTTGAACTGGCTGACGGAACCGGGGACGGCGGTCAGCGCCTTATAGTAATTTTCCAGTGCGGTGGGCACGTTTTCAAAATCCGCCTGATCCCGGGTCTGCCAGCCGGGGGTATTGAAGGTGGAGATATGCCCCAGCTGCTTGTCCTCCGGCCATGTCATCTCAAAGCCGAAAAGCCCCACAAAATCCTCGCCGGTCACGGAAGCGGCCGCCTGCTTCCCAGCCGCCCAGTCAGCGCTGATGTCCGCGCCATCCGCGTCGATGGCGCCCATATCAGCGTTGTCAAAGGAATCGCTGTGGTCGGTCACGGCGAAAAAGTCCAGACCATCCACCTGCGACGCGTATTGGAACGCTTCCTCCACGCTCCCGGCGCCGTTGGAAATATCGGTGTGGGCGTGGAGCTGACCGAAGTACAGATTCCAGTCAAGGTCAAATTCTTCCGTGAAAATGACCTGGGTCACTTCCCCGGGTTCGCAGCCCCCGGCGATGGAATATGTCTTGAGATACGCCGTTCCGAAGTCCTTTTCAAAGCAAATTGACCCGGCATACAGCGCATCGGGCTGGTAATTCACCCCGTCGGCGGAGACTGCGTAATAAATGTCGGCGCTTTCGTCCTCGCAGGTCAGGGTAATTTCCTCCCCGGCGCGGATCATGCCACCGTCCGGCGAAATGGTCACGTCGGGCGACTTTTCCAATTCTTCCGGCTCCTCCGGCTCCGGGTCGTCCTGCTGCTCCACGCGCCGGTACAGCGTAAAGTCGCTGACGTATGATTCCGATTCTTCCTCAATGTCGATGTCTCTGCACGCAAGAAAGTTATGCTCAAGAAGCGTATCGGAAACCAGCGTCACCGGCTCGTTCCTGCTGTATCCGTGAAAGGAAAAATATTCGCCATCCCAGAGAACCTGCCATTCATACGTCCCGGCGGCGATGCCGTTTCTGTCGCCTTCCAAGGGTGCGGCGGACGCGCCGTGAGCGTCCGTCAGGATGACCCCGTTCTCCGTCACCGTCAGGTTCCATTCCGCACCGGCGGCAACCGTGTCGCCGGTGAAGGTGGGTTTCGTGGTGGAAATCACAAAATCTTCTCCCAGCAGGATACCCGGCGCGTCGCCAAGGGGCGTTACCAGCACGTATTGCCCGCTGGTCAGTTCCTCCATGCCGGTGATCTCCTGATACACCGTCGCCGCTCCGGCGGGAAGCCGGAACAACGAAAAAAGAGCTGCCGCCAATACAACTGACAGCAACCCTCTGGCTACCAACCTTCTTATCATACCAAACCCTCCCGATTTTTTTCAGAGTTTCCTCCCGGAACCCCCGAAAAATCATCGCCGGCTTGGCTGCGGATAGTATTCAACCAGCTGTCAACGATCTGCCGTTTGTATCAGAGGTTCCCTTATCCGTTTGGGAATATAGCACAGCCATTTTTCGACGTTTTACCTCTTTTGAGTTAACGCACTACAGGTAGTGGTTTTCTTCCGCTTATATACACAAGATGTAGTAAAGATTCAGTTAAAATTCTTCCTCAGCAGCGAGTGGCTGACGATCAGAAGGCACGCCCACAGGAACAGGCTCAGCGCCCAATAGCCGCTGCAGACCATGGGGCTGGACACCACGATCAGCACGGCGAACAACACGTTTCCCATGGTCACCGTCCCCATGGCGGACAGCACGTTCAGCACCAGTGCCAGCAGCGTCAGCCCCAGCGACAGCAGCGAAATGCCGCGCACCAGCTTCAGCGTACGCGCGTCTTTCTCCTTTTTCGCACCGTAAATCAGGTACGCGGGCGGCGCGAAAAATGCCACAGCCAGCACCGTCAGCACAGCCTGCGCTCCCGCGCTGACATTCTGAGAAAAGCCGGGGATAAATCCCAGCCCCGCGCACAAAATAAACAGACCGCCCCACAGGGCAAACAGCAGCTTTTTAGACATAAGGTTCTCCTTTTCAGGTAGATGTAGTGTTCCCATTTTAACCGAAATCGGCGCAAAAGGCAACAGCGAATCCCGTCGAACCCCGCCGGTGAAAAAAAACTGGACAGTTCTGCCAACATCTGCTATAATGTCAGGAATAGTATTGGGGAAGGGAGTGTTTTTCCCATGAAATGTCCGTTTTGCGGCGATCAGGAAAGCAAGGTCGTCGATTCCCGCCACTCGGAGGACGGCCTGAGCATCCGCCGCCGCCGGGAGTGTATGGGCTGCCAGCGCCGGTTCACTACCTATGAGATCGTGGAAAGCCTGCCCATCATCGTTGTGAAGCGGGACGGCTCCCGCCAGAACTTTGACCGCAACAAAATTCTCAATTCCATGATCCGCGCCTTTGACAAGCGGAAAGTGGACGTCACTGACCTCGACCGCATCACCACCGAGATCGAGCAGACCATCCAGAACACGCTGGAGCGGGAGATCAGCACCGACAAGATCGGCGAGATGGTCATGGAGCGCCTGAAGCCTCTGGACGAGGTGGCCTACATCCGCTTTGCCTCCATCTATCACCGGTTCCAGGATGCGGGCAGCTTTATGCGGGAGATCAGCAAATTCCTGGAGGAAAAATAATGAGCACGATCCCAACTGAAATCACCGCCGCCACGGAAGGCTCGCTGGACATTGCCTCCATCAAAAGCGTGATGGACGGCTTTGACCCTGCCTCGCTGCTTCCCGACCTGAGCAAGGTTTTCGGCAGTCTGGTGGGCGTGTGCCGCGTCGCCGTGATGATCGGCCCGGTCATCGCGCTGATCCTTGGACTGGCGTATCTGTTTCTCGCGCCGAAGGAGGCCAACTACTACTTCGGCTACCGCTGCTATTTCGGCATGGGCAGCGTCCGCGCATGGCGGTTCACCCAGCGAATCGCAGGGATGATCCTCGGCGGGCTGGGGCTGATCCTCACCGTTATCATGGCCATCGTCACCGCCGGTTACGGCAGTATGGATTCGATGGACATGGTGTGGAGCGCGGTAAACTGTCTGATATGGGAAGCGATTCTTCTGCTGATCGGCACCATCGCCATCAACCTGATCGCCATGGCGAATTTCGACGCCAAGGGCGAGTACCGCCACAAAGCGGGAAAGCCGAAAAATCCCCCGCGGGATACAAAATAAACATAACATCCGGCTGTCGTGCGGCAGCCGGATGTTGTTTTGCCGTTTGCGAGCGGCGAACTCTGCGGGGCTTCCTGATACACTGATACTATTTCCTGATTAAAATCTTAATTTTAATCAGGAAGGCATCGCCTGAAGGCGCTGCCGGTTTTGCCCCCCAATGGCAGAATCCACAAAAACCGCTTTACAAATCGTTCATATTTTGGCGGTGGGATCTGGCATATTTCCTTGCAATATCGAAAAAAAAGAGGTATACTGTCACAGAAATGTGTGAAAAGGAGGTCTTAGGTCAGCCCTAGGGCCTCTTTTTTCATGAAAACACGTAGATTTGCAAAAAACAGAAAGGATGATTTTTATGGCTACTCCCGAAAAGAATACCGACGCGGTTTATGACGCAAGTACTCTGGGTACCCCCAAAATGCTGGTTCTGGGCCTGCAGCACCTGTTCGCAATGTTCGGTGCAACGGTTCTGGTTCCCGCAATCACCGGACTGAACGTATCCACCACTCTGCTCTTTGCCGGTCTCGGCACGCTGCTGTTCCACCTGATCACCGGACGGAAGGTTCCCGCATTCCTCGGCTCCTCCTTCGCGTTTCTGGGTGCTTACGGTCTGGTCACCGCTTCCGGGCAGGACATCCCGCTGACCTACTCCTGCTTCGGCGTTGCCGTGGCGGGTCTTGTATATCTGGTTCTGGCGCTCTTCTTCAAGCTCTTCGGCGCGAAGAAGGTCATGCGCTTCTTCCCGCCCATCGTCACCGGCCCCATCATCATCTGTATCGGCCTGTCTCTGGCCGGTTCCGCCATCAATAACTGCCGCGGCAACTGGTGGGTCGCCCTGGTCGCGATCCTGGTCGTTGTGGTCTGCAACATCTGGGGCAAGGGCATGGTGAAGATCGTTCCCATTCTGCTGGGCGTTCTCGGCTCCTACCTGTTCGCCATGATCGTTGACCCCGCCGCCCGGGCAAATGTTGCCAAGACGGTGGCCGAGGCCGATTGGGTCGGCCTGCCCGTGATCTGGGGCAACACCGCCTTCTCCATCTTCGGCAAGGATTTTGACAGCGGTATGCTGCTGACTGCCATTATCACCATCGCCCCCATCTCTCTGGCGACTGTCGTGGAGCACATCGGCGACATCTGCGCCATTTCCTCCACCGTGGAAAAGAATTACGTGGCTGACCCCGGCCTGCACCGCACGCTGGTGGGCGACGGCCTCGCAACCACCATGGCCGCCCTCTTCGGCGCACCGGCCAACACCACCTACGGCGAGAACACCGGCGTTCTGGCGCTGTCCAAGGTCTATGACCCCAAGGTCATCCGTCTGGCCGCGCTGTTTGCCATCATCCTCTCCTTCTGCCCCAAGTTTGCCGCGCTGATCGTCGCCATGCCTGCCGCTACCATGGGCGGCGTGAGTCTGGTGCTGTACGGCATGATCTCCGCCGTGGGCGTGCGGAACGTGGTTGAGAACAACGTGGACTTCACCAAGAGCCGCAACGTTCTGGTCGCCGCCATGATCATGGGTCTGGCCGTTGGCGTGACCTACAACGGCGCCATCGTCATTCCCGTCGGCGGCGTGACCATCAGCCTGTCCGGTCTGGCCGTGGCTGCGCTGGTTGGCATCCTGATGAACGCCGTACTCCCCGGCAAGGACTACGAGTTCGGCACCAACGAGCAGGGCGATACCTCCGTCAACTTCGGCACGAGAGCTGAATAATATCCGATTTTCCCAGGGGCGGAGCCGCAGGCTCCGCCTCTTTTCTTCGGGAAAACACAAAAATATTCGGAATATCCAACAAAAATATTGCATTTATTTCGTCAATGTGCTATACTCTATAGTCGATATTTTGTGTAATTCGGTTTCAAAAGGAGACTTTTTCATGGTACCTCAGGATAAAATTCGCAACATTGCCATCATCGCCCACGTTGACCACGGCAAGACCACGCTGGTGGACGAAATGCTGAAACAAGGCGGCATTTACCGGGAAAATCAGGCCACTGTGGAGCGGGTCATGGACTCCGGCGATCTGGAGCGGGAGCGCGGCATCACCATTCTGGCAAAGAACACTTCCGTGCATTATAAGGACTACAAGATCAACATCGTGGACACCCCGGGTCACGCCGATTTCAGTGGCGAGGTGGAGCGCATTCTGAAAATGGTCAACGGCGTCATTCTGCTGGTGGACGCCGCCGAAGGCCCCATGCCCCAGACCCGCTTCGTCTTGCAGAAGGCGCTGGAGCTGGGTCACAAGGTCATCGTGGCCGTGAACAAGATCGACAAGCCCGACGCCCGGGTGCATGAGGTCATGGACGAGGTGCTGGAGCTGCTGCTGGACTTAAACGCCACCGACGAGCAGTTCAACAGCCCCACCGTGTTCTGCTCCGGCCGTCAGGGTACGGCTTCCTACAGTCCCGACGAGGCAGGCACCGACCTGACCCCCCTGTTCGAGACCATCGTCAACTATATTCCCGCCCCTGAGGGCGACGACACCGCGCCGCTGCAGCTGCTGGTCTCTTCCATCGACTATAACGACTACGTCGGCCGCATCGCCGTCGGCCGGGTGGAGCGGGGCACCATCAAGGTCAATCAGGAGGTCACCATCTGCGACTTCCATGACGCGAATGTGAAAACCAAGGGCAAGGTCGTGGCGCTGTACGAGTTCGACGGCCTGAGCAAGAACCCCGTCCAGGAGGCTCACGCCGGTGAGATCGTGGCGCTGTCCGGTATGGCGGACATCACCATCGGCCGCACCCTGTGCGCCCCGGAGTGTGTGGAGCCGCTGCCCTTCGTGAAAATTTCCGACCCCACCATCGAAATGACCTTCGCCGTCAACGATTCCCCCTTCGCGGGCAAGGAGGGCAAGTTCGTCACCTCCCGGAACCTCCGCGACCGGCTGGAAAAGGAACTTCTCAAGGACGTTTCCCTCCACGTCACCGAGCAGGGAACAGATTCCTTCAACGTGGCCGGACGGGGCGAAATGCACCTGTCCATCCTCATGGAGACCATGCGCCGGGAGGGCTACGAGTTCTCCGTGTCCACCCCCCGTGTGCTGACCAAGGTCATCGACGGCAAGGTCTGCGAGCCTATCGAGCGGATGGTCGCCGACGTGCCGGAGGAGTGCATGGGTTCCGTCATTGAGAAAATGGGCAAGCGGAAGGGCGATTTGCTGGGCATGACCCCCATGGGCAGCCGCTACCGTCTGGAATTTCTGGTTCCCTCCCGCGGCCTGTTTGGCTACCGCAACGAATTCCTCACCGATACCCGTGGCGAGGGCGTCATGTCCTCCGTGCTGGATTCCTACGCCCCCATGAAGGGCGAGATCGAGCGGCGGCAGGTGGGTTCCCTTGTCGCCTTTGAGACCGGCGAAGCCGTGGCCTATGGTCTCGCGGCGGCGCAGGAGCGGGGCGCACTGTTCATCGGCCCCGGCACGCCGGTTTACGCCGGTATGGTCGTGGGCGTTTGCAGCCGCAACGAGGATATGACCGTGAACGTCTGCAAGAAGAAGCAGCTGACCAATATGCGCGCCGCCGGTTCTGACGAAGCCCTCCGGCTGACGCCTCCCCGCATCCTCTCTCTGGAGCAGTGCCTGGAATTTCTGGCGGACGACGAGCTGCTGGAATGCACGCCCAAGAGCCTGCGCATCCGTAAGCGGGAGCTGGATCACGCGGCCCGTATGCGCAATCTGATGAAGAAGCGCGCTCAGGACAACGCCTGAATCCGGTGAAGATCCGATTTTTACCGGTCTGCGTTCTGCTGGCGCTGCTGCTGACGGGCTGCGGCCACGCCGCGCCTGAAACCACTGCGCCCACATTGCCGGAAACGCAGGCCGCTGCGACGCAACCGACCCAAACGTCTCAGCCTGAGACCCTTCCCACGGAAACGCAGCCCGCGGAGGAACACTTTCTTCTGACCTTCGCGGGGGACTGCACCTTCGGCAGCAATCCGACCAACTATTTCGCGGACTACGGCTTTATCAAAACCGTGGGCGATGACTATGCCTATCCCTTCGCCAACGTGATCGACTATTTCGCGGGCGACGAGTTCTCCATGGTGAATCTGGAAGGCCCCCTGTGCGACGAGGGTAACCCCATGCAGAAGAAGCATGTGTTCCATGGCCCCACGGCTTACGTAAACTGCCTGACGGAGAATTCCATCGAGGCCGTGACTGTGGCCAACAACCATTCCATGGACTATGGCGCAAACGGCTACGCGTCCACGCTGGCGGCGCTGGAGCAGGCGGGCGTCCCCTACGTGGAGCGGGACAGCACCGCTGTGGTCACCACGGGCAGCGGCCTGACCATCGGGCTGTATGCCGCCGTGTACTACAAGCTGGATGTGGCGGACATGACCGCAAAGATTGCTGCCCTGCGGGAGCAGGGGGTGGACTTAATCATCTTCGTCCCCCATTGGGGCGTGGAGGGTACATACCACCCCACCGAAGAACAGAAGCAGGTGGGTCACGCCGCCATTGACGCCGGTGCGGACATCGTGTTCGGTTCCCATCCCCATGTTTTGCAGCCCATTGAGGAATACGGCGGCGGTATCATTTTCTACTCTCTGGGGAATTTCAGCTTCGGCGGAAACGGCGCTCCCAAGGACTATGACACGGCGCTGGTGCAGCAGGAGGTCATCCGGGACGCGGAGGGAACGGTCAGATTGGGACAACTGACCATCGTACCCGCCAGCGTCAGCTCCGTCGCCGAACGGAATAATTTCCAGCCGACCCCCTACGAGCCGGGGACGGAAGAATACAACCGCGTCCTTTCCAAGCTGGATGAAACCTTTTCCGGCCCGAATTTGAAAATTGACTGACAGAAGAACGAAAAAAAGATTGACCAAACCGCGTTCTTCGGTTATAATAAACGGGTATGACCGTAGTATCGGTCTGAATTTGTGTTGCTGCGGCCGAAAGGCTGTTGAGCATATTGTATTTTGACAGGAGGTGTATCTTAGATGAAGCGTACCTACCAGCCCAGCAAGCGTCACCGTTCCATGGTTCACGGTTTCCGCCAGAGAATGGCTACTTCCAACGGCCGCAAGGTTCTGGCCCGCCGTCGTGCGAAGGGCCGCAAGGTTCTGTCCGCCTGATGCGTATGTCCGTGGGTTACTAGGGTGCATCTGAAAACTGTCAAAATGCCCAATCAGCGGGTCTTTTTGCCAGTTTTCAGATACACCCTAGAGCGGAAAAAGCGCTTAAGAGCGAAACGGGAGCTACAGCGGGGTGAATGGAACGTTCGCCCCGCTCCCTTTTTAGCGAGGAAACAGTATGAAGTATTCAACCAGCCTGAAGCTCAACCATATTTTCAGGCGCCTGTATCACACCTCCGGCGTTGCCGACGGCCTTCTGGTGCTTTACGCCAGAAAGAACCGCACGGACGGGAACCGGGTGGGCGTCACCGTCAGCAAGAAGCTGGGCAAAGCCCACGTGCGCAACCGCACCCGCCGCCGCATCCGGGAGGTCTACCGCCTGAACGAGGAAAAGTTCCAGCCCGGCTGGGACATCGTGGTGGTGGCAAGGACGAAGGCCGTGGAGGCTCCCTTTGAGAAGCTGACGGCAAGCTATCTCACCCTTGCGAAAAAAGCAGGGCTTCTGAAGAAAGTAGAGACTTAAGCTGCGGTTATGAAGAAGATGTTTCTTGCTCTCATTCGGTTTTATCAGCGCTGGATCTCCCCGGCGTTTCCGGCACGGTGCCGGTTTCGCCCCACCTGTTCCGCTTATGCCTACGAAGCCATCAGTAAGTACGGTATCCTTAAGGGTGGCTGGCTTGCCCTGAAGCGGTTTTTGCGGTGCAATCCCTTCTACCGCGGGGATATCTACGACCCGGTACCATGACCATATCTCTAAGGAGGAAAGGCAATGTTTCTCGCATTCCAATTATCGGACATCATAACCGTGCCGTTTGGGTGGCTGCTGTCAGTCCTGTATGAAACGACCCACAACTACGGCATCGCCATGATCCTGTTCGCCGTCATCGTGCAGCTGATCCTGCTGCCCCTGAACGCGAAGTCCAAGAAGAGCATGATGAAGATGTCCCGTCTGACGCCCAAGATGCAGGCCATCCAGCAGAAATACGCGGATGACCCCCAGCGTCAGAATCAGGCCATTCAGGAACTTCAGAAATCCGAGGGCGTTTCCATGGGCGGCGGCTGCCTGTGGAGCTTCATTCCCATTCTGATTCTGTTCCCCCTGTTCGCCGTTATCCGCCAGCCCATCACCTACATCCTGATGCAGTCCGCCGACACGGCGAAGCAGATCGTGGAGGTCATTAAGACGGCTGCGCCGGATATGTTCACTTCCAATGCTGCCTACGAGCAGGTCGTCGCTGCGCAGCTGATTCCTCAGTATGCATCTGAGCTGCGCGCCGCCATCCCCGACATCAGCGAGGTCGTTCTCGCCGGTATCAATTTCGATTTTCTGGGCATTAACCTGGGCGCTGTGCCCCAGTTCAATGTCTTCTCCGCCAGCTGGGTGTGGGACTGGGCGCACATCGGTGCGTTCCTCATCGCCCTGACCTCTGCCGCCTGTCAGCTGCTGCAGATGGTCATCAGCCAGAAGACCAACGACTCCGTCATCACCGATGAGAAGGGCGTTCAGGACAAGGAGACCGCCAAGAATTCCCAGCAGAATCAGTCCATGAAGGTCATGATGTGGATGATGCCCCTGATGTCTCTGTGGATCGGCTTCACCGTTTCCGCCGGACTGTCCCTGTACTGGTTCATCGGCGGCGTGGTGAGAATGATCTCCGACCCCATTATGACCAGCCACTACCGCAAGATCTATGACGCGGAGGATGCCGTGCGCCTGCAGAAGGCGCTGGAGCAGGAGCGCATCGAAGCCGAGAAGGAGCGCGTCCGCGCCGAGCGCCGTGCCTCCAATCCCGACGGCATCACCGCCAACACCAGCAAGAAGAAGCTGGAAAAGCAGCAGCGGGATCAGGAGCAGGCCGCCAAGGCCGCGGCTGCCAAGGAGTACGCCGCCCGGAAGGGCATTGTGGAGGAAGCTGCAAGGGAAGAAAACGCGCCTCTGTCCGGTGTCTCCGACCGTCCCTTCTGCAAGGGCCGCAACTATGACCCCGACCGCTACGCGCCCAAGTCTATGGAGGAATAAACCATGGAAAAGTCGATTATCACTTCCGGCAAGACCATCGATCTTGCCATTGAATCCGCGCTGAGCCAACTGGGGCTGGATCGTGACAGCGTGTCCGTCACGGTGCTGCAGCAGGCCAAGTCCGGTTTTCTGGGCTTCGGTGCCCAGAGCGCCAAGGTGCAGGTGACTTACGAAGTCCCCGACCCCGTGCCGGAGAAGGAAGAGAAGCCCAAGAGCGCTCTGGGCAGCGCCTCCCGCTCCAAGCCCAAGGCCCCTGCCGCCCCGGTGAAGAAGCCGGAAGCCCCCCAGATGCCCAAGGCCGAGCCGTCGAAGCCCGCCCCCCAGCCCGCTCCCACACCCGCACCTGCAAAGCGCCCTGAGCCGCCCAGGCAGGACAAGCCCCGCGTCCCCAAGGCTCCCCGTCCGGAGAAGCCCAAGGCGCCCGCCGCTCCCAAGACCTACACTCCCGCCGAACCCGGTTCCGTGGAGGAAAAGATCGAAGTCTTCATCAAGGGCCTGCTGGAACACATGGATTCCAACGCCGTTCCCCACTGCTGGAAGGACGAGGGCAATACGTATAAGGTTGATCTGGTGGGCGACGATCTGGGTTACCTGATCGGCCGCCGGGGCGACACGCTGGACGCCATTCAGCATCTGACCAACTACACCATCAACCGGGATGTGGAAGGTCACATCCGCGTCAACGTGGATGCGGAGTGCTACCGGGAGAAGCGGGAGGAGAGTCTGCGCCGCTACGCCCGGAAGAAGGCGCAGCAGGTGCTGAAAGCCCGCCGCCGCACCACTCTGGAGCCCATGAACGCCTACGAGCGCCACGTGATCCACGCCGCGCTTCAGGACATGGAGAACATCACCACCCACTCCACCGGCGTGGAACCCAACCGCCGCGTGGTGATCGAGTACGTGAGATAAGAGATAAACGAAAATCGGCACCCGGAAACGGGCGCCGATTTTTTACTGCAAAAAACATTTGAAATTTTTCGCCCCATCCGTTATAATAAGCCCACAGCGTGTGGCGTTTCTGCGTAAATCCGGTTGCAGAAACGCCGCACGCATTTTTTGCGGAAATGGGTGAGAGACGGAGAGTGACGGAGAATTTTATAGGGAAATCGTGCGGCAGAAATGCGTAAGTCCGGATTTTAACGGACTTGCGCATTTTTTTGTTTCAAAGAAAGGTGAATGATATGGAAACAGGAAATCAGTTTTTGGGAACGGAGCGTGTCGGAAAGCTCATGGGGCAGTACGCCGTTCCCTGCATTATCTCGCTGCTGGTGGGGGCACTGTATAACATCGTCGATCAGATCTTCATTGCAAACGCCAGCTATTTAGGCTCCTACGGCAACGCGGCCAATACCGTGGTTTTCCCGCTGACGGTAGTGGCGCTGGCCATCGCGGTCATGGTCGGCGACGGCTGCTGTGCCTTCGTCAGCATGGCGCTGGGCAGGAACGAAATAAATGACGCCAGACGCAGCGTCGGCAACGCCGTCGTATTGACCGTGGCAGGCAGCCTTGTTCTGACGGCTCTGTACCTCATTTTTGCGGACGGCATCATTGCCATGTTCGGCGGCACGGTCAATGCGGAAACCTTCCGCTGTTCTCAGGAATACTTCTTCTACATCACGCTGGGCATTCCGTTTTACATGTTCGGTCAGGCCATGAACCCCGTCATCCGCGCCGACGGCAGCCCGCGTTTCGCCATGATCTCCACACTGGCGGGCGCGGTCATCAACATCATTCTCGACCCCATTTTCATTTTCATCTGCGAATGGGGCATGATGGGTGCGGCCGTGGCGACGGTCATCGGGCAGGTGGCGACGGCTCTGCTTGCCGTGTGGTATCTGCTGCACATGAAGATCATCAAGCCCGCGCACGGCGACTATGCCCTGCGGGGGCATATCTGCGGGCGGACGCTGGCGCTGGGCATTACCAGCTTCCTGTCCCAGATCAGTCTGGTCGCGGCCATGGCGGCAATCAACAATATGCTCCGCAAATACGGGGCACTGGACCCGGTGTTCGGGCAGGAGCAGTACGCTCAGATCCCCATGGCGGTGGTCGGCATCGTGATGAAGTTCTTCCAGATCGTCATATCCATCGTGGTCGGCATGGCAGCGGGGTGCATCCCCATTGTGGGCTACAACATGGGCGCGGAGAAAAAGATGCGTGTCCGGGAGCTGTTCACCAGACTGCTGATCGCAGAAGCGCTGGTGGGTGCGGCGGCGCTGGTGCTGGCCGAGGGCTTCCCCCGGCAGCTGATCGCCATTTTCGGCGCGGCCAATGAGAGCAGTTACTATACAGATTTTGCCATTAAGGCCTTCCGTGTGTACCTGTGCATGATGGTGCTGGCCTGCGTTAACAAGGCGTGCTTCATCTTTTTACAGGCGGTGGGCAAGGCGCTTCCCTCCACGCTGTTGTCCTTGTTCCGGGAGGTGGTGTTCGGCGTCGGATTCGCGCTGCTGCTGCCGGTGTTCTTCGGGCTGGACGGTGTGTTGTATTCCATGCCGGTCTCGGACGTTCTGACATTTCTCATCTCGGCGGTCATCATAGGGAAAACCTACCGGGAACTGAATGCGTAAAACCTGAAAAGGCGCTGTCTCACGGTTTTGTGAGACAGCGCCTTTTATGGAGGAAGGGGAGTTATCTGAAGTATTTGACCGCCGCTTCAAACATGCGGATGTTGTACTCGCCGGGGACGTTTTTGTACAGGCCGGAGCCGATGCGCTCGCTGTGGCCCATTTTGCCGAAGACCCGGCCGTCGGGGGACGTGATGCCCTCGATGGCGTACAGAGAACCATTGGGATTGAAGTGGACGTCGGCGGTGGCATTGCCGTCCAGATCAACGTACTGGGTGGCGATCTGGCCGTTGGCCGCCAGCCTGCGAATCAGTTCCTCGGAGGCAAGGAACTTGCCCTCGCCGTGGGAGATAGGGACGTTGTACACGTCGCCCACGTTGGTCAGCGCCAGCCACGGGGATTTGTTGGAGGCGACCCGGGTGCGGACGATGCGGCTCTGGTGGCGGGAAATGTTGTTGAAGGTCAGGGTGGGGCAGGTCTCGTCGGTGTCGATGATTTTGCCGTAGGGCACCAGACCCAGCTTGATGAGCGCCTGAAAACCGTTGCAGATGCCGCACATCAAACCGTCCCGCTGCTCCAGAAGGGCGGTGACGCCCTCCTTGACGGCGGCGTTGCGGAAGAATGCGGTGATGAACTTGCCGGAGCCGTCCGGCTCGTCGCCGCCGGAGAAGCCACCGGGGATGAACACCATCTGGGCGGTTTTCAGTTCGCTCGCAAAGCGCTCCACGCTGCGGGCAATGCCGTCGGCGCTCAGGTTGTTGATGACGATGATCTCCGGCTCCGCCCCCGCGTCCCGGACGGCCTTGGCGGAGTCGTATTCGCAGTTGGTGCCGGGGAAGGCGGGGATCAGCACCTTGGGCTTGGCAACCTTGACGGCGGGGGCTTTCCGCTGGGTGGCCTCATAGGAGAAGGTCTCCATGCTCTGCGCCGGGGTGGGGATGTTGCAGGCGTAGACGGATTCCAGCTTGTCTTCGTAGGCGCCGAGAACCTGAGTCTGGGACAGGGCTTCTCCGTGATAGGAGAAGCTGCCGTCGGCGGTGGTGACGCCCAGAACCTTGCCCACGATGCCGTCCGCCATTTCCAGCACGAAGCTGCCATAGGCGTAGCCGAACAGCTCGTCAAGGGTCAGCGCGTCGTCAAAGGCGAAGCCCAAGCCGTTGCCGAAGCCCATCTTCATCACGGCCTCCGCGACGCCGCCCATGCCGGGGGTGTAGGCGGCCACGGCCTTGCCGCTGCGAAGGAGTTCGGTGACGGTATCGAAGGTTTCCAGCAGGGAAGCGGTTTCGGGCAGGCCGTTTTCGTCGTAGGCGGGGGTCAGCAGGCAGACCTTGTGACCCGCGGCCTTGAATTCGGGGGAGACGACTTCGCCGGTCTTGCCGGTGGTGACGGCGAAGGAGACCAGTGTGGGCGGAACATCCAGCTTCTCGAAGGAACCGGACATGGAGTCCTTGCCGCCGATGGCGCCGATGCCCAGCTCCATCTGCGCCCGGAACGCGCCCAGCAGTGCGGCAAGGGGCTTGCCCCAGCGCTTGGGGTCCTTGCCGAGGCGCTCAAAATACTCCTGGAAGGTCAGGTAGGTGTCCTCGAAGGACGCGCCGGAGGCGATCAGCTTACACACGGACTCCACCACGGCCAGATACGCGCCGTGATAGGGAGAAGCGGAGGTGATGAAGGGGTTATAGCCGAAGGCCATGAAGGAGCAGTCGTCGGTGTGCTTCTTCTCCACGGAGATTTTCTGCACCATGGCCTGAATAGGGGTGAGCTGATATTTTCCGCCGAAGGGCATCAGCACGGTGCCCGCGCCGATGGTGGAGTCGAACCGCTCGGACAACCCCCGCTTGGAGCAGGTATTCAGGTCGGAAGCCACGGCGAGGAAGTTCTCGGCGAAGCTGCCGGTCACGGTCTTGCCGTAGCTCTGCGCCTTCTCGGCGGCGGCGTCCATGTGCTTGGCCGCGCCGTTGGAGTTCAGGAATTCCCGGCTGATGTCGCAGATCTTTTTGCCGTTCCAGTTCATCACCAGACGGGGGCTTTCCGTGACCACGGCCACAGGGACGGCGTTCAGGTTCTCCGTGGCGGCCAGTTCGAGGAACCGCGCCGCGTCCTTCGCTTCCACGACCACGGCCATCCGCTCCTGAGATTCGGAGATGGCCAGCTCGGTGCCGTCCAGGCCGTCATATTTCTTGGGAACGGCGTTCAGGTCAATTTCCAGACCGTCGGCCAGCTCGCCGATGGCCACGGACACGCCGCCCGCGCCAAAGTCGTTGCAGCGCTTGATGAGACGGGAGGCTTCGCCATTGCGGAACAGGCGCTGGAGCTTCCGCTCCTCGGGGGCGTTGCCCTTCTGCACCTCGGAGCCGCAGGTTTCTACCGACTGCTGGGTGTGGGCCTTGGAGGAACCTGTCGCGCCGCCGATGCCGTCCCGGCCGGTGTTGCCGCCCAGCAGGATGACCACGTCGCCGGGGTCGGGGCGCTCCCGGCGGACATTTTCCGCGGGGGCGGCGGCGATGACCGCGCCGATCTCCATGCGCTTGGCGGCGTAGCCGGGATGGTAAATTTCATCCACAATGCCAGTGGCAAGGCCGATCTGGTTGCCGTAGGAGGAATAGCCAGCGGCGGCGGTGGTGACGATCTTCCGCTGGGGCAGCTTGCCGGGGATGGTCTCGGACACGGGAGTCAGAGGGTCGGCGGCGCCGGTGACGCGCATGGCGCCGTAGACGTAGCTCCGCCCGGACAGGGGATCGCGGATGGCGCCGCCGATGCAGGTGGCTGCGCCGCCGAAGGGCTCGATCTCCGTGGGATGATTGTGGGTCTCGTTCTTAAAGAGCAGCAGCCACGGCTCGGTGACGCCGTCCACGGTGACGTCCATCTTTACCGTGCAGGCGTTGATCTCCTCGCTCTCGTCCAGCTTAGGGAGCTTCCCCGCGGCCTTCAGGTGCTTGACGGCGATGGTCGCGAGATCCATCAGGCAGATGGGCTTCTCGCTGCGGCCAAGGGCATTCCGGGTTTCCAGATAGTCCTCGTAGGTCTTTTGCAGCGGGGCGTCCTCGAAGGTTACGTGGTCGAGAATGGTGCCGAAGGTGGTGTGGCGGCAGTGATCGGACCAGTAGGTGTCGATCATGCGAATTTCCGTGATGGTGGGGTCGCGGTCTTCCTTCTGGAAATAGGACTGGCAGAAGGCGATATCGTCCAAGTCCATGGCAAGGCCGTAGTTCGCGATAAAGTCCGCCAGCTCGTCACGGCTCAGGCCCGTGAAGCCGGTCAGGGTCGCCACCTCCGTGGGGATGTCATAGCGGATAGCGAGGGTCTCCGGCACGTCCAGAGACGCCTCCCGGCATTCCACCGGGTTAATGACGTATTTTTTGAATTCCCGGATGTCCCCGTCCGTCAGCGCACCATACAGGGCGTAGACCTTGGCGGTGCGGATGAGGGGACGCTCGCCCTGAGAGATGATCTGGATGCACTGGGCGGCAGAATCCGCCCGCTGGTCAAACTGGCCGGGCAGCGCCTCCACGGCGAAGACGTAAGCGCCGGGAAGCTGAATGGACGCAGAAGCGGTATCCAGCTGCGGCTCGGAGAAGACTGTCTTCACGGCGTACCGGAACAGGTCTTCCGTGATCTTTTCCGCGTCGTACCGGTTGAACAGCCGGACATTTTCCAGCCGCTCCATGCCAAGTAAGGTTCTGGCCTCATTCAGCAGACCCTTGGCTTCGTTGTCCAGACCTTCCTTTTTTTCTACAAATACCCGATAAACCATGGGGTTATTCCTCCTGATGTGATTTATTCAGAGTTGAGGGAAGCACTGATGAAATCGGCGAGAGCTGACAGCGAGGGATTTTGTCCTCAGGCAAAGGCCGGAAAACGGAGGAATACTGGATGTATTTCCCGTTTTTCGGCCTGCGGCATGGGGGCAAAAGACCCGCTGCTCAGCCGAAGGCGATTTTATCAGTGATTCCCAGCTTGCAGCGCGCGCTGGCCGATGTCGCTTCTGCGGTAGGCGTTTTCAAACTGCACACCGCTTGCAAGGCGATAGGCTTCCCGGATGGCTTCCGCCAGGGAACCGGCCACGGCGGTGGTGCCGGTGACACGGCCGCCGGAGGTCAGGAGCTTCCCATTTTCCAGCCTCGCGCCTGCAACATAGGTGTGGGCGGCAGCTTCCGGGGTCATGGTGATCTCGTAGCCCTTCTTGTAGCTGACGGGATACCCGGCGGAGGCGGTGATGACGCAGCAGGCATATTTATCGGAGAAGCGAACCTCCGTGTCCGCCAGCGTGCCGTTGGTTGTCGCCTGCATGACGGTCAGCAGGTCGCTTTCCAGCAGAGGCAGCACCACCTGGGTCTCCGGGTCGCCGAAGCGGCAGTTGTATTCAATGACCTTGGGGCCGTCGGGGGTGAGCATCAGGCCGAAGTAAAGGCAGCCCTGAAAGGTGCGGTCTTCGCTGTTCATGGCGGCGATGGTGGGCAGGAAGATTTCCTTCATGCACCGTTCGGCGATGGCCGGGGTGTAGTAGGGGTTGGGGGCGACGGTGCCCATGCCGCCGGTGTTCAGGCCGGTGTCGCCGTCTCCCGCCCGCTTGTGATCCATGGAGGACACCATGGGCCTGACCACCTTGCCGTCGGTGAAGGCCAGCACGGAGACCTCCGGGCCGGTGAGAAATTCCTCAATGACCACATGGTCGCCGGACTTGCCGAAAACGTGATGCTCCATCATATCCCGGACGGCGGCCTTGGCCTCGTCCCGGGTCTGGGCGATGATAACGCCCTTTCCAAGCGCAAGACCGTCGGCCTTGATGACGGTGGGGATGGGGGCGGTGTCCAGATAGGCGAGGGCGGCGGCCATGTCGTCGAAGACCTCATACCGGGCGGTGGGGATACCGTATTTCTTCATGAGATTTTTGGAGAAGACCTTGCTGCCCTCAATGATGGCGGCCCGGGCGCGGGGGCCAAAGCAGGGGATTTTAGCCGCTTCCAGCGCGTCCACGCAGCCCAGTACCAGCGGGTCGTCGGGCGCGACCACGGCGTAATCTACCTTTTGCTCCTGGGCAAAGGCGACGATCTTGTCAATTTCCGTAGCGCCGATGGGGACGCACACCGCGTCCGCCGCGATGCCGCCGTTGCCGGGGAGAGCGAAAATTTCCGTGACCGCGGGATTCTTTTTCAGGCTTTTGATGATGGCGTGTTCCCGTCCGCCGCCGCCTACGACTAACAGTTTCATAAACAATCCCCCTTAGTGGTGGAACAGTCTCATGCCGGTGAAGGCCATGACCATGCCGTCCTTATCGCATTCCTCGATGACCAGATCGTCCCGGATGGAGCCGCCGGGCTGGGCGATGTACTTGACGCCGGAGGCTTTGGCGCGCTTGATGTTGTCGGGGAAGGGGAAGAAAGCATCGGAACCGAGGGAAACGCCGTCAAATTTGGACAGGAATTCCCGCTTGTCTTCTTCGGTCAGCCGGTCGGGCTGGCGGGTGAAGTAGTTCTGCCAGATGCCGTCGGCGCAGACGTCCTCCTCGTTGCCGTTGATGTAGCCGTCGATCACGTTGTCCCGGTTGGGGCGGCCGAGGTCGGCGCGGAAGGGCAGGCTAAGCGTTTTGGGGTGCTGGCGCAGGAAGAAGGTGTCGGCCTTGGAGCCGGCCAGCCGGGTGCAGTGGATGCGGGACTGCTGACCCGCGCCCACGCCCACGGCCTGCCCGTCATAGGCGAAGCACACGGAGTTGGACTGGGTGTATTTCAGGGTGATGAGCGCCACGATCAGGTCGATTTTGGCGGATTCGGGCAGGTCTTTGTTCTTGGTGACGATGTTCCGGAGCAGATGCTCACCGATCTTGAAATTGTTCCGCCCCTGCTGGAAGGTGATGCCGAAGACCTGCTTCGTCTCCTGTTCGGAGGGAACGTAGTCGGGGTCGATGGCGACCACGTTGTAGCCGCCCTTGCGCTTGATTTTCAGGATGGCCAGCGCTTCCTCTGTGTAGCCGGGGGCAATCACGCCGTCGGAGACCTCCCGGGCAATGAGCTTCGCGGTGGTGGTGTCGCACACGTCGGACAGAGCAACCCAGTCGCCGAAGGAGCACATCCGGTCGGTGCCTCTTGCCCGGGCGTAGGCGCAGGCGAGGGGGCTGTCGTCCAGCTCGGGAACGTCGTCCACGAAGCACGCCTTTTTCAGGTTCTCGGGCAGGACTTTTCCTACGGCGGCGGAGGTGGGGGAGACGTGCTTGAAGGACGTGACGGCGACCATGCCCGTGGCCTCCTTCAGTTCCTTCACAAGCTGCCATGAGTTGAGGGCGTCCAGAAAATTGATGTAGCCGGGGCGGCCGTTCAGGATGGTGATGGGCAGCTCGGAGCCGTCTGCCATGTAGATCTTCGCGGGCTTCTGGTTGGGGTTGCAGCCGTATTTCAGTTCAAATTCTTTCATGTTCCTTCCCTCCACGCGGTATTACTTTGAGTGCTTGTTGAGGATTCGCTGCTGATATTTCCGGGTTTCCAGATCGGTGTAGCGCACGAACAGGGAAATTTTGTTGTCGGGGTTCAGGTTCTCCCACAGCTCCCGGGTGAAATCGTCGATGTCCGCGGGGATGCTGACCCGTTCCGGCTCTCCCTGAAAAGTGGGAATCACGGGATTGCCGTCGCAGACGTAGGTGTGGAGAAAATGCCCCAGACCGGGGGTGGCGGGGTACTCGTAGAAGAACCGGGTACATGCCGCGCCCTCCGGGTCGGCGGCTTTCAGGATGGACAGCTTATAGCTGCCGTCCCCTGCCTGCAGGCCGGAAATGCGGGGCGTCCAGTTGGGGGCGTCGTCCTCAAACTGACGGGTACGCAGGGCGGCTTCCCAGCTTTCACCCTTGGCGAGGTACTCCCAGACGGTGTCCGTCTGGTCGCCGTTGGTGACGATGAGACCCTGACCGGCCTCCCGCACGGGATGGTAGATGATCAGATGGGGGTCTTTCATGAGACTGGGGTCAAAGGCTTCCGTGCGGATGCCGTCCGGCTCCTGAACGAAGACCCGGTTCCGGGAATTGACGCTGCGTCCCATGATGAAATAGGCGGCCACGGCGGTCTTGCCGTCGGGGGTGACCCCCAGCACAATGCCCCGGCCGGGGTAGGTGTTGCCGCTGAGGCGCTCGGCCATGGACTTTATTTCGTAAACATTCATAGCGTTTTCACTCCTGTTCGATGATAACGGTGCGGCCTTCCACCCGGAGCCTGCCCTCACAGAACAGGCGCACGGCTTCCGGCAGCAGCTTCCATTCGGCCTGCTCCATAATGCGTTTTTGAAGCGTCTCGGGGGTATCTCCGGGGAGAACGGGGACGGCCTTCTGGGCAATAATGGGGCCGCCGTCGCATTCCGCGCTGACAAAATGCACAGTCGCGCCGGAGAGCTTGACGCCGTAGGCCAGTGCCGCTTCATGGACGTGCAGTCCGTAGAAGCCCTGTCCGCAGAAGGACGGGATCAGGGCGGGGTGGACGTTCATAATGGCGTTGGGGTAGGCCTGCACCAGCTCTTCGGTGAAGATGACCATGCAGCCCGCCAGAACCACTAAATCAATGTCCAGCGCCCTCAGTTTCTCCACCAGCGCCAGCGTCATGGCGCGGTTGGAGTCGAAGCTTTTCCGGGGCAGCACATAGCCGGGGATACCCGCTTTCCGCGCCCGCTCCAGAGCGTAAGCCCCCTCTTTGGAGGAAATCACGGCGGTGATCTCTCCGCCGCCCAGCTCGCTCCGCTGCTGAGCATCGATCAGCGCCTGCAAATTGGTGCCGCCGCCGGAGACCAGAACTGCGATTTTGGCCGTCATTCCAGAATCACCTTTTCTTCGTCGTTTTTGGTGATGGTGCCGATGACGTAGGCGTCCTCGCCGTGGGCGGTGAGGATGTCCAGCGCGGTCTGCACCTGCGCAGCGGGGACGACGATGCTCATGCCCACGCCCATGTTGTAGGTGTTGAACATGTCCCGCTCGGGAATATTGCCGGTCTTTGCAATCAGGTCGAAGATGGGCAGCACCCTGACGGCGCTCTTGTCGATCTTCGCGCACAGGCCGTCGGGGATGGAGCGGGGAATATTCTCATAGAAACCGCCGCCGGTGATGTGGCTGATGCCCTTGACGTCAACTTTTTTCAGCAGCGCCAGAACGGACTTGACGTAAATTTTCGTGGGGGTCAGCAGAGTCTCGGCGATGGTTTTCCCGCCCAGCGCATCGCAGGGCCGGTAAATTTCGGCGGGGTTCTCGTCAATGCGGAAAACCTTGCGGATCAGGCTGAAGCCGTTGGAGTGAATGCCGGAGGAAGCCAGGGCGATGACCACGTCTCCTTCCGCCATTTTCGTCTTGTCCAGAATCTTCTTTTTATCCACAATGCCCACGGCGAAGCCCGCAAGATCGTAGTCCTCCACGGGCATCAGGCCGGGGTGCTCTGCGGTCTCGCCGCCGATGAGCGCCGCGCCGGACTGGACGCAGCCCTCCGCCACGCCGCCCACGATTTCGGCAATTTTTTCCGGCACGTTTTTGCCGCAGGCGATGTAATCCAGAAAGAACAGGGGCTTTGCGCCCACGCAGATGATGTCGTTGACGCACATGGCCACGGCGTCGATGCCGATGGTATCGTGCTTGTCCATGAGGATGGCCAGTTTGACCTTGGTGCCGCAGCCGTCGGTGCCGGAGACCAGCACCGGCTCCTCCATCCCGGCAATGGGCAGGCCGAAGCAGCCGCCGAAGCCGCCCACGTCGTCCAGACAGCCTAAGTTGCGGGTGCGGGCGATGTGGGTCTTCATCAGCTCCACGGCCTTGTATCCGGCGGTGATGTCCACACCGGCGGCGGCATAGCTGGCAGACTGGGAATTGTTGTGTTCCATGATAATACTCCTTTTCCGGAAATTTATCTTGATTATTCTTTGCCGTTCCAGCAGTAGGTGCAGACCTTGTCTTTGTCCAGCCCGATGGCCTCCAGCAGGCCGTCCAGAGACTGGTAGCCAAGCGAGTCAAAGCCCATTTCCTCGCAGATGGCTTTGAGCATACATTTGCCCCGCTGCGTGCTGCCGTCGGCGTACTCGTCTAAGTGCTTCTGCCCCTCGTCGCCCTCCAGATTCTGAACCGTCCGCCGGGCAATCAGCTCCATTTCGGAGTTGGAGCGGGAGAAATTCAGATATTTGCAGCCGTACATGATGGGCGGACAGGCGGAGCGCATATGCACTTCCTTCGCACCGCTTTCGTACAGGAAGTCCACCGTCTCCCGCAGCTGGGTGCCCCGGACGATGGAGTCGTCCACGAACAGCAGCTTCTTGCCCTGAATCAGCTCCGGCACGGGGATCTGCTTCATCTTCGCCACCAGATTGCGCATCTCCTGATTGGCGGGGGTGAAGGAGCGGGGCCATGTGGGGGTGTACTTGACGAAGGGACGGGCGAAGGGCTTGTGGGACTGGTTGGCGTAGCCGATGGCGTGGGGCAGACCGGAGTCCGGCACGCCCGCCACGAAGTCCACGTCCGGCATGGTGCCGGCTTCCATTTCCTTGCGGGCCATGATCTCGCCGTTGCGGTAGCGCATGACCTCCACGTTTTTGCCCTCGTAGTTGGAGTTGGGGTAGCCGTAGTACGTCCACAGGAAGGCGCAGATCTTCATTTTCGTGCCGGGGGCGGCCAGCTGTGTAAGGCCGTCCGCCGTCATTTTCACGATCTCCCCGGGGCCAAGCTCGTAATGATCCTGATAGCCCAGCTTGTGGTAGGCGAAAGACTCGAAGGACACGCAAAGACCGTCGTTATTTTTCCCCACCAGAACGGGCAGCCGCCCCAGCCGATCCCGGGCGGCGATGATGGCGTCGGGGGTCAGCAGCAGGATGGTGCAGGAGCCGTCGATGACCTCCTGCGCGTAGCGGATGCCGTCGATCAGGCTGCCCCGCTGGTTGATGAGGGCGGCGGTCAGCTCGGTGGTGTTGATCTTGCCGGAGGACATGGCCATGAACTGATGCCCCGGCCCGGAAAAGGTCTCGGCCACCAGCTGTTCGGCGTTGTTGATGATGCCCACGGTAGAAATGGCGAACATCCCCAAGTGGGAGCGCACCAGCAAAGGCTGAGGGTCGGTGTCGGAAATGCAGCCGATACCGGCGTTTCCGCTGAATTTGGCCATGTCGTCGTCAAATTTCGTGCGGAAGGGGGTGTTTTCAATGCTGTGGATCTGCCGCTGGAAGCCCTTTTCCGTATCGTAAAAGGCGAGTCCGGCCCGGCGGGTGCCGAGGTGGGAGTGGTAGTCCGTGCCGAAGAAAACGTCGTAAATGCAATTCTTATGGGAAATTGCCCCGAAGAAACCGCCCATTGCTTTTCCTCCCTCAGCCGTTCAGCTCCGCCTGAAGGGCGGCGTCCTTCTCAAGCACCTTGGCCGCGTCGGCGGCGCGTCTGGCGTCCAGCTTCGCGGCAAGCTCCGCGTCCTCCACTGCCAGAATCTGGGCGGACAACAAAGCGGCATTCACGCCCCCGTTTACGGCTACGGTGGCGACCGGAATACCGGAGGGCATCATGACCGTGGAAAGAAGAGCGTCAATGCCGTCGAGACAAGGACCTTTGCAGGGAATACCGATGACCGGCAGGGTGGTGTTTGCCGCGATGGCGCCGGCGAGGTGCGCGGCCATACCGGCGGCGGCAATGAGCACACCGAAGCCGTTTGCCCGTGCGGATACGGCAAAATCCCGAGCCTCCTCGGGGGTGCGGTGGGCGGAGTAGATGTGACATTCGTAGGGAATACCCAGAGACGTCAGGGTATCCATGGTTTTGCGCAGGATGGGCAGATCGCTGTCGCTGCCCATGACGATTCCGACTTTTTTCATGTGTTGACCTCCTTGTGGCGAATAAAACTTCATGCATGAGCACTGCACTGCGAAAATGCGCAAAGGCATAAGCATGAAGTTTTTGTGCATCATTTCCGGTTGCCCCGCAGGGGCGAGGAAATGGCACATTTTTTCTTTTTTCTATGCGTATGCATAGAAAAAAGGGCGCACTCGCCCGCTGTAACGGGAAAGTGAGCCCAGACGGTCGGCAGGAAATGGGGATATGCCCTTACTCCATGTGGTGCTCCACTTCGGTCTGCTCCGAAAACTCGGATGCAGCCTAATCCGTCAGTCATAAGGGTTTGTTGATGTTACGTTATCATTATATCATCGGGGGCGACCCCCGTCAACTCGCAGAAAGACGATTCCTGACGGTTTTTGGCAAGATTCCATGTGAATCTTGCCAAATCGATAAAATTGCCCCGAAAGAGATGCGCTCTTTCGGGGCAGCGTTTACGCGGCGAAGAAGTTGTAAAGGCCGAAAACCAGAATGATGCCCACGATCACGGGCAGCACGTAGGTCATGTAAGGCCGCAGCCATTTGGCGATTTTCAGCCCTTTGCCCTCGTTGGCTTCGGCGAGGAAATTCTCCCAGCCCCAGCCGTAGCGGGTGGTGCAGAAAATGATGAACAGCAGACTGCCCAGGGGCAGCAGCAGGTTGCTGACCAGAAAATCCTCGCTGTCCAGCACGTCCCGCCCGGCGATGGGGCGGAAATTGCTCCACAGGTTGTAGCCCAGCAGGCAGGGCAGGCTCAGCAGAAAAAGGGCAATGCCGCACACAAGGCAGGTCTTCTTCCGGCTGAGCCCGGTCAGCTCGCTGACGCAGGAGACGATGTTTTCAAACACCGCGAGAACCGTAGAGTAGGCGGCGAAGGTCATGAACAGGAAGAACAGGCTCCCCCAGAAGCGCCCCGCGGGCAGGTTGTTGAACACGTTGGGCAGGGTCATGAAGATCAGCGCGGGGCCGCTCTTGACGTCCACGCCGTAGGAGAAGCAGGCGGGGAAGATAATGAGGCCGGAGCAAAGCGCCACCAGCGTGTCCAGCGCGCAGACCCGGACGGACTCGCCCGCCAGCGCGTGATTCTTGCCGATGTAGCTGCCGAAGATGGCCATGGCGCCGATGCCAAGGCTCAATGTAAAGAAGGACTGGTTCATGGCGCCCACGATGACATTGCCAACGCCGGCGTCTTTCAGGCGCTGGATATCGGGCAGCAGGTAGAATTTCAGTCCCTCGGAGCCGCCGGGGAGGAACAGACTGTGTGCAGCCAGCGCCAGCATCAGCACGATCAGCGCCATCATCATCCACTTGGTCACCCGCTCCAATCCCTTCTGAACACCGATGGAGATGATGAAAAAGCCGGATATGACGATCACGCCCATGTAAACCGTCTGCTGGGCAGGGTTCGCAAGCATGTTGCCGAAGGCGGTCTCCACCCCGGAAACGTCAAGTCCCACGAAGCGTCCGGCGGCGGTGTCCACAAAATATTGCAGCATCCAACCGGCGACGGTGGTGTAGAACATCATCAGAACCACGTTGCCGAGCAAACAGACGTAGCCGTGCCAGCCCCAGTGTCCGCCGGGCTTCAGCGCCTGATACATTTTCAGGGGGCTTTTCTGGGCGGCGCGTCCCATGGCGAATTCCATGGTCAAAACGGGGACACCCAGGATCAGCAGGAAGAGCAGGTAGATCACGACGAACGCGCCGCCGCCATACTGCCCGGTCATCCACGGGAATTTCCATACATTGCCGATGCCGATGGCGCAACCGGCGCTGAGGAGAATGAAGCCCAAACGGCTCCCAAGGTGTTCTCTGTGCACGATGATTCCTCCAGTGTTCTTGTCTTATGAAAGGCACAGACCGCGCACGGCCTGTGGGTGCCACGGGGTTACGGAAACTGATACTATTTCCTGATTAAAATCTTAATTTTAATCAGGAAGGCATCGCCTGATGGCGCT
>OLWH01000003.1_pt1 | contig 213544 bp, 202 predicted proteins | sample 1673381 | NCBI WGS metagenome assembly OLWH01 (sample SAMEA103958110, study PRJEB25191) | human gut metagenome | reverse complement strand
CAGGCGATGCCTTCCTGATTAAAATTAAGATTTTAATCAGGAAATAGTATCAGACCCGACCGGTAAACAGGTCGCACTGGATATCCACAACGTCGTCCAGCGAAATCTCCGTCCCGTCCAGCATGACCATTGTACGGCGGCTGAGGTCGATTTTTTTCAGATTTCCCTTGAGCGTCCCGTATGCGCCGCCCTGCTTGCGGCAGTCAGGGATGAAACAGGTCACGGTGATCTCCGGGTGCGCCGGGGCGGCGTCCAGAAGGATTTGCTGCTTTTGATCCAGAATGTCCCGGCTGTATTCCGTCAATTCCGCCCGGCTATCTGTCAGACGGCCTGCCTCCTGAAGAACGGCCTCGTAGCCGGTGAGGGCGGAGAAGGGGGAAAACTGCGCGGCTCTGTCCATGGCGGACATGGGGGGATGCTTCCGGGAAACGGGGTGGGGCAGGTAAATTAGATCGTCATATTCGCCCATTATGCTTTGTGTCCTCCTATCTGACCGTTCCGGTCTCTGGCGGTTGCGCCTTCCTCTAAGTCCATGCCTTTCAGAATGGCGTTTTTTCCGTACTTCTTTTTGATGGCCAGCACCGCCTGCTGGCGGCGCTTTTCCCGTTCACGAGCGGCTGCTTCTTCGGCGCGGCGCTTCTCCTGAGAAGCGAAATCGGAGAAAAAGTCCAGCTGCTCAGTGCTTTCATGGCGGGGCAGGGAGTTCTCCGGGACGATGTGGTTGGCGGACAGATACAGCCGCCTGACCAGAAGAGCGGAGTTCACGATGCGGTCGTAAAGTTCCGCGACAGCACTGACGATGGCCTTGGAGGAAGCGGTATGCCCGCCCAGATTCACGGTGCCGTGGGCGTGCTTGGGAATTCTGCGGCCGTAGCGGTCAACGGTGACGGGGCCCTGATAGGCGCGGCTTCGTTCCGGGTCGGTGAGATTTTCAATATCGTAGCCCACCGTCAGGACAATCTGGTCGGTGACGAGTCCTTTGTCCACTAAGTCCAAGGAAAGATCATCCGCCATTTCCCTGACGACCAGCCGGGCCTTTTCCGCGGTATAGGGGCATTGCAGCACCTGACCGGGGCTGATGCTGCTGGACTCCGGCTTGTATGCCTTGATGTCCGCGATGGTGCATGGTTCCCACCCCCAGGCGTGGTCAATCAGCAGCTGGGCGTTGACGCCGAACAGCTTATACAGCAGGTCTTCGTTGTAAAATTCCGTAGGCTTGCCCACGGAACACCGGGCGACGTCGCCCATGGTGCGCAGCCCCACCTTTTCCAGCTTTTTCGCATAGCCGGGGCCGACCCGCCAGAAATCCGTCAGGGGACGGTGAGACCACAGCTCCTGCCGGTAGCGCAGCTCGTCCAGCTGGGCGATGCGCACGCCGTTTTTGTCTGCGGGAATGTGCTTCGCCACAATGTCCATGGCTACTTTGGCAAGATACAGATTCGTCCCGATCCCGGCGGTGGCTGTGATGCCGGTGTTTTCCAGAATGTCCAGAATGATCTTCATGGCGAGCTTTTCCGGAGTCAGGCGGTAGAGACTCAGGTAATTTGTGGCGTCGATGAACACCTCGTCGATGGAGTAGGGGTGGATGTCCTCCGGGGCGACGTATTTGAGATAAATATTGTAAATGGCCGCGCTGGTCTCCATATAAAACGCCATCTGCGGGGGCGCGACGATGTAGTCCACCTCCAGCTCCGGGTGACCGCGCAGTTCGGTGTAGTCGTGGGATTTGCCGGTAAAAGTGCGTCCCGGGGCGGAATTCCGGCGCAGCGCGTTGACCTGTCCGATTTTCTGTACGACCTCAAACAGCCGCGGCCTGCCGGGAATGCCGAAGGATTTCAGAGCAGGGGAGACCGCAAGGCAGATGGTTTTGTCGGTGCGGCTGGGGTCGGCGACCACCAGATTGGTGATCATGGGGTCTAACCCCCGCTGGATGCACTCCACGGAGGCGTAGAAGGATTTCAAGTCGATGGCAATATAGCTTCGGGCTTTCATTCCGGCGCGGCCTCCTTTTATACGAGTTTTTAATAAAACGCTGAAAAGCGTTTTATTAGGCCGCAGGATTGCGGCCGGCGGCCACTGCCGCTAAAAAACGAAGTCAATACATTTCTTACCGCCCCCCAGGCGGTCTGCCGTGAAACGGCTTAAATAAAATGATGAAATCATTTTGTTAAGAAATAGTATTATTACAAACATAATTTCGATTATTGCAACGTTAGTATAACACGGAAATCCAAAAAAGTACAGAGGAAAATGTGGGCATCGTTCCAAAAAAGAAGCGGGTTCTGCGGGGGAAAGTGTGCTCCCCGCGGAACCCGCGTGTATAAAGTGGTTTTTAAGAATTTCCCAGAAAATTGTCCAGAATCTTTTCCTGAATGCGGATATATTCCCGGGCGTCCTCGGGGCCGAGTGCCTCCAGCAGGGACGATACCCGGGAGATGACCTCCGCCCGGGCTTTCTGTATCGCATTTACCCCGTTTTCCGTCAGCCGGACAAAAATCTGCCGATTGTCGCTTAAATCGGAGGAGCGGGCGATCAGTCCCTTTTCCTCCATGTGATGCAGAAGAAAGGTGATGCGGGCGGTGCTGACGGCCATCTTTTTGCTGAGTTCCTTGGGATGGATCGCTGTCTCGTGGGTGGCGAGATAGTTCAGAACGAACAGCTCTCCCCGCACCATCTTGGAAAGCTGCTGGTAGGCCGGGACCTGCAGGAGATTCGCCTGCACGCTGAGAAGCTGCCCGGCAAGCAACGAATAGTCCATGCTGCCAAAATCACTCCCGTTCTTCCATGACACTCATGTACGCCGGACGGATGATCTTATCCATGCAGATCAGCTCCTCGATCCGGTGGGCGCTCCAACCCACGATCCTCGCCACGGCGAACATGGCTGTGTACAGCTCCTGAGGAATTCCCAGCATGTCGTAGACAAAGCCGCTGTAGAAGTCCACGTTGGGGCTGACGCCCTTGTAAATCCGCCGGTGCTTCGCGATCAGCTGAGGGGCAAGCTCCTCCACGTTGCGGTACAGCGTCAGGTCGTCCCCGCGCCCCTTTTCGGCGGCGAGCTTTTCCACATAGCCCTTGAAAATCCGCTCTCTGGGGTCGGACAGGGAATAGACGGCGTGACCCATGCCGTATACAAGCCCCTTCCGGTCAAAGGCTTCCTTATTGATGATCTTTGCGAGATAATCCTCCAGAGCCTCCTTGTCCGAGCAGTCGGGGACGTGCAGGCGGATGTCCTCCATCATTTCCATGACCTTGATGTTGGCACCGCCGTGCTTGGGGCCTTTCAGGGAGGACATAGCCGCCGCGATGGTGGAATAGGTGTCGGAACCGGAGGAGGTGATGACACGGGTGGTGAAGGTGGAATTGTTGCCGCCGCCGTGCTCCATGTGGAGAATCAGCGCCGTGTCCAAGACCTTCGCTTCCGTGGCGGTGTACTTTTTGTTGGGGCGAAGCATCATGAGAAGATTTTCCGCCGTGGAAAGGGCGGGGTCAGGCCGGTGAATGACCATGCTGTCCATATTTTCATAGTAGTTGTAGGCATGGTATCCGTAAACGGCCAGCAGCGGGAATTCGGCGATCAGCTGGATGCACTGCCGGAGGGAATTGCTGACGCTGGTGTCGATGGCGCGCTCGTCGTAGGACGCCAGCGTCAGAATGCCCCGGGTCATGGAGTTCATGATGTCCTTGCCGGGGGCTTTCATGATGACGTCCCGGGTGAAGTTGGTGGGGAGCGTCCTGCACTCACCCAGCAGCCTCCGGAATTCTTCCGCGGCGGCGCTGTCCGGCATCTGTCCCATGAGCAGAAGATAGGCGATCTTTTCGTAGCCAAGCTCCGTTTCCCCAAGGCTGCCGATCAGGTCTTCCACCCGGTAGCCCCGGTACCAGAGTTGGCCGTCGCAGGGAATCTTTTTGCCGTCCACAATTTTGGAGGACGTGATCTTGGAAATGTTCGTCAGTCCGGCGAGAACGCCGTTGCCGTTTTCGTCCCGAAGCCCCTTTTTGACACCGTATTCCTCGTACAGCCGGGGGGAGATGGTGTCGTTCCGGCGGCACACCGCCTCGCTGCGGGTCGTGTAGTCATTTAACTGGGTCAAGTCCATGGCTGGCCGCTCCTTTCGTAAATACTTCGTTCATAACGTCCTCCAGACGGGAAATCTGCTCCAGAAGGTTCTTCAGATTTTCGTAGCCGAAGGTCTCGATTACCCGGCTGTAGTAGGCGTTCAGAATATTTGCCTGCCGCGCCATGGCTCGGACGCCGGAATCGGTGATGACGACGTAGGTGCCGTCGCGCCCGTCGCCGCTGTGGGACCAGAATACCAGCCCCCGATCGTGAAGCTTACGGATCATTTTGGAAGTCTTGGGTATGGGCATTTCCAGCCGTTCGGCCAAATCCCGCAGGTAGGTTTGCTCCGCTGACCCACCCTGACCGGCAGCTTCCGCAATGCTGTGGAGGGCAATGTAGTCGGAAAGGGACAGCTCCGTGAACAGGTCGTGCACGATGTCCCGGTTCAGCAAGTAGCGCTGACGGGTCATCGCATAGGCCAGTTTTTCCACTTCGTGTTGATTTTTCATTGGCATCGTCCTTTTCTTAAGTGCGTTTCCGGCGTGAAATTGCCGGGGTATTGCAAGTTTCTGAGAGCGACATTGCATAGCGGGTGCCAGCCCTCCGGGGAGGCGTTCATAATTCGCAGAAGCCTTTCACGGGCGATGGTGCGGACACCGGGAAGAAAGGCACCGGAGTGAGAAAACGGGGAAACCATTCGGGGCTGGGCGAAAAATGAAATTTGCTAACATTGTTAGGTATTATAACAGGCGCGGGTCATCTTGTCAATAAACCGAAAACAGGCTTGTAAAATTTGAACAAAAAATGAATGATCGGCCACCAATTTCTATCGTAATTTACAATTGCAATTTTGCAGAAATTCATATATAATTTTCCATATCACAAAAACAGATGTCCACCGACTATGGATGCTGCTTTTGAATGGAGGTTAAAGAAAATGAAAAGAGTAATTGCTGTTATCTTAGTACTGTGCATGGCTCTGTCCCTGTGCGCCTGCTCCTCTTCCGGCAGCGGCTCCGCTTCCGGCGAGAAGGTCATCAAGATCGGCGTGTTTGAGCCTTCTTCCGGCGACTCTGCGTCCGGCGGCAAGAAGGAAATCCTGGGTATGCAGTATGCCAACAGCCAGGAGCCCACGGTCACTCTGGGCGGCGAGACCTACAAGGTTGAGCTGGTCTACGGCGACAACGGCTCCTCCACCGACAAGGCTCCCTCCGCTGCTTCCTCTCTGGTCAGCGCGGGCGTGTCCGTGGTTCTGGGTTCCTACGGTTCCGGCGTTTCCATGGCCGGCGGCCCCAAGTTTGAAGAGGCCGGCATCCCCGCCATCGGCATCACCTGCACCAACCCCAACGTCACCGCGGGCAATAGCTACTACTTCCGTATCTGCTTCCTGGATAACTTCCAGGCCGACGTTCTGGCCAACTTCGCCATGAGCAAGTTCAGCGCCAAGACCGCCTACTGCCTGGGCGAGAGCGGCAACGAGTACGACCAGGGTCTGATCGCCTTCTTCACCAAGGTCTTTGAGGCCGCGGGCGGCAAGGTCATCACCGACTCCTTCCCCACCGGCAACTCCGATTTCGGCTCCTACCTGAACAAGGCCAAGAGCGAGGGCGCGGACGTTATCTTCACCCCTGTCTCCATCGCCTACGCCGTGCAGATCATTACCCAGGCCGCGTCTCTGGGCATTGAGGCTCCGTTCCTCGGCTCCGACACGCTGGACGACAACATGGTTCTGGAAGCCATCAAGGGCACCGACCTGCAGCTGTACGTCTCCACCTTCTATCAGGAAGGCGGCGCTCCCGAGTTTGATACGGGCGTTAAGGAGTACATCAACGCCAGCTCCGAGGCGCTGGCTGCCAACGGCGGCAACGACACCATCTCCGCCGTCACCGCCATGGGCTATGACGCTTACTTCGTGGCGCTGGAGGCTATGAAGAAGGCCGACAGCGGCGACAAGGCCGCCATCATGGCCGCTCTGCCCTCCGTCACCTACACCGGCGTTTCCGGCGCCATCGCCTTTGACGCTCAGGGCGACGCCATCCGCGACACCGCTTACATCAAGGCGGCGGACACCGCCAGCGGCGCGTGGGTTCTGGAAACCGTCCAGACCGGCTCCGGCAGCTGATATTATCTCCAATTGAATTGTTTGGCGGGGGGCGAATCCCCCCGCCAAACAGTCGTATTATTATGAGAGGGAATCTCTGAAAAAACCGTCCGGAGCGGGGCTGCTGACGGCTTCTTCGGGGATTCCGTAAAGAAAGGGAGGAACCCCTGTGGAACAACTGTTTTCTCTGGAATACATGGTATCCATTCTGCTCAGCGGCATTTCTCTGGGCGGGCAGCTGGCGCTGATCGCCATTGGCTACACCATGGTCTATGGCATTCTGCGCCTGATCAACTTTGCCCACGGCGACGTGTTTATGGTCGCCGGTCTGCTGGGTATTTATGTTTCCGCCGTGCTGCCGATCTACGCGGCAATTCCTGTTGTCATCATCCTGACGGTGGCGCTGGGCTTTTTCATTGAGCGGGCGGCCTATAAGCCCCTGCGCAATGCCCCGAGAATGTCCGTCATGATCTCCGCCATCGGCGTCAGCTATCTGCTGGAAAACACTGCGACCTACGTCACCGGCGGCCAGCCCATGACTTATCCCACCATCGGAATTCTGAACCAAACCATCGACATTGTCGGCACCTCCACAAAGCTGGTGGTCATCATCACCCCCATTCTGGTGCTGGTGCTGATCGTACTGCTGACCCAGCTGATCAACCACACCAAGATCGGCATGGCCATGCGTGCCGTTTCCAAGGACTTTGAGACGGCGCGGCTGATGGGCATCAAGATCAACAATGTCATTTCCATGACCTTTGTCATCGGTTCTGCTCTGGCAGTGGTGGGTTCCATTCTGTACTTCACCACTTATCCAGCCATTACCCCCACGGCGGGCGCCATGCCGGGACTGAAAGCCTTCGTGGCGGCGGTGTTCGGCGGCATCGGCTCCATCCCCGGCGCGGTGATCGGCGCGTTCCTGATCGGCATCTGCGAGACCATCATCAAGGGCCTGCCCTCGGCATGGAATGTTTCCGTGTTCTCTGATGCTTTCACCTTCGCGCTGCTCATCATCATCCTGACCTGCAAGCCCACCGGACTCTTTGGCGAAAAGGCCACGGATAAGGTTTAAGGAGGTGCCGGATATGCTGAAACAGAAAACAAACAAAAACGGCAGCTTCGCTGCGCTGATCTCCATTTCGGTGCTGCTTTTGCTGATTATCCTGCTGGAAAACATCAGCGACCGCATTCCCGGACTGCCTGCGGTCTTCCTTCCCACCAGCCAGCTGTTTACCGTGCTGAAAAAGGGCGCGGTGTATTCTCTGGTGGCCGTTTCCATGAACCTGCTCAACGGCTTCACCGGCCTGTTCTCTCTGGGACAGGCGGGCTTCATGCTGTTGGGCGCGTATACCTACGCCATCCTGACCGTTCCCATGGCTGCCAAGGATCAGGTCTACTACCTCTACGGCGGCTCGGCCGTGAAGTTTTCTCTGGTGGATATGTTCCAGAGCTTTCTGGGAAGCGCCGGGTTCGGCGGCGGGCTGGCGCTGGTTCTGGCCGTTCTCGTGGGACTGATTCTTGCGGGACTGGTTGCCGCACTGTTCGCGGCGCTCATCGGTCTGCCGGTTCTGCGGCTGAAAAGCGACTATCTCGCCATTGCCACACTGGGCTTCGCCGAAATCCTGCGGGCCATTTTCCAGTGGCAGACCCTTGGCCCCATTACCAACGGCGCGAATATGATCAAAGGCTTCCCCACCTTCTCCGATTTCAATATCAAAAACGGCGCGGGGCAGGTGATTCTGCGGCTGAGTACATTCGTTCCCTTCCTTGTGGCGATCATTTGCATTGCCCTGATCGTTCTGCTGATCAACTCCTCCTACGGCCGCGCCTTTAAGGCCATCCGGGACGACGAGGTGGCGGCGGAGGCCATGGGCATCAGTCTGTTCAAGCACAAGATGCTCTCCTTTGTGATTTCCAGCTTCTTCTCCGGCGTGGGCGGCGCGCTGTTCGCCATGTATGTTGCCAACGCGCAGGCGAAGGTGTTCACCTCCACCATGACCTATGAGATTCTGCTGATCGTGGTCATCGGCGGCATCGGCTCCGTTTCCGGCTCCGTCATCGGCACGTTCCTGTACGTGGCCTGCTCTGAGTGGTGGCTGCGGTTTCTGGATCGGGAGACCTATATCGGCTCGTTCAAGGTGCCCCTGCTGCGCAGCGGTTTCCGGATGGTCGTATTCTCCGTGGTCATCATGATTATTGTTCTGTTCTTCTCCAAGGGCATCATGGGAGAGAAGGAGCTGAGCTGGAAGGGCATCGGCGGACTGCTGAAAAAGCGGAAAAAGGCTGCCCCGGCGGCGGAAAAGGAGGACTGAAGCGGCATGAGCGAAACAAACGTTCTTCGTATGGAAAACGTCACCATGCAGTTTGGCGGCGTAGTTGCTGTGAATGACCTGTCTCTGGACGTGCCGGAGGGTCAGATCGTCGCCCTCATCGGCCCCAACGGCGCGGGCAAGACCACGGCCTTTAACTGCATCACCGGTGTGTATCAGCCGACCAACGGCCGGGTGGAATTCATGGGCAAGACCATGATCCGCAACCACCCCACCGGCAAAATGAAAAAGAACTATCTGGGAACCAACGGGGAAAAGTATGCGAACGAGCGCAACATTGACCCCACCCCGGATCATGTGGTGTCCTTGGGCATCGCCCGTACCTTCCAGAACATCCGCCTGTGGAAGAGTATGACTGTGTTTGAAAACGTGCTGGTCGCCAAGCATATGCGTGCCAAGCAGAACGTATTTTCCGCCATTTTCCGGGCGAACGCCAAGGAAGAAGCGAGAATGCGGGAAGAAACCATGGAGCTGCTGAAAGAGCAGGGACTGGAGCAGTACAAGGACGAGATCGCAACCAGCCTGCCCTACGGCCTGCAGCGCCGTCTGGAAATCGCCCGCGCTCTGGCGACGGACCCCAAGCTGCTGCTGCTGGACGAACCGGCGGCGGGCATGAACCCGCAGGAGACGCAGGAACTGGCGGAGTACATCAAAGAGATTCGGGACAGACACCATCTGACGGTCTTCCTTATTGAGCATCACATGGATCTGGTCATGAAGATTTCGGACTACATTTATGTCATTGACTTCGGCAGTGAGATTGCCCGGGGCGTGCCGAAGGAAGTGCAGCAGAACAAGCGCGTGATCGAGGCGTATTTGGGGGTGACGGAGGATGCGTAACATTCTGGAAATTCGGGACTTGCAGGTGCATTACGGCGGAATCGAAGCGGTGAGGGGCATCAGTCTGGACGTGCCGGAAGGGGAGATCGTGACCCTGATCGGCGCAAACGGCGCTGGCAAAAGCTCCACCCTCCGCGCCATCGCGGGGCTGGTGAAGCCCTCCGCGGGAAAAATCTCCTTTCTGGACGAGGACATCACCGGCATGGATTCCAGCCTGATCGTGTCCAAGGGCATCACGCTCGTACCCGAGGGACGGCGTATCTTCCCGGACATGACGGTGCTGGAAAACCTGAAAATCGGCGCGTACCTGCGCAAGGACGATCTGACGGAGGACTTGAACTGGGTGTTTGACCTGTTTCCCCGGCTGAAAGAGCGTTCATGGCAGGCGGGCGGCACGCTGTCCGGCGGCGAGCAGCAGATGCTGGCGGTCGGCCGTGCGCTGATGAGCCGCCCGAAGGTCATCATGATGGACGAGCCGTCTCTGGGACTTGCGCCCATCATCGTCAAGGGCATATTTGAGATCATCAAGGAGATCAACAAGCAGGGCGTGACGGTGCTGCTCATTGAGCAGAACGCCAACATGGCGCTGAAAACCGCCAATCTCGGCTACGTCATGGAGACCGGGCGTATCACCCTCCACGGCAGCGGCGAGGAGCTGCTGGCAAATGAAGCGGTGAAGGCGGCCTATCTTGGCACGTAATGAATAAACGGCACAGCCGGGCTTTCAGAGCGATACGCTCCGAAGGCCCGGCTATTTCTGCCTACGAATAAATTTCATAATGGGGATTGACATTTCAGAGATATGTGCTATTATATCGATAGTAATATATCGGTAACAAAATACTGATAATTAATGTTCGGAAAGGTCGATTTTCATGGATAAAACATATGCACCCGTAACCACTGCCCAGGAACTGACCGAAGCATTGGCAAAGTGCCGCGCGGCACAGGAGAAATTTGCCACTTATACGCAGGAGCAGGTGGATAAAATTTTTCTGGCCGCCGCTACCGCAGCCAATCAGATGCGCATTCCTCTGGCCAAGCAGGCCGTAGCCGAAACCGGTATGGGCGTAGTGGAGGATAAGGTCATCAAGAACCACTATGCCGCTGAATATATTTACAACGCCTACAAGGATTCCAAGACCTGCGGTGTCATTGAGGAAGACACGGCCTACGGCATTCAGCGCATTGCCGAGCCTATCGGCGTCATCGCGGCGGTCATTCCCACCACGAACCCCACTTCTACCGCCATTTTCAAGACCCTGATTTCCCTGAAGACCCGCAACGGCATCATCATCAGCCCCCATCCGAGAGCGAAGGGCTGCACCATCGCCGCCGCACGGGTGGTGCTGGAGGCGGCGGTCGCCGCCGGTGCGCCGGAAGGCATCATCGCGTGGATAGACAAGCCCTCTCTGGAGCTGACCAATCAGGTGATGCGGGAGGCCGACCTGATCCTCGCCACCGGCGGCCCCGGCATGGTGAAGGCTGCCTACTCCTCCGGCAAACCCGCTCTGGGCGTCGGCCCCGGCAACACCCCCGCCGTTATTGACGACAGCGCCGACATTCTGCTGGCGGTTTCCTCCGTCATCCATTCCAAGACCTTTGACAACGGCATGATTTGCGCTTCCGAGCAGAGCGTGGTGGTGCTGGACAGCATCTACGACCGGGTCAAGGCGGAGTTCATCAAGCGCGGCTGCTACGTCCTGAACGGGGAGGAAATCGACAAGATTCGCGCAACCATCCTGATTAACGGCGCATTGAACGCCAAGATCGTGGGTCAGTCCGCCCATACCATCGCGGCGCTGGCAGGCGTCGATGTCCCCGAGACCGCCAAAATCCTCATCGGCGAAGTGACCTCCACCGATCTCTCCGAAGCCTTTGCCCACGAGAAGCTGTCCCCCGTGCTTGCCATGTACCGGGCGTCCGACTTCACCGACGCCATGAACAAGGCGGACACCCTTGTCAAGGATGGCGGCTACGGCCACACCGCTTCCGTCTATCTGGACACGGTGAGCGGGAAGGAGAAGCTGGACGCCTTTGCGGAGAAAATGAAAGCCTGCCGCATTCTGGTGAATACTCCGTCCTCCCACGGCGGCATCGGCGACCTGTACAACTTCAAGCTGGCTCCCTCCCTGACGCTGGGCTGCGGCTCCTGGGGCGGCAACTCCGTTTCCGAGAACGTGGGCATCAAGCACCTGCTGAACATCAAGACTGTGGCAATTAGGAGGGAGAACATGCTCTGGTTCCGTGCGCCTGAAAAGGTTTATTTCAAGAAGGGCTGCCTGCCGGTAGCTTTGGCCGAGCTGAAAAATTACAAGAAGGCATTCATCGTCACCGACGCGTTCCTGTACCAGAACGGCTACACGAAGCCGGTGGAGGAGAAGCTGGACGCTATGGGGATCACCCACACCACCTTCTACAACGTGGCTCCCGATCCCACCCTCGCCTGTGCCAGAGAGGGCGCGGCGCAGATGGCGGCCTTCAAGCCCGACCTGATCCTCGCCATTGGCGGCGGCTCCGCCATGGACGCGGGCAAGATCATGTGGGTGCTGTACGAGCATCCCGAGGCGGATTTTCAGGACATGGCCATGCGCTTTGTGGATATCCGCAAGCGTGTCTTCACCTTCCCCAAGATGGGCGAAAAGGCGTATTTCGTCGCCATCCCCACCACCGCCGGCACCGGCTCCGAGGTGACCCCCTTCGCTGTCATCACCGATGAAACCACCGGCGTCAAGTACCCGCTGGCGGACTACGAGCTGCTGCCGAAAATGTCCATCGTGGACGCCGACATGATGATGAACGCCCCCAAGGGTCTGACTGCGGCCTCCGGCATCGACGCCGTGACCCACGCCCTGGAAGCCTACGCCTCCATGATGGCCACGGACTACACCGACGGTCTGGCGCTGCGGAGCCTGAAGCTGATTTTTGAGAACCTGCCTTCCGCCTATGAAAACGGCGCGAAGGACCCCAAAGCCCGCGAGAACATGGCAAACGCCGCCTGCATGGCCGGTATGGCCTTCGCCAACGCCTTCCTGGGCGTGTGCCACTCCATGGCGCACAAGCTGGGCGCGTTCCACCATCTGCCCCACGGCGTTGCTAATGCCCTGATGATTGACGAGGTTCTGCGGTTCAACGCCGCCGAGGTTCCCGCGAAGATGGGCACCTTCTCCCAGTACGACCATCCTCACACGCTGGCGCGGTACGCCGAGGTCGCTGACTATCTGAAGCTGGGCGGTACCACGGATGAGGAAAAGCTGGAAAAACTGATCGCGGCCATCGACGAGCTGAAGGTCAAGATTGGTATCAAGAAGACCATCCGGGACTACGGCATTGACGAGACCGACTTCCTGACCCGGCTGGACAGCATGGTGGAGCAGGCCTTCGACGACCAGTGCACCGGCGCGAACCCCCGGTATCCCCTCATGAGCGAGATCAAGCAGATGTACCTCAACGCCTACTACGGCACCGACGAGACGAAATAAGCAAAACAGAACCGACGCCCTCCGGCCTAAGACTTCTCAGGCTGGAGGGCGAACTGTTTTGATGAAATCGGAAGGACACGGTCGATACGGGCAGGTTGACTTTTCCCGTTTCCTTGCTATAATGTAGCGGGTAAACCGAGCATCAAACCATTTTCAGGAGGAAGAACATGCTTGAGTATCACAAAATGACCGAAGAAGAAAAATACTGCATCGCCCGGTGGAAATATCCCGGGGAATACGCGATTTACAACAGCCTTTCCTATGAGGAACAGAAAAAGCGGGGGTTTGGGTTTGCGAATCCGGAGAACCATTTGTATTCCTTTTATGACGGGAAAGATCTGGTCGGCTTTATCAATCTGAACGGGGAAGACCCGGAGGTGTTCTTCGGAATCGGGGCGAATCCCGATTGCTGCGGCAAGGGCTACGGGCAGCAGATGACCCGGACAGCGTGGGAAATTTCGCAGACGCTGTTTCCCGGAAAACCCATGTATCTGGAAGTCAGAACATGGAATCAGCGGGCGATCCGGTGCTATGAAAAGGCGGGATTCCGCATTGTCGGCGAGCCGATTCAACAGACAACATCCATTGGAGAAGGTGCGTTTTACCACATGGCACGTCGGGGCTGAACAGGAAAACGGCGTGGCAAAGGGGATGCAGCGTTGCCCGGCCAATTCTATGGGGAAAGAAGCGGATTTTGCGGGTGTTGTCTGGATGGGCGAGGACGGATGCTCTGATCATCGACCACCCTTCCACGAAAAATCTGCGGGGCGGCTGCGTATCTTTTACGACTTCCCTCTTGTTTTTTTCGGCGTGTGCGGTTATAATAATCGCAGATAAAAACAAGGAGGTCATTATAATGGCTGTAAAAATTGAAAAGGATACCATCATCGGGGACATTCTGGACGTCGCGCCCCAGTCCGCACCCCTGTTCTTCGCCATCGGTATGCACTGCCTGGGCTGTCCCTCTTCCCGGGGTGAGACCGTTGAGGAAGCCTGCATGGTCCATGGTGTGGACTGCGAGCCGTTCCTCGCCCAGCTGAACAATTTCCTGGAAGCCTACGAGGCCAACGAAGCCGCGAAGCAGAACGGATAAAATACCGGCAGCGCCATCCCGGACAATTGCCGGGATGGCTTTTTTCGTATAGAAGGAGGGACGCCCGTGAAAATTCCCCTTTCCAACCGCCTGCTGGCCTGCTGCGGCTATGTCAAGCCCGGCGACCGGGTGGCGGACGTGGGCTGTGACCACGGATATCTCGGCATTTACCTTCTGAAAAACGGCATCGCCAGCGCGGTCATTGCCTCCGACGTCCGGGAAATGCCCCTGCAAAGCGCCGTCCGTAACGCGGAAAAATACGGCGTGGAGGAGCACATGTCCTTCTACCTGTCCGACGGCATCCGCGATGTTCCCCGGGAATTTGACTGCATGGTCTGCGCGGGGATGGGGGCGGACACCATGATGTCCATTCTGGACGCCGCAACCTGGCTGAAAAGCGAACGCTACCGGCTGATCCTCCAGTGCCAGAGCAAGCGGCCGGAGCTGCGCCGGTATCTGTACCGTCAGGGCTACGCCATCCGTCAGGAGACGCTGGCGAAGGACGGGAAATTCATCTACCCCGTCATGGAAGTGGTCTACGCCCCCGGGGAGACGCTGACCGACGGCGAGTATTACATCACCCCGGCACTGCGCCGCAGCGGCAGCGAACTGCTTCCGGCTTTCCGGGAGAGTGTGCTTTCCGGCCTTCGCAAGACCGTTGAGGGCCTGTCCGGCGGGGACAAGGAAAAATACAGGCACTACAAAGCGATTTTGGAGGAACTGACCGATGACGACCGTAGCTGACATTCTCAAGTACGTAGAAACCCTTGCCCCAACCTACATGAAAATGGACTGGGACAATGTGGGGCTGCTCTGCGGCAGCCGGGAGACTCCCGTAACCAAGGTTCTCGTGGCGCTCGACCCCTTCGAGGGGGTGTGCCGGGAGGCAGTGGAGTGGGGCGCGGAGCTGATCGTCACCCACCATCCAATTATTTTTGACCCGCTCAAATCCGTGACGGAGGAAACGACCGTCGGCCGGAGCATCATGACCCTTTGCCGCCACGGCCTCAGCGCCGTCAATGCCCACACCAATCTGGACTGTGCCCCGGGGGGCGTCAACGACGTGCTGGCGGCTACGCTGGGACTGAACGACGTGGAGACCATCCCGCCCTTTTTCCGGGACGATCAGGGGCGGCAGTGGGGCCTTCTGCGCCGGGGCAGGGTAGAGGAGCAGCCCCTTTCCCAATTTCTGGAAATCGTTAAGAGCAGCCTGAACGCCGAGGGACTGCGCTACGTGGACGGCGGCAAGCCGGTTCGCATGGTGGCGGTGGGCGGCGGGCATTGCTCCGACGAGCTGATGAGCGCCTTCGAGGCCGGGTGCGACACCTTCGTCACCGCGGACATCAAGTACAATGAGTTCTGGGACGCGCAGGCGCTGGGGATGAATCTGATCGACGCGGGGCATTTTGCCACGGAGAACCCCGTTGTGGCCGTGCTGGCGGAGGAAATCGCCGCCGCGTTCCCGGAGGTTCAGGTGAAAATTTCCGAAACCCACCGGGACTGCATGAAATTCTATTAGGGTCTATCTGAAAACCGGGAATATGACCAACAGCGAGGGATTTTTCGCCTGCTGAAGCCATTTTTCCGCAGGAATACTTTGTGTATTACAAGGGAAAATGGTGCACAGCAGGCGGAAAAGACCCGCTGTTTGGGCATGTTGACGGTTTTCAGATAGACCCTAAGAAAGTGTTGATTTTTGTCACGGATTCTGATAAAATAGATAAGATTTTTGAATATACTCGCTGAAGGGAAGATATACCTATGTCCGGACATTCCAAATGGCATAACATCCAGAAAACCAAGGGCGCGCAGGACGCCAAGCGCGCGGCAGCCTTCACCAAGATCGCCAAAGAGCTGATCGTCGCGGTGAAGGAGGGCGGCAGTGCAGACCCCGCCTATAACTCCCGTCTGGCCACCGTCATCACCAAGGCCAAGGCCGCCAACATGCCCAACGACAACATCAAGCGCTGCCTGGAAAAGGCGGCAGGCGCGGGCGGCGACAACTACGAGACCATCACCTACGAGGGCTACGGCCCCGGCGGCGTGGCGGTGATCGTGGAGACCATGACCGACAACCGCAACCGCACCGCCGGTTCCATGCGCCACCACTTCGACAAGTTCGGCGGCAATCTGGGCGCGACGGGCTGCGTCAGCTGGTCCTTCGACAAGAAGGGCGTGCTGGTGATCGACAACGAGGACGGCGACTACGAGGAAGACCAGGTCATGATGGACGCCATGGACTGCGGCGCGGATGATTTCGAGGCCGAGGACGACGTATTCACCGTGTACACAGACCCCGACGATTTCAACGCCGTGGCCGACGCCATGACGCAGAAGGGCTACAGCTTCGTATCCGCCCAGATCGAAATGGTACCCCAGAACTACCAGAAGCTCACCGACCCTGAGCAGATCTCCCTGATGGAGAAGCTGCTGGACATCATGGACGACGACGACGACGTCCAGAACGTCTGGCACAACTGGGACGAGGATTGAGGAAGAATGAAATGACCGCAGGTTCAGGCGACAGCCTGAACCTGCGGTTCCTTTAATTCAGGGCAGCTTCCAGATAAGCATCTTGGAGTTCCATTGCAAAATCAGCGTAAACATCCATGAGTTTCCCTGCCCATTCTTCATACGCGCTATAGGCATCCCCGTTGGAGAACATTTGCTCCGCCATCTGCCCAACGCCTTTATTACAGATTTTTGCCAAATCTTCAACTTTGCTGTTGCATATTAGTGCCAACTGTTCAATGTCGTTTATTCCAGCAGATTCGGAGCGGAAGGCGGAGATAAGTTCAGGAAGGGCATCCCTCATTTTCTGGGTATAATCATTCAATATTCTTTCATAGGATGTATTTGCCGGGAAAGATTCCGTGGGAGTTGGATTTGTGGATTTGCCCGAGATTTGGACTTTATTCTCACAGATAAAATCACTGTCATGATTTTTTCGCACGAAAAACAGGGGCATGGAATCGACCTTGATATCTCCGGTGATAGGGTCGTAGTCTGCCAGTTGGATGGTATTGTCGTCGATGACTTTTACAATTTCTTTCACTTTTCCGTCATAAGGCTCGGTGATTAATTTCCCATCTTTGAAAGATGTTACTGTTTTCCTTGTCAAAAGAAAACCGCTGTTCTGGTTTCTGCTGCGAGTGTATTCTCCACTAAAAATCCACAGGTTAATGTGAGTATAGGTTCCATCCTCGTTGAAATACAGAAGAACGGTGTCATACATATCAGCAAGCGCGGAAACGTCCTTTATATCGACAATTCTGTTGTTATAATAAACTGCCCCTACCTCCCAAGAGCCTCCCAAAGTTTCAAATCCATCTGCGGCGGGAACTGGATTTTCGGATGTTGTTTCTGAAAATGATATTTCGGTGGGGGACGGTTCAGTGGCTTGTGCCCCACAGGAGGTCAGCAGCACAAGCGGGAGTACGACTGATAGAATAATTCTTTTTTTCATAACTTCTCCTTATTGCAGAAACAGCCGGGCGCAAATTGCCGCCCGGCTGCAAGCTTTAATCGAAAGAGTACCCGTTTTTACCGGGGAGTTTTGTGATGTCAGTGCGGGAACACATGCGGTCAAAGTGAAGCAGTACGGCGTTGCCATCAATCACATTAAAGAACCAGTCGTCGCCGTGCATCATGCTTGTGTCAAAGCCCCCGAAGTTTAACTGGAAGCTGGCGGAATATCCATCACCGCCGTACCAGTAATAACTTCCGGGCGCTGCGTTCAGAGCGGCTGACGCACTCTCGGAAGTGATAGTGTCGCCGATGATGCAAACATAATAGATGGAGTGACCAAAGGTGATGTTGTCGTCCAGAGTCCAAAAGCCCTGTAGACCGGCAATGATGTCATCGGGGGTCAGGTAGCTGCCTCCGTCCAGAATGACGTCATCGCCGGAAAGGATATAGGGAATCGCCAAAGGACTGCCATCTGCTAAGGTAACGGTAATAGCATTGTCGTCCAGAGTATAGGCATAGGTATTTACAGCACCCTCGTGTTTGCGATTTCCGTCATAGGAAATTTGGGCGATGGTTGCTGAAGAATCTGAGAAAGTTATAGAGTTCATCACAGAATCTGCGCCGCCATTGAAATACCAAGTGTCCTTTGTCAAAGCCGCAACAACCTCGCCGTATTGTTCAAGGTTTGGGGCTGCTATAGCGGAAACCTCTCCATTTATGGCCTTGGGAATGGAGAAGGAGACATCCAGACTTTTGCTCTTATAGGGGTCTCCATAGTCTATCACTCCTGAAAAACTGCCCTCCAGATTGTATAAATTCTCCAGAGATTTCAGGGCTGTATGTTCGGGAGAGGTATCTTCGGCGACCATAAAGGAATACTTTCCGGATCGGCCAGATTCCAAGGATACGCCGCCATCCATTGAAAGGACGAACATTTTTTCGTTATTCAGATAGAAATTGTCCGGATTTAGTATCAGCTCTTGATCTGTCTTGTTCGTGAAACGTAAAGTGACCAGCTTCTCCGCCTGATTACTCGAAACCCAGTTAACTTGCTCGACGTAAAAATTTACCAATTCAATGGTTACATTTATATCGTCAGCGACAAGGATATCTTCAAATTCAATTATGTCGTTGTTGGGCTGCGATGTGGCTGGGGCAGTATCCTTTTGCTCTGAAGAACCACAGGCACACAGGGACAGGCACATAACAAGTGCCAAAAGTAGAGAGATTGCCTTGTTCATTTGCGCTCCTTCTTTCTTGTAGTATGACAGTAACCGATATTGGTTAATATGATTATACACCATATTCGGTTATCATGTCAAGTAAGAAAGGGGGCTGCGTCCCGTGATTTCTTACGATAATCTATGGAATGTCATGAAAGAGAAAGGCATCACACAATACATGCTTATCAAACGGTATAATATCAGCCCCGGACAGATTACGCGGTTAAAACGAAACGAGAGCGTCAGTACCCATACCATTGAGATGTTTTGCAGAATTTTGTCCTGCGAAGTCGGGGACATCATGAAGTTTATTCCGGATGATTAGAGCAGAGAAACCTGCTCTTTTTCTCTTGGGAAGCACATCCTCATTTTCTTCATCAAAAACACCCCTAAAACAGCAAAAACAGGAAGCACATCTTGCCGAATTTCTTCGGCAGGACGTGCTTCCTTGCTTCATTTTTGCGAAAAGTGGGGTTTGAACTTTTGAGGTTCAAAAGTAGGGGTTTAACCTTACTTCTTCAGCGCTTCCTCAACTGCAACAGCCACGGAAACGGTAGCGCCGACCATGGGGTTGTTGCCCATGCCCAGGAAGCCCATCATTTCCACGTGGGCAGGCACGGAGGAGGAACCGGCAAACTGAGCGTCGGAATGCATACGACCCATGGTGTCGGTCATGCCGTAGGAAGCGGGGCCGGCCGCCATGTTGTCGGGATGCAGGGTACGACCCGTGCCGCCGCCGGAGGCCACGGAGAAGTACTTCTTGCCCTGCTCGATGCACTCTTTCTTGTAGGTGCCGGCAACGGGATGCTGGAAACGGGTGGGATTGGTGGAGTTGCCGGTGATGGAAACGTCCACGCCCTCGTGGTGCATGATGGCCACGCCCTCGCGGACGTCGTCAGCGCCGAAGCAGCGGACAGCCGCGCGCTCGCCGTCGGAGTACTTGTACTCCTTGACGATCTTCAGCTCGCCGGTGTAGTAGTCAAACTTAGTCTGCACATAGGTAAAGCCATTGATCCGGGAGATGATCTGGGCGGCGTCCTTGCCCAGGCCGTTCAGGATGACCCGCAGGGGTTCCTTACGAGCCTTGTTGGCGGAGCGGGCAATGCCGATAGCGCCTTCGGCAGCGGCGAAAGACTCATGACCGGCAAGGAAAGCGAAGCACTTGGTCTCGTCCCGCAGCAGCATGGCGCCCAGATTGCCGTGGCCCAGACCGACCTTGCGGTCCTCGGCGACGGAACCGTCGATGCAGAAAGCCTGCAGGCCGATACCGATGGCCTCGGCGGCCTCAGCGGCGGTCTTGACGTTCTTCTTCAGAGCGATGGCAGCGCCCACGGTGTAAGCCCAGCAGGCGTTCTCAAAGCAGATGGGCTGAATGCCCTTGACGATCTCGTAGGGGTCGAAGCCCTTCGCCTTGCAGATATCCCGGCACTCTTCCACGGAGGAGATGCCGTACTGAGCGAGGACGCCGTTGATCTTGTCAATTCTTCTTTCGTAACTTTCAAACAAAGCCATTGTTTCGTCCTCCTCTTATTCCTGACGGGGGTCGATGTACTTGGGCGCGTTGTCGAAGCGGCCGTAGTGACCCATAGCCTTCTTGTAGGCGGTGTTGGCGTCGTCGCCCTTCTTCATGAAGTCCATCATCTTGCCCAGGTTTACAAACTCATAGCCGATGATCAGGTTCTCGTCGTCCAGAGCAACGCGGGTGACATAGCCCTCGGCCATTTCCAGATAACGGGGACCCTTGGACTTGGTGGCGAACATGGTGCCAACCTGGCTGCGCAGACCCTTGCCCAGGTCTTCCAGAGAAGCGCCCACGACCAGACCGCCCTCGGAGAACGCAGACTGGCTGCGGCCGTAGACGATCTGCAGGAACAGCTCCCGCATGGCGGTGTTGATGGCGTCGCACACCAGATCGGTGTTCAGAGCCTCGAGAATGGTCTTGCCGATGAGAATTTCGGCGGCCATAGCGGCGGAATGGGTCATGCCGGAGCAGCCGATGGTCTCCACCAGAGCTTCCTCAATGACGCCCTCCTTGATGTTCAGGGTCAGCTTGCAGGCACCCTGCTGGGGAGCACACCAGCCGATACCGTGGGTAAAGCCGCTGATGTCCTTGATCTCCTTGGCCTGAACCCACTTGCCCTCTTCGGGGATGGGAGCGGGGCCGTGGTAGGCGCCCTTAGCCACGGAGCACATATTCTGTACTTCTGCACTGTAAATCATGGCAATTTTCCTTTCTTTCAAAAGACGTTTCCGTCTTTGGGTTTACTTTTCCGGAAAACCGGAACTTAGCGCATATATTATACATGCCGCCGGGAAAAATGTCAATTCCCCGGCGGCAAAATCGTTGTAAATTTCGGGCGGATACGACGTTATATCCGCTTGAGCGGGTGGGAGCTGTCCTGCGCGATCAAAAGGTCCGTGATGATGTCGTTGCTGACCAGATACCCCTGAGGGGTCAGCACCCAGCGGCCGGAGTCGTTCTGGGTCGCCTGATAGTAGCGGCGGCGCTTTTCCAGTACATCTTCCAGCGGGGCGAAGGGCAGCAGGAACAGCTTTTCGTATTCCGCGGCGCTGATGCCCTGACTGGTGCGCAGACGAAGCATCAGATACTCGCCCGCCCGCTCCCGCATGGGGATCTCCTGTAAATCCTCCATAATGTCGCCGCCGTCCCGGATACCGGCGATGTATTCCTGCAAATCCCGTTTCAGGGTGAAGCGCTTTCCGGCAAAGTCCGAGCTGGCGCTGGGGCCGAAGCCCAGATATTCGCCGCCCGTCCAGTATTTCATGTTGTGCCGGGAGTACAGACCCTTCCGGGCAAAATTGGAAATTTCGTACTGCCGGAAGCCGCGGCTGCGGAGGGCTTCCACGGCGGCGAGGTACATGTCCGCCTGCGTCTCGTCGTCAGGGAGGTTCAGCATTTCCTTGTAGTCATAGAAGGGGGTGCCTTCCTCGATTTTCAGGGCGTAGCAGCTGACGTGTTCCGGGTTCAGGCGCAGGACGTTGTCCAGCGTTTCCTGCCAGTCCTGCAGGTCCTGCCCGGGCAGGCCGTACATCAGGTCGATGGACACGTTGCGAAAACCCGCCTTGCGGATGCGCTGGTAGGCGGTGGCGGCCTGGGCGTAGGTGTGGGGACGGCCGAGCTTTTTCAGAATTTCGTCGTCGTCGGACTGAACGCCCAGACTGACCCGGTTGAAGCCCTCGGCGTAAAGCCGGTGGAGCAGCCGGTCGGAGACGGAATCCGGGTTGCACTCCACGGAGATCTCGGCATCCGGCACCACGTCGAAGTTCCGGCGGATGGTGGTGAGGATCACGGCCAGACCGTCGGCACCGAAGAAGGAGGGGGTGCCGCCGCCAAAGTAGACGGAGTCCACCTTGTAGCCGGGGGCCAGCTCACCGGCTTCCTTGATATGGTCGCATACCGCGTCCAGATAGCCGTCCATCAGCTTGTCGTCCTTGGTGGCCATGGAGTAGAAGTCGCAGTACTGGCACTTGCTGCGGCAGAAGGGGACATGGACGTAAAGTCCGAGGGGCGTTTTGTTCGCACGTTTATTGAGAATAGGCATGGGATACCTCCGGGTGTTGAAAGTTTTGTCAATCTTCGTCCAATTTTAAGACGGCCATGAAGGCTTCGGAAGGAACCGCGACGGTGCCAAAGGTACGCATCCGCTTCTTGCCTTCCTTCTGCTTTTCCAGCAGCTTCTTCTTACGGGTGATGTCGCCGCCGTAGCACTTGGCGAGAACGTCCTTGCGCAGCGCCTTGATGGTCTCCCGGGCGATGACCTTGCCGCCGATGGCGGCCTGAACGGGGATTTCAAACTGGGCGCGGGGGATGTTCTCCTTCAGCTTTTCGCAGATCTTCCGGGCGCGGGGATAGGCGTTGTCCGCAAAGAGAATGAAGCTCAGCGCGTCCACAACGTCGCCGTTGAGCAGGATGTCCAGCTTCACCAGACGGCTGGGACGGTAGCCGATCAGCTCGTAGTCCAGACTGCCGTAGCCACGGGTGCGGGACTTCAGGGCGTCGAAGAAGTCGTAGATGATCTCGTTCAGGGGCATTTCGTAGTGCAGCTCCACGCGGCTGGCGTCCAGATACACCATGTCCTTGAATTCGCCCCGGCGGTTCTGACACAGCTCCATGATGTTGCCCACGTATTCCTGTGGGGAGATCAGGCTGACCTTGGCGTAAGGCTCCTCGGCCAGCTGGATGTCCGCCGGGTCGGGGTAGTCCAGAGGCGTGTAGACATACATGGATTCGCCGTTGGTCTTCGTTATCCGGTAGACGACGTTGGGAGCGGTGGTGATGAGGTCGAGATTGTATTCCCGTTCCAGACGCTCCTGAATGATCTCCATGTGCAGCAGACCAAGGAAGCCGCAGCGGAAGCCGAAGCCGAGGGCGATGGAGCTTTCCGGCTCGTAGCTCATGGAGGCGTCGTTGAGCTTCAGTTTTTCCAGTGCGTCCCGTAAATCCTGATATTTGGCGCCGTCGGCGGGGTAGATGCCGGAGAACACCATGGGCTGGGCGGGACGGTAGCCGGGCAGGGGCTGGGCGGCGGGATTCTCCACACCGGTGACGGTGTCGCCGACCCGGGTGTCCGCCACGGTTTTGATGGAAGCGGTGATGTAGCCCACTTCCCCGGCGCCCAGGGCGTCCGAGGGGTTCAGCCCGCCGGGAATCATGGTGCCCACCTCTACCACCTTGTAGACCGCGCCGGTGGCCATCATTTTGATGTCCATGCCGGGCTTCACCGTTCCCTGCTTGATGCGGGTGTAGACGATGACGCCCCGGTAGGAATCGTACTGGCTGTCGAAGATCAGCGCCTGCAATGGCGCGTCCCGTTCCCCGGTGGGAGCGGGAACGTCCCGGACGATCATTTCCAGAACGGCGGGGATGTTGATGCCGTTTTTGGCGGAAATTTCGGGGGCGTCCTCGGCGGGAATGCCGATGATGTCCTCAATTTCCGACTTCACCTCAGCCGGACGGGCGGAGGGAAGGTCAATTTTATTGATGACGGGCAGGACTTCCAGCCCGGCGTCGATGGCGAGATAGGTGTTGGCGAGGGTCTGGGCTTCCACGCCCTGAGAGGCGTCCACCACCAGAATCGCACCCTCGCAGGCGGCAAGGCTCCGGGAGACCTCGTAGTTGAAGTCCACGTGACCCGGGGTGTCGATCAGGTTCAGGACGTATTTTTCGCCGTCGGCGGCGGTATAGTGCAGGGTGACGGCGCTGGATTTGATGGTGATGCCCCGCTCCCGCTCCAAGTCCATGGAGTCCAGCATCTGCTCGGCGCGGATGCGCTGGTCGATGGCGTGGCACTGCTCCAGCAGCCGGTCGGCGAGGGTGGACTTGCCGTGATCGATATGGGCGATGATGGAAAAGTTGCGGATGTTGGATAATTCGGTCATATGGATTACCTCATGAATGTGGGATCGAAGGAGCTTGCGCGCCCCCAAATGGGCATACTGCCTTATTCTCACAATTATAACGAATTTTTCCCAAAAAGTAAACCGTATGTTTTCCCGAAATCAGGGGAAAACTGTCCCCGATGAAAGAAAAATTTTTGGGAAATGCCCTTGCCGTACAGAAAAAAACGGGGTATAGTTTAACGGCACAAGAGTTTTATGGATTTTTACATAGAAAAAAGGAGATTCTCTATGAGTAGTAGTACGCCGAAGAAGGCTCCAAAAGCCAATATGGACGATGTTCATGCCGCATTGCAGGCGCTCATCACGCAGGCGAAGAAGGACGGCATGATCCGTGCCTCCGACCTGAACGCCCAGCTGGAAAAAATGCAGCTGACGCCGGAGAAGATCGAGGACATTTACGACCGTCTGGACGCCATGAATATTCAGGTGGTCACCGCCGATCTGGAACTGGATCTGGGGGACGACGATCTCGACCTGGGGCCGGACGACGATATCAATCTGGCGGGCCTTGACGAGGAGGAGCTGGTCGACCCCGTTGACCTGGCTGCCGAGTACAGCCTGGACGACCCGGTGCGGATGTACCTCAAGGAAATCGGCCAGATCAAGCTCCTTTCCGCTGAGGAAGAGGTGGAGCTGGCCAAGCGCGTCTCCGAGGGGGATCAGGAAGCGAAGAACAAGCTCACCGAGGCGAACCTGCGTCTGGTGGTCTCCATCGCAAAGAAGTATTCCGGCCGCGGCCTGCACATCCTTGACCTGATTCAGGAAGGCAACACCGGCCTTATCCGCGCGGTCGATAAATTCGACTGGACAAAGGGAAACAAATTCTCTACATATGCCACCTGGTGGATTCGGCAGGCCATCACCCGCGCCATCGCGGATCAGGCCCGGACGATCCGTGTCCCGGTGCATATGGTGGAGGTCATCAACAAGGCAACCCGCTGCAACCGGAAGCTGGTGCAGGAGCTTGGCCGCGAGCCTACCGTGGAGGAGATCGCCGCGGAGCTGAACCTGCCTGTTGAGAAGATCATCGAGGCCAACCGTACCGCCGCCGACACGCTGTCTCTGGACACCCCTGTGGGTGACGAGGAAGATACCTCCATCGGCTCCTTCGTGGAGGACGAGCGCACCCCCGGCCCCGCCGACGCCACCTCCAACGCCCTGCTTGCCGAGGCGCTGAAGGAGATTCTGGACACCCTGACGGAGCGGGAAGCGGACGTTCTGCGGATGCGCTTCGGCATGTACGACGGACGCACCCACACGCTGGAAGAGGTGGGACAGATTTTCGGCGTCACCCGGGAGCGTATCCGCCAGATCGAGAACAAGGCCATCCGCAAGCTGCGCCATCCCAGCCGCGCCAAGAAGATTCGGGACTTCTACTGCTGAGCACACACAATCTGAACCCGGTTCCCAGATGGGAGCCGGGTTCGTTTCTTACGGGAAAACAGTTACGCGCGAAGGGTCTTGACGAACGCCGCCCGGTCGGCGGCCTTGAAATAGGCCGAGCCGGTGACCAGCGCTTCCGCACCGTTTTCCCGGCAGGTTCTGTACGTCACAGCGTCTACGCCGCCGTCCACCTCGATGATGCAGGCGGGGTTTACCTCGTCCAGCATCTGGCGGATTTTTTTTACCTTGGGCATCATGTCGGCCATGAATTTCTGCGCCCCGAAGCCCGGCTCCACGGTCATTACGAGCACCATGTCGCACTTGGTAAGGTAGGGAATGGCAGCTTCCGCCGGGGTTTTCGGCTTCAGGGAAATGGCGGCTTTGCAGCCCAGCGCCCGGATCTTGTCGAGACAGGCCAGCGTGTTCTGGGGCTGGTCGGATTCCAAGTGAATGGTCAGCCAGTCCGCGCCGGCTTTGATGAATTCCTCGGCGTAGCGGATGGGGCGGTCGATCATCAGATGTACGTCCAACGGCAGGGAAGTGACAGGCCGCAGCGCCTTCACCACCGGAATGCCGATGGAGATGTTGGGGACGAAAATTCCGTCCATCACATCTACATGCACCCAGTCGGCGCCGCTGCGCTCGATGTCGTGAATATCCCGTTCCAGATTGGCAAAATCGGCGGACAAAATAGAAGGAGCAATGACAGGCATAGAAAGACCTCCAGCAAAAATCCTTTTCCTCTAGGATACCACAAAAGCCGCGGGAAAGCAACATTGGAAAAAAGTTCCTGTATGCTTTGCCGACGGCGGCGCATACTATTCCCGAATCCAAAGAAAAGGAGGCTGCTACTATGAACTGTCATGCCAACAAGAGCATCGAGTGTACTGTCCAGCAGTGCGCCAACCACTGCGAGGGCGAGAACTACTGCTCTCTGGATCGCATTCTGGTGGGTACTCACGAGGCTTGCCCCACCGTGGATCAGTGTACCGACTGCATGTCCTTCCGCAAGAAGTAACTTGTTTCGCGGCAGTGAAAGCTGCCGCGATTTTTTCTTAGGAAACTCTGAATAAATCGTCTGCGACTGTGAGTGGATCTTTTCCGCCCACTCTTCGGCATCGAAAACGGGAAATACACAAAGTATTCCTCCGTTTCCGATGCCTCGATTGGACGAAAAATCTCTCGCTCACAGTTCTTGCCGATTTAATCAGAGCTTCCTTTATTATTTGCTGTTCCCCTTGACGAAAAGCCGGAAAAATTGTAAAATTCAAATATCCTTCACATGTCGATACATATTTCTTCATATGTGACGGATAGAGTAGGATAAGAAAAGAGAAGGAGGTAACCACCATGGACACCTTTGCAAATAGCGAATATCCGGAAGAAAATAACCCGGCTCCCGAAGCGGGTTTCGACGCCCCGCAGGAGCCGCAGAACGAAGCTCCTCAGGAACCACGGAATGAAGTTCCTCAGGAGCACCAGAGCGAACCCCAGTCCGGCACCTATCACGCCGCCGGTACGGGCCGCAGGGAGTCTCCCTACGCCAATTCCCCCTATATGACCGGCCAGCCCCGGCCGTATCAGTATCAGTACCAGCCCCAGACGCAGCCGCCCGAGAAGCGGGAGAAAAAGCCCCGTAGATCCGGCAAGTCGCCTTGGAAGACCGTTATCGCCGCCGTTCTTGTTGTGGCGCTGGTGGCTTCCGGCTGCCTGATCACGGCTTCCGGCGTCAACCGGAAGTGGGAGCAGAAAACCAGCCAGATCACCCAACAGCTGGGCAGGCAGATCGACGACCTGCAAAAGCAGATCGACAGCGCTCCTGCCTCTGGCGGTACATCCGGCGCGCTCCCGGCAGCGGACGGTTCGGCCATGACTCCGGCGCAGCTGTATCAGAGCAATGTTGACAGCGTGGTCGCCATTTCCTGCACCATGCAGACCACCGCCTACGGCCAGAGCGTGGAGGGAACGTCCTCTGGTTCCGGCTTCATCCTGACGGAGGACGGCTACGTGGTGACCAATTACCACGTGGTGCAGAACGCGAGCAATATTACCGTCACCACCCACACCGGCGACGAGTACGACGCTACGGTGAAGGGCTACGACGCGACCAATGACGTGGCCGTTCTGAAGGTGGAAGCCGAGGGGCTGTCCGCCGCGACCATCGGCAGCAGCGGCAATCTTTCCATCGGCGACATGGTAGTCGCCATCGGCAATCCCCTTGGCCGCCTGGCAGCCACGGAGACCGTGGGATACGTCAGCGGCATCAACCGGGAGGTCACCACCGACAACACCGTCATCAGTATGCTCCAGACCGATGCGGCCATCAATCCGGGCAACTCCGGCGGCCCGCTGTTCAATATGTACGGCGAGGTCATCGGCATTACCACGGCCAAATATTCCGGCACCACCAACTCCGGCGCGTCCATCGAGGGCATCGGCTTTGCCATCCCCATTGACGACGTGATGGGCATTATCTCCGACCTGATCGACTACGGCTACGTCACCGGCGCTTACATGGGCATCACCGTGAAGGACAACGACAAGGAAGCCGCCGCTCAGTTCGGCCTGCCCACGGATGGCGCTTACGTCGTGGACGTGACGCCGGGCAGCAGTGCGGACAAAGCCGGTATCCAGTCCAAGGATCTGATCACCGCGGTGGACGATCACAAGATCGCCACCAGAACCGACCTGACCCGCGCTCTGCGGAACTACAAGGCGGGCGACACTGCCCAGATCACCGTCGTTCGCAGCGGACGGGAACTGACGCTGACCATCACCTTTGACGAAAAGCCCCACAGCACCACCGTCGAGACCGCCCCGCAGGAGGATTCGTCCATGCCCAGCGAGGGGGACTACAACGACTGGTACGAATACTTCCGCCGTTTCTTCGGCGGCTGATAATTGAGCTGAGCAGCAAATTGCCCCGGACATCCTTGGATGTCCGGGGCGTGCTGTTTTTATGGGATTACTTGCCCAGCAGCGCGGTGATGTCCGCGTCAGCCAGTGTGAAATTGGCTTCGCCGCCGGAGAGGGTCAGGCGGTAGACGTCCGAAGACGCGCCCTTGGCGATGACCTCGGCCAGGGAGAAGCTGACGGAGATGGTGCCGTTGGTAAAGGTGATGGTATCGATGCCCCGGCTTTGCAGGGTTTGCAGCCCGGAGATCGCGCCCTCCAGAATGGCAATGTCGGCCTCAGCGGTGAGCAGCAGAACGCCGTCCTCCTGCTTCGTCTCCACGGGGAGCGGCTTGCCCGCGTCGTCAATGACGCGATAGAGTGCCGCTTTCACCGGCTGGGGTTCTTCTTCAACAGCAACGGGGTCGGGCGCGGGCTTCGGGAAGCTGCTGCGGGGCTTGGGCTGGGGGATGTCAAAGGTCGTTCCGGGGTCTAAGCGCTCGACGCCGCCGTCGGGAGACAGACCGGAGGTGTCCGCAGCCCCCTCCTGAGCAGTTGTCCCCTGATGCGATCCGCCCGCGCCAATGGCCGCACCTGCGCCGTCCATACTGTCGCCCACGCCGCCGGCGGCCTTTACATTTGCGCTGCCAGAAATGGAGATGTTCGTCCCTTGTCCGACGATGCCATTGCCGAGGCGACAGCCGCCGCCGATACCTGCGGCGCATGTGCCGCCTATGGCGATCACTTCGGCGTCGGAAATGGTGATGTTGTCGCCGTTGGAGCCAATGCTGCCGCCGATACCCGCAGAGAAATTGCCGCCCACCGCCGTGACACGTCCGCCGGTGATTTTGAGATTGCTGCCGCCGCCGGAGTTTGAACTCTGAGACCCGCCACCACCAATGCCTGCGCCGCCAATACGGTTGGGATTGTCTTCTTTTCCTACGGCTGTGACATTTCCGCCGGTGATGGTGATGTCGGAGGCACCGCAATACCATCCGCCGCCAATGCCTGCGCCGCCGCCGTTGCCGGTGGCAAAAATATCGCCGCCGGTGATAGTGATATTGCCGACGTTGTAGTTACCGGATGCGAGACGGTCTTCACTGCCGATGCCCGCGCCACCGTCGCCGCCGACGGCTACCAGCTGGCCGGAGCCGGATTCGGAGCCGATGGTCAGATTGCCGCCGTTGCCCTTTTCCACACCGGCGCGTGTGTTTCCGCTTTGCAGGGTGTTGTCCAGTTCAACGTTCAGGTTGACGTTGCCGGCGCCCTCGGTTCTCACCGCCGCGTCGCCTGCACCCTTCGGCCCTGCGCCGCCGGTGGTGTCGATGTTGGTGTCCTCAAGGGTGACGTTGGCCGTCGCCCCTGTGTCCGCCCTGATGGTGACATTGTTGGTGGTGGAAGCGGAAGAATCCCGGTTCCGGATGACGGGGGCGGAATCCTCTTTGGTCACGCCGCCCTGGCTGACGTTCTGGCCGCTATCGGTGGCGGAGACGGTGATGCTGCCGTCCTCCAAGTACCAGGTATCCGCCATCGCGACGGTGGGCAGAAAGACCGCGATCAGTGCCAGAGAGACGAGCCGGGTCAAAAGCTTTCGGATGTTCATAGCGTTGCCTCCTTACAGCGGGAAGGTTTCATGGTGTACAAACCAATCATAACATGGATTGGAAGAAAATGCAAGGGGATAAACGGATTTATTTCGGAAGCATCTGCCGGTTTCCCTGTTGCAAAGGGTTCCCATTTGTGATAAGATAGCTGTAACTATATGCTGGAGGGGAACCATGGACGACGCGACTTTGAGAAATCAGATCGGCTCCAATATTGCCGCGTACCGCAAGCAGGCGGGACTGACCCAGGCGGGACTGGCGGAAAAACTGAATTATTCCGACAAGGCCGTCTCCAAATGGGAGCGGGGAGAATCCGTGCCGGATGTGATGACGCTGGTGCAGCTGGCAGAGCTGTTCCAGATACCGGTGGGGGAACTGTTGGCCGACCCCAACGCCCTGCCGGGAAACCCCGGCACGCTGGAGCGGGCCATGACGCAGGTGTCCGAAAAGGCGCTCAAGCGCAGGGCCAATAAGAATGTGATATTAGCGCTGTCCTCCACGCTGGTGTGGTTCATTGCGCTGTTCGTATTCGTCATCATGTCCTCGTTCCACGCCGTGGAGCGCTACAGCTGGCTTGCCTTTTTCTACGCCGTACCCATCAACGCCATCGTGATGCTGAGCCTGCTGTCGGCGTGGCACGATTTCCGGAAAAACCGGCTGCTGATCTCCGCCATCGTGTGGGGATTCCTGATCGCCATTCATGTTTCCGGACTGCTGATCTTCCGGTATAATTTCTGGAAAATTTATCTTCTGGGCATTCCGGGGCAGATCGCCATTTTCCTGTGGTTCCGGATGTTCCACCCGGTGAGCGAGAAAGCGGAGGGTACGGACAATGGATAAGACGGAACTGCGCCGCCGGATTCGGGAGAAAAAACGGGCGATGACGCCGGAAGAAATTGAAGAGCGGAGCCGGGAGCTTGGCCGTCAGTTTGCCGCGACGGAAGCCTACCGCAAGGCCAAAACCATTTATGGCTACATGCCCTACAACCAGGAGGTGCGCACCGTCCCCATGCTGGAGCAGGCGCTCCGGGACGGAAAAAAAGTGGCCGTGCCCAAGTGTTACGGCGACGAAATGAAGTTTATTTACTTGGACGACCTGACCAAAGTGGCGAAGGGCTACGCCGGGATTCCGGAACCCATCGCGGACGAGCCGGTCGCCCATGACGAGACGGCGCTGGTGCTGATGCCCGGGCTGGCCTTCGACCCCCAGGGACACCGCATCGGCTACGGCGGCGGTTTTTACGACAAGTTCCTGTCCCGGGAGCCGAACCATCCCACGCTGGCGCTGTGCTACGATTTTCAGATGCTGCCCCATCTGGACACCGAGGAACATGACATCCCCGTGGACACGGTGCTCTGGGCGTAGGCGCATATATACAAGGAGAGAAAGATATGCAGTTTGTCATTGTTTTGCTGATCGCAGCCGCCGTGTTCGGCGTGTGCTATCTGGTGGATAAGGGCTTTTCCAAGGCGTTCCGGGGCAAGGCGCAGCACCGTTCCGGCATGGCCGTCCGGGCGAACAAGCGCTTCGGCGTGTTCGGCGTGGTGCTGACGGTGCTGGGCGTCATGGCGTTCTGCATTGGCATCGGCGACGGGCCGGTGCTGATCGTGGGCGGCCTGATCGTGTTTGCCATGGGCGTTTTTTTGGCGGTGTACTACCTGAGCTTCGGCATTTTTTACGACGGGGAAAGCTTCCTAATGTCCCGGTTCGGGAAGAAGGACGCCGTGCACCGCTATGAGGAGATCGTAGGGCAGAAGCTGTACGTGGTGCAGGGCGGCAGCATCGTAGCGGAGCTGTACCTGAAGGACGGCTCCACTGTCAGTCTGCAATCCACCATGGACGGCGTATATCCCTTTCTGGACACCGCCTTTGCCGGTTGGTGCCTCCAGACGGGGCGCGACCCTGAGAGCTGCGACTTCCACGACCCCAGCAAGAGCCTGTGGTTCCCGCCGGTGGAGGAAAGCTGATGGCGCACATTCCCAGCGGAACGACACAGGAGCTGGAGCTGGTCACCTTCCGGCAGGCGCTGGAAGCCGCCGACACCCCCAGCGACGAATACGATATCAAAAAGTGGATCTACGCTCCCAATTTTTACTCGGAATACCGTTACATATTGGGGACGCGGGGGAAAAAGCCGCTGATCTGCATTGGCATCAACCCCTCCACGGCCAGACCCGACGCGCTGGACAATACCCTCAAATCCGTGGAGCGCATTGCCCTGGGGAACGGGTTTGACAGCTTTATCATGTTCAACGTCTACGCCCAGCGGGCGACCTCTCCCGACGATATGGAAAAGGTCTGCAACCCGCTGCTGCACAAGGAAAATCTGAAAGCGTTCCGGTATGTGTTGTCTCTTTCGGAGCATCCGGTGGTGTGGGCGGCATGGGGCGCGATTATTGAAAAGCGGAAGTACCTGCCCGACTGTCTGCGGGATATGCTGCTGGCGGGGGAGGAGTATGGGGCCCAGTGGTGCTGCGCCGGGGCCATTTCCCGGAAGGGACACCCCCATCATCCGCTGTATCTGCGGAAGGATGAGAAGCTTAAGCCTTTCGACGTGAAAGCGTATCTGGAACAGTTATAGAAAAATTAAGGGTCGGTGGCTTCACCGACCCTTGTGCAGCATTTGGAATATGGAGGATTTCTTATGAAATTGCTGATTGCGTCCGACATTCACGGCAGCGCCTTCTGGTGCCGCTGCCTGTGCAACCTGATCGAGACGGAACGCCCGGACAGGCTGATCCTGCTGGGAGACTTGCTGTACCACGGCCCCCGGAACGACCTGCCCCGGGACTACGCGCCGAAGCAGGTGATCCCCATGCTGAGCCGGTACCGGGAAAACATCATCGCGGTTCGGGGCAACTGTGAGGCGGAGGTTGACCAGATGGTTCTGCCTTTTCCCTGCATGGCGGAGTTTTCCCAGCTGCTTCTGGACGGGAAAACCTTCTATCTGACCCATGGACATCACCACAACCCGGATGATCTTCCGCCCCTGCCGGAGGGCAGTGTGTTTCTGTTTGGGCACACCCATGTGAAGATGGACGAAGTGCGCTCCGGCGTCCGCTGCCTGAACCCCGGCAGTGTCTCCATCCCCAAGGACGGGAGCCACAGCTGTCTGATTTATGAAAACGGAGAATTTTCTTTTCGGATTTTGGAGGAATGACCGTGGATTCGACAGAATGTGAGACCTGCTGGTATTATGATTATGATGAGGAGTACGACGAATACTACTGCATGATGGATTTGGACGAGGACGAGGTTTACCGCATCGCCAATTCCCCCTCCCGGCACTGCCCCTTTTACCGGCAGGGCGACGATTACACCCTTGCAAGGAGACAATAGATGAAACGATGGTATCCCGCGCTGATCCTGCTGTGCCTGCTGCTGGCGGGCTGTTCCGGGAAGGGGGAGGAAACGACGTTCCCCACCCAGACGGAGGCCGTTCCCGTGGAAGCGGCGCCGCCTGCCGGGCTGCATGACCCGGATGACCCGGTGGAAGTGCGCTATGGCGACGCCCTGCGGGCGTATCCCCTGAGCGCCCCCAATGTGGCCGGAATGAAGGCCATGGGCAGTGACCTGCTGGTGTTCTCCGACACCGAGGTCAGCACCCGCATCACCCGGCTTTCCGGGGAGGAACTGTACATAGCGGCCACCGCCCGGCTGGATTTTGGCCTTACTCCGGATAACCCGTCCCTACAGGTCACGGAAAGCGGCCTGAGCTATTTTGACCCGGTGAACCGGCAGACGGTGGTGCTGGATGCTTCTCTGCGGGAGATCACCCACATTCCCGTGCCGGAGGACTTGGAGGGAACGCCCCTGCTGTCCCGCGACCGGGAGACCTTGTACTACTGCACAAAAGCGGGCGTCCGCGCATGGAATCTGGAAACGGGCATCCGCCGGGTCATCAAGGAAGCCGGGTTCGCCCAACAGAGCGTGACGGGGCTGCACCTGAACGACACCGTCCTGCAATGCCGCGTGGCGGACAACGAGGGCAATGCCAGCACGCTGCTGCTTTCCACGGAAAGCGGGCGGATATTATATGAAGGGGCGCAGGAGCTGACGATGCGCTCCCGGGGCGACAGCTATTTTATCTCCTTCCCCACAGGCTGCACCCGGGCGCTGCTGTTCGGGCAGGCGGGGGAGGAAGCCCCTCTGGCGCTGACCCCGGCAGAGCTGAGCGGGGAGGACTTTCTTCTGGAGACCTTCGCCGACGCGGTGACGGCCAGCGTTGCGTCGGATACGGAGATCAAGCTGGACTATTACGATCTGGAAACCGGACGCCGCCGCAGTTCCGTGACCCTTCCGTTCTTCGGCCTGCCCCTGACGGTGGAGGAGTCCGCCGACGGCTGGGTCTATTTCCTGCTTTACAACAACGACGGTCGGCCGGTCATTTACCGCTGGGACACAGCCGCGCTGGAATTCGCCGTTTCCGACACGGAGGTCTACACCGGCCCCTATTATTCCAACCAGGAGCCGGACTATCACGGGCTGGTGTGGTGCGAGTATTACGCGAGAACCATCGGCGATACCTACGGCGTTGAGGTGCTATTGTGGGAGGATGCCAATCTGGTGCAGCCATGGGACTACAATTTTGAAACGGAATATCTGGTGCCGGTTTTCAAACGGGAGCTGGACTGGCTGAACGAGCGCCTTGCCAATTTCCCGGAGGGGATGCTGGAAGCTGCAATTTCCCATTTTTCCTCTCTGAAGATCTGTCTGGTGCGGGAGATCATCGGCAGCGCCGAATCCGGCAGTGTGAGCAGGGCGAACGGCATCCAGTTTATGAACGGGACGGACGCCTACATCGTGCTGGCGGCGGGGGATACCTCGGAAAAAGCGCTGTACCACGAGCTTTACCATGTGATGGAGACCCACATCTTAGGCAACAGCATCGCCCTCGACCAGTGGGCAAAGCTGAATCCCGTGGGCTTTGCGTACGACTACGATTACCTTGCCAACGCTCAGCGGGACGGCAGCGAATTTTTGCAGCCGGACACCCGCAGCTTTGTGGACACCTATTCCATGAGCTATCCCAAGGAAGACCGGGCGCGGATCTTTGAGTATGCCATGACGGCGGGAAACGAGCCGCTATTTGCGGCCTCGCCCCTGCAATACAAGCTGAAAATGCTGTGTCAGGGGATACGGGAGGCTTTCGGCCTGAAAAAATCCCCGGAAAACTTTCTATGGGAGCAGTATCTGAACCAACCTATGGCGTATACGGGAAAATAACAAAAGCGCTGTCATTCAGAACCATCGGTTCCAAGTGACAGCGCTTTTTCATTATGGATTTGCCGCTATGTAGTTGACTCTGACGGTAAACGATCAGTCCTCGGGGAACAGCTTTTCCCGGCAGTAGCGGATGATGGCCTTTCGGGTGATGAGGCCGATGAACGCGTCCTTGTCGTCTACTACAGGAACAAAGTTCTGATTGGACGCCCGCTCCACCAGCTCGTGCATAGAGGTGGTGACCCGGACGGGGACGTTATCCTTCCGGCGGGCGATCTCCATGACCCGGCGGGCTTCGGCCTGACGCATATCCATGTAGCACATGTTCTTCATGGCCCACAGAAGGTCGCCCTCTGTCAATGTTCCCCGGTATTCGCCACGGTGGTTGAGAATGGGAATCGCGGCGTAGCCTGCGGATTCCATCTTTTCCAGTGCCTGCCGGATGGTATAATCATCGTACAAATATGCACACATCGCCTTTGGTGTCAGAAAAAACAGAATGTTATTCATGGGGTTCTCCTTTTCGGCGCGGCTGATTGGGAGGATGCCTTACTGCCGCCTTATACATTATAGCATAAACGAAACGGAAAAGTATGAAATTTTCTTGTTAATTTGCAATCAGCCATCCAAAAAATCACGACGTTTTTTGTGCGGAATGACGGTTCTATTTTCCAAAGTGAAAATCAGAAAAATCGAAGGTCGCGAAATAGTCCTCCGGCGTCTCGGCGCGGCGGATGAGCTGGAAGCTGCCATCCTCTTTCAGCAAAACCTCCGCGGAACGGAGCTTGCCATTATAATTGTAGCCCATGGAGAAGCCGTGAGCACCGGTGTCGTGAATGGCTACAATGTCGCCGATCTGGATTTCCGGCAGACTCCGCTCGATGGCGAATTTGTCGTTGTTTTCGCACAGACCGCCGGTGACGTCATAGACGTGATCGAGAATGGCGTCCTCCTTGCCCAGCACGGTGATGTGGTGGTAAGCGCCGTACATGGCCGGGCGCATCAGGTTGGCGGCGCAGGCGTCCAGACCCACGTATTCCCGGTAGATGTGCTTTTCATGAATGACGGTGGAGATCAGGTGGCCGTAGGGCGCCAGCATGAACCGGCCAAGCTCGGTGAAAATGGCGACGTCACCCATGTCGTTGGGGGTCAGGATCTCCTCATATTTCACCCGCACGCCCTCACCGATGACGCCGATGTCGCATCTGGGCTGCTCGGGACGGTAGTCCACGCCGATGCCGCCGGACAGGTCGATGAAGGAAATATGCGCGCCGGTGGCGTTGCGCAGCCGTACCGCCAGACGGAACAGCTGCCCGGCCAGAGCGGGGTAGTATTCATTGGTGGTTGTGTTGGAGGCAAGGAAGGCATGAACGCCGAAGTGCTTCGTGCCCAGCTTCATCAGCCGGGTGATGGCTCCTGCCATCTGGTCTTCGGTCATGCCGTATTTGGCGTCCCGGGGCATGTCCATGATGGTGTTGCCAAGAGAGAAGGAACCGCCCGGGTTATACCGCAGACACACCGTCTCGGGGACCGGCCCCATGGATGCCAGAAAATCCACATAGGTGGCGTCGTCCAGATTGATGTATACGCCCATCTCCCGCGCCTTGCGCATATCCAGCGCCGGCGTATCGTTGGAGGAAAAGATCACGTCATGTCCCGTGATGCCCACGGCCTCGGACAGCAGCAGCTCGGTATAGGTGGCGCAGTCGCAGCCGCAGCCCTCCTCGTGGAGAATTTTCAGCAGGAAGGGGTTGGGGGTGGCCTTGACGGCAAAATACTCCCGGAATCCGGGATTCCAGGAAAACGCCGCCTTCAGTAACCGGGCGTTGGCGCGGATGCCGGCCTCGTCGTAAACGTAAAAGGGGGTGGGGATCTGCTCGCGGATTTCCTTTGCTTTTTCCAGAGTCAAAAAAGGTACCTTTTTCATAGCTCGAACCCTCTCTATTCTATGCAAAAAACGGCGTACTTTACGCCGTGACTAGGAGAATTGTATTGTATGGAAGGACATTTGTCAACCCCGTATCCACTTCTCACCCCGGTAGAAACCGAATTTCTCCGCCGGGGAGAGAACTCGACAAAATGGCGGTTTCTTTTTTGTGAAAAATGTGCTATACTCCCTCCATCTTCACAAAGGAAGGAAACCAAAATGAAACGAACGAAATTGTCCGACCGCCAGCTCCCGGATTACAGCCGGGGCGAAGAGATCATGAACATGGTCACCCACATCGTCGGCGGCGCTGTAGGCGTCGTGGCGCTGACACTGTGCGTCATTTTTGCCGCTCTCCACGGTAATCCCTGGGGCGTCGTCACCTCCGCTATTTACGGCAGCGCCATGGTTACCATGTTCACCATTTCCAGCGTCTACCACGGTCTGAAGCCCACCCTGGGCAAGAAGGTGATGCAGGTACTTGACCACTGCACCATTTATTTCCTCATTGCGGGAACCTACACCGTGATTCTGCTGTCCGCCATCCGTCCGGAGAATCCCGTCCTTGCGTGGGTGCTGTTCGGCTTTGAGTGGGGCATGGTAGCGCTGGCCACGACCCTGACGGCCATTGACCTGAAGAAATACCGGGTCTTTTCCATGATCTGCTATATCGGCATGGGCTGGGCGATCATCTTCTTCGCTAGGCAGGCGATGCAGGCGCTGACCTTCCCGGGCTTCCTGCTTCTGCTGCTGGGCGGTATTGCCTACACGGTCGGCTCCGTTCTGTACGGATTGGGCAAGCGCAGGAAGTGGATGCACTCCGTATTTCACATTTTCGTCGTTCTGGGGGCGCTGCTCCAGTTCTTCTGCGTGCTGTTTTATGCAATCTGACGAAAAAAATCAGGGTCACGCCACTCCTCGGAAGGAAAAAACCGCCATAAATTTGGTTAATGCTACGAAAATCTTTTTTCGCTATACTAAGGGTTGATTTGTTCACGGTTTAGACATATAATGATACTCGCCAGGCGGTGATACGCCACCGCAGGGTAACTTAACTAAGGAGGAAACCTATGCTTACTTTCATTCTCTGCATTGCAGCTCTGGTCGTCGGCTACATCTTCTACGGCAAGCGCGTAGACAAGATCTTTGGCTCTGACGACCGGGAGACGCCTGCCATCGCGCTCAACGACGGCGTTGACTTCGTCCCGATGAAGGGTTGGAAGATCTTCCTGGTTCAGCTGCTGAACATCGCCGGTCTCGGCCCCATCTTCGGCGCTCTGAACGGTGCTCTGTTTGGACCTGTCGTCTATCTGTGGATCGTCTTCGGTACCATCTTCGCCGGCGGCGTCCACGACTACATGTGCGGTATGCTGTCCATGCGGCACAAGGGCGCCAGCATTTCCGAGATTACCGGTACTTATCTGGGCAAGGTCATGCTGCAGGTCATGCGCGTGTTCTCCGTCATCCTGCTGGTCATGGTCGGCGTCGTGTTCTCCAAGGGTCCCGCCGGTCTGCTGGCTCTGCTGACCCCCGAGAAGCTGGACGCTACCTTCTGGCTGTGGGTCATCATCATCTACTACTTCATCGCCACCTTCGTTCCCATCGACAAGGTCATCGGCAAGATCTACCCCATCTTCGGTATCTGCCTGATCATCATGGCCGTCGGTGTTGCGGGTGTTCTGCTGTTCGCCCATGAGTATCAGATGCCCGAGCTGTGGAACAACTTCTATAACCAGCATCCTCAGAACATCCACATCTGGCCGTTCATGTTTGTCACCGTGGCCTGCGGCGCCATCTCCGGCTTCCATGCCACGCAGTCTCCCATGATGGCCCGCTGCTGCACCTCTGAGAAGCAGGGTCACAAGGTGTTCTACGGCGCAATGGTCGCCGAGGGCATCATCGCCATGGTCTGGGCGGCTGCCGGTGTTTCCTTCTACGAGAACACCCAGGCTCTGCTGGAAGCCGGTGCCGGTGTGAACGCTGTTGTTTACGAGATCTGCACCACCACCATGGGCAAGATCGGCGGCGTCCTGGCTATGCTGGGCGTTATCGCCTGTCCCATCACCTCCGGTGATACCGCTTACCGCAGCGCCCGTCTGACACTGGCCGACTGGTTCAAGATCGACCAGAAGGATTGGAAGAAGCGTCTGCTTCTGACCGTCCCCCTGCTGGGCGTCGGTGCCATCATCTGCCAGATCGACTACTCCGTGGTATGGCGTTACTTCTCCTGGTCCAACCAGACTCTGGCCATGATCGCTCTGTGGGCGGCTGCCATGTATCTGGCGCAGAACAAGCGCAACTACTGGATCTGTGCGGTTCCTGCCACCTTCATGACCGGCGTTTCCATCACCTACTTCTTCGCGGCCGGCGAGTGCCTCGGCCTGCTGTGGAAGCCTATGGGAATTGCCGAGAGCGTGTACTATCCCATCGCCGTTGTCGCCGGTGTTATCGCCGCGGTCGGCTTCCTGGCGCTGTTCCTGAAGAAGAGCGCAAAGTACAAGACCAGCACTCTGGCACAGTAATATATCCTCTTATGGCCTCCCGCTTTACGGCGGGAGGCCATTTTTGGATTGCCGTCTGCTGCCCGCACGCCTCTGCGGACGGCCTGCGAAGGATTCGCGGGATAATACTATTTCTTAATAAAATGATTTCATCATTTTATTCTGCCGTTACACGGCAGACCGCCTGGGCGGCGGTAAGAAATGTATTGACTTCGTTTTTTAGCGGCAGTGGCCGCTGGCCGCAATCCTGCGGCCTAATAAAACGCTTTTAAGCGTTTTATTAAAAACTCGTATAAAATGGTGTTAACCATTCTATCGAGAAATAATGACAGACCCTGATAAGAACCCCGTATGACATGCAGAAACGGCGCCGGATGGCGCCGTTTCTGTTTGCAGCATTAGGTCAATATTTCCGGGACAGGAGAGCCTCGGCTTCCTCACGGGTGATCTCTCCGGCGTTGCACCGCGCCATGATCTGCACGTCCTTGTCGTTGAGCTTGTAACCCAGATAGAAGAACGTGGAAATGATCATGCCAATGACAGGCACCAGCGCGTACACGATCCACAGTCCTTCCAGCGCCCCTGCGCTCTGCTGGATGTTCAGCGCCTTCAGCGTCTCGAAGCTCTCCGCCTCCACGGAAATCCAGTGGAAGCAGCCCAGAAGCGCCAGCGCCAGAGAGGAGGAGATGGCGGCGGTGATCTTCACAGAGAAGGTCTGGATGGCGAAGGTGATGCCCTTGGCGCTGATGCCGGATTTATACTGGCCGTACTCGGCGCAGTCCGGGGTGAACATGAAGGCGAGAATGCCCACGATGCTCATGGGAATGGTGCGGACGCAGGTCAGCGTCAGGAACAGCGCCCGGTTTTCGTAGCCAGCGAAGAAAATCACCAGACCTAAGATGATGTTGACGATATTGCACCAGAAAAGCGTCTTGAATTTGTCTAGCTTTTTCAGGATGGTGGGCATGAGCATGGCGGCGAAAACACCCGGCACCATGTTCAGCAGGTTCAGCACGATGGAATAAAGGGAATTGCCGAACAGGTAGAAGGAGACGAACAGCGTCACGGCGGCGGAGGTTTTCAGCGCGTCGGTGGCGCAGTAGCCGCCGTAGTAGGTCAGCAGGTATTTGTTCTTTCCCAGATAGGAGAACATCTGCCGGGGAGAGAAGTTTTCGTCTTCCTCTTCGGGCTTATAGTTGCGCTCCTTGCAGTTGAGGGACAGGGGCACCATGGTCAGGGCGCTGAAAATGGACAGCGTCGCAATGGCCAGACTGGCGCTCATGCCCACATTTTCGCTGATGAGGATGGGCAGCACAACGCCGTAGATCAGCACGCCCGCCCCGGAGAACACCCGGTTGACGGAGAGCAGGGTGTTGCGCTCCGGCAGATTGTCGGTCATGGTGTTCAGCATGGCATAGGCGGGAATGTCCGTCAGAGTGTACACAGTGTCCCACAGCACGTAGGCCACGCCGAACCAGACAAGTTTCCCAGTCTCCCCCAGCGCCGAGGGAATGGAGAACAGGATGATGGTCACAATGGGGATCAGTGCGGTGGAAATGCGCAGCCAGGGCAGACTTTTCTGCCCGTTTTTGAATTTCACCTTGTCGAAGATGAAGCCGAAAATGGGGTCATTCACGGCGTCCCAGATCTTGACGATCAGCAGCACGATAGCGACCTTGGCAAGGTTCACGCCCTGCATGGCAAGGTAGGTGGAGATAAAAGCCGCTGTGATGTTATAGTAAATGTTCTGTCCGATGAAGTATGTCCAGTAGCTCAAGCGCTCCTTGAAGGTGGTCATATACCCCGGATGTTTGTCTGCCATGGCGATCCGCCCCTCTCTTTACAATGAATGTATTCTACCATTGCGGAAAATGGAAGTCAATCGACGGAGAAATCTTTGACATTTTGAACGGAATTTGGTAGTATAGGAAGGAAAAAAGCGCCCCGTTTTTTGGCAGATTGTCATGGGGTGGAGGATAAGGAAAGGAACGCTATGGCCAACGTCATTGAAATAACGGATTTCTCCGCGCCGGAGCTGGACGTGTATGCCCGGCTGACGGAGGCGCAGCTGCTCAACCGGTTTGAACCGGCCAAGGGGATGTTCATTGCGGAAAGTCCCAAGGTCATCCACCGGGCTTTGGACGGCGGATACGAGCCGGTGTCGCTGCTCATGGAGCGCAAGGACATTACGGGCGCGGCGCGGGAGGTCATCGCCCGCTGCCCCGGCATACCCGTGTACACCGCGGACGAAGAATTGCTGTGCAATCTCACCGGCTACCACCTGACCCGGGGCGTGCTGTGCGCCATGCGCCGCCCGGGGCTTCCCACCGTGGAGGATATCTGCGCCGGGGCGGCGCGGATCGTGGTTCTGGAAAACGTCCAGAACCCCACCAACGTGGGCGCGATCTTCCGTTCCGCCGCCGCGCTGGGCATGGACGCCGTGCTGCTGACCCCCGGATGCAGTGACCCGCTGTACCGCCGCAGCGCGCGGGTCAGCATGGGGACGGTGTTTCAGATTCCATGGACGTTTACGGGAGACTGGCCGGGGGATGGAATGGAGCAGCTGAACCGTCTGGGCTTCCGAACCGCAGCCATGGCGCTGAGCGACGATTCCGTCTCCATTGACGACCGCCGTCTCATGGCGGAGGAAAAGCTGGCGGTGATTCTGGGCAGCGAGGGTGACGGCTTGACGGAGACGACCATTGCCCGGTGCGACTACACCGTAAAAATCCCCATGTACCACGGCGTGGATTCTCTGAACGTAGCGGCTGCCAGCGCCGTGGCATTCTGGCAGCTGAGAAAGGAAAAATGACTATGGAACTGGTAAACGGACGTCCCGCCAACTGCGCCGGACGGCTTGAGAGGGAAATCCGCTGCTACGATCTGCTGGACAGCCTGGGAATCGACTACCAGCGCATCGACCACGAGGCGGCTATGACCATGGAAGCCTGCGAGGAGATCGACCGGGTGCTGGATGCGGTGATCTGCAAAAATCTGCTGCTGTGCAACCGGCAGTGTACGGAGTTTTATCTGCTGATGCTGCCCGGGGACAAGCATTTCAAAACCAGCGTCCTCTCCAAGGAGATCGGTTCCTCCAGCCTGCGCTTTCGGACGGCTGACCTGATGGAGAAAATTCTGCCTGCCGTCCATCATGAACCCCGAATTGTCACACTGCCACAGGAATAAAAGGCTCGGAAACTTCAATAAAACGGCTTAAAAGCGCCCTGCTGGGGCGCTTTTTCACATCCAAAAATCTGCCTATAAAAATAGTAGGAAAAAGACTTGACAAATGGAGCAACATCGTGTATGATATAGCCAGTTAGCAGAGGCTAACCAAAAAGCGAACAAAAAAGATGATCTTATCATTATGAATACGGGAGGTTCGAGCTATGGAAATTGCCACGATTCTGTCCGGCGCCGGTGCCGTTGCGGCTGTCACTGTGACGTCTGTGGGCGTCATTTCCATCCGGAAAAGCCTGCGCCGAATCGCCCGGGGCAAGGAGGACGGCCATGTCTGAGGAACAGGTGGTTCGCAACTGCGCCCCCACCTTGGCGGGGCTGAAAACCGGAAACCTGTTTGCCTGCCCCTACGAAAGCCGGGAGGACCTGCTGGACTTTCTGCGGAGTCTGAACCGGCGGCTTGGGAAGAAAGGTGTCCGGGCAGTCCCCCTGCGTATCCGTCAGGACAGGGCGCTGATCTACCTCTACCGGCCAGCGCGGCTGGAAAAAGACCTCTCCTGCGCATCCTGCGAAGCGCTCCTCAGCGAGTTCGGCTACAACTGCCGGGGCGGCAGCCGATGCCTGACAAGGCTTGCCCGGAGATTAAAGCAGCAGGAGGATTTCCCCCACGAGATCGGCTTGTTTCTGAGCTATCCGCCGGAGGACGTGAAGGGCTTCTTAGAGCACAGACCCTGCAAATGCGTGGGCTGCTGGAAGGTTTATGAAAACGAGGAAGCAGCCCGGAAGACCTTTGCCAAGTACAAAGCCTGCACGAGGGTCTACTGCCGCCAGCTTGCCAGCGGGATCGACATCGAACGGCTCACAGTAGCCGGATGAAATAGGATTTAAGAAAGGATTTTTGAAAATGAAAATTGCAGTTGTTTATTGGAGTAGCACCGGAAATACCGAAGCCATGGCGCAGGCCGCTCTGGAAGGCGCAAAGCGCGCTGGCGCGGAAGCGGAGCTGTTTACCGCCGCCGAGTTCGACGGAGGAAAGATGGACGAATTTGACGCGGTTGCTTTCGGCTGCCCCGCCATGGGCGCGGAGGAACTGGAAGACGGCGAATTCGCCCCCATGTTCGAGACCTGCGAGAGTAAGCTCTCCGGCAAGAAGATCGCTCTGTTCGGCTCTTATGGCTGGGGCGACGGCGAGTGGATGCGCACGTGGGAAGAGAACTGCCGGGACAAGGGCGCAAATCTGGTCTGCGACAGCGTGATCTGTCAGGAGACCCCCGATGACGAAGCGCTGAGCGCCTGCCGCAGTCTGGGCGAAGCGCTGGCCTGATATAACCTCAGGAACCTCTGAATAAATCGTCTTCGGCTGGACAGCGGATCTTTTGCCCCAGCCTTCGGTACGAAAAATGGGAAATACATACGGTATTCCCGCATTTTCCATACCTTGTCTGGAGACAAAATCTCTCGCTGCCAGTTCTCGTCGATTTAATCAGAGCTTCCCTCACTGTACAAACGGATGCCAAATCGCAAAAATACCTCCTAATCCGATTTCCTCAATCTGTATTGCACACACATCCTTCAAAACACACATCCTTCAAACTGTACCGCGATTAGGCAGCCGACAGATAATCCCCCAAGGCCTATCGAAAGCTGTCAGAACGTGCAGGCGCGCGTTTGCCTTCCAAATCCCCCTTGGAATACGATCCGGCATTCCCGTGAGAAATGGCTTACCAAGGGCAAACAGCCGCAGCCGAACCGTTCTGCCAGCTTTCGGATACGGCCGGTAACGGCACAGCCGTAAAAAAGCACGCCGAAGGCGGGGCTGGAAAATGAAAAGAGAGGCATTCTTTGGGGAATGCCTCTCTTTTGCTATGAAAGCGCCCCCCAAAAGGGCGCAAAACAGCCCCCACCGTTTGATATGTTCCCCCCAATACTGTACCCCCAGTATTGGGAGGATATATTAATGTGGTTACAGGGGGAAGAAACGACAGGAAGCTTGTAGAAGTTGCAAACTGCCCTTCTTGTGCCGTCTCTTTAAGGTTATATTAACGTTTCAAAAAATCCTTGACTTTTCTGTCTACAGGTAGTAGAGTATAATTGTCTACTGACAGTAGAGCAAAGGAGGCAATCCATATGGCGGAATATAAGCTGGGTGAGATCGAGACCATTTTTGCGGATATTATCTGGGATAATGAGCCTGTCACTTCTCGCCGCTTGACGGAACTGGCGGAGGAACGCCTGAACTGGAAACGAACCACGACATACACGATTCTGAAACGGCTTTGTGATCGGGAGCTGTTCCGGAATAAGGATGGCAAGGTAACATCTCTGGTCAGCCGGGAGGAATTCTATGCACGTCAGAGTGAAATATTTGTGGATGAGACATTTCACGGTTCTTTGCCTGCGTTCTTAGCCGCGTTCGGCAGCCGCAAAAAGCTGTCTGACTGCGAAATCGACGAACTGCAAAAGGTCATTGATTCCATGCGGGAGGATTCCCATGCGTAATCTGTTTTCTCAAGTGCTGAATATGAGTATGACGGGCAGCATCGTCATTCTGCTGGTCATGCTGGCCAGACTCATGCTGAAACGATCTCCAAAGATTTTTTCTTATGCACTCTGGTTGGTGGTTTTGTTCCGGCTTCTGTGCCCGGTGGCATTTACAGCACCCGTTTCCGTTCTGAATGCGTTGGAACCGGAAATTCGGGAGACATCAGGCGCAGCCAGCGTGGTTTATTTTCTTCCTGCCGAAACCAATCGGAATCCTGATTTCACTTTCGTTCCGGCTGAAAATCAGTCAGGGTCGGAACTTGCGCAGGCAGGGGAGTCAGAGCATGCCGGATTGGATATTATGGCAATCGTTCCTTATGTCTGGATCGCCGGAACCGGTATCATGATTCTTTACAGCATCGTGCAGTATATCCGTCTGAGACGGAAACTGGTGGGCGCTGTGGCTTACACAGGAAACGTTTATCGTGCCGATTATATTGACACGCCATTTGTTATGGGCATCCTCGCCCCCAAAATCTATTTGCCCTCCAATATCCCAACACAAGAACAAAAGTATATCATTGCCCATGAGCGGCATCATATCCGCCGCTGTGACCATATCATCAAGCTGCTGGCATATTGTGCCCTGTGCATCCACTGGTTTAATCCTCTGGCGTGGGCCGCATTCATTCTGGCGGGCAAAGATATGGAGATGAGCTGTGATGAGGCGGTGATCCGGGAAATGGGGCCTCAAATCAGGGCGGATTATTCCGCTTCATTGCTGAGGCTTGCAACGCATAAAAAGATGATTGCCGGGATGCCCCTGGCCTTTGGCGAGGGAAATACGAAAGGTCGCATTATGAATATGGCAAAATGGAAGAAACCCAAATTATGGGTAAGTATGATTTGTGTATTGCTGTGCGCCGCTGTTTTAGTAGCCTGCGCAGTCAACCCCCAAAAGTCAGACACCATCGACGACACCCCTGCCGACGGCGCCACAGCACCTACCGAAGAGCGCACACCCGCTGCCGACGGTTCTGCTGTCATTACAGATACGAAACTGGTTCAGTATGGCACCCTCAAACTGCTACTCCCTTCCGGTTTTTCTTTCAGGGAGCAGGATGGCAACGTTGTGCTGACAAGGGATTCTGTAGATGTTGGCGGCATTACCAGTTGGGATTATCCAGAATTTCAACTTTCTGATATCATTGCATTGAAAGAGGAAGAGTCTGGTGCTCCTATTGGATATACGTCCGGCAGTTCTATATACGGAGATGTGGAATGTGAAATCTTCTGGGACGGCAATCCGGATGCACTCTGTGAGCAGCATACATTCTTCATCGATGGTGATATTATCTATGATATATGGTATGATGAGAATCAGATTTCCGGTGGCATCGCAGAACGGTTCCTGAAGACTGTTGCTATCAATGCAGATACTGTTGTTGAAGAAAATCCGGATGAACAGGCGGCCTTTGCAAAGTGCCGTGCTGTTTTAGAGGCAGTTCAGAATGGCAGCTGCCATATCGTAGTTGACCAATCTAAAGGCGATCAAAGCCATTGGTCTACCGCCAATTACTATCAGGACAACGGAAACTGGCTGGAGATTGTGGACGTTGACCCGGAGTCGGTAAATATCGTAGATGGCGAGCAATACTCATTAAGAATGGCTTTTATGGCTGCCAATGGTGTCCGCTACAGTAACGAGGGAAAATGGGGCAAGGCCTATACCAATATCGAATGGAGAGCAGATGAAATGACCTTCGGTGATAGCGTAAAACCATGGCTTGCCTACTTTCAGTGGAATGATTCTGTTGTTGCCTATATGGATACGCTCGAAGACGAAAGCGGAATCACGGTAATGCTGCGGATCGACCAGCCTTTTGCCGAAGGTGAAAATGAACAGCCCCATTATTTCGTAAATTTCAATTTTGATACGGATGGCGCTTTCAGGAACGTCTATGTGCAGACCAATCTTTTCATGAATTATTCCACTTCAAGAACAGAATCTGTTGTATCGCTTGATTCTGAGTTGATTGAAGCGGAGATTCAGAAGGAATATCAGAAAGCGATCGGATAGCAGTCATACTGAACTCCTTGCCCGAAGGGCAAGGAGTTCATATGAGACTTGTTTTGTGATTTCTTTCCTTATAAATCACAAAACTGGCAGCGCCATTAGGCGATGCCTTCCTGATTAAAATCAAAGATTTTAATCAGGAAATAGTATCAAAATATATCAGGCGCAGCTTCCATACGGAGGCTGCGCCTACGCTAAAGACCCCCTGCCTTCGTTTGCTGAAAGCAGGGGGCCTTTGACAGAATGACAAAAAAGCACGCTAAAAGCGTGCTTTTTTGTGGCGACCCGGAACGGACTCGAACCGTCGACCTCCAGCGTGACAGGCTGGCGTGCTAACCGACTGCACCACCGGGCCACAGAACAGGAATGATTGTATCAGAAAATGTTGGATTTGTAAAGAGAAAATTTCATTATTTGAGGCGGGGTTCCCGGAAACGACCGGTTTCGTTTCCGGGGTTGCTTTCTTTTGATGGGTGTGGTATGATAACAAAAAGTATATTTTCCGGGAATTGTGTCATATTTTGCATAGAGGACGTGTATTATCAATGAGAAAGCTGAGCCGCAGCGCGTATGAGGACACCAAGGGACTTGTCCGGGCGGCGGAAACGCTGCTGGAAGTAGTGGTCATGACCCTGCTGTATTACGGCGCGTTCCGCAAGGGATACGAAATCGAACATTTTGTATACAAGGGCAAATATGTGCTGATGGGCGTCTATGGGGCGCTGCTGTACGTCATGTTCCTGAACTCCGACTGCACCCTGTTCGGGCAGCTCCATCGGCTGGATCTGATTATCGGACAGGTGATCTCCCTGTTTGTGGTAAATTTTCTCACATACTTCCAGCTGTGCCTGATCGCCAACACCATGATCGCCGTGGGGCCGATGCTCCTGCTGCTCCTGGCGGAGATCGTCGTGGCGGTGGTGCTGATCTACGTGTACACGGAGCTGTATTATAAGCTGTACGCCCCCCACGACATGCTGCTGGTGTACGGCAACAAGCGGGGCATCGGGCTGAAGATCAAGATGGACTCCCGCCGGGATAAATATAATGTCAGCAAGCTGATGAGCATTGACGAGGGGTTGGAGGCAGTGTGCCAGGAGACCCGCAGGCATGACGCGGTCATCCTCACGGACATTCCCGCCCAGACCCGCAACGATATTCTCAAATACTGCTACCGCTACCGCATCCGTACCTACGTCGCCCCCAAACTCACGGACATCATGCTCCGGGGGGCGAAGAACAATACGCTGTTCGACACCCCACTGCTCATGGTGAAGGGCACCGGCCTGACCCCCATGCAGCGCATCATCAAGCGTGCCATGGATCTGGTGCTCTGCGGCATTGCCATGATTCCCGCCGCGCCGGTCATGCTCATTATCGCAGCTGCTATTAAAATCGAGGATGGCGGCCCGGTGTTCTACAAGCAGAAACGGATGACCCGGGGCGGGCGGGAATTTGAGATACTCAAGTTCCGCAGCATGATCGTGGACGCGGAAAAATACGCCGGCGCAGTGCTGGCCTCGGAGGACGACCCCAGAATCACGAAGGTGGGCAAGGTCATCCGCGCCGCCCGTCTGGACGAGCTGCCCCAGTTGATCAACATTTTGAAAGGTGACATGAGCATCGTCGGCCCCCGGCCGGAGAGAAAGTGCCTCGCGGACGAGATTTCCAAGGAAATTCCGGAATTCTGCTACCGTCTGAAGGTGCGGGGCGGTCTGACGGGCTATGCCCAGATCTACGGAAAATACAACACCAGCGCCTATGACAAGCTGCGTCTGGACATGATGTATATTGAAAACTATTCGCCGCTGCTGGACATCCGGCTGATCATCCTGACGCTGCGGATCATTTTCAGCAAGGACAGCACCGAGGGCATTGACGTGGCGATGGAGAACCAACGGCGGGCGGACGAGCTCTGGCGGGAACTGGACGAGGAGAACGAAGAGAAGGAAAAAGGAGGTGCGGAATGAGCAGAGAGCACAAACGCAAACGCAACAGTATCCCAAGAATCGCGTTCGTGGGGCTGACCATTATCATTCAGGTCGTCTGGCTGATCGTAATGGCGGTGAAGCTGAACGCCCACTCCGCTTGGATATCCGCGTGCGTCAACCTGTTGAGCATCGTGGTGGTGCTTCGCCTGTACGGCAGACACACTTCTACTGCCATGAAAATGCCGTGGATCATGCTGATTCTGGCGGCTCCGGTGATGGGCCTGAGCCTGTTTCTGCTGTTCGACATTCTGGGCGACCCGGGCAGGGCGGGGAAGCGTATCCGCCGTTTCCGGGAGAAAATAGAGGGCAGCCTTTCCCAGAACGAGGCGGTGCTGGCACGGCTGGAATCGGAAAACCGCGCCGCCGGCAACCAGTTTCACTATCTTTCCGTCCATGAAAACTGGCCTGTGTACGAAAATACCAGCGTCCGCTATCTGGGCGACGGGGCGGAAACGCTGGAGGCCATGAAAGCGGATCTGGAAAAGGCCGAGAAATTCATCTTCATGGAATATTTCATTGTGGCGGACAATTCGGCCTTTCAGGAGATACGGGAAATTTTGGTACGCAAGGCGCGTCAGGGGGTCGAGGTGCGGCTGATGTACGACGACATCGGCAGCCTTGGCTTTGTAAATCTGCGTTTCGCCAGAGGGCTGAGCGAGGACGGCATCCGCTGCCGGGTGTTCAACCCTGCCGTGCCGGTGGTCAATCTGTTTCTGAACCACCGGGATCACCGGAAAACCACGGTCATCGACGGCAAGGTGGGCTATATCGGCGGCTATAACCTTTCGGATGAATACTTTGGCCGTGCCCGGCCCTACGGGGTGTGGAAGGACACCGGCCTTCGGCTGGAGGGCGAGGCGGTCCGGAGCCTGACGGCGTCGTTTTTCGAGCTGTGGAACGTGACGACCAAGGAAGACGAGGACTTCGCACGCTACCTCAACATCTGTCACAAGGTAACGTCGGAGGGGTTCGTGCAGCCCTTCAACGATAACCCGCTGTCGGAGGAGCGCACGGCGGAAAATGTCTATCTGAATCTGATCGCTCAGGCGGAAAAGACGCTGTATATCACTACACCGTACCTGATCATCACCGACGAAATGAGCCGGGCGCTGCGCCTTGCGGCCAAACGGGGTGTGGACGTGCGGATCATTACGCCGGGAATTCCGGACAAAAAAGTGGTATTTGCCATCACCCGCTCCTATTATTCCGGCCTTGCCCGGCAGGGCGTGCGGATTTTCGAGTATACGCCGGGCTTCTGCCATGCAAAGCAGTGCCTGTGCGACTGGAAGATCGCCTCCATAGGCAGCTCGAACTTTGACTACCGGAGCCTGTATCACCATTTCGAGAACGACGTTCTGCTCTACGGCTGTGACGCGATTGGCGACATGGCGCGGGATTTTGACGTGTTGTTCTCCCAATGCAGCGAGGTCACTCAGCGCTACAGCACCGGAAGCGGGGCAATTTTGCGGATTTGGCAGTGCATTCTGCGGCTGTTTGCGCCGCTGGTATAGAAAAGCGGGAAAAGCGAAAGGGGGTTCCTTTCGCTTTTCTCGTTCTACGGGGAGGTTTCCGGATATCTGCCGGAAAAATCGCATATTCTGTGAACGCCATTTTATCTTTTTATGAACTTTAGCACTCAGACCTTGACAGTGCTAAAAATCGTGGTATAGTGTAGGCGTACCAAAAAGAGGGGCGAAAAAAAGAAAGCCCCTCCGCAGGGAACATAGAAGATTTGAATGGAGGAATGACTTATGTTGCCCAGCATTTTTGGAGAAGATTTGTTTGATGATTTCTTTAACGATCCCTTTGGCATGATGAACGTCTCGGAGGGTCGCAGCCCCCTGTATGGCAAGCACGCCAAGAATCTGATGAAGACCGATATCCGGGAGAAGGAAGACGGCTATGAGCTGGCGGTCGATCTGCCCGGCTTCAAGAAGGACGAGATCAGTATTGACCTGAGCAATGGCTACCTGACCATCCAGGCCGCAAAGGGTCTTGATAAGGATGAGGAGGACAAGAAGGGTCGCTACATCCGCCGGGAGCGTTACGCCGGTTCCATGAGCCGCAGCTTCTACGTGGGCGATGTGAAGCCCGAAGAGGTGTCCGCCAAGTTTGAGAACGGTATTCTGACGCTGGATGTGCCGAAGGCCGGACAGAAGAAGCTGCCCGAGAACAATCGGATCTGCATCGAGTAACCCCCAAAAGTGCCGCGCCACGGTTTGCATGAACCGTGGCGCGGATTTTTTATTTTTCGCCCAGCACCAATGTGCGCAGGACGGGAATGCGCTTGATAAGCGCGATCAACGGCGGCAGGAGCAGCGCCAGCAGCACCGGCAGAAGCAGATACATGCTCCACACGGGGAAATGGAGCAGCTTATCCATCGCCCAAGCCAGTAGCACCAGCAGGGGGTTGTGCAGGACGTAGATGCCGAAGCTGCGGCTTGCCATGCAGCGGGTGAAGGCAGTCTCCTTATCCAGCCACCGTTTTCCCGCGCCCAGCACCCCAAGGCAGGCAAACCACGCATAGAGATTGGTAAGCGGGGCTTTCAGATTGCTGAGAGCCGCGTAATTCTGTCCCCAGAAATGCACCGTGTAGACGACGGCCAGCACGCCGCTCACGGCAAGCATACAGGGTGCCCATTTGGCGAGCAGGGACTGGATCTGTTCGTGGGAGAACAGAATGTAGCCCGCGAGGAAGCAGAACAGGTAGAAACCGTTGCGGTAGACCTCTATCACGGGAGTGTTCAGGATATAGGCGCTGCCCCACATGCCGAGCACCAGAAGGCAGATGACGGGGAAATTCGCCTTGCCGCCCAGCTGCCACAGCCGGTCTTTTTTGTCCAGCTTCCGAATCAGCACCAGCACCACCTCGCACAGCAGCAGCTCATGAAGGAACCACAGCACCCCAATGCCGGACATGCACCACACAAGATATTTGGCAAACCCCGGAACCTGACCGCCGCCAAAAATGTTTGCGTACTGGTCGGTGACCCAGCCGGTGCTCCACCCGATGAGGAAAATAATGGCGACGGAGGGCATGAGCTGGCGGCGGACTTTGCCTTTCAGGTATTGCTTTCCCGTCTGCTTTTCCAGGCTGTACCGGGCGCAGATGCCGGAGATCATGAAAAGTGCCGCCATGAACCATGGGTACAGCACATACAGCGGCGCGTCCAGCGCCGGAATGCCGGGGATAAGTACGTTGGTGATGACACCGACGCTGTTGAATTGATAAAATACGTGATACACTGCGACGGACAGCACGATGCCGTAGCGCAGATTGTCAAGAAACGGTTTTCTCATCATTTTCCTCCCCGCAGATGGCGGTTGATACGGTTGGTTCTGTGCCGGATGGAAAGCAGGATGATTCCCCAGATCAGGGCGTAGCCCGCCGCAAAGCACAGAGTGAAGGTGCCGATAAATGCCCAATTCCGGGGTATCCAGTTGTTCAGCAGATAGATCAGCAGATAGTCCAGATACAGCGCCCCGGCGTGGATCGCGGTGGCGGAAAGCAGCGGCAGACGCTCAATCTGATAGACGACGCCGATGCCCGCCGCGATGAAGGCCAGCAGCGTCACGGTCACGATCCCCATGCAGACCTCTCCGGGGGCGAGGGAAGTGACCTGCCCGTTGGCGCCCAGAATGCCGTAGATCATGGCGAGGATCAGCGGCCCGCCGGAAGCGGCCAGCAGACCTCGTTTCAGAAATGTCAGACAATATTGCTTCATACGTGATCGTACCTCCTTTTGATTTCCGCGAAGCACCGCCGGGAAACATATTCCCGGTAGCCGCTTCGGAAGACGGCGTCCACTGCGCCGTTGAAGGAAGCGGTGAAGCGCTCCAAGTGGGCTTCGTTGGCAAGTGCCGACTTGTTGATGCGGATGAAGGACGCGGGAAGCATGGCTTCCAGCTCGTACAGCCGCAGCTTTAAGCGGCAGCGTTCGCCGCTGCGTGTAACGGCATAGGTCTTCCCGTCCAGAACGGTGATGCACTCGATATCGGAGAAGGGGAGCATCCGCATACCGTCCTCTGTGTACGCCGCGATCCGGTCAGAGCCGTCATGCTGCAGGACAAGAAGCTCCATTTCGTCGGTAAGACGGCTGCGCTCGTGGACGGTGGCCACTACCGTTTCTTCCCGGGTCTTATCGATAATCAGCTTGAATTTCATGGGACACCTCCTTGCGATTACACTATATCATAAAGGGAAGCAAAAATGTTAAAAAATCCGTTCATCGGTCAATTTTGGCCGATGAACGGTAGAAAGGCGTTTTATATCCGGGCAAGCAGCGCTTTTGCGGCGCTTGCGACCTGGGGCAGAAGATATTGTTCCAGTTCGCCGGGCGCTGCCCAGCGGCAGGATTCGATTTCCTTGGCCTGGAGTCTCGGCTCGCCGTGAACCTCGCCCAGGAAGAAAACGACCTGCTTTCTGGCGGCGGAGCTGAGGCGGTATTCCGTAGCGGCTTTGGCGCCGGGAATCAGCCGCGTCCGGAAGCCGGTTTCCTCGAAAAGCTCCCGGAGGGCGGTTTGCTGCTCCGTTTCCCCGGCCTCCATGTGACCCTTGGGAAAGCTCCACGTTCCGGAACCCCGCTGGAACAGAAGCAGAAATTCCGGTTCCACGCCGGCCCGCCGGAAGGGGACGACCCCGCAGGATTTCTGAAAGATGGAATCAATGGTGCTGATAAAATACTGCTCCTGAAAATGGACGGCCTCGGCGATCTGCCCCTGATGGAACGAAAGCCCCTCCGGCGCGACCACCAGCTTGTCCTCGCAGTCGTTGTGCCGCCGGATGACGGCGATGACCCGCCCTGTAAAGTCGGACAGGGGCGTATCCACGCCCAGTATGTACGCGTCCTGTTCCTCGCCGTCGCCGCCCATCAGCCCCGGGACGAACCCGTAATTGATGGGATACAGAATATCGCCGTGAAGATATCCGACCGGCCGATCGACCTGCACCGTTACGACCTTGCCCAGCAGCTTCCGGGTGCTCCTGCTTCGCCAGTCCATCATCGTCCCCCCGTTTTTCTCAAAAGTTCGACAAAACGGTGCCATTTTACATGGAGCGGGGCAAAAAGTCAAGCCTGAAACTGCTTTTTAAGGAATCAGTATGCAAAACAGTCAATCCTATACTGCCGTCCTTCCGTTGCTGTGCGCGAATAGGATAAATGTCAAAAAAGCACAATAGAAATTGTATAATGTGCCGTTTTTTTGTACAATCGTAAAAATCAACTTGACAATCTATGGAAAGCTGTGTAAGCTATATATAGCAAACGCTTAGTCAAATAAGCAAATGCTGGTTAAGCGTAGAATAAAAAAGGAGGATCTTAAAATGACTCAAACTCTGGAGAAAAAGAAGTACAGCATCAAAACCGACTTTTCCCTGCTATCCATCCTGCTGATTCCCATCGGCGTTGCCCTGAATGTAGTTGGCGACCAGCTCGTGGCGGCACTGAGCCTGCCTCTGTATCTGGATTCCTTCGGCGCGGTTCTTGCCGGTTATCTGGCAGGCCCGTGGGTTGGCATGCTGACCGGTGTGCTGACCAATGTCCTTACCGGCATCATTCGTAACCCGACTCTCCTGCCCTACGCAATTACCAACGGCTGCACCGGCCTGATGGCCGGTCTGTTCGCCCGGGCACAGTGGCCGAACGGCAAGTTTTGGAAGGTTGCGCTGATGCTGCTCATTATGTCTGTCGGCACCATCTGCACCTCTGCCCCCATCTCTGTCTTTGCATACGGCGGCATTTCCGGCAACGGCGGCTCCTCTGTGGCCATCGCGGGTCTTGTGGCAGCGGGCGCGAACATCTGGAAGACGGTCCTCAGCGTTGACGGTATTGTCACCGTATTTGACCGGATCGTTTCTCACATCCTGTGCTACCTGATCATTCTGGTGATCCCCCAGAGAACGCTGATCAAGTACAGCTGCGGCGAGCAGTGGATTCGCAAGAACAAGAAAGCGGTCGTGGAAGACGACGAAGAGTAAATAATTCCGCAATGGGGCGCCCCATAACGTGTGCGGGGCGCTCCATTGATCGTTATGGCATTTCTGAGCAGGTATTCAGAAGCTGCTGTCGGATAAAAAGTGAGGCACGACCAAAATGTATGTAGAACGACTTCAACAAAAGAGCCGCAACAAGATCGTTGGGCTGTATCCTACGGTCAAGGTGACCATCTTTTTGATTTACGCATTGGGAACATTGCTGCTTGCATTGATTCCCATGGGCCGCTGGAAGCTTCCGCTGCTGCTGTTTCCGAACCTTGCGGTGATGGTGCTGCTGTTTGGGGTGAGCGGAAAAATAAAAGAATTTGTCTCAACGGTAAAGCACCTTGCCGTTATGCTGATCATTATTGTATCGGTGCAGGTGTTTTTCATCAAGGGAGAAAACCCGGAGCTGGTATGGCAGTTTGCTTTTGTGAAGATCCATGCCTATGGACTGCGGATCGGGATACGGTTTCTGTGCTGCATCCTCGGCATTGCAGGAATGTTTTCCTGGCTGTTTGCGACGACCTCCCGGAGAGATCTGTGCGTTGCGTTCCAGAAAATGGGAATGGGCTACAAAAAGGCCTATGTTTTTCTGTCCAGCTTCGCCATGATCGACACCATGCGGAAAAATATGACCGTCATTATGGATTCCCAAAGAGCCAGAGGCGTAGAGACGCAGGGAAATATTTTCGTTCGGGCGAAGGCGCTGATCCCGTCGCTGGTTCCGCTGGTGGTCAGTGCGTTCATGAGCTCCGAGGAACGGGCATTGGCATTGGAGTCCAAGGGCTTTGAATATGAATGTGAAAAAACCACACTTATCGACGTTCTTCCGAACCAGTGTGAAAAATATGCATGGGCGGGGATTGGCCTTTATGTGATACTTGTGATTGGAGGTGTTGTACTGTGGATCCTGTGATCGAGTTCCGGAATGTAACATATCAGTATCCGCTGACGGAAACACCTGCGGTAAAAAATATTGATCTTTCTCTGGAGCCGGGGAAGCTTTATGGTATTATTGGTCCCAACGGAGCGGGAAAAACTACACTTGCCGTCATGATGTGCGGCTTTATTCCCTCCTTCTACAAAGGAACGCTGTCCGGAGAGCTTCGGATCAAGGGGAAGAATATTCTGGAATACAAAAAAGGAGAAATTTCCCGGATCTCCGGCTATGTGTTCCAGAACCCCTTTACGCAGATATCCGGCGTGAAGGATACGGTGTTTGAGGAGATCGGCTTCGCGTTGGAGAATTTTGGCGCGGACCCGGCGGAAATGGAAGAACGGATCCTGAGCATCGCGGAACAGACCGGCATTACGGAGCTGTTGGAGAAAAGCCCTTACGAGCTTTCCGGCGGCCAGCAGCAGCGGGTGGCATTGGCTTCGCTGCTGGTTCTTCAGCCGGAGATCATGGTGATCGATGAGCCGACGTCCCAGTTGGACCCGGAGGGAACGGAAAGTGTATTTCGCATCATTGCCGCGCTGAAGCAGTCGGGCAGCACGATCATTCTGATTGAGCACAAGATCGACCTTGTGGCGGAGTATGCCGACGAGATCATTGTCGTCTCGGAGGGAGGGATCCTCTGTCAGGGAACGCCCAAGGCTGTGTTTTCCGACCCGGAGCTGCCGAAGCACCATGTGCGGCTCCCCTATGTGACCCAGATCGCCCATGAGCTTATGGCGAGAGGCGTCCGACTGGACACCGTCCCTGTGACGGAGAGTGAAGCAGTGGAAGTCTTTGAAAAGGCGCTCGAAGGAGGGGACAGGAATGGCTGAGATTCGTCTGGAACACGTTTCCTTTACGTATCCCGGAGGCTATACAGCTGTGGAGGATGCCTGCCTTACGATTCCTCAGGGACAGGCGCTGGCTATTCTGGGGCAGAACGGTGCGGGAAAGACAACCACCGTAAAAATGATGAACAACCTGACGGTTCCTACGAAAGGAAATGTCTATGTAGGCGACAAAAACACCCGGGATTACACGACGGCCCAGATTGCCCGTCAGGTGGGCTATGTGTTTCAGAATCCCGATGACCAGATTTTCCACGCTACGGTGTACGCTGAGGTCGAATACGGCCCGAAGGTTTCCCTGCGTCTTCCGGAGGATCAGGTAAAGGCCCGCACGAAAGAGGCTCTGAAAAAAACGGGACTGTGGAAGATGCGGAACGAGAATCCCTTTGATTTGCCTCTTTCCATCCGGAAATTCATTACGGTGGCGGCGGTACTGGCCATGGACTGCGAGGCGGTCATTCTGGACGAGCCTACGGCGGGACAGGATCTTTACGGTATCGAGCTTCTGCATAACATTATCGCGGAGCTGCATGCTCAGGGAAAGACGGTCATTACGATCACCCATGACATTGAATTTGCCGCGGAAAATTTTCAGCGGATCGTTGTGATGGCGCACCGGCAGATACTGAAGGACGGTACACCGGAGGAGGTCTTTGCCGACGAACCGGTTCTGAACGAAGCAATGCTGAAAGGACCCTGCTCCGGCAGGCTGGCACGCAGACTGAATTTGCACGGTGAGATCCTGACAAATGAACAGTTCTTGGATGCCTTCTGTCGGATCTATGAACGAGGTGCCTCAAACGAGGTTATCAACAAGGAGGAATGAAGCATGACACAGCCAATTCTACCCCCACTGCTCCGGGAGGGGACGGAAGGCGCACTGCGCGATCTGGCCGACCGGAAAAATCTGGAGGAAATGTACATCCAGCAGGGAACGGATGCGTGGGAACGCAAAGCCGGAGACGATGAACTGGACCCTGAACGGCTGAGAAGATCGGCGCTGACTTACGGGGAACTGCTGGATCAGCCGAAAATGATACGGCTGACGCTGGAATTGGAGGCTGACGCTATCCGGGAGGCTGGTGAGCGGCTGGCGAAAAAAGATATCCGGCGAATTGTGATGGTTGGCTGCGGAGACTCCATCGCTGCCCTGCGGGGTACCCGCAGCCTGCTGGAGGAAATTCTTGGCTTCCCGTGTGAGGAGTGCGAGGCGCTGGACTTCGCGTATTACTATGGCCGGACGGTGGATGAGCACACATTGGTAGTGGCGCTGTCTGCCAGCGGGGAAACCATTCGGATCGTGGAGTGTCTGATGGCGGCCCGGGAGAGAGGTGCCCAGACATTGGCTCTTTCCAACACGCCTGGCTCTACGCTGATGCAGTGCGCCTCCGAGCGCCTGCTGATCCACGCTTCCCGCAAGGGATGGCCAACGCAGTCCTCCACATGCGCTATGGCAATGATGATTGCCGTGGGATTTGCCCTTGCGGAAGCATCGGGGAAAAACACCCCGCGCTGTGAGACTCTGGCTGCCGCGTTTGCACAGATTCCCGACCTGATCGGGCAGACTATAGTAAGCAGCGAGGCGTGGGCAAAGGAAATGGCAAAGATACTTGCCTCAGAGCAGATGGTTTTGTTTGCGGGAGGCGGGCCGTTCTTCACCTGCGCGGAATATGGCGCGGCCAAGGTGAAGGAATGCACGCCGGCGCGTTCCATTGCGATTCCGCTGGAGGAGTACCACCATTATAATTCCCAGAAAACCGGGGATCACCTGATCCTCATTGCCCCGGCCGGTAAGACGGACTACCGGGCACTGGAGACGGAATATACCTGCAAATCCTGCGGAGGCTACGTCCATGTCATTACTACGGCGGACGAGCGGGCGCTTATTGCGGAAGCGGACAGCTATGTGACTGTGCCGCGGACGGAGGAATGCCTGCAGAACTTCCTGTGCGCGATTCCCGCCCAGCTGCTTGGGTATCGGCTCTCTGAGGAACGGGAACGGATTGCACGGGCGGAGGCAAAAAAATGAACTATGTAGCGATCGGCTGCATCACCATTGACAATATTCTGAATGCCTACGGGGAAAAACGTCTGCGCCAATTCGGCGGAAACGCTGCCTACGGCGCCATGGGGATGCGTCTGTGGCAGCCGGGACAGATCGGCATGGTTGCCCGGGCCGGGACGGATTACCCCGAGGCATGGCTGCGGGAGCTTACAGAGATCGGTATTGATACGACGGGAGTGCGGCATGTCGCAAAGCGGCACAGCATGTTTTCCGGGATGATCTATGACAGCAACGGCAATCGGACTGAGGTGTCCTTTGACGAGGACAACGGTTCCGAGGGTGCGGAACTGATAGAGGGATTCCCGTATATGACGCCGCAGGAGGTAAGCGAGGCTCACGAAAACTTTGCACCCACCGCCGCAGACATTCCGGAAGATTACGCCGGTGCAAAAGCGGTTATGATTGCGGCACGGCACTACGACCGGCAGATGGAGTATCTGGACTGGGTCCGCAGCCGCTGCCCAGAGGCTGTCGTGGTTATGGACACGGGCCTTGACTATATGCGCCCGGAGAAGAAGCACCTCCTGCCGCCGCTGTTTTCAAGGGTGGACGTAATTGTTCCCAGCTGGGACGAGATCCGGCGGTTATACCCGGAGGGCTGCACGCCGGAGGAAGCAGTTCTGCGTTTGCGTGAACTTGGCGCGCCCAACGCGGTGGTGAAGCTTGGTGGGCAGGGCTGCATTACCTGCGACAGCCAGGGACGGGTCCGCAGAGTCCCGATTTACCGGCTGGACCGGGTGGTCGATCCGACCGGTGCGGGCGATTCGTTTTGCGGCGGCCTGACGGTTGGGCTGACCGAAACGGGAGACCTGGCGCAGGCTGCCGCCTACGGCGCGGTTTCGTCATCGTTTATTATCAGCGCTTTTGGTGTGCCGGGGTCAAAGAATGTGACCCGGCAGGAAGCTCTGCGGCGCAGAGATATCATTGTGAGTCAGATGGAGGCGGAATCATGAAAAATGTAAAAACACCATTGATTATCGGCGCGCTGCACCTGCCGTACTATGGAACCCAGGATCCTGGGCGTTCTCTTGCCGAAGTGGAGGATTATGTGCTGGGAAATGCGTCGATTTTCTATGAAAACGGCATCGATAAACTGATCCTTCAGGACGAAAACATCGTTCCGGAGCGGGCAGAACCGGAGACCATCGCGGTGATGGCGGCGATTTCAAGGTTGGTACGGCGGGAACTGCCGAAGCTGCATATCGGCATTATTGTACAGGCCCACGACCCCAAAGCGTCCATCGCCATTGCCCATGCCTCCGGCGCGGAATTCGTCCGGCAGAAGGTCTTCGCGGGAGTCATGCTGAAAGCGGAGGGACTTCGGACTGGCGTGGGGCCGGATATGGTTCGCTATCGGACGGCTCTGGGTGCGAAGGTTCGGATCCTTGCGGATATTCACGACCGGGAGGGTACGCCGGTGTGCGATGTCCCGATTACGGACACTGCCGGATGGGCGGACAGAATGGGCGCTGACGGGCTGATCCTGACAGGGAAAGACTACGCCCAGACGAAGCGGTACTTCGAGAAGGTCAACGCCATGGAGCTTGGGAAACCTCTGATCGTGGGAGGAAGTGTGAATACGGAAAACATCCGGGATATTCTCTCCTTCGCCGACGGTGCTGTTGTCAGCACGTCGCTGATGCGGGCGCACACCGCCCCCGGCGATCGGCTTCACTGGGATCCGGAAAAAATTCGTAGGTTCTGCGATGAAGTGGACGCGTGCCGCTAAGGTATATGGAAGATAAAATAACTGCCGCAGGGGAGCGGGTGCATGCCCGATTCCCTGCGGCAGTTATTTACTTTTTTCGGGGAACGATTGCTTATGGAAGGCTGGATATTAGGGTCTATCTGAAAACCGGGAATATGACCAACAGCGAGGGATTTTTCGCCTGCTGAAGCCATTTTTCCGCAGGAATACTTTGTGTATTACAAGGGAAAATGGTGCACAGCAGGCGGAAAAGACCCGCTGTTTGGGCATGTTGACGGTTTTCAGATAGACCCTAAAAAGCGGATAGCATTCTGCAAAGTACGTTCCGACGGCATGCGGCTTGAGGAGCAGCCTTCAAAAAAGACGGCGAACAATGCAGCGCTTTTCCAATTCCTGCCGTACAGTATTGACGAGAGCCAGACAGATCTCCGGGTTAAACGCGCCAGTGGACTTTCGGGCGATCTCGTGACAGGAGGCAACGAACAGAAGCGTTTCCTCGGCATTCCTGCCGACACAGACGCAATCCATCAGTCCGGCGATCATGGCGTCCCGAGTGGACTTGAAGGTGTCCAGTTCCTCCGCGCTCCACGGAAGCGTGATCACAAACAGCTGTCGCTCGCGCAGATAGCAGATGTTGCCGCCGGGAGCCGGAAACAAAATGTGGCTGTTGGGGGCGGTCAGTGCTGCGAGACCCTGCGCTACGGTGATCATCACATCGTCATCAACAGAGGTGCCAAGAAGTGCCACGTTGTCCATCTCCGCGAGATAGGATGCCACAAGGAAGGAGAACTGCATCCCGGTGAAGCGGCTGAGGCAGGCACGGTAATTTTCCACATTGGAAAACCGGCGGGAGGTCAGAAGATAGACAGGCGTGGTGCGAAAGGCAGAGGTCAGGTACTCAATGGTATCCCGTGAAAGACGATCCTCCACGGCAATAAGCCCGGCCTCCTTCAGGCATACGTATTTTGTCTCCAGAAAAGCGGGGCTGATTTTCTGCTCAATAGGGCTGCTGGCAAGACCGGAGATATGCAGGTCCGGACCGTCTACTTCCAGAAACATGGTGGTGGAAGCGTTTTCCAGAAACAGACTGTGATCCGTGGAAATTCCGTGCTGGTTGCATTCCAGCGCGATCTTTTCGCCAAATTGATCCCGGGCAAGGGCGGAAATCAGCCGGGGATGGCGATCCAGCCGGGCAAGATATTCGGAAACATTTTTGGCTCCGCCGCTGTAGACAAAGGAAATGTTGCAGTTTTTCTGGGGGAGCCGGGGATCGTTGTCTATGTTATAGGTATCGAAAACGCTGAGAATATCCAGCGCAGAGGTGCCAATAACGACGGGATAGCCCTCGTCCTCAAGAATATATCCCCGGCCGCGGATCAGACCGGCCTTTGTGAGATTTGTGATGTAAACGGAAACGGACGAGCGTGTCAGGTTCAGTAAGTCGGCGATTTCATTCTGAGAAATCATAGGGTTCCGCTTGATGATCTGGAGAATTTCCTGCTCTCGCGCGGTCATAGGTCGTTCCCTCCTTTTTTCTTTAGTATAGCTGAGAAACAGGGAAATAGCAAGTAAAACTCCGGCGTTTGAAAAGAAATTTAAGGCAGCACCGCACAATTCGGCAAGAAGTCTCAGGCAGGATTTTTGTTCCAATTCAAAGTTCCGAAAATGGAGGAATACTGTATGTATTTCCCATTTTCGGAACTGCGGAAGTGGAGCAAAAAGACGGCTGAGACTCGCAGACGCAATTGTGCGGTATTGCCTTAATGCGATTCCATTACTGGAGGTATCAGAAAGTCTCAGCAGGCCATGGGACGAAGCGGATGAGGTGTCCAGCGGCGACTTTGGCACCGGGAGGAGACTGAACCCAAAATCCAGTTCCCTGAATCGGCTTTCAGAGAATGGTTCGCTTATTAACTTTTTGACGTTAATTATGGATGAAACAGCACGATTGTATCAATAACACACCCCAAAATCAGACAGTTTTCCGACGAGCCGGAAAACAACGCATATTTTTTACAGATCGCTTGTTTTTTTCGCGGAATCACGCTATAATGATAGGGAATATTTTTTGGAGAGGATCGTATGGCAAATAAAAATCAGGACTGGGACGATCTTGGAAGAAGCATTCAGGACATTGTGGACAGAGCCGTCAATGCCCGGGACTTTCAGAAGCTGAACCAGACGGTCAGTCAGGCCGTGGGCAAGGCCGTAGATATGGGAAGCGAGGCCGTCCGCAAGGCGATGGAAGCCGCCGCCCGTCCCACGACTCCGCCTGCCAGACCCGTTTACCGGGAGGTCGAGGCTACGGTCGTGGAGGAAAAGAAAGACCTTCCCGTGCTTTATGCCGGAACCGGCGGCGAGACTGCCGTAGGACTGGTGAAGATCGTAGGCGGCGGTCTGGCGCTGCTCACCGGGTTCATATCGCTTATTTCCCTGCTGGTCAGGCTGATCATGGGAATTGGTCTGGGAATCGCGTCTACCGTGATCACGGTTGGCGGCGTCGTTGCCGGAACGTGGCTGATCGTCAGCGGCATCCGCAAGCTTGGATGGGTCAGCCGGTTCAAGATGTACAAAAGAACCCTTGGGGAGAGCACCCATTGCACGCTGGAGCGGCTGGCGCGGAGCGTTGGAAAGAACGTGAAGTTCGTCCGCAGAGAATTGCAGAAGATGATCAACAAGGGGCTGTTTCTGGAAGGGCATATGGACAGGGAGGAAACCTGCCTCATCACCAGCGACGAGACCTACCAGCATTATGAGCAGAGCCGTCTGGCTCTGGAAGAACGTCAGCGGCAGGAAGCCGCCGCCAGCGCCCCGAAGGTGTCCACAGTTCACGACCCGCAGGTGCAGGAGGTTCTGGATCGGGGCAACGCCTTCATCGCCCAGATACGCGCCTGCAACGACGCTATTCCCGGGGAGGAAATTTCTGAGAAAATCTCCCGGATGGAGTTGATCGTCCGCCGTATCTTTGAGCGGGCGGAGGCGCATCCGGAGGTGGTCCCCGACCTGAAGAAGCTGATGGACTACTACCTGCCCATGACGGTGAAGCTCCTGAACGCCTACGCGGACATGGACGCCCAGCCCGTGCAGGGGGAAAACATTCAGGCTTCCAAGAAGGAAATTGAGGCCACGCTGGATACGCTGAATCTGGCCTTTGAGAAGCTGCTGGACGACCTGTTCCGGGATTCCGCCATGGACGTTTCCAGCGACATTTCCGTCCTCAACACCCTGCTCGCGCAGGAGGGACTGACGGAGGATGGCCTGTCCCAAGTGAAGAAACAGCAGACATTATAAAAAACTAGGAAGAGGAGATCAATTATGGACGCTGAATACAAGGATATGAACGAATCCGCCCCCATCCCCAGCCTGACTCTGGAGCCGGAGCTGGAAGATACGCCCAAGCTGGTCGTGGCCGAGGAGACGCAGTTACAGCAGCCCAAGGTTGCCGAGCCGGTGCTGTCGCCCCAGGAGCAGCAGATGGTCAATGATTTTGCCCAGAAGATCGACGTGGAGAACACCGCCCAGATCTTGCAGTACGGCGCGGGAACCCAGAAGAAAATGGCCGATTTCTCCGACGCCGCCCTTGCCAATGTGCGCACGCAGGATTTGGGCGAGGTGGGCGACCTGATCGTCAACGTGGTGGGCGAGCTGAAGGGCTTCGACGCCGAGGAGGAAAAGGGCTTCTTCGGCTTCTTCCGCAAGCAGGCGAACAAGCTGGAGGTCATGAAGAGCCGCTACGCAAAGGCGGAGGTCAACGTAGAGAAGATCGGCGACGCCCTCCAGCAGCATCAGGTACGGCTGCTGAAGGACTCCGCGATGCTGGATAAGATGTACGAGCAGAACCTTGCCTACTTCAAGGAGCTGAGCATGTACATTCTGGCGGGCAAGAAGAAGCTCCAGGAGGTACGGGAAGGCAAGCTGAAAGAGCTGGAAGCCACGGCGCAGGCCACCGGACTTGCGGAGGACGCGCAGGCGGCAAAAGACCTGGCGGACAAGTGCAATCGGTTTGAGAAGAAGATCTATGATCTGGAGCTGACCCGCACCATTTCCATCCAGACCGCGCCCCAGATCCGCATGATCCAGAACAACGACAATGTGATGGTGGAGAAGATTCAGACCACGCTGATGAACACCATCCCCCTGTGGAAGAATCAGATGGTTCTGGCGCTGGGCATTGCCCATTCCAACGAGGCCGCCCAGGCGCAGCGTCAGGTCAACGACATCACCAACGCCCTGCTGAAACAGAACGCCGAGAAGCTGCACATGGCGTCCGTGGAGACCGCGAAGGAAGCCGAGCGGGGCATTGTGGACATCGAAACCCTGAAAAAGACCAACGCCGAGCTGATCCAGACGCTGGACGACGTAATGAAGATCCAGTCCGAAGGCCGGGAGAAGCGCATTGCCGCCGAAGCGGAAATGGCAAAAATGGAGAACGACCTCAAGGGCAAGCTGCTGGAGATCCGCGGCGGGGTATAACGCTACAAAAGACGCAGTACCGGAAATTTTCGGTACTGCGTTTTTGGACTTGACAAAAAAGGCGACCCCGTGGAACACGGGATCGCCCAAGGCTACAAAATTTCCTCAGCAGCCGAAACCGCACAGACGGCTCAGCAGCTGCCAAATGGAGCTGCAATCAGAATTGTTGGTGTTGCAATTAAAAAAGAACATCTTGCCAACCTCCTGTTTCAGTATTTGCCTCGCGAAGACAAAGGGATTGTAACCGATTTGTAATCAATTTTCAAGCTGTAAATTCTGGAAACCAGGTCGTGTCTGAAAGCTGGCGAAATGGCCAACAGCGAGGGATTTTTGCCATGGGCAAGCCATTTTTCCGCAGGAATACTGGATATGTATTTCAAGGGAAAATGGCGCGGCACAGGGGAAAAAGACCCGCTGCTTGGGCGTTTTGACAACTTTCAGATACGGCCTTAGGTAAAAATGAGATTATTTGAAGGAATTATGAACGATAAAGTGGAAAAATACAATATCCCATACCGCGTTATCCGCAGCAGCCGCAGAACCGTTTCCCTGCAGATTGTCCCCGGGGGCGAGGTGCTGGTGCGATGCCCAAAGCGGATGTCCAATGGGGATATCCGGCGATTTGTGGAAAGCAAATCCGGCTGGATTGAGAAGCATCTGGAAAAGCAGACCGCCGCGGCGCGGCTTCCTGCTTTTTCGGACGGGCAGCTACAGGCGCTTGCCAGTCAAGCGCGGCAAACAGTACCGGAACGGGTCGCCTATTTTGCCCCGCTGGTGGGCGTGACCTACGGCAGAATCACCATCCGCAGTCAGCACACCCTGTGGGGAAGCTGCAGCAGCAAGGGCAATCTGAATTTTAACTGCCTGCTGATGCTCACGCCGCCGGAGGTGCTGGACTATGTGGTTGTCCACGAGCTGTGCCACCGGAAGGAAATGAACCACTCCGCCCGCTTCTGGGCAGAGGTCGAGCATGTCTTACCGGATTATGAAATCCGGCGGAAATGGCTGCGGGAAAACGGCACGGCACTGATTTCCAGGCTGGAAAGGTAGTTTCTAAGCGGCTTTTTCGACAAACACATGCACCAAATCGTCACCCGGATACTATAATGGTTACGGGAGGTGCGATGTGGAATATTATGTCTGGTTGGCGCTGGCGGCGACACTGGGGACTTGGTTTGTGACGGCACTTGGCGCTGCCACGGTGGTCTTTTTCAAATCCCCCAGTGCCAGAGCGCTGAATCTTATGTTGGGCTTTTCTGCCGGCGTGATGATTGCGGCCAGCTTCTGGTCGCTGTTACAGCCCGCCATTCAGCGGGCGGAGGCCGTAGGGAACACACCTGCGTGGCTTGTGGCGGTATCCGGGTTCCTGCTGGGGGCGCTGTTCCTGTGGGGGTCGGATAAGGCCGTCTGCTTTGCCAGAAAAAGAGCGGGCATGGGAATGCCCGAAGAACGCATGAACCGCATTATCATGCTGGTGCTTTCCATCACCCTGCACAATATCCCCGAGGGGCTTGCCGTGGGCGTGGCCTTCGGGGCGCTGGGGACCGGCGCAAGCCCGGATGGGCTGATGGGGGCGGTGTCCATTGCCGTGGGCATCGGCTTGCAGAATTTTCCGGAGGGGGCGGCGGTGTCCGTGCCGCTGCGGCGGGAGGGCTACTCCCGGCGCAGAAGCTTCCTGCTGGGGCAGGCTTCCGGTCTGGTGGAGCCGGTTTCCGGGGTGATCGGCGCGCTGCTGGTGGTGACGGTGGAAGCGATCCTGCCTTATGCCCTTGCCTTTGCCGCCGGGGCGATGATTCTGGTTGCGGTACATGAGCTGATACCGGAGTGTCAGCAGAATCAGAAAGAGCAGCCCTACTGCGCCACCATGGGCATCATTCTGGGCTTTGCTGTGATGATGCTTCTGGACGTGATGTTGGGGTAAAATATAACCAAAACGGTTTGCTGCGGCAGGCCGTTTTTTGCTGTATTCGTGCATTGACAAATTACTGTGCACTTGTATAATTGTATACATTAAAACAAACAGCGGAAAGGGGCTTCCTCTATGCTAGAGATTTCCAGTAAGACCAACCTGTTGGAGCAGAAATCCTACAAATACTCCCTTCAGGATGTGGCGGAACCGAATTTGCAGCGGGATGTGTATTCCTACGGCACCATTCCCAAGGTGGCGTTCAACCACCGCCGGGTGCCCATGTCCATGCCTGAGGAGATCTGGATCACGGACACCTCCCTGCGGGATGGTCAGCAGTCCGTGGAGCCGTATTCCGTTGACCAGATCGTAAACATCTACAAGCTGCTGAGCAAGCTGGGCGGCCCCTACGGCATCATCCGCCAGACGGAATTTTTCATCTACAGCAAAAAAGACCGGGAGGCCATCGAAAAGTGCATGGCGCTGGACCTCAAATTCCCGGAGATCACCAGCTGGATCCGAGCGACGAAGGAAGACTTCCAGCTGGTGCATGACCTTGGCATCAAGGAAACCGGCATTCTGGTCTCCTGCTCGGACTACCACATCTTCAAGAAAATGAAGATGACGAGAAAACAGGCCATGGACTATTACCTTGCCACGGTGAAGGAAGCCTTCAATGCCGGAGTCATTCCCCGCTGCCATCTGGAGGACATCACCCGGGCGGACTTCTACGGCTTCGTGGTGCCCTTCGTCAACGAATTGCAGCGGCTGAGCCGGGAAGCGGGGGTGCCGGTGAAGATTCGCGCCTGCGATACCATGGGCTACGGCGTCCCCTTCACCGAGGCGGCGCTGCCGCGAAGCGTGGCGGGCATTATCTACGGCTTGCAGCACTATTCCGACGTCCCAAGCGAGCATCTGGAATGGCACGGCCACAACGATTTTTACAAGGGCGTAGCCAACGCCTCCACGGCGTGGCTCTACGGCGCCTGCGCGGTCAACTGCTCCCTGCTCGGCATCGGCGAGCGGACGGGGAATGTGCCGCTGGAGGCCATGGTATTCGAGTACGCGTCATTGCGGGGGTCGCTTGACGGCATGGACACCACGGTCATCACCGAGATCGCCGATTACTTCAAAAACGAGATCGGCTACAATATCCCGCCCATGACGCCCTTTGTGGGCAGCGCTTTCAACGTCACCCGGGCGGGCGTCCACGCCGACGGCCTGATGAAGGACGAGGAAATCTACACTATTTTCGATACCAAGAAAATCCTGAACAAGCCCGCCACGGTGCAGATCAGCAAAACCTCCGGCCTTGCGGGCGTCGCCTACTGGATCAACCAGACCTACGGTCTGGAAGACGGCGAGAAGCTGGACAAAAAGTCGCCGCTGGTGATCGCCATGAAGGAATGGGTAGACCAGCAGTATGAGGACGGCCGCCAGACTGTCATGACAGAACGGGAGCTGAAAGAGAAAATACGGCAGCTTGCCCCTGACTTTGCTGAAAGAGGGTAAGGAAAAGAATATGAATCAGTTCAAAACCACGTCTCTGGCGGATCAGGTGTTCGAGAAGCTGGAGAACGACATCATTCAGGGCGTCTACCCCCGGGGCGAGATACTGACGGAACTGAAGCTGGTCGATCAGCTGGGCGTCAGCCGTACTCCCATCCGGGAGGCGCTACGCCGTCTGGAACAGGAGCGGCTCATTGAGGACACCGGAAAAGGCTCCCGGGTGGTGGGCATCACCGAGGAAGATCTGGAGGACATCATGAACATCCGCCAGCGCATCGAGGGGCTTGCCGCCTACTACGCAACGAAGAACATGACTCCCGAGGGGCTTGCCCAGCTGACCCACATCGCCGACCTGCAGGATTTTTACTTTGACAAGGGAGACGCTGAGCTTTTGCGGCAGGTGGATGAACAGTTCCACGACACGATCTGCTACTTAAGCAAGCGTACCGTCATCGTGGACACGCTGCTCCCTTTGCACCGGAAGACCCGGCGCTACCGCCGCATCTCCATGGAGGACTGGTCGCGCACCATCAACACCCGGAAGGAACACAGGGCAATTCTGGACGCCATGGCTTCCGGCAACGCCGACCTTGCGGAGAGCCTCATGGCAAAGCATATCGAAAACGCGAAAGAGCACATGTTGGGAGGATTCAAAAATCATGGGTAAGACAATCGCACAGAAAATCATTGCGTCCCATCTGGTCTCCGGGGACATGACCCCCGGCAGCGAGGTCGCGCTGCGCATCGACCAGACCCTGACGCAGGACGCCACCGGCACCATGGCCTATCTGGAATTCGAGACCATGGGTATTCCCAGAGTGAAAACGGAAATGAGCATCGCCTACATCGATCACAACACCCTCCAGTGCGGCTTTGAGAACAGCGACGACCACCGCTATTTGCAGACCGTCACCGCAAAGCATGGCGTGTATTTCTCCCGCCCCGGCAACGGCATCTGCCATCAGGTGCATCTGGAGCGTTTCGGCAAGCCCGGCAAGACCCTCATCGGTTCTGACAGCCATACTCCCACCGGCGGCGGCATCGGTATGCTGGCTTTCGGCGCGGGCGGACTGGACGTGGCGGTGGCCATGGGCGGCGGCGCGTATTATATCACCATGCCCAAAATGTACAAGGTGAACCTGACGGGCAGGCTCAGACCCTACGTCACCGCCAAAGACGTATCTCTGGAGCTGCTGCGCATCCTCTCCGTCAAGGGCGGCGTGGGCGCGATCATCGAGTGGGGCGGCGAGGGCATTGCCACCCTGTCCGTCCCGGAGCGGGGCACCATCACCAACATGGGTACGGAGCTGGGCGCGACCACCTCCATTTTCCCCTCCGACGAGGTCACGAGAAAGTTTCTGGCCGCGCAGGGCAGGGAAGAGGACTACGTTCCCCTGTCCAGCGACCCGGACGCGGAGTACGATAAGATCATCGACATTAACCTGAGCACCCTGAAACCCATGATCGCCTGTCCCCACAGCCCGGACAACGTGGTGGCCGTGGAGACGCTGAAAGACGTGAAGGTCGATCAGGTATGCATCGGCTCCTGCACCAATTCCTCCCTGTACGACATGCTCAAGGTCGCCGCCATGCTGAAGGGCAAGACCATTCACCCCTCTGTCAGCCTGTCCGTGTCCCCCGGCTCCCGGCAGGTGCTGACCATGCTCAGCGACTGCGGCGCCCTGTCGGACATCCTCGCCAGCGGCGCGCGGCTGCTGGAATGCGCCTGCGGCCCCTGCATCGGCATGGGCTTCTCGCCAAACTCCGGCGGCGTTTCCCTGAGAACCTTCAACCGGAACTTCCTCGGCCGTTCCGGAACACGGGACGGGCAGGTGTATCTGGTTTCCCCCGAAACCGCCGTGGCCTCTGCCCTGACGGGGTACATCACCGACCCGACCACCATTGACCAGCCCCTGCACGTGACCATGCCGGAGAAATTCCTTGTGAACGACTCCGCCGTGCTGCCGCCTCTCCCCGCGGACAAGGCGGCGGACGCCGAAGTGCTTCGCGGCCCCAACATCAAGGAATTTCCCAAGAGCAAGCCCTTTGCCGACAACCTGACGGCAAAGCTGGTGCTGAAAGTGGGCGACAACATCACCACTGACCACATTATGCCTGCCGGCGCGAAGATCTTGCCCTATCGGTCGAACATCCCTTACCTGAGCAAGTTCTGCTTCGAGGTCTGCGATCCCACCTTTGCCGAGAGAGCCAAAGCGGCGGGAGACGGCATCGTCGTGGGCGGCAGCAACTACGGGCAGGGTTCCTCCCGGGAGCACGCGGCGCTGGTGCCCATGTACTTGGGCATCCGGTGCGTCATTGCCAAGTCCTTCGCCAGAATCCACGTGGCGAACCTGATCAACGCGGGCATTCTGCCGGTGACCTTTGAAAACCCGGAGGACTACGACAAGCTGAATCAGGACGCTGTTCTGACCATTTCGGACATTGCCAGCGGCATGGAGCAGGGCAGACTCGCGGTCACTGCTGATGATGGCTTCGAGTTTTATGTAAACTGCGCCCTGACGGAGCGTCAAAGGGCGATTCTGATGGCGGGCGGACTGCTGAACTACACAAAGGAGGGCGGACAATAATGAAGGAAATTACACTTGCCTGTGAGGCGTTCCAGAAGCTGCTGGAGGAGCAGCTGGAGCGAATCCGGAACATGAACGGGGAAAAGACGGATTTTTCCACCAAGAAGCAGGTTACCATCGGCGTCATTGACGGCGACGGCATCGGCCCCGTCATCACGGCGCAGGCCACCCGTGTGCTGGAAAAGCTGCTGGCGGAGGAGATCGCGGCGGGTTCCATCGTTATCAGGCAGATCGAGGGGCTGACCATTGAGAACCGCATGGCCTGCGGCAAGGCCATTCCCGACGACGTTCTGGCGGAGATCAAGACCTGCGACGTGCTGCTGAAAGGCCCCACCACCACCCCCATGGGCGGCAAGATGGAGAGCGCCAACGTGGCCATGCGCCGGGAGCTGGATCTGTACGCCAACTGCCGTCCCGTGTGTATCCCCGAAAAGAACATCGACTGGATGTTCTTCCGGGAGAATACCGAGGGCGAGTACGTTCTGGGCAGCCGGGGCGTGGAGCTGCCCGGCATGGCGGTGGACTTCAAGGTGACTACCGATCTGGGCACCCGCCGCATTGCCAGAGCCGCCTTTGACTACGCCAAAAACAACGGCAAGACCCATGTGGCGGTGGTCACCAAGGCCAACATCATGAAGAAGACCGACGGAAAATTCACTGCCATCTGCCATGAGGTCGCTGCCGACTATCCCGGCATCACCGTGGACGATTACTACATCGACATCATGACGGCGAACCTCCTGAAGGAGCCGCTGCGGGAGCAGTTCCAAGTGGTGCTGCTGCCCAACCTCTACGGCGATATCATCACCGACGAGGCTGCCCAGATTCAGGGCGGCGTGGGTACGGCGGGCAGCGCCAACGTGGGCGACCGCTATGCCATGTTCGAGGCGATCCACGGCTCCGCCCCCCGGATGATCGAGCGGGGCATGGGGGACTATGCCAACCCGGCCAGCATCATCAAGGCTGCCGCCATGCTGCTCCGCCACATCTGCCGCGCCGATGCCGCCGCGCGTCTGGAAAAGGCCATGGCGGAGTGCAAAGTTGAGGTCAAGAGCGACGGCACTGCGGCCACTGCCGCACAGTACGCCGACGCTGTGATGGCGCTGCTGTAAAATTGGATATGGTGAAACAATCAAGGCTTCCCCCGGAGGGGAAGCCTTGATTCGTATAAAGGAAGACAAAATAAAAACGCCGCTGAAAAATCAGCGGCGGATTTATATGCCAAGATAATCAGACGGCGCGCTCAACCTTGTTGGAGCGGAGGCATCTGGTACAAGCGTACACATGGCAGGGGGTCCCGTTAACGACAGCCTTGACGCGCTTCACGTTGGGCTTCCATGCACGGTTGGAACGTCTGTGGGAGTGAGAGACCTTGATACCGAAGGTTACGCCCTTACCACAAAAATCACACTTAGCCATTTTCTAGCACCTCCCATCCGATAATGACTCGATAAATACGCCAATTCACAGGCGCTTAGATATGATATCAGATTTCGCGGTAAAATGCAAGTGTTTTTTTCAAAATAATTTGTTTTTTTGAAATGTATTGATATTCCCGCCCTGTACGGGTATAATGGTGGGGAAAAGCTTGCTTTCGGGGTGAAAACCATGACGGATACATACAGTGTGCCGCTGAAAACGCTGGTAAAGGAATTTAATCTGGAAGTCACCTACGCGTCCACGGATTTTGACGCCATCCGCATCACCGTTGAGGACGTGGCAAGACCCGGCCTTCAGCTGGCGGGCTACTTTGACCATTATGAGCCTATGCGTCTGCAGGTCATGGGCAATGTGGAGATGAGCTACGTGGACAAATTGCAGCCCAAGGAGCGGGGCGCGATTTTCGACCGGCTGTTTTCCTACAAATTCCCGGCGCTGCTCATCGCCCGGGACATCCCGCCCCACGCCGAGTGCCTCCAGATGGCGCAGAAGCACAATGTTACCGTCCTGCGCACCAAGGAAGCCACCAGCACCATCGTTTCCACCATCATCACCTACCTGAAAGCCGCGCTGGCGCCCCGGATCACCCGCCACGGCGTGCTGGTGGAGGTCTACGGCGAGGGCATTCTCCTGATCGGCGACAGCGGCATCGGCAAAAGTGAGGCCGCCGTGGAGCTGCTCAAGCGCGGCCACCGGCTGATCGCCGACGACGCCGTGGAAATCCGCAAGGTCTCCACAAATTCGCTGGTGGGTACCGCTCCCGAGCTGATCCGCAATTACATCGAGCTGCGGGGCATCGGCATCGTCAACGTGGCGAAGCTGTTCGGCATGGGCGCCGTCCGCACGGAAAACGAGATCAACCTGATCGTGAACATCGTTCCATGGAACACCCAGGAGGTCTACGACCGGCTGGGTCTGGAGGAGCAGTACATGGAGCTGCTGGGGGTCAAAGTCCCCATGAACACCATCCCCATCACCCCGGGGCGGAATCTTGCCATGATTCTGGAGGTGGCGGCCATTAACAACCGTCAGAAAAAGCTCGGCTATAACGCCGCGCTGGAGTTCACGGAGCAGGTCAACCAACATTTCGACGAAAACATGGGAAGAAACACATGAAAGAGTTTACCATCGGCCAGAACGACGCGGGGCAGCGTTTGGATCGTTTTCTTGCGAAGGCAGTCCCGCTGCTTCCGGCCTCTCTGGCGCAGAAATATATCCGCATCAAGCGCATCAAGTGCAACGGCAAGCGCATCGACCGGGACACCCGGCTGCAAGAGGGCGATGTCTTGCAGCTGTATATCAACGACGAGTTTTTTGACAACCCCCGGGAGGACAACGCCTACCTCACCGTGGCGAATCCCAATCTGAACATTGTCTACGAGGACGAAAACATTCTGCTTGTGGACAAGCGCCCTGGCCTTGCGGTGCATCCCCACGACGGCGCGGAATATGGCCGCACCCTGATCGACCACATCCAATCTTACCTGTACCAGAAGCGGGAGTGGCGTCCCCGGGAGGAAAACGCCTTCACCCCGGCGCTGTGCAACCGCATTGACCGGAACACCGGGGGCATCGTGATCGCCGCCAAGACGGCGGAAGCCCTGCGGGTGATGAATCAGAAGATCAAGGATCGGGAAATCGACAAGCGGTACCTTGCCATTGTGGAGGGGAGTCCCAAGCCCAAAGAGGGGAGCCTGAAAGGGTATCTTTTCAAGGACGCCCAGAAAAACCGGGTGTACGTCACGGACACGCCCCAGCCCGGCAGCAAGACCTGCCAGACCAATTACAAAACCCTCGCAAGCGCGGCGGGACTTTCCCTGGTGGAGTGCGAGCTGATTACCGGCCGCACGCATCAGATTCGCGCCCAGTTCGCCCACGCGGGACACCCCCTGCTGGGAGACGGCAAGTACGGCAAGCTGGACAAGCGCTTCGACCGGAACTACCAGGCGCTGTATTCCTACAAACTGACCTTCACCTTCACCACGGATGCAGGGGCGCTGGCCTACCTGAACGGCAAGTCCTTTCAGGTGGAAAAGGTGGATTTTGCGGAGCAGTATTTTCCCGATGTGAAAATATGAAAAATGGCATCCCGGACGGGATGCCATTTTGGCGTATTTCAAGGGTCTTGCGGAGGAAAGGTATAAGGGGAAAACAGTTAACAAAACGGGACAAATCCAACAGTCAAACTGGAAGCTATTGAAGCCCAAACGTTTTTGCAGGGATATCAATTCCTAGCATTTTCCCAAACGCCAACGCCCATTTGACAAAGTTATATGATATTGACGTAATTATATTACCAGTTATAATATATCCCGCCTCAACCGGCTTGCTTAAATTGTCATCCCATCCCACCATTTCAGCTAAATCACTTTCTGAAAAACCTTCTTCAAAGATTTCTTCTTTGTTGATACCAGCCATGAATGGTTTTCCATTCAGTAATCCAGCCCTAACAAGTAACAGGGGTGCAATAGAAATGGCGCCTATTGTCTTTCCCTCAAACTTCTTGATGAAATCTATAATTCTTTCATTCTCAATAGCTTCTCTGATATCCATTGCGCCCGGCAATATCAAACTGTCGTACGCATCCAAATCTAGATTATCGATAGTATCATCAGGTAATACCGACAGCCCATCTTCACTTCTGATTGCCTCTCTTGTAATTCCAAAAACCGTAATCGGTTTTTCGGCAAGTGCCAGTATCTCAAGTACGGTGCTGATTTCAAAATTACAAAATGAATCGTATATCAATATGGCCGTTTTCTTCATATCAGTCGTCCTCCGTATTCCAATTTATTGAACTTTCATTCAGTATAGCACACACAAGACCAGATAGCAAGCGATCAGCGAGGACACAAATCCTTTTTGACAGTCAAAATGGCATCCCGCCCGGGATGCCATTTTCCGTATGAAGTTATTGCCAGCCCGCGTCTTCGGACTCGGATTTGCGCTGGCGGGAGAGAAGCGCCTGAACGGCGTCCTTCACGTCCGCGCCTTCGTAAAGCACCTTGTAGGCGGCGTCGGTGATGGGCATGTCAATGCCCTTTGCCTTGCCCAGCTCATAGGCGGATTTGGCGGCATAATAGCCCTCCACCACCGCGCCGACCTCCTTCATGGCGGTCTGGGGATCCTTACCCTGACCGATGAGGATGCCAGCCCGACGGTTGCGGGAGTGCATGGAGGTGCAGGTGACGATCAGGTCGCCCACACCGGCAAGCCCGGCGAAGGTCTCCTTTTTCGCACCCAGCGCCACGCCCAGACGGGCGGTTTCCGTCAGGCCACGGGTCATGAGCATGGCTTTGGCGTTGTCCCCGAAGCCAAGACCGTCGGTGATACCGGCGCACAGGGCAATGACGTTTTTCAGCGCCGCGCCCAGCTCCGCGCCCACAGGGTCGGGGCTGGTGTACACCCGAAGGGTGTCCGCCATGAAAGCGTCCTGCACGAATTCCGCAAGTGCCTGATCGGTGCTGGCAGCCAGCAGACCGGTGGGAAGATTGATGCAGACCTCCTCGGCATGGCTGGGGCCGGTGAGGGCGACGACATTTTTGCCGGTCTCCTGCGCGACCACCTGACTCATGCGCAGATGGGTGCCCTGCTCCAAGCCCTTGGTGACGGAGACCACCACGGCGTCCTCGTCAATATAAGGAGCCACGCCCCGGCTGACGGCGCGCAGAGGGAAGGAGGGGCTTGCCATGACCACCAGCTTGCAGCCCCTGACGCAATCGTAATCGCCGCTGATTTTTAAAGTTTCCGGCAATACCGCCGCGGGAAGGCGGGGATTGTGATGGGTTTCCAGCATTTCCGGAATCTTGTCCTTTTCGTACGTCCACATGGTAACGTCGTGACCGTTTTTGCACAGACGGACGGCCAAAGCGGTACCCCAGGCGCCGCTGCCAACTACTGCTGCTTTCATGATTTGCTTCCTTTCCCAAAGAGATTGGTTTTCCGTTCCTCGCCCCGAATCAGGCGGAGGATGTTTGCCCGGTGCATGAAGACGCACAGCGCGCCCATGAAAATACCCCCGGCCATGACGTACACGTGGTCATGCTGAAAGACGACAAAGCCGACGGCGAAGGTAATGGAGGCCAGCACGCTGCCAAGAGAGACGTACTTCGTAATCAGATAAGTCACGAAGAAAACAACGCCGATGAGCAGCCCGATGCGCCAGTCGATCGTCCACGCGATGAACCAGCCGCTTAAAATGCCCTTGCCGCCCCGGAAGCCTTGTAAGGCGGGGAAATCATGCCCCAGCATTACACAGACACCTGCAAGGGTCATCCCCTCCAGACGCAGACCGTAAGGCTCGAACACAAGAGCGCCCAGCAGACAGGCGAGGACGGCCTTGCCTACGTCGATGGCAATGACCATCGCGGAGCGCCCCGCGCCATAGCTGCGGATGAAATTGGTCAGTCCCGCGTTGCCGCTGCCATGGCTGCGCACGTCGTCGTGAAGCATGGCGCTGACGCAGATGGCACCATTATGGTTGCCGAGAAAATAGGAGACAAGGGCGGTAATGAGAATTCTCTGGAGCATCATTCGTCCTCCTTGTCGCCCCGCTGCCGGATGGTGATGCGGATGGGGGTGCCGTTCAGGCCGAAGACCTCCCGGATCTGGTTTTCCAGATAGCGCTGATAGGAGAAATGGAACAGCCGGGCGTCGTTGCAGAAAATGACGAAATGGGGCGGCTTGGTGCTGGCCTGGGTCATGTAGAAAATCTTCAGGCGGCGACCCTTATCCGTAGGCGGCTGCACCCGGGCGGTGGCGTCGGCGAGGACGCTGTTCAGCGCGCCGGTGGTGATGCGGCTGGTATTCTGGGCGTGAACGTCCTGAATGACCTGAAAGAGCCTGTCCACCCGCTGGCCGGTGAGGGCGGAGAGGAACAGCACCGGGGCGTAGAGCATGTAGCTGAGGCCCTGACGGACTTTCGCCTCCATATCCCGCATGGTGTTGGTTTCCTTGTTCTCAACCGCGTCCCATTTGTTGACCACGATGACGGCGGCTTTGCCCGCTTCGTGGACAAGACCGGCGATCTTGGTGTCCTGCTCGGTAACGCCGTCGTTGGCGTCAATGAGGATCAGGCACACATCCGCCCGGTCGATGGCGCTGATGGAACGCATGTTGGAATATTTTTCGATGGCATCGTCCACCTTGCTTTTCCGGCGCATACCGGCGGTGTCGATGAAGCAGTATTTCCCGGTCTCGTTTTCAAAATAGGAGTCGATGGCGTCCCGGGTGGTGCCTGCCACGTCGGAGACGATGACCCGTTCCTCGCCGAGAATACGGTTTAACAGGCTGGACTTGCCCACATTGGGCTTGCCCACGATGGCGACCTTGATAACGTCGCTGTCCTCCTCCTCACCGGAATCCTCCGGGATGTTTTCCAGAACCCAGTCCAGCAGATCGCCGGTACCGTGGCCGTGGATGGCGGAGGTCTCAAACAGGTCGCCGATGCCGAGACTGTAGAATTCGTACACATCGGGATTCACGGGGCCGACGGAGTCGCACTTGTTCACGGCGAGCGCAATGGGCTTGCCGGATTTGCGCAGCATGGTGGCCACGTCCTGATCGGCGGCGGTGACGCCGGAATGCACGTCTACCACCATGATGATGGCGTCGGCCAGCTCAATGCCGATCTCCGCCTGCCGGCGCATGAATTTGAGCATTTCGCTGTCCGTACCCGGCTCGATGCCGCCGGTGTCCACCAGGGAGAAGGTGCGCCCGCACCATTCGCAGCTGCCGTAAATTCTGTCCCGGGTGACGCCGGGGGTGTCCTCTACGATGGAGGTGCGCTGCCCTGTGAGTTTATTGAAAAGCATGGATTTGCCCACATTGGGCCGCCCGACAATGGCGACCAGAGGTTTTGCCATGGTAACACTTCCTTTCCATATGACGGATTATCCAGTTTATTATGACACATCTTTCCTGCAAAAGCAATGCAAAAAAGTGGATTCATACAAATTTAACAGAGCGATTTTGGTGAATATTGCTTTTGGAACACGCAAAATAGCATGGAAAAAGAGGAAGGCGCGACGCACCTTCCTCTGCTTTCCGCTTTTTGGCTTACTCAGCCTCGACAGCCACGACCTGACGGCCATTGTAGGTACCGCAAGCCTTGCAGGCTCTGTGGGGCATGACGGGCTCGCCGCACTTGGGGCAAACCGCTACGCTGGGAGCGGACAGCTTCCAGTTGGAGCCACGGCGCTTATCGCGGCGGGCCTTGGACACTTTACACTTAGGAACAGCCATGGTGACACCTCCTTGGTCAAACTGCTTTTTACAGCATTCATTTTGGACTTACTTCTCAAGAAGCTGCTTCAAAGCAGCAAATCGGGGATCAAGCTCCTTCTGGCAGCTGCAGGGGCCGTCGTTCAGGTTTTTGCCGCAGCGCTGGCAAATACCTTTGCAGTCCTCCTTGCACAGCAGCTTGGAATCCAGACTCAGGACGAAAACCGTCCGCACAATGTCGTCCAGATCGGCGCTGTCTCCCTCCAGAGGGAATACCCACTCGTCTTCGTTCTCTTCGTCGGCCAATTCCGTCACCAGAACCACATCGATGGGGAAGCGGACTTCCCGGCTAAAATCTCTGGCGCATCGGTCGCAGGTGCCGTGGATGCAGGTGGAGATCTCACCGGTCATCACGAGAACACCCGCGGTGTTCCGCACCGTGCCCTCTGCCGCGACCGGCTCGGACACAGGGTAGCTGACACCGTAACAAAGATCACTCAGGTCAACGGTTGTGGAAAAGGTGACTGACGCGCCCGGACTGTCAATGATTTTGGAAAGCCCCAGCAGCATACTTTTCCCCCTTCTCACAGTCGTGCCTAGATATTATATAGGCTTTTGCGTCATTTGTCAAATGATTTTTTCACAAAAAACATATGTTTTCGCGGGTATTTCTCCCGGACGGCCGAGGCGCGGAGGGACGGTCACTTTTTTCGGGCGACGACCACGAACCGGCCGTTCTCCGTCTGGTAGGCGCAGGTGACCAAAGTAAGAAACAGGTCGCCGCACTGGGCGGTGACGCCGGTGTCGTAGAGCGCATGTTCCCGATAATAGGCCATGGCCTCGTCGAAGCTGCTCTGGTCAGAGGTGTCATAAAACTGATAGAATTTGAAATTGGTGTCGCTCTTTTTGTAGACCTTGTCGTAAAAGGCGGCTACGACCTCATATTCCTGTTCTTCGTAAAGGGTGCTGAAGGAAATCACCGGATTGCGCTGCCAGAAATCCTTCTGCTGGTATTTCAGCAGCGTGCGGAACATGCTGCCGTCCATCATGTTGTGGGCATAGATGATGCGGTTGCCGCTTTCCGGGTCGCAGACTGCGTCAATGAAGGGAAGCCCGGCGAAGCTGTAGCTAACCTCAAAATTGGCGTGGAGATACCGCTCCGGTTCGTCGGGGGAGTACATGACGGGGTAGTCGATTCTGGTTCCCGGAATGGTAAGCCAGCCCGCAAGATCGGGATTTTTCTGGTACAGCTCCAGAAAGCGGGGAAGGATTTCCCGCGGCTCTGTGGGCGGCGTGGTCGCGGCGGTGATGGGCGGGACGACAGTGGACTGGGTCTGGACGGGGACGGTTGGCTCTGTCAGGGCGGCGGTGGATGCCTGTGTGGTTTCTTGGGCAGCCTCCGCGGCCATCCGCTTCAGGGCAATCTGGTTGCGCAGGGCAATAAACACCGTCACGCCGAAAATCAGCGCCGATACCAGCGCGACGACGAGAAGAATTCGGGAAACGGGAGAATTTTTCCGCCCCTTTCGGTCTCGGGGGAGGTATTTTCCATTGTTTTGGTTGGTCATGGTAAATCATCCTCAGAAAAGGCGGTGACGGGAGTACCGTCACCGCCGTGGTTGGGGTTAGAGATTCTTTAGAAGAAGCGCTTCCTGGTGAAAACAGCCGCAACGCTCATCAGGCCGGACAGAATGGCCACGGGAGCCATCACGTCGCCGGTCTTGGGGACTTTGTCAAGGCCGGTGTTCTCTTTACCGCCGGTGGTACCGCCGCCGGTAGTGCCGGACATCTTGTGACCGCAGGCGTCACACTTACCGTCGTTGTCGTCGTCATAATGGGATGCTGTCCACATGGATTCCTTGCACTCCGAACAGATGGCCTCATGGGAGTTGTCGTCAAGGTCTTTCCAGATGACATCTCCAAAATGGCCGGAGGCGCCGCAGGTATCGCATTTGCCGTCACCGTTCGGATCAGAACAGAAGGATCGATAATTGCAGCCGGGGTCTGTGCAATCGTGAGAGCCGGGCAGGAAATGATGTTCAGCGTTTGTTTTGAATCCGCACTTGTCGCAGATGCCGTCGTTCATACCAACATGCTCACCGTCGTCAATAATGGTATTACAATCTTTGCAGAGAAGATGGTGATAGTTGTCATTATAACTCCAGACTGTATGTTCATGGCTGCAATCAAATTTGTCAAAGCCGCAGAGATCGCATACGTTCCCAACTCTGTGATGGGGTTCTATGTCACTGAGATCGGCAAAACAGTCAGAGCAGTATTTGACATGGCCTTCACTTCCGGCAGGGGAGTAGGCTATGTTTTTATGCGCGCATTCCGGATTCGGCTCCGGTCTGCCGCACACGGTGCAGTGATGCGTGCTGTCATAAGTGTGCGGTTCGTAAGCAGAGATTGTTTTGTTGCAGTCGTCGCAGTATTCGGCATGCGATTGGTCATCGACTATCCAGCTGGTGTGCTCATGCTTGCAGGTTGCGGGAGTATCGGGATTCTCGGGGTTGCCGGGGTTCTCGGGGTCACCGGGGTTCTCAGGATTCTCGGGGTCACCGGGGTTCTTAGGGTTTTCGGGGTTCTCGGGATTACCGGGATTCTCAGGGGTTCCGGGATTCTCGGGGTTCCCAGGGTTTTCGTCGCCCTTAGGGTCGCCGGGAGTTTCCTGACCTGCCACAGCGGAGGGGGTGCCTTCCACTTCGGCGGCGGCTGCTGCCGGCACAATGGCAATCACCATGACCAGAACCAGCAGCAATGCGAACAGTTTTTTCATTGCGTTCTACCTCCATTGGAGTAAATTTTGGGACGAGTGGTATTACATTCGCCTATCCACGGTCATTATAGTCTTTTTAACGACTATAGTCAAGTAAAAAATTATAACCTAAAATAAAAAGACTGCAACTGGAAACCGTAACCAAATAAAGGAGACGCAATAGTGTGATTGTTTACGACCCCTTCTGGAAAACCCTGAAAAAATCGTCTAAAACCACGTATACGCTCATAAAAGATCATCATATATCCAGCTCCACCATCGACAAGCTGCGCAAAAACAAGCCGATCACCACAACGACCCTGAACGATCTATGCCGGATCCTCGGCTGCAAGGTGGACGAGATATTGGAATATGTCCCCTCGCCGGACGACCAATGCCTTTGAATCAGGGTAATCAGAAGCCGCTTTTTTTATAAGGCGGCATTTTTTTGACATTGCCGGTTGACATAACAACAAAATTCCGCAATCAGAAATTCCAGTGGCCGAAGCATTTTTATTCTTCTCGGGACATACTCTGTTCCAAACCCATGGCAGGAGCCTTTCTCCTGCCGAGAAGGAGGCTGGCTATGGATCAAATTTATGCGGACATTGCTGCCAGAACCGGCGGCAATATTTATGTGGGCGTGGTCGGGCCGGTGCGTACCGGAAAATCGACCCTCATCAAACGGATTATGGAGGAGCTGGTGATTCCCGGCATCTCCGACCCCTATCGCAAGGAGCGCGCCAGAGATGAGCTGCCCCAGAGCGGTTCCGGGAAGACCATCATGACTTCGGAGCCGAAGTTCGTCCCCGAGGAAGCGGTGGAGATTTCCCCCGATGGCGTGACGAAGCTGCGAGTGCGGCTGATCGACTCCGTGGGCTACATGGTGGACGGCGCGGTGGGCGCGGAGGAAGACGGCGTGCCCCGGATGGTGACCACCCCCTGGTACGACCACGAGATTCCCATGACGGAAGCGGCGGAGCTGGGGACGAAAAAGGTCATGGAGGGGCACTGCTCCATCGGCATTGTGGTGACCACCGACGGCACCATTACGGAAATTCCCCGGGAGGATTACGTACAGGCGGAAAAACGGGCCATCACCGACATGCAGAAAACGGGAAAGCCATTCCTCGTGATCGTCAACTCCCGCAACCCGGCGGGGGAGGCGGCGGGGGCGGTAAAGGCGTATCTGCAAAACACCTTCGCTCTGGAGCCCATCGTGGCGGACTGTCAGGCGCTGGACGCCGAGGGCATCGGAAAACTCATGAAGGCGCTGCTGTACACCTTCCCCATGAGCGAGCTGCGGGTGCATCTCCCCCGGTGGATGGACGCGCTGGAGCCGGAGCATCCCGTGAAGGCGGCGCTGTATCAGGCGCTTCTCCAAATGGCCGAGGAAATTCACACACTGGGTCAGGCGGAAGGGGTGCTGGCCGGACTGCGGGAGCTGCCCCAGGTGCAGGACTACAGCCTGCGCAGTGTGGATTTGGGCAGCGGCAGCGTGATCTGCGCCATCGTGTTCCCGGAGGCGCTGTTCTACGAGATTCTGAGCGCCCGGGCGGGAATGCCCATCCGCAGCGACGCCCAGTTGCTGCAGCTGCTCACCGAGCTGTCCCAAATCAAGCAGGAATACGACAAGATCTCCGATGCCCTTTCCGCCGTCCGGGCGACGGGCTACGGCGTGGTGATGCCCGCGGCAGAGGAAATGAAGCTGGAAACGCCGGAGATCATCCGCAAGGGCGGCGCTTACGGCGTGAAGCTGAAAGCGGGTGCGCCCTCCATTCACATGGTACGTGTGGACATTGACACGGAGATCAACCCCATGGTGGGAGACGAAAAGCAGTCTCAGGATCTGGTCAATTCCCTCATGGGCGAAGACCCGGAAAAGCTGTGGCAGAGCAACATTTTCGGAAAATCCGTGTACGACCTGATTCAGGAGGGGCTGACCACGAAGCTGCTGGGAATGCCGGAGGAAGTCAGGGGCAAGTTCCGGGGAACACTGACGAGAATCGTCAACGAGGGCGCGACAGGGCTGATCTGCCTGATCCTGTAGGCGAAAATTCCATTCTTGACATTCTTTCCTTGCAGAGGTAAACTATAGAAAAGTAACAAGGGAGGAATGCACAGTGTCCATTACCATTGAATACCTTTGGAAAGACCGCAAGCGTCATCTGGGGATGCCCCTGTCCTTTACCCGCTATCAATTGTCCGAGGATCGGCTGTTCCTGTCCCAGGGATTTCTGAACATCAAGGACGATGAAGTCCTTCTTTACCGGGTGCGGGACATCGATACCAGACGCAATCTGTGGCAGCGCCTGTTCGGCGTGGGAACGGTCACAGTGCTGTCCTCCGACAGAACCACGCCCACGCTGGTGCTGAAAAACGTGAAGAACCCGCTCTTTGTCAAGGAGCTGATCCACAAGCAGGTGGAGGAAATGAAGCTGAAGCGCCGGGTCCGCTACGGTGAGATCGCAACCACCGGCGACCATGACGACGATGACGATCTGGACGATCGATAAGGCTTTTGCCCCGCCGCTGCAAAGCGGCGGGGGGTATTAGACAGTTAACAGGCACTGTGGTATAATCTGCCGTGCCTGCCCTTTGTATTGTGTAAAGCAGATTCATGTGAGCATCCCTTGCCTCTCCCTATGGGAGAGATGGCCGAGCGAAGCGAGGACGGAGAGGGTATACTAGGGTGCAAGGCCCTCTCAGTCACCTACGGTGACAGCTCGCCCAAAGGGCAAGCCAAGGGGGTGTACGCATTTTGGCGCGAGAAATGGAGCGTATCTGTACCGATACGCTCCATTCGCTGTTTTATGACTGCCCATCAAAGCGGCGGGGCGATTTTCTGTTTAAGAATTTCTTTGTACGGGAAAATAAATCATCAGGGTGCTTTACCCTTGAGAAAATTCGTGATACAATACACTTTACGATTCAGATTGTTGAGGGGGAGTCCCTGTGAAGCGGACCGGCAGAAAATTTCATTGGAATTATACGGCGTTGGCCTTTGCCATTCCCTGCATGGGAATGCTGTTTGTCATGCTTATCAGCCAATACGAGCCGTTCGGTAAGTATTCCATGCTGTATTCGGATATGTACCACCAGTATTATCCCTTCTTCGTGGCGTTCCGCCGCGCCCTTCGCAGCGGAAGCGGATTGCTGTACACATGGAGCATCGGCATGGGGATGGATTATCTGGGGCTGATCTCCTATTATCTGGCGTCGCCGCTGAACTTGCTCAGCGTTCTGGTGCCGGAGGGCTGGCTGCTGGAGTTTTTCTCTCTGCTGGTGCCGGTGAAGCTGGGATTCGCGGGGATGTTTTTCGCCATTTTCCTGAAAAAGCTGTTCGGCAAGAACGATGCGTCCATTGCGGTGTTCGGCGGTTTTTACGGGCTGTGCGCGTGGGCGCTGGGGTATCAGTGGAATGTGATGTGGCTGGACACCTTCGCCCTGCTGCCGCTGGTGGCGCTGGGAACGGTGTGCCTGCTGAAGGAGAAAAAGTTTTTCCTCTATACGATCACGCTGTTTCTGTCCGTCTATTCCAATTATTATATCGGGTTCTTTACCTGCATTTTCGTTTTCCTGCTGTTTCTTGTATACGAAATTTGCCGCTGGGGCGGGTGGAAGAAGCTGTTTGCGGATCTTGGGAGAATCGCCCTGTTTTCCCTGCTGGCGCTGGGAATGACTGCCATTCTGACTTTCCCGGCGCTGTCGGCCCTGCAGACTACCCAGTCCAGCGTGAACAATTTCCCCACCGGTTTCCGGCTGAACATCGCCAAGGAGAACACCATCAAGGGGCTTCTGGACGCCATGCGGCAGGTGGCGGGGAACATGGGCGGCAGCATCGAGCCGACCTTCAAGGAAGGATTGCCCAATCTTTACTGCGGCATTTTCAGCATCCTGCTGATGTTCCTGTACCTGATGGCGAAGGACATCAAGCGCAGGGACAAGTGCTGCGCCGTGATCCTGCTGCTGTTTTTCAACGTGAGCTTCATCATCCGGCAGCTGGATTTCATCTGGCACGGCTTCCATTTTACCAATATGATCCCCTATCGGTTCAGCTTCCTGTACAGCTTCGTGGTGCTGTACATGGCCTACCGCGCATGGCTGATGCGCAGGAAGTTCCGCCCGGTGCAGATCGTGATCGCCGGGGCGCTGACTGCGGGGGTGCTGGCCTGCTCCAATGAGCTGTTCGAGACCGTGCCGCTGGAGCTGGGCAGCCTGACGCTGCAAATCCCTCTCTACTTTATATATAATCTGATTTTTCTGGTGCTGTATCTCACCGTCATGCTCTACGGTCAGCTGGAAGTGCCGGAGGGAACCACGGAGCGTCAGAAAATCCGTGCCCGCGCCAAGCGGAACCGTCAGCGTGCCCGGATTCGGATATTGGCGCTGTCCGTCATGGGCGTGGAGCTGATCTCCACGCTGGTGTGCTTTGGACTGTATTTCACGGGTACGGGTGTGTCCAATTATCCAAAGGGAACCACCTACACTGCCTCCGTCATCCGCTATATGTACGAGCGGGAGGACGATAACCTCTTTTTCCGGGCGGAGACCACCCATTCCCAGACCCTGAACGACGGTGCCCTCAACGGCTACAACGGCATTTCCGCCTTTACCAGTTCCGCCAATGTCAAAGTCACGGAGTTCATGCGGGCGCTGGGCTACGGCGCGAAGAACACCTATAACCGCTACTGCTTCGAGGAAAGCTCCCCGGTGGCGAACCTGTTTCTGGGCATCAAGTATATGATTGAGCGGGACGGGAAGGACAAGTCCAGCACCTATTTTGACGAGGTGAACCGCTTCGGCGTGGCGTCCCTGCTGGTCAATACCGCGTATCTGCCGCTGGGCTTCCTGACGGAGCCGGCGCTGGCGGAACTGGACTTTTCCGCCAGCAGCGGAACGTTCCAGTTCCAGAACGACCTGTTCACTGCCGCCACGGGCATTGACGAGGAGGTCTGGCACAAGCTTCAGGGCGAGAATCTGACCATCACCGGCAACGGTGCAAACATCACGGAAAGCAATTCCACCGGCTACTGCAAGTATTCCGACTGTGTTTCCGGCGCGAACGTGACTTATACCTACACCGCCGACCGGGACGGCTTTGTGTGCGTCCACCTGAATCTGCCCAAGCGGAACGATTTCTACGTCAGCGTCAATGGCGTGGAGCTTTACAAGGAGACCATCAGCCTGTCCCAGATGATCGCGGTGGGGGATGTGAAGACCGGAGATACGGTGGACATCCGCATCGAGTGCGACAAGGACGAGAGCAGCACCATGACTGTCAGCGCCGCCGTTCTCAACGGGGAGCGGTTCGCGCGGGGCTATGAAATCCTGTCGGCGTCCCAGCTGAATCTGACGAAGTTCCGCTCCACGCTGGTGGAGGGAACCATCGACTGCGACCGGGACGGCCTGCTGTATACCTCCGTTCCGCAAAACGGAAACTGGAGCGTCAAGGTGGACGGCAAGCCTGCCGAGATCAAACTGGTGGGGGACTGCATGGTGGCCGTGAATCTGACGAAGGGCGTCCACACCGTTCGCCTGATGTATCACAACGCCGCGTTCAGCCTTGGCTGGAAGATCAGCCTCGCCTGCGCCGCTGTTTTCGGCGGGCTGGCATGGAGCGTCTACAGACCCGACAAGAAGTACAAAAAATAACAAATACGCTGCCATCTCCCAACCGGGGATGGCAGCGTAAACTTTATCGGATTGCTTCCGTGATGGTGCCTCCGCCGACCACCAGATCGCCCTGATATACCACCACCGCCTGACCGGGGGCGACGGCGCGCTGGGGGATGTCGAATTCCACCCGCGCAAAGCCGTCCGCTTCGGGGTAAATGGTTCCGGGCTGTTCCGTCTGGCTGTGGCGGGTCTTGACCGTCACTTTAACAGGCTCGGTCAGTTCAGGGAAGGGATACCAGACCCAGTTGTTTCCCCGCAGCGCGGAGGAAAACAGCGCCTCATTCGGCCCAACCATGACGGTGTTCTTCTCCATATCCTTTCCGCAGACGTACACCGGCGCGCCCATGGCCAGACCCAGCCCCTTGCGCTGTCCCAGCGTGTAGCACACCGCACCACGGTGTTTGCCGACCACGCGGCCGCTTTCGTCCAGAAAATCCCCGGCGGGGTAGTGCTTGCCGGTGTAGCGTTCCAGAAAAGCCGGGTAGTCACCGTCCGGCACGAAGCAGATGTCCTGAGAGTCGTGCTTCCGGGCGTTGATAAAGCCGTTTTCTTCTGCAATGGCACGTACCTCCTGCTTGGTCAGACCACCGAGGGGGAACTGAATCCGGGCAAGCTGCTCCTGATTTAAGCAGGCGAGAAAGTACGTCTGGTCTTTGGCTTTGTCCGCCGCCTTATATAATAGGTATCGGTCGCCGGACTTCCTTACTTGCGCATAATGCCCGGATACCACGCAGTCGCACCCCAGCTCCAGAGCGCGGCAGAGGAGCCGGTCGAATTTCAGATACCGGTTGCAGTCGATACAGGGGTTGGGAGTGCCGCCGCATTCGTAGCAGCTGACAAATTTCCGGATGACCTGCCGCTCAAAATCGTCCTTGAAGTTGAACACGTAGTGGGGAATTCCCAGACGTCTGGCCACGCTGCGGGCGTCCTCCACGTCGTCCAGACTACAGCAGGTGTGTCCCTTTTCCAGACCGATCATATCATTGTCGTACAGCCGCATGGTTGCACCGATGCACTCGTAACCCGCGCGGAGCATCAGCAGCGCCGCCACGGAACTGTCCACGCCCCCCGACATGCCGATCAGCGCCTTCTTGCCGTCCATGAAATCCCTCCCGATGACGTTTTTTTGAGTATATCAGCGGAAAAGGAGAATGTCAACGGAGAAAACCTGACAGGCAGGAAAAAAGAATGACATTTTCTGCGGTAAAAAGCGGCGTTTTTTCAGGATTTATGACAGAAACGGTATACAATACGGGAAGAAAAGAGAAGGGGAAGCTTTTTGGTAAAACAAACTGTTACAAAAATGTAATTTTTTTTAAAAAAGGGGTTGCAATTTGTAAACACCTCTGATATAATATGGCTACTTACATAAGAGCAAAGGAGTAAGTAGCTATGAAAAAGAGAATTGTGTGTGTATTATTAACTCTGATCATGCTGGTCAGTCTGGTGCCTGTCACCGCTCTGACCGCGTCTGCCGCTTCGCTGAAGACCAGTGAGGCCGCGATTACGATCATGAAGAAGCTGGCTATTTTTAAGGATAAGTGCTATCAGGTACCCGGCACCAATGAATTCCGCATTGGTTACGGTACAATCTGCTCTGAGAAGCATAAGACGACGTATAAGGACGGAAAGGTTCAGGACAGCACTGATGCAGGCAAGCACTCCATCACCCAGGCGCAGGCTGACCAGGCTCTGCGCAAGCTGATTCTGGATCTGGACGCGAAGGTCAACGCCTTTGCTTCCGCCAACAGCCTGACGCTGTCCCAGTGCCAGCATGACGCTCTGGTTCTGTTCACCTTCGACGTGGGCGATTCCTGGATGAGCGGCAGCGGCGTTGTCAAGAGCGCCATCGTCAGCAAGGCCAGCACCAATGACCTGCTGAAGGCCATGAGCGACTGGGCGGGCAATCAGGATGATTTCCGCCGCAGAAAGATCGAAGTCAATATGTACAAGAACGGGGTTTATTCCGATGTAACGCCCAGCAGCTTCGGCACCGTTACATACAATCCCGATGGCGGTGTCATAGCTCCGAACTATGCGACCTCCTACACCTTGCTCTTTGACACGTCCAAGACTTCCAAGCATATCCCGGCTCCCACCAGAAACGGCTACAAGTTCATGGGCTGGTACTCCGCACAGTATGACGGCACGCTGGTTCCCTCTCTGACGGGCAGCTATAACGGTAAGACGCTGTGGGCCGGCTGGCAGGCAACCTCTGTGACGGCCAACAATGCCAATGACCTTTCTTACGTGCATGGCATCAATGAGACATTGAAGGTGTCCCAGCTGGTTTCTCTGGATGTCTACCCCGTTCCCACCAAGAAGAACGTGAAGCCTTTCCGCACCATCAAGAAAGACACTGCCACCGTTACAGCGATCAAGGACTTTATCGATGATGCTGGCAACAGATGGTGCAAGCTGTCTGCAGCTGGAGATGGATGGGTTCTGCTTAAGTCTTCCGGGCAGAGCGACAGCGGCAATAGCGATTACAACGGTGGCAAGATCAATGTGACCGTTACGGTTACCAACTCCTATGTTAACAGACGCGCCAGTGACAGCGCTTCCAGCGCCAAGAACGGTGTCTACACCGCCGGTACGAAGCTGAAGATCATCGCTACCAACGAAGCCAAGACCTGGGGTCAGGTGGAGGAGAACGGCGTGGCCGTGGGCTGGGTCGCCCTGATGTACACCGACTGGAGCACCGTCTATGACGGCTCCGCTCCCAGTGACGCCAACAACACCACCCCCATTGCCACGGCGACCGTTACCTATAACGGCTACCTGAACGCCCGCAGCGATCCCGGTGTGGACAACAAGATCGTCGGCGGCTTTGCAAAGGATACCACGGTCAATGTTTTCGAGATTCGCACGGTCAACGGCCACCGCTGGGGTCGTACCTCCTCCGGCTGGATCTGCCTGACCTACACCAGCGTGAAGATGCTCACCGACAAGAACGTTTCCGACACGGGCGTTCTGGACTACGCTTTCGAGGTCACTCTCGTGAACGCCGGCGCCGATCTCTCCACCTATGTGCAGCCCACTACCAGTTCCAACAACAGCGATACCATCAAGGCGGGTACCACGGGTCTTAAGATCACCAACGCGGCGGTTGCTGACGGCGTGATCTGGGTGAAGGCACACTGGACGGTCAAGGAGACTGACAAGAACGGTAAGACCAACGTGATTGCCAAGTCCGGCTGGGCGACCTACAATAACTTTAACCTTGTCCCGACCAAGTTCACGGTTGTCAGCGACAGCCTGAACATCAGAAAGGCTGCTGGCAGCGACAACGAGTTCGTATTCAAGCTCACCAAGGGCGTGGAAGTGGAAGTCCACGAGATCAAGCTTGTCGGCGAGGAAATCTGGGGCAAGATCGTGGGATATACTCCGATGACCGGCAGCGGCATTGAGAACTACGACGGCTGGATCAATCTGGCATCCAACTATGTCAAGCGTTCCAGCAAGATCACCATTGACGGCGGCACCAAGGGCGCTATCGGCACCGGCACCGTTGTGAACGCGGATTCCGTCCGTGTCCGTATGACCGGCGCTCTGTACGGTCAGGTTCTGGGCAGCATCAACCGCGGTACCAAGGTGGCCGTTCTGGAAGAGAAGGATGGCTGGTACAAGATCGACTTCGACGTTGACAACAACAAGGAGACCGACAGCTGGATTTACAGCCAGTATCTGGAGGTCAAGATGGGCGTCGTGGAGTCCGGCACCGGCAGCACCGGCAGCACCGGTGGCACCGGTACGACCCAGAAGACGGATGGCACCGGCAAGGGCATCATTGCCAACACCTACGCCGGCGTAAATGTCCGCAGCGGCGCAGGCATCGCCAACGCCATCGTGGGCAAGATTCTCAACGGCACGGAAGTGACCATCCTGGAGGTCAAGCTCGTCGGCGCCGCCAAGTGGGGCCGTGTGAAGCAGGGCTGGATCTGCATGGACTACGTCACCATGATCTCCTACGACGATATCCCCGGCAACAACAGCAATAATGGCAGCAACAGCGGCAACAAGGGCACCGGCGTGGACTCCTTCGACGAGGCTGAGAGAACCACCACCACCGCTGTCTACACCGGCTCCACAAAGGCCAGCACGACCGTTTACAAGACGCCCAACCCGAATCTGGAAAACAACACGGTTCGTACCATCAGTGCGGACGAGAATATCACCATCCATGAGCTGACGGCTGTTACCCTGGAAATTTACGAGGGCGACAAGGTTGACGACAAGAACAAGAACAACGACGTCGAGACCGTTGTGAAGCAGACCTCCTACTGGGCGCGCATCAACGACGGCTGGATCAAGGATCCCGATGTGAACATCCAGCTGAATGCTCTGGACGAGAAGGTTCACACCGTGACCGGCGCTTCCGAGCTGAATGTGCGCAAGGCTGCCGGAACCGGCAATGACAGCATTGCCAAGCTGAAGAAGGGCGATCAGGTTCCCGTGACCAAGCTGGAGATCGTCAAGGATTCCGGCGCCAGAACCCTCACCGTTTGGGGTCGTGTGGAAACCAGCGACGGCATCGTGGGCTACTGCGACCTGAGCTACATGTCCGAGGGCGCTCTGTACGAGAAGAAGGAAGAGCCTACGACTCCGACAACTCCCTCCGCGCCCACCATTGGCAGCACCGGCAACACCGGCGACGGCGGCTTCGTGAACAACAAGGGCGGCTACAAGTACACCGGCAAGGTCATCAACACCGAGTCCCTGAATGTCCGCGTTACCGCCTCTACCGGCGCCAAGAAGGCTACCACATTGAAGAAGGGCGCCAACCTGGTGATCTACGAGACCAAGATCTCCGAGGATATGGCATGGGGTCGCTGCGACGCAGGCTGGGTCTACCTGTACTACGTTGACCTGACTCCCGCCAGCGGCAGCGCCATCGACGCCCGCGTGGTGTACAATGACAACACCATCATCTACACGGATAACGCCGCGTCCTCCGTTGCAGGCACCTATTCCAGAATGTCCGTCATCGACATTTACGAATACGTTGGCGACATGGCCCGCACCGATCTGGGTTGGGTCAGCACCGGCAATCTGCTGTAAGACAGTATCCAGAATCTCCCTGCGGGAAACCGCGGGGAGATTTTTCTTGCCAGCGTGGCGGGAGTGTGGTATGATACTCCCAACAGAAATCGGGAGGAATCCAACATGAGCTATGCTGACGAGCTGTATAAGAAAACGTGCCGGGACATTCTGGAAAACGGCTTCTCCGACGAAAATCTGGAAGTCCGTCCCCACTGGGCGGACGGGACACCGGCGCATACCATCAAGAAATTCGGCGTGGTGAACCGCTACAACTTAGCCGAGGAATTCCCCATTATGACCTTGCGGCGCACCTATTGGAAAAGCGCCGTGGACGAGCTTCTCTGGATATGGCAGAAAAAGTCCAACCGCGTCGCGGATCTGGGCAGCCACGTCTGGGACGAATGGGTGGGGGAGGACGGCACCATCGGCAAGGCTTACGGCTACCAGCTGGGCATCAAGCACCAGTACAAGGAGGGCATGTTCGATCAGGTTGACCGGGTGATCTACGACCTGAAGCACAACCCCGCCTCCCGCCGTATTCTGACGAACATCTACAATTTTGAAGACCTGCACGAGATGAACCTCTATCCCTGTGCCTACTCCATGACATTCAATGTTACCGGCGACACCCTGAACGCCATTCTCAACCAGCGCTCTCAGGATATGCTTACGGCCAACAACTGGAATGTGGTGCAGTACGCCGTGCTGACCCACATGATGGCGCAGGTGGCGGGGTTAAAGGTGGGCGAGCTGGTTCACGTCATTGCCGACTGCCACATTTACGACCGGCACATTCCCGCCGTCAAGGCCATGCTGGAAAAAGACGGATACCCCGCGCCTACCTTCCGGATGGATGAGAGCATCACCGACTTCTACGCCTTTACCAAGGACAGCTTCTCCATGGAAAACTATCAGTTCCACCCCTTCAACTTTGAAATCCCAATGGCGATCTGAGGTGGGACGATGGAACTGATCGTTGCGGTTTACGACGACTGGGGAATCGGCCGGGACGGGACGCAGCCCGTCGCCCTGTCAGCCGACCGGAAATTTTTCCGGGCGACCACCCGGGGGGCGATGGTGATCGCGGGCAGACGCACCATTGAGGATTTCCCGGGAAAACAACCCCTTCCGGGTCGGGTCAATGTGGCGCTGAGCAGAAGCGTGACGGCACTTCCCGGCTTTACGGTCTGTGACAGCGCCGAAAAGGCGGCGGCACTTTCCCGCACCGCTGAGCGCTGCTTCGTCATCGGCGGCGGGAGCGTTTACCGGCAGATGCTGCCCTTCTGCGACGCGGCTTATGTCACAAAAGTGCATGTGATGCCGGAATCCGACACCTTTTTCCCAAATCTGGACGAGGATAAGGACTGGTATCTGGCGGAAACGCTGCAATCCGGTGAGGAAAACGGCATTGCTTACGAAATGTGCCTGTATAGAAGAAAGTAAAAACACGCTGCCACTTGAGATGACCTGAGTGGCAGCGTGTTTCTTTACTTGGACGGCTTGCGTTTTCCGTTTGACAGTCCCGGCTTTTTTCGCACGGGACGGGGCGGCGCGGAACGGATGAGGCATTTTGCTCCGGAACCGATCAAATCCTCCCGGTGCGCCTTCACCAGCGCTTCCCGCACGAGGGCGTAGTTTTTCGGGTCGCGGTACTGGATCAGCGCCCGCTGCATGGCTTTTTCGTGGGGGTCGGTGGGGACGTAGACACGCTCCATGGTGCGGGGATCGAGGCCGGTGCAGTACATGACGGTGGACAATGTGGAGGGGGTGGGGTAAAAATCCTGCACCTGCTCCGGGTTGTAGCCCATGTCCCGGATGTACTCGGCCAGCTCCACGGCCTCCTTGAGTGTCGAGCCGGGATGGCTGGACATGAGGTAGGGGACGAGATACTGATTCATGCCGTACTGCCGGTTCAGGGCAAAATATTTTTCCACAAACTGGTTGTACACCGCGTTTTTGGGCTTGCCCATCCGGGCGAGGACGGCGTCGGACACATGCTCCGGGGCGACTTTCAGCTGACCGGAAATGTGGTACTGCACCAGCTCCCGGAAAAAGGTGTCCTTCTTGTCCGCCAGCAGATAGTCGAAGCGGATGCCGCTGCGGACGAACACCTTTTTGACGCCGGGGAGCTTCCGCAGCTTACGCAGCAGGGCAACATAGTCCGAATGGTCGGCGTTCATGTTTTTGCAGGGGGTGGGGTACAGGCACTGCCGCCCGCCGCAGGCGCCTTTACTCAGCTGCTTTTCACAGGCCGGGTGACGGAAATTGGCGGTGGGGCCGCCGACGTCATGGATGTAGCCCTTGAAGTCCCTGTCCTTCACCATGATTTCCGCTTCCCGGAGGATGGATTCGTGGCTTCGGGTCTGGACGATCCGCCCCTGATGGAAGGTCAGGGCGCAGAAGGAGCAGGCGCCGAAGCACCCCCGGTTGGAAACCAGACTGAACTTGACTTCCTCAATGGCGGGGACGCCCCCCGCCTTCTCATAGCTGGGGTGATAGGCACGCATGTAGGGGAGGTCGTATACCGCGTCCATTTCCGCTGTGGTCAGGGGCTTCTGGGGCGGATTCTGCACCACGAAGAAATTGTCGTAGGGCTCCGCCAGCCGCTTGGCGGTGAAGGGGTCGCAGTTGGCGTACTGGATTTTGAAGCTCTCGGCGTATCTGCGCCGGTCGGCCTTGATCTCGGCAAAGGAGGGCAGGGTGATAGTGGGCAGACTGTCGTCCGGTGCTTTGGTTTTGAACACCGTGCCGTCGATGTAGGTGATGTCCTTCACGTCCAGCCCGGAATTCAGGGCGTCGGCCACCTCCACAATGGTCTTTTCCCCCATGCCGTACATGAGCAGGTCGGCCTGACTGTCCAGTAAAATGGAGCGCTTCATGGTGCCCGACCAGTAATCGTAATGCCCCAGCCGGCGCAGACTCGCCTCAATGCCGCCGATGAGGATGGGAACGTCCTTGTAGGTCTGGCGGATAAGGTTGCAGTAGACCGTAGTGGCGTAGTCGGGGCGCTTGCCCATGACGCCGCCGGGGGTGAAGGCGTCGGTTTTCCGGCGGTGCTTGGTGACAGAATAGTGGTTGACCATGGAGTCCATATTGCCGCCGGAGACCAGAAACCCCAGCCGGGGACGGCCGAAAACGTCGATGGATTTGGGATTTTTCCAATCCGGCTGAGAGATGATGCCCACATTGTAGCCGTGGCTTTCCAGAACCCGGCTGATGATGGCGTGGCCGAAGGATGGGTGATCGACGTAGGCGTCGCCGATGATGTACACAAAATCGCAGACGTCCCACCCACGGTCGAGCATTTCCCGTCTGGTAATGGGCAGAAATTCCATATACTGCCTCCTGAAAGTACGTTTCTTACAGTATAGCAGACTTTTGGGAGAAAGGGAAGTGGAAAAACCGTCCCGGAAAGAAGCGGATGCGGGGCAGCCTGCCGGAATTGCAGACTGCCCCGCTTTTATGTTGGGTTATTGCTCAGGAACGGGCAGCTTTGTGCCGTCGGGGAGGAGAACATAGTCTACCTGCGTAAGATCGATGGCGCTGTCATTTTCCTGATCCCACAGTTCAATTCTTGTGCCGTCTTTCATGACGACACAAATGAAGTGACCATTCCACCCATAAAAATCCGTATAGGACTCGGCGCGCTGTTCCTCGGTCTCGGCGGCGGTATCCCGCACGATCTTGCTGCTGAATTTGCGAAGTTTGAAGGAGGAAACCGGGAATTCCATGACAACATCCGTTCCGTCCGGCAGCCAGCCCGTGCCGGCTTTCATGAGGATGGGACTGGTGAGCAGCTCAAGCTCCCGATCATCGCAGTTATCCGCCCCGAAGGAAATGGGGAATTGCCATTCTCCCTCGGTCAGGGTTTCATCTGTGCTGCTGTAAACCAAGTCAACCAGATAAAGAGTCCATGTGCTTCCGGCGGCAAAGGGGGCATCCGTATTCTTTGCGGTGACGGATTGCGTCAGAAGAACGTCTATGGTGTTGGCCTTTCCGTCACCATCGTCGAGAGTATTAACCGGGCCGAAGGCTGCCTCAGAGCCGTCGGCAGGAACAAGCATACCCCGCCAATTAGCAAAATGCAAAGGCTTCTCTGTGGAAAGAACGATATCCTCCGGGGCGGTGATGCCAATAAGAATCTGAGCCACATAGCCGTCGGTTTCCACGGATTTCAGCTTCAGGGTGTAGCCGTTCTGGGTCGCTTCCTGAGGCGGCGCGGCCTGGGCGTCCACGTCGGCCTGGGTGGGGACGTTCGGCTGGATGGCAAAGTCCAGAGCGTCGGCAACCATGTTCAGCTGCTTCTCCGTCATATGCTGATATTCGGCGGATACCACACCGGCGTCTTCGCTGAGAAGTTCCGGGTTCACGTCCAGCCATACGGTTATCAACGCGTCTCCCCGATTGCAGAGAATGTAGCCCCGCTCCTGGCTGGGAGAGGTCAAAATCAGTACGGTATTTCCGGCGGAGGTGGTGTAGTTCCGCTCCACCCAGTCGCCCCGGTCTTCCAGCGTGACATAATCCCGGCTGAAGGTGTCCTGCCGGTTCCAGTAGAGCGCGCCGTTGGTTTGGGTCACCTCATAGCCCTGATCTTCCGGGAAGACAAATTTCATCCACAGATAAAAGTTCCCGGTATCGTCGCAAGAGCCCTCGATGATATCAACGCTGACGTCCTGACTGTCCCGCGCGAACCGCTCCACGCCCAGGGCGTCGCACATGTTCCGGGTGGTGCGGAATTTCAAACGCTGTCCCTCCGGTTTCAGGCCATATTGTTCCGCCAGTTCCTTTGCCTTGGCATCCATGACATCTCTGTAGGTGTCCCAGTAGCCTTCCGGCAGGGTGCCCGCTTTGCCCATTTCCTCGCCGTCGGCTGTGTATTTGGTTTTGAAGGCGTAAAAATCTGCGCACGCCTTATAGGCGTTGGAGCCTTTCAGTCCGGCCATGCTCAGGGTGGTGGTGTCAACGGTGTGGGGGTCTTCCACGTATACCCCGTCTACCAGAGAATAGTCCCGCTGTTCCGTTCCCGTTCCGATTTTTACGTTTTCCAGTTTCAGCACGTAGACAACGGCGCACCCCACCAGCAGAAGCAGCAGCGCGATCAGCGCCGCAATTAGCAGCGGACGGCGGATGGGACGGTGCGTCTTCCCACTTTCCTGATTCTGGGCGGGGAACTGTCCGGTTTCCGCGTTTTCGATGAGATCGTCGCCGATATACTGTAGACCCCGAAAAATATCCTTTCCGTTCATACGCGAATGCCCTCCTTTGCAAGATATGCCGAAAGCTTTTGCTTCGTCCGGTTCAGCCGCATCTGTACGGCGCTTTCGCTGATGCCGTACCGGGCGGCAATCTCCGCGATGGTATCCACGTACCAGTACCGGCGGAGAAAGACCATCTGATTGTCCGGGGTCAGTGTTCGGAGGAATGCGTCCAGAAGCTGCCCCAGCTCCCGGGCGTCTGCGGCGCTGTCCCGGTAGGTATCCGGAATGCAGTTTTCCATTTCCTGGGTCAGGGTCACGACCTCTGCTTTCCGCTTCTGGGCGTTCTTCCAGACCACCTTTTTCAGGGCGAAATTCCGGCAGATCTTGGCGATGTACGCGAAGAAATGCTCCGGACGCTTTGGCGGGATCGTGTTCCACGCTTTCAGGTAGGTGTCACTGACGCTTTCCTCCGCGTCCTGACCGTTTTCCACGATCCGGTCTGCCAGATGATACAGCCGTCGCCCGTAGGCGGCATCGGTATGCCGGATGGCGTCCTCATTCCTGGCGAAGAACATATCTATGATTTTGCCGTCATCCATGTTTGGTCACCTCACTTGTAGTTTGTCCTTCACCCTAGTAGATCGATTTTGAAGTCAAAACCTCACGCATTTCTCAAATATTTTTTGAAAAATGGCGTGGCCGAAGCCACGCCGCTCAGGATTTTTTCTCAACCTTCCGCTTGACACCGTCGGTGCCGATGATGTAGGTGTTTTCCAGCTGACCTACCAGATTGGCCTTAACGGAATCGATGTAGATTCGCCGCAGCTTGTCCCGCTCTGCCAGTTCCTCGGGGGTCAGACCCTCGGCCTTTGCCTTTTTTGCCAGAACGTTGATTCTGGCGATCACTTCGTCCATTTTCATACACTGTAAAACCTCACACATACCGGTGGATGACCACCGAAATTCTGTCCTTTTTTGTCCGGCCGTTGATGGCCGCAAGCTTGATTTTTCCCAGCCCCCGGACGGAGATTTTCGCGCCCTCCGGGACGGACTTGTCCGGTTTTTCACAGGGAAGACCGTCAATGGCGGCTTTTCCGGCGCTCACATATTGGGCGGCGAGACTACGCCCGATGCGAAAGCCGGAGGATACGACGCTGTCCAGCCGCAACGACGCCAGCGTGTCCCGGATCTCCTTGATTTCCGGCTCCGGGATGTGGACGCCCGAAAGGGGAATTTGGCGCAAATGCAGCTTCGTCCGTCCGGCGGAGGTGAAGTTCTGCAATAAATAGGGGGCAATCTCCGCCGTGACGAAAAAGTCGCAGCTGCCCTTGTCCACGCAGATGTCGCCCACCGTCTCCCGGCCGACGCCCGCGCCCATCAGCGCCCCCAGAAAGTCCCGGTGGCTTGGGCTGTCCCCCTGAAAGAACGCGGCGCGCAGACACACGCAGGGGCTGTCTTCGCCGTAGAGACTGGCTTCGTCCAGATAGTCCGGCAGAAAAATCAGCATTTTTCGTTCCGCGTCCTCGTAGCCGCCGAAGGCGTGCAGACTTTCCTGCTCGCCGAAGAGATATTTTGCCATTTCCAGCTCCCGGGGGGAGAGAAAGCAGGTGGCGGCGGGGATATTCTTCCGCATTCCCGCGTTCATTTTGTCCCAGAGCTTCGCCAGAAGCAGCCGATCCTCGGCGGACTGGGCGATTTTTTCAATGTTGCTTCGTTCCATGCGATCACCAATGGTACTATACCACAACTTTTGCCGGGTGGGAAGAATTTTTTCTTGTATGACGGCGGCGGGTGGAGTATAATAGGGAAAAAGGAACGCTTTTCGGCGGAAAGGAATCGGACATGGTGACAGGAATCATCGGCGCGGGGGCGTCTGGAATGGCGGCGGCGCTGGCTGCGGCGGAAAGCGGGCAGGTCGTCCTCATGGAGCGGCAGGCGAGAGTGGGGCGCAAGCTTCAGGCTACCGGCAACGGGCGCTGCAATTTATCCAATCTCCACGGGACATCCGGCGGCTACCACGGGGAAAATCCGGGGTTTGCCGACTATGCGCTGAGGCAGTTTCCACCCACGGCGGCGCTGGAATGGTTCCGGAGTCTGGGGCTTCTTACCGTGGCGGAGGATTCCGGGCGGGTGTATCCCTATTCCGATCAGGCGAATTCCGTGGTGGATGTGCTGCGGTTTGCCCTGGAAAAGCCGAATATCACGGTAAAGCTGGGATTTGAAGCGAAAAAAGTGAAGAAAACGGCTTCCGGCTTCCGCATCATTTCCGGGGACGAGACGGTGGAGTGCGACCGGCTCATCGTCGCCTGCGGCGGCCTTGCGGGGACGAAGCTGGGGGGCAGCATGTCCGGCTATCAAATTCTGCGGAGCTTTGGCCACAGCTGCACCCGGCTTCGTCCGGCGCTGGTGCAGCTGAAAAGCAGCTGGAACGCGGTTACGAGCCTGAAAGGCGTCCGCGCCAACTGCCATGCGGTCATTCTACACGACGGAAAGCGGTTTTCCGAAAGCACGGGGGAGCTGCAATTTACCCAGTACGGTCTCAGTGGGCCGGTGATTTTCGAGGTGTCCCGGGATGCGTGTCAGGGCGGCGGCGAGTGGCTCTGCCGGCTGGATTTTTTGCCGGATATGGCGGAAGACGCCCTGATATCTGAGCTGAAACGGCGCAGAACGACCAATCTCCCCGTCTCGGAGCTGTTCACGGGAATCCTCCACAACCGCCTTGGCCGGGTGCTGACCCAGACGGCGGGGATTTCCGCGGGCGGGGCGGTTTCCGACCTTTCCGACGAGGAGCTGCGTCAGGCCGCCCACGGGGCGAAGGCGCTGAGCGTACATCTGACCGAACCTATGGGCATGGACAGCGCACAGGTGACGGCGGGGGGCATTCTCACGTCGGAATTTGATGAAACGACCATGGAAAGCCGCCTCGTTCCGGGGCTTTACGCCTGCGGAGAGGTCTTAGACATTGACGGCGACTGCGGCGGCTATAATTTACAGTGGGCGTGGAGCTCCGGCCGTCTGGCCGGACAGAGCGCCGGGAGGAACGACACATGATCCGTTTGAGCGATATTTCCCTGCCGCCGGAACACAGCGCCCACCAGCTTCCCTTTGAGGCCGCGCGGATGCTGCGGATTCCCAATTCCAAAATCCGCGGCGTGCGGATCGTCCGGCGGAGTGTGGACGCCCGGAAGAAGCCCAATGTGCGCATCATCTACACCATCGACGTGACGGTGGATGGCGGTGAAAAGAAGATTCTGAAGCAAAGCGGCTGCAAGCGGGCATCCATCGCCCCGGCGACGCGGTACAAGCCACCCAAATCCGCCTGTTCGCCGGAGAAACGCCCGGTGGTGGTGGGATTCGGCCCCGGTGGAATGTTTGCCGCGCTGATTCTGGCGCTGGCGGGCTGGAAGCCGCTGGCGCTGGAACGGGGAGAGGATGCCGCGTCCCGCCACGAGAAGGTGGAAAAATTCTTCCAAACGGGCGAGCTGGACACGAAAAGCAATGTCCAGTTCGGCGAGGGCGGCGCGGGAACGTTTTCCGACGGCAAGCTGAACACCGGGGTCAACAACCCCAGAATCGGCTGGATTCTGGAACAGTTCGTGGCGGCGGGGGCAAGGGAGGATATTCTCTATGACGCCAAGCCCCACGTAGGCACCGACGTGCTGCTGACCGTGGTGCAGAATCTGCGCAAACGCATCATCTCTCTGGGCGGCGAGGTGCGGTTCAACACGCAGGTCACCGGCCTGTGTACGGAGAACGGACGCCTGACCGGGCTGAAAATCGCCGACGGGACGGTCATTCCCTGCGACCGGGCGGTGCTGGCCATCGGACACAGCGCCCGGGACACCTTTGAAATGCTGGACGCTTCCGGCGTTCCTATGGAGCCGAAGCCCTTCGCCATGGGCGTGCGCATCGAGCAAAAGCAGCGGGACATCGACATTGCCCAGTACGGCGGCGAAAATCCCGCCCTGCCCCCGGCGGATTATAAGCTGGTGGAGCATCTGGATGGGGAGACGGTGTACACCTTCTGCATGTGTCCGGGGGGATTCGTGGTGGCGGCGGCCAGCGAGGAAGGCCGGGTGGTCACCAACGGCATGAGCTATGCCGACCGGGACGGAGAAAACGCCAACGCGGCACTGCTGGTGACGGTGAATCCCGCTGATTTTCCCTACGAGGGCAACCTCGGCGGAATGCGCTGGCAGCGGGAGATCGAGGAAAACGCCTACCGCGTCAGCGGCAGCTACCGCGCCCCGGCGCAAAGAGTGGGGGATTTCCTCGCCGGAAGACCCAGTGACCGGCCGGGACGGGTAACGCCGACTTACCGTCCGGGGGTGACCTGGTGCGACCTGCACGACGTGCTTCCCGGGAAGATCACCGACGCCATTGCCCAGGCGCTGCCCCGGCTGGACGGGAAGCTGAAAGGCTTTGCAGAGCCGGACGCGGTGATGACCGCGCCGGAGACCCGCAGTTCTTCCCCGGTGCGGATTATCCGGGATTCCTCCCGGCAGTCTTCCCTTCGGGGGCTGTACCCCACGGGAGAGGGCGCGGGCTACGCCGGGGGCATCATGTCCGCGGCCATCGACGGCATTATGACGGCGGAGACAATCATTATGGAGGAAAACTATGAACGAGAAACAGATCAACAAATGGCTCCGTAAGCGTTTCAGCCCCGTTGGCTGGACGCTGGTGGGATACTATGTCCTGATGAACATTCTGGTTTCCGTAGCGATGCTGCGGGATGTGATCGCGGGATACCTGAATGCTTTCATAGAGGGAAACGATCAGTATGTCCCGGACGTGTCCGCTCTGACCGGAAACGCATGGGGGTACATCGCCGCCGTGGCCGTCGCTCTGGTGATCCTGTACGCATGGAAGGGCAGAGAATTCTGGGGCGGGGAAGTGCTGAGACGGGAAAAACCCATGAAACCGGGAACTTTGCTGTGCATGGTGTGCCTGTGCGCTGGAACGCAGATGGTAAATTTTGTCTGGATCAATCTTCTTGAGCTGGTGATGAACTGCTTCGGCCGGTCTGCCACCGGGACGCTGGACGCCGTTTCCGGCAGCTCGGACACCGTCAGCATGTTCCTGTACGCATCGTTTCTGGCGCCTATTTCGGAGGAGCTGATCTTCCGGGGCTTCGTCCTGCGGTCGCTGCGGCCTTACGGCAAGCGGTTTGCCATCTTGGGTTCCGCGTTCCTGTTCGGGCTGTTCCACGGGAACCTGCTGCAAACGCCCTACGCGTTTCTTGTGGGACTGGTGCTGGGATATGTGGCGGTGGAGTATTCCGTCGGCTGGTCCATGGTGCTCCATATCTTCAACAATCTGGTGCTGGCAGACCTTCTGAGCCGTCTGACGGCAAATCTTCCGGAAGTGGCGGCGTCGGTGGCAATTCTGATCGCCAACCGTGCCCGTGTCCGGGCGTACATCCAGAGCGAGTGGATCGACCGCCGGTGCCTGAAATGCTTCTTTTTCAGTGCCGGTGTGATCGTTCTTACGGTTCTGATGGTAATAAACATGATGATAGCGCTGTCCGCATAATGCGGACAGCGCTATCGTCTTGGCTGACCAAAGTTAACCCCCAGCTATGCCGGGGGCAAAAGAATAGCTTCCGGCGAGGAGTAAAGCAGACAGAGAAAAAACTCCCCATTATAGCAGAAGAGGTTTGCCGACCACACAACTACGATAATGAGGAGGTCTCTCTCGTGAAAGAAGCGCAGACTCGACCGTCGGAAATGCTTGATGATATCCCGATGCCAAAACCCAGCCTGCTGAGAGAAAAAGCATAAAAAATTCGGACACAGTTTTGCGGCTGTACGGGTTGAATTTGTTATTGACGGAAAAATGACGGGATAAAATCTATGGCCGAAAGAGCTGCGTAACTTTTTACATAAGAAAACCGCCGCTTTCTCATAAAAGCGGCGGTTTTAATGGAGCTAGTGACCTGACTCGAACAGGCGACCTTCTCATTACGAGTGAGATGCACTACCGACTGTGCTACACTAGCATTTCTTTAGCCAACTCATTATATCCGGAATTGGCGGAAATGTCAACTGCTTTTTCAGACAAACCACCGATTTCCGCGGCGTAGGTGGGGAACGGCGCTGACAAATCGCCCCGTTTTATGCGACACGACATTGCTTTCCGGCAAGAAGGGTGTTATAATGACGCCGTTATGAGGTGAGCGTATGAAAAAACTTCTCAAATATCTGAAGGGCTATGAAAAAGAATGTGTCCTTGGGCCGCTGTTCAAGCTGCTGGAGGCCACGTTTGAGCTGCTGGTGCCGCTGGTTGTGGCCAGTATCGTGGATCAGGGCATCGGCAGCGGCGACCGGGGCTACATTGTGAAAATGTGCGCCGTCATGATCGGACTGGGCGTCGTGGGGCTTGCCAGTTCGGTGACAGCGCAGTATTTTTCCGCTGTGGCGGCGGTGGGCTTTTCCACACGGCTGCGGCATACGGTGTTGGAGCATATTCTGAACTTAAGCTACAGTCAGGTCGATAAGCTGGGCGCATCCACCATGATCACCCGGATGACCTCCGACATCAATCAGGTGCAGAACGGCGTGAACCTGACGCTGCGGCTGCTGCTGCGCTCGCCATTCGTGGTGTTCGGCGCCATGGTCATGGCTTTTACCATTGATTTTCAGGCGGCGCTGGTGTTCGCCGGGGTCATTCCGGTGCTGTGCATCATCGTTTTCGGCATTATGCTGATCACCATGCCCATGTACAGGCGGGTGCAGGCGTCCCTTGACAGCGTGACCTCCGCGTCCCGGCAGAATATGACCGGCGTCCGGGTGCTGCGGGCTTTCTGCAAGGAGGACGCGGAGGTTGCCTCCTTTGAGGAAAAAACGGAGGACATGACCCGTAAGCAGCTGTCCGCAGGACGGATTTCCGCCCTGATGAACCCTGTGACCTACGTGGTCATCAATCTGGCGGTGGTGCTGCTGGTACATGTGGGCGCGCTGAAGGTGGAAAGCGGCGTGCTGACCCAGGGACTGGTCATTGCCCTCTACAATTATATGTCCCAGATTCTGGTGGAGCTGATCAAGATGGCAAACCTGATCATCACCATCACCAAGGCCGTCGCCTGCGGGAACCGGGTGGCGTCTGTGCTGGATTTGGAGCCGGGTCAGGAAAACGGCACCCGCACGGCTGCGGATATGAAGGGACAGGTGGAATTTCAGGATGTGACCGCCCGGTATGACGGCGCGGGAAATCCCTCTCTGGAGCACATTACCTTCACCGCCCGGCCGGGGCAGACCATCGGCATCATCGGCGGCACCGGTTCCGGCAAGACGACGCTGGTGAACCTGATTCCAAGGCTCTATGACGCAGCCGGAGGAAAGGTGCTGCTGGACGGCGTGGAGACGGCGGCGTATGACCTGACGTCCCTGCGACAGGCCATTGGCGTTGTTCCCCAGAAGGCGGTGCTGTTCAAGGGCACTATCCGGCAGAATCTGCTCTGGGGCAACGCCAGCGCCACAGACAGTGATCTGTGGGAAGCGCTGACCGTTGCACAGGCGAAAGAAGTGGTCGAGGGCAAGGAAAACGGACTGGACGCACCCGTGGAACAGGGGGGCGTCAACTTCTCCGGCGGTCAGCGCCAGCGTCTCACCATTGCCCGTGCTCTGGTGCGGAAGCCCCGCATCCTGATTCTGGACGACAGCGCGTCCGCGCTGGACTATGCCACCGACGCGGATCTTCGTATGGCCATCCGCAGAATGGAGAATCCGCCCACGACCTTCATCGTCTCACAGAGAGCGGCGTCCGTGCGGTATGCGGATGAAATTCTGGTGCTGGACGACGGCGTTCTGGCGGGCAAGGGTACCCACGATGAGCTTCTGGAATCCTGCCCGGTTTATCAGGAGATATACTATTCCCAGTTCCCCAAGGAGGCGGTGCAAAATGGCTAATCAGATGGCAATTCTGCGGAAGGTTCTGCGCCGCATCCGGCGCTATTGGGTTGGGCTGGTCGCGTCGCTGCTGCTGGCAACGCTGTATGTGATCATGAGCCTGAATATCCCCATTCTGGTGGGAAACGCCATTGACTGCATTATCGATGCCGGACGGGTGGATTTTACCGCCATGTGGGGCTATCTGCGCAATGTGGCGATTTGCGCCGCCGTGGCGGCGCTGGCGCAGTGGCTCATGAATCAGATCAACAACCACATGACCTACGGCGTCACCCGGGACATCCGGAACGAAGCCTTCCGGCATATTCAGGTGCTGCCCCTTTCCTATCTTGATAAACAGCCTCAGGGCGATGTGGTCAGCCGGGTGACGGCTGACGTGGACACCTTCGCCGACGGACTGCTCATGGGTTTTACCCAGCTGTTTACCGGCGTGATGACCATTCTGGGAACGCTTGTTTTCATGGTCCGCATTCACTGGGGCATTGCGCTGGTGGTGGTGTGCATTACGCCGCTGTCGCTGCTGGTGGCGAATTTCATTGCCACCCGAACGTATTCCATGTTCAAGCTCCAGTCCGTTACCCGGGGCGAGCAGACCGGCCTGATCGACGAGACCATCGGCAATATCAAGGTGGTGCAGGCCTTCGGCCATGAGAAGGCGTCCATGGAGCAGTTCGACGAGATCAACGGACGGCTGCAAAAGGCGTCTCTGCGGGCGATTTTCTTCTCGTCTCTGGTGAACCCCAGTACCCGTTTCGTCAACTCCGTGGTGTATGCGGGCGTGGGCCTGAGCGGTGCGCTGATCGCCATTTCCGGCGGCATCACCGTGGGCAACCTCGCCAGCTTCCTGAACTACGCCAACCAGTACACCAAGCCCTTTAACGAGATTTCCGGCGTGGTGACGGAGCTGCAGAACGCGCTGGCCTGCGCGGGGCGGGTGTTCGAGCTGATCGAGGCCCCGGCACGCACCCCGGAGCCGGAGCATCCGGAACGTCCGGAAAAGGTGGAGGGCGCAGTGGAGATCAAGGACCTTCGCTTCTCTTACACGCCGGACAAGCCCCTGATCGGGGACTTCAACCTGTCCGTCAAGCCCGGCCAGCGGGTGGCCATCGTCGGCCCCACGGGCTGCGGAAAGACTACCTTTATCAACCTTCTCATGCGGTTTTACGACCCGGACGGGGGCGAAATCCTTCTCGACGGGGTCAATACCCAGAAAATGAACCGGGGCGAGCTGCGCAGGAGCGTGGGCATGGTGCTTCAGGACACATGGCTGAAAGCAGGGACGATCCGGGAGAACATCGCCATGGGCAAGCCGGAAGCCACCGAGGAAGAGATCATCGCCGCCGCGAAGCAGGCACACGCCCACAGCTTCATCATGCGTCTGCCTCAGGGGTATGATACCGTTATCGGCGAGTCCGGCGGCAGTCTTTCTCAGGGACAGAAGCAGCTGCTGTGCATCGCCCGGGTGATGCTGTGCCTGCCGCCCATGCTGTTTCTGGACGAGGCGACTTCCTCCATCGATACCCGGACGGAGATCAAGATTCAGAAGGCGTTCGACACCATGATGCGCGGGCGCACCAGCTTTATCGTCGCCCACCGCCTGTCCACCATCCGGGAAGCGGACAGGATCCTCGTCATGCGGGACGGCCACATCGTGGAGCAGGGCAAGCACGAGGAACTGCTTGCCAAGAACGGCTTCTATGCCAGATTGTATCAGAGCCAGTTTGCACATTGACAAAACGCAAAACGTGCCGGAGCGGAAGCTCCGGCACATTTTTATGTAAGCATCAGGCGACCTTCTGCTTTTTCGCAAAGTGAATAACCAGACCCAGAACAAGACCCACCAAGGCGGGGAGAACCCAGCCCAGGCTGATGTCGAAGAAGGGGAGAATCTTCTCCGCAAGGCCGACCGCGCCGTCCAGATGAAGGGCGGTTTTCAGATTCGCGGGCAGCGCCTTGGCAAGATCGAACAGGGCGGCGATGCAGGTGAAGGCCGTGACGCTGACGTAGACAGCCCGGTCATGATGGAACAGATTCCCGAACAGCGCCAGCAGAATCAGGGTGATCGCCAGCGGGTACAGGAACAGCAGCAGCGGCAGGGAATAGCTGATGATCTTGGACAGACCGAAATTGGAGATCAGGAAGGAAAGTACGGTAAATATTACTGCCCATGCGCGGTAGGAAAGTCCCTTGGGGAACATGCGGGAGAAAGCGTCCGAGCAGCTGGTGACGAGGCCAATGGCGGTTTTCAGGCAGGCGCAGGTGATGGTGACTGCCAGAACGAGACTGCCCGCCCGTCCCAGATAGTGGCCGGAGATCTGCGCCAGGGCGATGCCGCCGTTTTCGGAGGTCTCAAACAGACCTCTGGACTGGGTGCCCATGAGAATGGTGGTGACGTAGATCACGATCATGGGGATGCTGGTGAGCAGTCCGGAGGACAGAACATCCTTTGCCACGTCGGAATCGTCGGTAACGCCCATGGAGCGGATGATGTCGATGACCACGATGCCGAAGGCCAGACCGGCAATGGCGTCCATGGTGTTATAGCCCTCAATGAAGCCCAGAGAAAGCGCCCCGGTCTGATAACCGGCGGCAGGCTCCACGTCGGAAACGGAGGTGGAGGGATTGATCAGCGCCGTCACCACCAGAATGGCGAGGAAGACCAGAAAGATGGGGGTGATGACCTTACCGATCCAGACGGTGATCTCGCCGGGGCGCAGGGACAAAATCAGCACGATGGCGAAGAAGATCACGGAGAAGATCAGCAGCGCAATGGACTCGGACGCACCGGCACTCAGCATGGGCGCGACACCCACGGTGAAGGAAGTGGTCGCGCATCTGGGAATGGCGAAGCCGGGGCCGATGGTCAGGTAGAGCAGGCAGGAGAAGACGTAGCCGTAGCCCTTGCCGACCTTGTTGGACAGCTGCTGCAAGCCGTCGGAGTGGGTGTTGCCGATGGCGGCCACGCCCATGATCGGAATACCGACGGCCGTGATGATAAATCCGATCATGGCGGGGATGACGTTCCGTCCGGCCAGCTGACCGAGGTGAACGGGGAAGATCAGGTTACCGGCGCCGAAGAACATGCCGAACAGCGTTCCGGCCACCAGAATCTTTTGCTTGAATGTAAGATGTTTCTGCATTTTATTCTGCCTCCTTCTGTTTGACGATATTCTAACATTTCCCTTGCATTCTGAGAAGTCCATGTTTATAATAGGGGTATTAGAAAATGTAATAGATATGAAATGGAGTGCGGTCTATGGACAGCAAGAAACTGGAAATTCTTATGACGGCAATCGACCTTGGCAGCTTCACCAAAGCGTCGGAGGTGGTGGGCTACACCCAGTCGGGACTGACCCACATGATGGACGCCCTGGAACGGGAGGTGGGCTTTTCCCTGTTGCAGCGTGACCACAACGGCATCCAGCTCAGCCCCCAGGGGCGGCAGCTCATGCCCGCCATCCGGGAGTTTTTGCAGGCCAATGCCAACCTGGAAAACCAGATCAACGCCATTTCCGAGCAGAAAAAGGAGGTCATCCGCATTGCGGCCTATGCCAGCATCGCCATGCACTGGATGCCGGAGCTGCTCTACCGCTACAAGCGCGTCTGTCCGGATGTCAGCGTGGATCTTCGGATGGTGGATAACGCCTTGGAACCCTACGAGCTGCTGGAAAGCGGCCAGACCGACGTGATTTTTGCCAGCCGGCAGAACTACAGCTTCTGCGACTGGACGCCCCTGTACAATGAAAAAATGTATGCGATCCTCCCCAAGGACTACCCCCTCAACGGCCGCACAACCTTCCCGTTGGAGGAATTTTCCGGGCAGGACTTCCTGATGCCCTACGGCAGATTTGACATTGACGTCAACGCGGCCATGGACTCCGTGGGCGTGAAGCTCAACGCCAGCGTTTCCCGGGTGGACGACGAGACGGTTATCCGGATGGTGGGACACGGGCTGGGCGTCACCATGATGACGGAGCTGATGATCCGGGGCAGGACGGACGATGTGCTGTGCGTCCCCGTGGACCCGCCAAGGCTGCGGGAGCTGGGCATGGGCACCAGCCGCAGAATGAAGCTGACGGACAGTATGCAGAGTCTGAAGGACTGTATGCTCCAGTTCATCCATGACAGATCGTGATAGAGTTGCGGGCGGTTTTCCCCACGAGGAAAACCGCCCGCAGCAATAACGCATTCTGACCGGTTTCTGCCGCCGCTTCCTGGCATAATTTGTCATACTTGGACAAAATGAAAAAATCCTTAAAAATCACTTGACAAATTGTTTAAGGTGGGCTATTATACAGAAGGTTAGCGAGAGCTAACCAATATTAACGCCTAAGGGTTAGCAATAGCTAATCTGTAGGCTCAGAAAAAGAAGGTGTTCTCCATGCCGCTTACGGTTGCGGATACCGGCGAGGAATACGTCATCAAGCGAATCGGCGGAAAGCCGGAAGTCAAACAGCATCTGGAGAATCTGGGCTTCGTCGTCGGCGGGGTGGTGTCGGTCATCAACACGATGAGCGGCAACGTCATTGTCAAGGTGAAGGAGTCCCGGATAGCCATCAGCCAGGAAATGGCACAGAAAATCATGGTTTAATAGGGCAACGCCACGCAATTGCGGCTGCGAGTCTCAGCCGTCTTTTTGCCCCACTTCTTCAGTTTGAAAAATGGGAAATACACAAAGTATTCCTCCATTTTCCAAATTTTGAATTGGGACAAAAATCCTGTCTGAGACTTCTTGCCGAATTGCGCGTCGATGCCCAAAGAAAAGGAGGAATCGGTATGAAAACACTGAAGCAGGCCAAGGTCGGCGACACCGTTACCGTGGTGAAGCTCCACGGCGAGGGCGCTGTCAAGCGCAGAATCATGGACATGGGCATTACCAAGGGCGTCACCGTTTACGTGCGGAAGGTTGCTCCGCTGGGCGATCCGGTGGAAGTCAACGTCCGCGGCTACGAGCTGTCGATCCGTAAGGCCGACGCCGAAATGATCGAGATCCAGTAAGACCCCAGTAAATCATAGGGACGCAAGCCCTGATTTTGATAAAACGTTAGCGGAAGCTAACAGAAGGAGAGTATCATGGATATCAGAATTGCCCTTGCGGGCAACCCCAACAGCGGCAAAACGACACTGTTCAATGCCCTCACCGGTTCCAACCAGTTCGTGGGCAACTGGCCCGGCGTCACCGTGGAGAAGAAGGAAGGCAAGCTGAAGAAGCATTCCGACGTCACCGTCACTGACCTGCCCGGCATTTATTCTCTGTCTCCGTACACCATGGAGGAGGTTGTTGCCCGTAATTATTTGATCGAGGAGCGGCCCGACGCCATCCTGAACATTATCGACGGCACCAATCTGGAGCGGAACCTGTACTTAACCACTCAGCTGACCGAGCTGGGTATCCCCGTGGTCATCGCCATCAACATGATGGATATCGTCCGCAAGAACGGTGACAAGATCAATATCGACGAGCTGTCTCAGGCGCTGGGCTGCAAGGTCGTCGAGATCTCCGCCCTGAAGGGCGACGGCGTTATGGCCGCTGCCGAGGCTGCGATCGACGCTGCGAAGAACGGCAAGACCGTCCCCATGCACACCTTCTCCGGCCCTGTGGAGCACGCCATTGCCCACATCGAGGAAGCGGCTGTCCACGGCCTGCCCGAGGAGCAGCAGCGTTGGTACGCCATCAAGATCTTCGAGCGTGACGACAAGGTGATGCAGAAGTTGGGTCTGACCAAGGAGACCATGTCTCACATCGAGGCCGACATCGAAGCTGCCGAGAAGGAGCTGGACGACGACGCTGAGAGCATCATCACCAACGAGCGCTACATCTACATCGGCGAGGTCATCAAGCGCTGCTACAAGAAGCACTCCGCCGGTAAGCTGACCACCTCCGATAAGATCGATAAGATCGTGACCAACCGCTGGCTGGGCCTGCCCATCTTCGCAGTTGTCATGTTCCTTGTTTACTACATCGCCATGGTCGGCGTGGGCGCTGCCGCTACCGACTGGGCAAACGACGGCCTGTTCGGCGACGGCTGGCACCTGTTCGGCATCGGCTCCGCCGATTACAACGAAGACGCTGATGCGTATAACGAGGCGTCCCTGATCGTAGACGGCTACGACGCCTACGTGGAAGAAAACGGCACCGCTCCCACCGGCGACTTCCCCTACGAAGTCGAGGATGAGGAGACTTTGGAGATCACCGAGGAGACCGCTTCTCTGGCTGACTATGAAAAAGCGCTTAAAACGCTGGAAGGCGAAGAACCCGACCCCGCAAACTACGGCGTCTGGGTGCCCGGCATCCCTGTTCTGATTGGCGACCTGCTGGAGAAGGCTAATGCGGCTGAATGGCTCAGCGGCCTGATTCTGGATGGCATCGTGGCCGGTGTCGGCGCGGTTCTGGGCTTCGTGCCTCAGATGCTGGTGCTGTTCCTGCTGCTGGCCATTCTGGAAGCCTGCGGCTACATGGCCCGTATCGCATTCGTTCTCGACCGTATCTTCCGGAAATTCGGCCTGTCCGGTAAGTCCTTTATCCCCATGCTGGTCGGCACCGGCTGCGGCGTTCCCGGCATCATGGCGTCCCGTACCATTGAAAACGAGCGTGACCGCCGGATGACCATTATGACCACCACCTTTATCCCCTGCGGCGCGAAGGTTCCCTTTATCGCCATGATCGCGGGCGCCCTGTTCGGTGGCAGCGCATGGGTCGCAACTTCCGCTTACTTCATCGGCATGGCCGCCATCATCGTGTCCGGCATCATGCTGAAGAAGACCAAGATGTTCGCCGGTGAGCCTGCTCCCTTCGTTATGGAGCTGCCCGCCTACCACCTGCCCACCGTGTCCAACGTCCTGCGCAGCATGTGGGAGCGCGGCTGGAGCTTCATCAAGAAGGCCGGCACCATCATCCTGCTGTCCACCATCTTCGTGTGGTTCACCACTTACTTCGGCTTCGTTGACGGCACCTTCCGGATGCTGGGCGAGGAAGAAATCGACTACTCCATTCTGGCTGCCATCGGCAGCGTGCTGGCGTGGGTGTTCAAGCCTCTGGGCTGGGGCAACTGGCAGGCGGCTGTCGCTTCCATCACCGGTCTGGTCGCCAAGGAGAACATCGTTGGTACTCTGGGCATCCTGTACGGCGGCGGAGACGGAACCGTGTATCAGAACCTTGCCAATGCTTTCAACGGCATTACCGGTTATTCCTTCCTGGTGTTCAACCTGCTGTGCGCCCCCTGCTTCGCGGCTATCGGCGCCATCAAGCGTGAGATGAACAACGCCAAGTGGACATGGTTCGCCATCGGCTATCAGTGCGGCTTCGCTTACCTGATCGCCCTGATGATCAACCAGTTCGGCAACCTGTTCACCGGACACGCCAGCGTGATCGGCCTGATCTTCGCTCTGGCTGCTCTGGCCGGTATGCTGTACATGCTGTTCAAGCCCTACAAGGAAGCTACCAAGCTCTCTAAAGTCTGATCGTTTTGGAGCCAGACGATACGTCTGGCTCCAAGCTTCAATGTTCTGAAATGGAGTGATTTTTATGCTGCAATGGATCAGCGCGAATATCGGTACAATTCTTATCAGTCTCGTCCTTCTGGCAGTGGTTGCTCTGATTATCCGCAGTATGATGCGCGATAAAAAACAGGGAAAGTCCTCCTGCGGCGGCAACTGCGCCGGCTGTGCCGCGTGCGGTTCCTGCCACAATAAGAGTCATTGAATTGCTTTTCCCGAGTTTCCAACCCCCGAATGCAGTCCGCAGACTTTGTCTGCGGGCTGTATTTCTTTGTGTATGTTCTGACAGCATTCTTTCCTCCCACTGTGCTACCATATCTCCGGGAGGGGATACCAATGAGAACATTGGCAAAGGATATTCTGATCGCCGCCGTCATGGGATTGGTGGTGCCGGGGATCGTGCTGAGCATCGCGGCACGCCAGACGGAAACTCCGCCGGAGACGACGCCTGAAACAACGGCGCAGACCGTACAACCCACGGCGCAGGAGACTGTGCGGATTCCTGTGCTGGTCAGGCAGGAGGACGGCACGGTTTCCCAGATGGATATGGACGGCTACCTTGTCGGGGTGGTGCTGGCGGAAATGCCGGTATCCTTTGAGGAGGAAGCACTGGAAGCCCAGTCCGTGGTTGCCCGGACGTACGCCCGGAAGGCGTGGGAGACCGGCGGCAAGCATGGCGATTGCTCCGTATGCACCCGCAGCGCGTGCTGTCAGGGCTACATCGGGGACGAAGACTACCTGTCTCAGGGCGGTACGGAGGAAGGTCTGGAAAAGGTACGCGCCGCCGTGGCCGCTACCTCCGGCTGGGTGCTGACCTACGAGGGGGGGCTGATCGAAGCGACGTATTTTTCCTGTTCCGGCGGCAGTACCGAGGACGCCGCGGCGGTGTGGGGAACGGAGTTCCCCTACTTACAAGCTGTAGCAAGCCCCGGCGAGGAAAAGGCGGCGCATTACACGGATACGGTGCGCCTGTCGGCAGAAGCGTTTCAGGATGCCCTTGGTGTCAAGCTCAGCGGCAGCCCGGGAAGCTGGTTCCGGGACGTGACCTATACCGATGGCGGCGGCGTCGATACCATCGTCATCGGAGGGACAACTTACAGGGGGACAGAGCTTCGTTCGCTGCTGGGTCTGCGCTCCACGGCGTTTTCCATATCCACCACTGAGGATACCGTCACCATCACCACCAGAGGCTACGGCCACCGGGTGGGCATGAGCCAGTATGGCGCGGATGCCATGGCCGTCACCGGAAGCACCTGCCCGGAAATTCTGGCGCACTATTATCCGGGAACCACACTGACGAAGCTGGGATAGCGAAAAAGGACTTGCCGAAAATAAGCAAGTCCTTTTTGCTGCTTGACAAAACCAGGAAAGAATGCTATATTACAAATACTTAGCAATACTAAATAGGAGGGGAGCCGATGGAGGACAGATTTGCCCAGCAATTAAAAAAGGGCGTGCTTGAAATGCTGGTGCTGAAGCTGATCTGCGAGAAGCCCGCTTACGGCTACGAGCTGCTGTCAGAGCTGAAAAAATCCTCTCAGGGGCGGTTCTGCCTGAAGGAAGGGACGCTGTATCCGATCCTGTACCGCCTTGAGGATGACGGCATGATCCGCTCCCAATGGTCAACGGGGGAGGGGCGCACGGCACCGAAGAAAATCTACGAAGCCACGGACGCTGGGCAGGCGGAAAATCTCCGCAGACAGCGCGTCTGGCGGGAATTTGATGATACAGTAAACGCATTTTTGCAGGGAGGAAGAGAGTGATGACGCAGGCGGAAAAGAAAATGAAGAACTACGTGAACGCGGTGGAGCGGCGTCTGAACCTGCCCCGTGAGATAAAGGCGAGAGTTATGAGCGACTTCCAAAGCTCCATAGTCGCCCGCCGGGAGGCCGGGCAGACTGACGAGGAAATCTACGCCGAGCTTGGCACCCCCGCGAAAGCGGCCGCCGACCTGAATGAACAGATGAAGGACTACACCTACCGGAAAAGCCCATGGCGCTTCCTGTTTCTGGGAATCGCGGCGATCGGGGGCGTGCGGCTGCTGTACGACGGTTTTGTTTCCCTGATCGGCTATGTCGTTCTGCGTCGCGAGCTTGTGCAGAGCGGGGGCGCGGCGGCCATCGGCATCATCGGCGGCGCGGACGGCCCTACGGCCATTTTTGTCACCACCCCCGCCTGGACAAGACCGGCGTGGATGGCGGCGCTGCTTATCATCGGCGTGGTGGGATATCTGCTGCTGCGGCGGTGCAAGGCGAAATCAAAATAAATCTTGCAGAAAATATAAACATGTGCTACAATATAGTACATGTTTTGTGCAATTTCCCCAAGGAGGTAACGTTATGGATTTGACAATGGAAGGACGGAAGGTGCTGCCCCAGCCGGGACAGAGTTTGCTGGAACTGGTGAAGCAGCTGGGGCTGGACGGCAGTACGCTGACGGAAAGACCCCTTGCCGCAAAGATCGCCGGTGAGGTCTTTACATTAAATTATATTCCCGTGCGGCAGAAAGAGGCGGAGGCCGACCGCCAGTCCATGCGCCGGGCGATGGCGGCGTCCAACGGCGAAATCCGCCTGCTCCGCTACGCCGACCCGGCGGGCAAGGAGTGCTATATCCGCACGGCGCAGTTCACGATTTTCCTTGCCATGCGGCAGCTGTGGCCGGAGGCAACGGCAAAAATGACCTGCACGCTGGGTTCCAGCGTGTACATCAGCGTTGTGGGGGCAAAGGATTTTTCCGCTTCGACCCTGAAAGCGCGGGTCAGTGAGCTGGTGAGGCAGGACATTCCCCTGATCCGCCGCCGGGTAAAACTGCAAAAGGCCATCGACCGGTTCCGGGAGGAAGGGCAGACCGACAAGGCAAGGCTTCTTTCCTGGCGGACGGTGGATTATTTCGACGAGTACGCCTACGGCGACTTTGCCGACTATTACTACGGCGAGATGATGCCCTCCACCGGGTATCTGACGGTGTGGGACATTCTCCCGGCGGACGGCGGCTTTGTGTTCGTCTATCCGGACGACGGCAATCCGGAGATCTGCGCCAAGGTGCCGCCAATGCCCAACTTTTTCAGCGTGTTCAACGAGGGCGAGCGCTGGGGCGAGCTGATGGAGTGCCAGACAGTGGCCGACCTCAACGACCTGACGAATTCCGGCCGCATCCGGGAGCTGATCCGCGTAAACGAAGCCCTGCACGAAAAGCGGTTTTCTCAGGTGGCCGATCAAGTGTGCCAGCGGGGTGCGAAGGCCGTGCTGCTGGCTGGCCCCAGCTCCTCGGGCAAGACAACCTCGGCGAACCGTCTTGCCACCCAGCTCCGCGTCCATGGGAAAAAGCCCATTCTCATGAGTCTGGACGACTATTACATAGACCGGGACAAAATTGCCCCCGGCCCTGACGGTAAACTGGATTTGGAGCATATCAACACCATTGACTGCGCCCTGTTCCGGGAGGATATGGCGTCGCTGCTGGCGGGCGGGGAAGTGGAGCTTCCGTCCTTCAACTTCCTCACCGGAAAACGGGAGTGGCGGGGCAAGCGGCTGCGCCTGGAAGCGGATTCCGTTATCATTGTGGAGGGGCTTCACGGTCTGAACCCCGCCATGCTGCCGGAAAGCGTGGACAAAAAGCTGATTTTCCGCCTTTACGTCAGCCCGCTGCTGCCCTTGAATCTGGACAATCACAACCGGATTCCCACCAGTTATCTGCGGCTCCTGCGGCGCATTGTCCGGGACTACGAGACCCGGGGTGCGTCGGTGCAGCATACGCTCGCCATGTGGGACAGCGTGCAGCGGGGGGAAAAGCGGTGGATTTTCCCCTATCAGGAGAATGCCGACGTGATTTTCAACAGCTCCACGCTGTATGAGTTGGCGGTGCTGAAGAAGCACATTTTCCCCCTGCTCACCGCAGTTCAGCCGGAGGACGAATGCTACGACGAGGTGCGCAACATCGTCAAAATTCTCAACTACATTCAGGAAGCGGACGTGGACGACGAAATTCCCCCCACCAGTCTGGTGCGGGAGTTCATCGGGGGGAATACGTTCTATAGATAAAAGAAGGTAACCGGTATGGCAATCCTGAACTTTTCCGATGTTTTGAAGAAAGTGGGACTTGACCCCAAGCGGGTGAAGCTGATACGGCATTCGCTGACGGACAGGGAATTCAGAAAATGTTATGAAAAGAACATGGTTATGGAATATACCTGCGTCCAGAGCGACAGTTTTACCAACGGGTACGACTACTGGTGTGTTTTTGTCAGCGACAAGAGTACAACAGCAAAATTCTTTGCATGCTACAAGGTGAACGGCTGTGTTCCTGATACGCAGGATATGAAACCGGACGGTTTCCCGTTGGAGGACTGGTTTCAGGGGCAGCAGATGTTTTACGAATTGGAACACGTTGAATTGCTGAGAGAGTATGAAGGAAGGCTCATAATTGAATGGGGCAAGGGTACGCTCGCGTGGGCGCAGAAAGGCACAAACGAGAAACCCATTGTTGCCATCCATGATAAACGGGTATTTTCCGGGTATGAAGATTTTGTCCTCACCTATGATGAACTCCGGGAAATCGTGAAAGACCCCACGGCGTATGAATCGTGGCATGCCGCACTTTCCTCTGTCAATGCGGTATATCTCATTGTTGACAGAGAAAATGGGCGGCAGTATGTTGGCTCTGCGTATGGCAAAGGCGGACTGCTGGAGCGTTGGGCGCACTATGTTGACTCGCTGCACGGAGGGAATAAGCTGATGAAGGAGCTGCTTTGCAGCTACCCTGAACGATATACACATTTCCAGTTCTCCATTTTGCAGCTTCTTCCGAAGACGGTAAAACCTGAGGATGTGATTCATACGGAAACACTCTGGAAGAAAAAGTTGCTGAGTTACGAACCGATTGGCATGAACGCAAACTGACAGATACACAACAAAAATGAAGGGGTATGTACCGTCAAGGCACATACCCCTTCTATCGACTCTTAAATTACACCGTAGGCGCAGGGCCGGGATAGCCAAGAAGCAGGGACACCAGCACGCACAGAACGATCGCGATGAAGCCCGTTACCATCCACAGACTCCGGCGGCGGGAGAACTCGCCGGTGATGACCAGCCAGCCAAGGCATAAAAGGGAACCAAGAATGGCGATAATGGCGGTGGTCACCTTCAGAACGGTCCAGCCAAGACCGGCGCAAAGCAGGTACAGTGCAAACACCAGCGCGTCGCCAATAATGACCCTGGTCATCAAACTCTCCATCTCACGATAACGATTCCGTTTTGCCACTTCTCATCCCTCCGAATTCCGGTTACAAACATGATACCACATAAAATCGAAAATTGCAACATTTTCTGAAAGAAAGTTCATGAAAGTTAATGGAATATTAGGGTTGCGCCCGGGGGAAAAGAATGCTATAATGTCTACAAGTATGTATTGATTTAGTTTTAGCAAAGGAAGCCGCTATGGGAGAACCGCAATACCGTCTGGAGGGCATCGTCCATACCAAATCCGACGTTCTGGAGGATTTTGAGGGGCCGCTGGATGTTATTTTTGAGCTGCTGAGCAAGAATAAAATCGAAATTCAGGATGTGTCCATTTCCGCAATTCTGGAGCAGTATCTGGGATATCTGGACGAAATGAAGCGGATGGACATGGAGATCGCCAGCGAGTTCATCACCATGGCGTCCCACCTGATGCTGATCAAAACCAAAATGCTCCTGTCGGCGGCGGAACAGGCCGAGGCGGAAAGCGAGCTTGACCTGCTGCGCCAGTCGCTGGTGGAGCGGAAGCGGAAGGAAGCCATGGAGCAGATCCGGCAGGCCGTGGCGGTGCTGGAGCCGAGAAACGAGATCGGCCGGTGCCTGTTCACCAAAGAGCCGGAACCTCTGCGCAGGGAGCAGGGCTACCGCTATCAGCACGACGTGATCGACCTGCTTCGGGCGCTGGACATCATTGCCGAGCGCAGTCAGCGCCAGCTGCCCCCGCCCACGGCGAATTTCCGGGGCATCGTGGGAAAAGAGCCGTACCCCATCGGCCGGAAAACCGGCGAGGTGCTGCGTCAGCTGCTGCTGCGGGGCGTGGAACGGCTGAAAAATCTGTTCCGGGGCAGCCGGAGCCGCTCGGAGGTCGTGGCGACTTTTCTCGCCATTCTGGATTTGTGCAAGACGAACTCCGTGACGCTGGAGGACGACCCCGGCGGGGAGAACCCCAACGTCCGTCTGCTGGACAAGCACCCGAGAGAGGAGATGACCTGATGGAATCGGAACAGCTACAGCGTGCCATTGAGGCCATTCTCTTTGCCGCGGGCGAGCGGATCGATATTGCCAGACTCGCCGCCGCGCTGGAAACGGACGCGTCGGATGTGGAAAAGGCTGCCGACGATCTGGCGGATAAATATGCCTTTGAGCGCCGGGGAATTCGTATTCTCAAGCTGGAAAAGGGCTACCAGATGGTGTCCTCCGGGGAAATGGCGGACTATGTGACGAAGGCGCTGGAAACAAGAAAGCCTCCCAAGCTGTCTTCTTCTCAGCTGGAGACCCTGACCATCATCGCTTACTACCAGCCGGCGACGAAGGCCATGGTGGAGCAGATCCGCGGCGTGGACAGCGCCTATTCCGTGGCGGCGCTGCTCAATAAGAAGCTCATCGAGGAGGCGGGACGTCTGAATGTTCCGGGTCGCCCGATTCAGTATAAAACGACACCGGATTTTCTGCGTACCTTCGGCCTCAGCTCTCTGGAAGAGCTGCCACCCATTGAGAAGATCACCTTTGGCGAGCCGGTGGAGCTGCCTGAGCAGCCCCCCACCGGGGAGGAAGCATAATGGGCTGGTGGATTGCGCTGGGCGTGATATTCCTTCTGGGAATCCTGCCGCTGGGCGTCAGCGCCCGGTACAGCGGGGGAGGGCCGCTGCTGCGCGTCGTGATAGGCCCTGTCCGGCTGACCCTGTTCCCCCGAAAAAAGAAGGAGAAAAAGCCGAAACCTGCGAAAAAAACGGCGGAACAGCCGAAAAAACAGGAAGAACCTCTCCCAAAGCCGCCCCAGCCCCCCAAGCAGGAGCCTGCGGCGGATAAGAAAGAAAAAGGCGGCAGTTTGCTGGACTTTTTGCCATTGGTGAAGGTCGCACTGAACTTTCTGGGAGATTTTCGGCGGAAGCTTCGGGTGAACCGATTGGAGCTGAAGCTGATACTGGCTGGGGGCGACCCCTGCGACCTCGCGGTCAATTACGGAAGGGCTTGGACGGCAGTGGGCAATCTGATGCCCCAGCTGGAACGGCTGTTCGTGATAAAAAAACGGGATGTGGAGGTCGAGTGCGACTTTACCGCGTCCGAAACACTGGTCATTGCGCGGCTGGATATGACCATTACGCTGGGAAGACTTCTGGGCCTTGCCATCGTGTACGGCATCCGGGCGCTGAGAGAATTCCTAAAACTTCAGAAAAAACGAAAAGGCGGTGCTACCCATGAGCCAGATTCCCAATATGCTTGAAAGTACCATTCAGAAGATTCGTGAGATGGTGGACGTGAATTCCGTCATCGGCGAACCCATCTCCACGCCCGACGGCGTGACCATCATCCCCGTGTCCAAGGTCAGTGTCGGCTTTGGCGGCGGCGGTTCCGACTTCACCAGGAAGACGGCGGCCGGTGACAATCCCTTTGGCGGCGGCGTGGGCGGCGGCGTCAAGGTGACGCCCATCTGCTTCCTCATTGTCAAGGACGGCAACGTGCGCATGATGCCCGTGGCGGAGCCTGCCAGCTCCACTGCCGACCGCATCGTGGAAATGGTGCCGGACACGCTGGACAAGCTTACCGCCTATCTGGATTCCAAAAAGAAAGACTGATTTGCGCGGACGTCCGTGGTGCATAGTTTCCCCATAATGGGACACAATAGCCACGGGTGAGGAGAAATGAGACGATTTTTCGCCGGGACGGCGGCTGCATTGCTGGCCGCCGTCCTGTTTTTGCCTGTGGGGGCGGATGCCGTGTCCGCCCGGCGGGCGTATGCGGTGGATGCCGTCAGTGGGCGAGTGCTTTACGAGAAAAATCCCACGGAGCGGAGCCTGATCGCCAGCACCACCAAAATCATGACGGCGCTGATCGTTTGTGAGCAGTGTAACGTCCTGGACAGAATGCGCATTCCCAAGGAAGCGGTGGGCATTGAGGGTTCCTCCATGTACCTGAAAGAGGGGGAGGTACTCACCTTGCAGGAGCTGCTCTACGGGCTGATGCTGTCCTCCGGCAACGATGCCGCCGTGGCGCTGGCCATTTACTGCGGCGGCACTGTGGAGGGCTTCGCGGAGCTGATGAACGACAAGGCGCATAATCTCGGCCTGACCGGGACGCACTTTGAAAATCCCAACGGCTTAGACAGCCCCGGCCATTATTCCACGGCGAAGGATTTGGGAACTTTGGCGGCCTACGCCATGGAAAATCCCATTTTCTACAAGACCGTTTCCGCCAAAAACGTCAAGGTGGGGGATCGGTATCTGACCAATCACAATAAGCTGCTGTGGCGGGTAGCGGGCGCCGACGGGGTGAAAACCGGCTTTACCAAGGCCGCCGGACGGATTCTGGTGTCCAGCGCCACGAGAGACGGGCGGCGAATTATCGTCGTGACCATCGACGACCCCAGCGACTGGTCTGACCATGCCGCGCTGATGGAAGAAGGCTTCTCCCGGTATGCCATTGGGCGTATCGTGAATCAGGGCGACCGGGTGGGAAGCGTGGAAGTCGTGGGCGGCGAGAAACGGCGGGTGGAGGTACTGGCGGCGGAGGACTTTGACTATTCCGTCGCGCCGGAGGAACACCCCTGCCTGGCGCTGCCCGGCCCGGGATTCATCTATGCCCCGGCAGTGGAAGGGGCGGACGCAGGGGTCGTGTACGTGCTGATAGAGGGCAAGACTGTAGGAAAAGTCCCGGTCGTCTACGGCGCGACCATCGAGCAGACCCAGCCGGAGGAAAAGAGCTTCTGGCAAAAACTATTCCACAGAGGGAGCGGCTGATACTATTTCCTGATTAAAATCTTAATTTTAATCAGGAAGGCATCGCCTGAAGGCGCTGCCTGTTTTGTGATTTATAAGGAAAGAAATCACAAAACAAGTCTCATATGAACTCCATGCCCTTCAGACAATTAAAATCTTTTTTAAAGATTTTAATTGGAGTTCAGTATGAGTTGCTGCTCCCCGATAATGACCATGCGGGGAGGAAAGACCATGACAGAACGTTTGCAGAAAATACTCTCCGCCCGGGGCATGGCCTCCCGGCGGAAGGCGGAGGAGCTGATCCGGGCGGGGCAGGTGACCGTCAACGGCGTCACCGCTTCGCTGGGGGACTGCGCCGACCCGGAAACCGACGATATCCAGGTGGCGGGACAGCCGCTGGCCGTCCGGGAAAAGAACGTGTACATCTTATTGAATAAGCCCCGGGGCTACGTCACCACATTGTCTGACGAAAAGGGGCGGCCGGACGTGACCGGTCTTGTGGCGGACTGCGGCGTGCGTGTGTACCCCGTCGGGCGGCTGGACATGGATTCCGAGGGGCTTCTGCTTCTGACCAATGACGGCGCGTTCGCCAACGCCCTGATGCACCCGAAGCATGAGGTGGAGAAGACCTATGACGTATGGGTCACCGGCTACACGCCCGGCGGGGAGCGCCGTCTGGCGAAGCCCATTACGCTGGACGGCTACACCATCCGCTCGCCGAAGGTGAAGCTGCTGAAGGCGGAGGGGCAGTCGGCAAAATTCCGTGTGACCATTCATGAAGGCCGCAACCGGCAGGTGCGGCGGATGTGCGATGCAGCCGGAATGCACTGCACCCGGCTGCGCCGCATTCAGGAGGGAAGTCTCCGTTTGGGAGATCTCCCGCTGGGGAAATGGCGCTATTTGACGGAGGCGGAGGTTGCAGGATTGGTGCGGACACCGGGAACATCCGGCACTATTTGAAATATTCCTGCATTTTTTGCGGTTGTCTCTTGCAAAATGCCGCCGATTTTGCTAGTATAATATAAGGCGGCTTTTCGGCAGAAACGGGCGATTGCCCTGACCGATGGCCATAAAAAACGATACAGCGCCGCACAAGGAGGCAGCTATGAGTTACGATATATTGTCCACTCTGCGGGAGATGGAACCTACCTTCTCCAAGGGGCAGAAGCGGATCGCGCGTTACATTACGGAGGACTATGACAAGGCCGCGTTCATGACGGCTAACCGTCTGGGAAAGACGGTGGGCGTGTCGGAGTCCACGGTGGTTCGGTTTGCCGTTGATCTGGGCTTTGACGGTTACCCCAGTATGCAGAAGGCCATGCAGGAAATGGTGCTCAACCGTCTGACCTCCGTGCAGCGCATCGAGGTCGCCAACGATCGCCTGGGCGATCAGGACGTGGTCTCCACGGTGCTTCGCTCTGACATGGAGAAAATCCGCCAAACGGAGGAAATGGTGAGCCGGGAGGAATTTTCCGCCGCCGTGAACGCCATTCTGAAAGCCAAGCGGGTGTACATTCTGGGCGTCCGTTCCGTGGAGCCGCTGGCGAATTTTCTGGGGTACTACTTAAATTATATGTTCAACAACGTCCATGTCGTTTCTGGCTTCGGGGCGGGGGAGATGTTTGAAAAGATCGTCAGCGTGAACAGCAGCGACGTGGTTATCGCTTTTTCCTTCCCCCGGTATTCTTCCACCACGACCAAGGGCGCGAAATACTGCCGTTCTGCCGGGGCGACGGTCATCGGCATTACGGACAGCAAGCTGTCCCCCTTAGGCAGCAGCTGCGACCATGTGCTGATCGCCAAAAGCGACATGGTCAGTCTGGTGGACTCCCTTGTGGCACCGCTGAGTATCGTCAACGCATTGATCGTCGCCATTGCCGCCCAGAAGGAGAAGGAACTCTCCAAAACCTTCGCCAATCTGGAGCGTATCTGGGAAGAATATGACGTGTATGAGAAGCGGGTGGACGGCTGATGCGCTATGACGGTATCGTGATCGGCGGCGGCGCGGCGGGCATGTTTGCGGCCATTACGGCGGCAAAGCGGGGGCAGAAGGTGCTGCTTCTGGAAAAAAACGACCGTCTGGGCAGAAAACTGCTGATCACCGGCAAGGGCCGCTGCAACGTGACCAATAACTGCACCGGGCAGGAGGTTTTGCAGAACGTCCCCCGGAACGGGCGGTTTCTCTACAGCGCCATGACGGCGTTCCCGCCGGAAAAGACGATGGCCTTTTTTGAGGAACGTGGCTGCCGCCTGAAAACCGAGCGGGGAAACCGGGTATTCCCGGTGACGGACAGATCCCAGTCCGTTCTGGACTGCCTGCAATCGGAGCTGCACAGGCAGAAAATCACCGTGAAAACTGCCCGTGTCAGGGATATTCTCACCCAAGACGGGCATGTTACCGGGGTGAGAACGCAAAATGAGGAAATTGCCGCAAATTGGGTGATTCTCGCGACCGGCGGCGCTTCCTACCCCGCCACAGGCTCCACCGGCGACGGCTACAGCATCGCCGCCGCTCTGGGACACACGATCATCCCCCCGGAGGGAAGTCTGGTGCCGCTGGAGACGGCGGGAAACGACTGTCAGGAAATGCAGGGGCTGAGCCTGCGGAACGTGGGGGTCAAGCTGCTGAACGCCAAGGGAAAGGTGCTGTACAAGGACTTTGGCGAGCTGCTGTTTACCCACTTTGGCATTTCCGGCCCCACGGTGCTGTCGGCGAGCTGCCACCTGAAAGGAGACGGCTGCCGTCTGGTGCTGGATTTGAAGCCTGCGCTGGAAGGTGAAAAGCTGGAAGCCCGCATCCTACGGGATTTGGAGCAGTATCAGAACCGCAGCATGGAAAACGCTCTGGTGGACTTGCTGCCCCGGAGCATGATCCCCGTGGTGCTGCGCAGACTGGATATTTCCCCGGAAATGCAGGCCAATTCCCTGACGAAGCAGAAGCGCCGCGCACTGGTGGAGCTGCTGAAAGCCTTCCCCATTGACATCACGGGCAAGCGCCCTGTGTCTGAAGCAATCATCACCAGCGGCGGCGTGAAGGTATCGGAAATCGACCCCAAAACCATGGAATCCAAGCGCGTGACCGGGCTGTATTTCGCCGGGGAGGTCATTGACTGCGATGCCTACACCGGCGGCTTCAACCTGCAGATCGCATGGGCGACGGCCTATGCCGCAGGGATGGCGGTTGGGTAAAAACAGGGCATTGACAAACGCGGGTTCCTGTAATAGAATACGATAAGATAGTTCCGCAGAAAATACTGAGAGGAGGACTTACACATGTACGAGAAACTGGTTAACTATGCGGCCAAGCAGCTGGAGCTGGATCCCGCCGAGATCACCCCGGATGCTACCTTTGAGAGCCTGGGCATCGATTCTCTGGATATCGTTGAGATGATTATGGATCTGGAGTCCGAGCTGGGCGTGGAGCTGGATCTGGAGGATCAGCAGATCACCACCTTCAAAGAGCTGGCCGACTTCATCGAGTCGAAGCTCAACTGATTGCAATTTCACAAATTTCAAAATTTCCTTGTATTGAGCTGTCCGGCTTATAACAAGGTCGCACTAGTCGGGGAGATAGCGGTGCCCTGTACCTGCAATCCGCTACAGCAGGGATGAATTCCCACACCCGGGCAAGTTTGAATATCGTCTGACCTGCGCAAGTGGTGTTGATAGATTGGTCTTGCGCAACGAGATCCCGTGAACCATGTCAGGTGGGGAACCAAGCAGCATTAAGCGGATCTTCTCGTGTGCCGCGGGGTTGCCGGTCTTGAGCTAACTGCGTCAGGTTCGGGTATTCGCCTTGTTCAAATGTGGGTGTGCGATCTTGTTATGGGCCGGATGGCTTTTTAGGCTCGCAATGGACTTTTGCAGAAAGGAGAAGCACAATGTCGGCTTATCAGGCGTTATACCGCAAATACCGCCCCCAGACCTTTGACGACGTTTCCGGGCAGATGGCGGTGACGCAGACCCTGAAAACCCAGATCATGACCGGGAAAATGAGCCATGCGTATCTGTTCACCGGCTCCCGGGGCACGGGCAAGACCAGCTGCGCTAAGATTCTGGCGAAGGCGGTCAACTGCCTGAATCCCGACCACGGTAACCCCTGCAACGTCTGCGAAGCCTGCAAGGCCATCGATTCCGGCTCCTGCATGGACGTGCTGGAGATCGACGCCGCGTCCAACAACGGCGTAGACAACGTCCGCGACCTGCGGGACGACGCCATTTATACGCCGTCTCAGGTGAAAATGCGGGTGTATATCATCGACGAGGTGCATATGCTCTCCATTTCGGCCTTCAACGCGCTGCTGAAGATCATCGAGGAGCCGCCGGAGCATCTGCTGTTCATTCTTGCGACCACGGAGCTTCACAAGGTTCCGGCCACGATTCTGTCCCGGTGCCAGCGGTTTTCCTTCCGGCGCATCAGTCAGGAGGACATCGCAGCGCGGCTGCAATACGTCGCCTATCAGGAGAACATTGATCTTGACGACGGCGCGGCGCGAGTGATCGCCCGTTTGGCGGACGGCGGAATGCGGGACGGCCTGAGTCTGCTTGACCAGTGCGCCTCCGCGACCACGGGAGAGCTGACGGCGGAGCGGGTGTACGCCTGTCTGGGCATTGCCGGGGAGCGGAAATGCGGGGAAATGATGGGCTATATTGCCGCCCACGATACGAAAAACGCTTTGGAGCTGTTCAACCGGCTCTATACCGAGGGCAAAGACCTGGGCGCCATGCTGGATGAAATGGCCTGTCTGACCCGGGATCTTCTGGTGCTGAAAACCGCCGGAAACGCCGGGATCACCATGCTTTCCGGCGTGGCGTCGGACAAGGAAGCGCTGGAACTGACGAAGGTGCTGACCAGCGCCGAGCTGGTGCGCATGATGGAGCGGCTTCAGGAGACGATGGCCGGTTTCACCCGGAGCGCCAGCCGCCGCATGGACGCGGAGCTGTGCATTGTGGAGCTGTGCCAGCCGGAGCTGAGCCTGGATACCAAAGCACTGAACGCCCGTCTCACCCGGCTGGAAGAGCAGGTAAAGAGCGGCGCGTTTGTCCCGGCGGCTCCCGTGAAGGCGGAGAAAGCCGCGTCGGAGAAGGACGAATATGAGGACGACCGCCCGCCCATGCCGGATGATGCCGACGCCCCCCCGGCAGAGGATACGCCGCCGGTGGCGGAAAGCGAAGCCCCGGTCGGCTTCTGGTCGGACTTGGTGGCGGCGGTTCGCAAGGAGCTGAAGCCCCCTGTTTCTGGATTCTTTGTGGTGACTCCCAACGCGCCGGTTCAGGGCGCGCTGGTGGGGGACAGGCTGGAGCTTCGGTGCAGCAACGGCTTCACGGCGCAGATGTTGGACAGACCGGAAATTCTGGAGGTCGTCTCCCGGAAGGCAACGGCAATGCTGTCCCGGCCGGTGAAAGCGGCGACGGTGGATATGTCGGCAAAGCCTGCCGCGAACCCCAGAATGGAGCAGCTGATGAACTTCGGCAGGGTGCACAGCGATATTGTAACGATCAAACGGTAATTTCGTGTGAATTTTTCAAGATAGGAGAATCATATTATGGCAAAAGGCGGATTCCGGGGTATGCCCGGCGGAATGAATCAGGCGGCTATGATGAAGCAGGCGCAGAAGATGCAGCAGGAAATGCTTCGGATGCAGGCAGAGCAGGAGGCCAAAACCTTCACGGCGGCATCCGGCGGCGGCATGGTCACGGCCACCGTCAACGGCAAGCATGAGGTGGTCGGCATCGAGATCAAGCCGGAGGCAGTGGATCCCGACGACGTGGAAATGCTCCAGGATATGGTCATTGCCGCGGTCAACGAAGCCATGCGGGCGGCGGACGCCGAAGCGGCGAACAACATGTCCCGTCTCACCGGCGGCCTGAATCTGGGCGGCCTGTTCTAAGGAGAAGTTATGCAGTTTTTTCCCGCTGCGCTGCAAAATCTTGCCGACCAGTTTGCAAAGCTTCCGGGCATCGGCGGCAAAACGGCGCAGAGACTTGCTTTCCATGTGCTGAGCCTGCCCATGGAGGATGCGGAGGAATTTTCCAACGCCATTCTGGAGGCAAAAAAACAGGTACACACCTGCCCCGTCTGCCAGAATCTGACCGACCGGGAAGTTTGCCCCATCTGCGATGACGATACCCGGGACAAAAGCGTCATCTGCGTTGTGGCCGAGCCGAAGGACGTCATTGCCATGGAGCGCAGCCGGGAGTTCCGGGGCGTTTACCATGTGCTTCACGGCGTTATTTCGCCCCTGAACCATGTGTCGCAGGACGACATCAAGATCAAAGAGCTTCTCCGCCGGGTAGCCGGGGGGGATGTCCGGGAGGTCATCATGGCGACGAACCCGGACACCGAGGGAGAAGCCACGGCCATGTACATATCCCGCCTGCTGAGACCCATGGAGGTCAAGGTGACCCGGCTTGCCTACGGCGTGCCGGTTGGCAGCCAGCTGGAATATGCCGACGAGGTAACGCTTTCCAGAGCACTGGAAGGACGTCAGGAGATGTGAACGAAAATATGGGGGGGCTGCCGCCGGCAGCCCCCCATATTCTATGCTGTTTTATGACTTTTTTGCGAACATTCCCACAGGAAGCTGGGAAAGAACCACACCGGCGAACACCAGACCGCAGCCCAGCAGCTCCCAAGGCGTCATGGTCTGGTGAAGGATCAGCCAGCCGCCCAGAGCGGCAAAGACGGATTCCAGACTCATAATTAACGATGCCGTGGTGGGTTCCAGACCCTGCTGCCCGACGATTTGCAGCGTATAGGCGACGCCCATGGACAGAACGCCGGAAAAGACCAGCGGGAACCAGCAGGCGGTAATGTCAGAAAAAACGACGGTTTCCTTCGTCAGCAGAATGAACGGCACGGAAAGCACCGTAACCACCAGCGCCTGAATGCTGTTCATGCGCAGACCGTCTAAGTTCCCCGCCAGCCGGTCGATGCAGGTGATCTGCACGGAAAAGGCCAGAGCGCAGCCCATCAGGTACAGGTCGCCCTTGTTGATCCGGGAAACGCCCATGCAGCTGAGCAGGTACAGCCCCACCACCGCCAGCGCAACGCTGAAAACGGTGGTTTTGGGCGGCTTTTTCCCGAGGAACAGTCCCAGCACCGGCACCAGCACGATGTACATGGCGGTAATGAACCCCGCCTTTCCGGCGTCGGTGTAGACAATGCCGATCTGCTGCAGGCTGGACGCGACGAACAGGGCGCACCCGCAGATCAGCCCCACCCGCCACAGCGTCGGGTTCTTCCACTTTGCCGCGGATTCCCGGAAGCTGCATTTGCCGATATCCAGCACAAACGCGCAGGGAATCAGAAACAGCACGGCAAGCAGGCACCGCGCGGCCTGAAAGGTAAAGGGGCCAATATGATCCATGCCCACGCTCTGGGCGATAAAGCCAAAGCCCCAAATGGTTGTACCCAGCAGCAGACTCAGACTGCCGCGAACGCGATTTTTCTTCATATGCATCACCGAGGCTAACTTTAGCATAATTTGCCGATCTTTGCAAGCGGCGTTGATTTTTTTGGATAGTGTGGTATAATAGCAGAAAAAACCAGGAGGGTTCATTATGGAAGAAATCAAAAAAATTCCCAGCCGCGACCAGATCCCGGCGGAGGACAAGTGGGCCATTGAAGATCTGTACCCCACCGACGAAGCATGGGAAGCGGAACTGGCGGCGCTGGCGGAGAGCCAGAAGACGCTGGCTTCCTTTGCGGGACGTCTGGGTGAGAGCGGCGAGACGCTGTATGCTTACATGGAAGTCTTTGAGCAGGTCAATGCCAAGGGAGATCTGCTGGGCAGCTACTGTATGCGCCGGGCGGACGAGGATACCCGGAACGCCACCTATCAGGCCATGGCCGGAAAATTTATGGGCGTTGCAGTAGCACTGAACGCGGCGTGCAGCTTTGATACCCCGGAGATCATGGCGATTTCTGATGAGAAGCTGGCGCAGTTCTACGCGGAGTGCCCCAAGCTGGAGCGTTACCGCCGCTACCTGACCAACCTGCGCCGCCGCAAGGCGCATACCCTTTCCGCCGCGGAGGAAAAGCTGCTGGCGTCGGCGGGTGAAATGTCTCAGGCGCCTGATACCATTTACGGCTCCCTCGCCGATGCAGACCTGAAATTCCCCGACGCCGTGGACGTCAAGGGAAACAAGCATCCCCTGACCCAGGGAACCTTCGTCAGTCTGGAGGAGAGCAGCGACCGAGTACTGCGTCAGAGCGCCTATGAAAATCTTTACGGTACGCTGGCTGCGTTCAAGACCACCACTGCCGCCCTTCTCAATGCCCAGAACAAGCAGCTGAAATTCTTCGCCGAGGCGCGGAAGTACGACACGGCCTTTGAAGCGTCTCTGGACGCGACCAACGTCCCTACCTCCGTGTACAAGAACCTCATCGAGACAGTCCACCAGAACATGGACAAAATGCACCGCTATGTCCGTCTGCGCAAGAAGCTGCTGGGCGTGGACGAGCTGCATTTCTACGATGTGTACACCCCCCTGCTGAAAGATGTGGACAAGCACATTCCCTATGAGCAGGCCAAGCAGACCGTTTACGACGCGCTGGCGCCTCTGGGCGACGATTACCGCACCATTCTGAAAAACGGCTTCGACCACCGCTGGATCGACGTGTACCAGAACGAGGGCAAGCGCAGCGGCGCGTATTCCGCCGGGACGGTGGTGCATCCCTACGTCCTGCTGAACTACACCGGAACGCTGGACAGCCAGTTCACGCTGGCCCATGAGATGGGTCACGCTCTGCACTCCTACCTGTCCAACAAGCACCAGAACCCCATCGATGCGGACTACGTGATCTTCGTGGCAGAGGTGGCCTCTACCTGCAACGAGGCGCTGCTGATGGAATATCTGCTGGGCAAGACCACGGATAAGAAGGAGCGGGCGTACCTCATCAACCATTTCCTCGACCAGTTCAAGGGAACGCTGTACCGTCAGACCATGTTCGCCGAGTTTGAGCTGAACATCGGAAAGATGGCAGCTGAGGGACAGACCCTGACGGCGGATGTCCTGTGCGCCGAGTACAAGCGCCTGAACGAGCTGTACTACGGCCCGGACATGGTGGTGGACGACAATATCGCCATGGAGTGGGCGCGCATCCCCCACTTCTACTACAACTACTACGTCTTCCAGTACGCCACCGGCTATTCCGCCGCCATTGCCCTGTCCCGCCGCATCCTGCGGGAGGGCGCACCGGCCGTGAAGGATTACCTCGGCTTCCTCTCCGGCGGCTGCTCCAAGTCCCCCATCGATCTGCTGAAGGGCGCGGGCGTGGACATGACCAGCCCGGAGCCTGTGAACCAGGCGCTGGCGCTGTTCGGCGAGCTGCTGGATGAAATGGAAGAGCTGACCCGGGAGTAAGGGCATGGCAGAGCTGTTCTTGCCCACCCTGCACACCTTCGCCATGAACAACATTTTCACCGGCTCCAAGGGACTGTTCCGTTTCCGGGCAGAGCCGAAGGTGGTCATGGCGAACCCGAAAGAGGTGGATTTCGCCCAGAGCGCCATCCATGTGGAGTACTGGCACGGCCTTTACTGCTATGAAAAAAGCACCATGGAGGGGGAATGCACCTTCCCCATGAGCGAGGAAGGCCGGGAGGAAATGCGCCGCTGGCTGGAGGAGAAAATTTAATTCGGAAATTTCTGCGGAACCGGCGGCTGTCGGTTCCGCAGGTTTTCGGTTCCCCGGACAGACAATTTGACTTTTTCCGGGAAACCGCCCGGAAAAATGGGAAATGAGCCTTGACTTTTTCCCTTTTTGTGATAAAATATCGACGATATGGAAAGACATTGCGGAAACCAAGCGGAAACGTAGTCCTTCAGCGAGGGGGAAAAGGTGTAAGCCCCCGGATGAACTCCCGCAAGCCATTTCCCGCGTCGCCCGGGATGACCGGGACGGGCGCTCCCGTTACAGAGCAGCTAAGATGCCTGATTTTCAGGCGAATTAGGGTGGTACCGCGATTTACGTCGCCCCTATTATTTGGGGGCGGCGTTTTTAGTTGGAAGTAGAGAATTCGCTTTCAGCTCCGACAATTTTTATGGAGGTAGAAACCAATGAATCCCAAGCCTTACGGCGTAAATGAACTGCGCGAAATGTTCCTTTCTTTCTTTGAAAGCAAGGGTCACCTGCGCCTGCCCAGCTTTTCTCTGATCCCCCAGAATGATGCGTCTCTGCTGCTCATCAATTCCGGCATGGCGCCCATGAAGCCCTATTTCAAGGGTGAGGTGGAGCCGCCCCGTCACCGGGTCTGCACCTGCCAGAAGTGCATCCGTACCGGCGACATCGAGAATATCGGCAAGACCGCCCGCCACGGCACCTATTTTGAGATGCTGGGCAACTTCTCCTTCGGCGATTACTTCAAGCACGAGGCCATTGCATGGAGCTGGGAGTTCCTGACCAAGGTGGTCGGTCTGGACGAGAACCGGCTGTACCCCTCCATCTACGAAAACGACGATGAAGCCTTTGAGATCTGGAACAAGGAAGTGGGCGTCCCCGCCGAGCGTATCTTCCGCTTCGGCAAGGAGGACAACTTCTGGGAGCATGGTTCCGGCCCCTGCGGCCCCTGCTCGGAAATTTACTACGACCGTGGCGAGAAGTACGGCTGCGGCAAACCCGGCTGCACCGTCGGCTGCGACTGTGACCGCTACATGGAGGTCTGGAACAACGTCTTCTCCCAGTTCGACAACGACGGCCACGGCAACTATACCGAGCTGGCCCAGAAGAACATCGACACCGGCATGGGCTTGGAGCGTCTGGCGGTGGTCTGTCAGGACGTGGACTCCCTGTTCGATGTGGATACCGTCATGAACATCACCCACAAGGTCACCGAGCTGACCGGCGCAACTTACGGCCAGAGCGTGAAGATGGACGTATCTCTGCGGGTCATCACCGACCATATCCGCGCTTCCACTTTCATGATCGCCGACGGCGTGCTTCCCAGCAACGAAGGCCGCGGCTACGTCCTGCGCCGTCTGCTGCGGCGGGCAGCCCGCCACGGCAAGCTTCTGGGCGTCAACCACCCCTTCCTCTATCAGATCGTGGAGACCGTGGTGGAGGAAAACGAGGTTCACTATACCTATCTGCGGGAGCGCTGCGACTATATCACCAAGGTGGTAAAGGTGGAGGAGGAGAACTTTGCCCGTACCATCGACGGCGGCATGGCGATTTTCTCCAATATGCTGGCAGAGCATAAGGCCAAGGGAGAGACGGAGTTCTCCGGCGCCGACGCCTTCAAACTGTACGATACCTACGGCTTCCCCATTGACCTGACCCTGGAAATGGTGGCTGACGAGGATATGACCCTGAACCAGGCGGCATTTGCCCAGCTGATGCAGGAGCAGAAGGTTCGCGCCCGGGAAGCCCGGAAGGCGCTGGGCGATCTGGCCTGGGCAGGCATCGACCTGGGGCTGGACAACACCCCCACCACCTTTGTCGGCTACACCCAGAATAACTGCGACGCCAAGGTTCTGGCTGTGTGCGTGGGCGATGAGGTCTCCGGCACCATTGCCGGCGGCGAAAAGGGCATCATTGTTCTGGACAAGACCCCCTTCTACGCCGAAATGGGCGGTCAGATCGCCGACCACGGCGTGATCCTCATGGGCAACAGCCGTTTCGTGGTGTCCGACGTCCAGAAGGACAAGGGCGGCAAGTATCTGCATCACGGCAGGATGGTCACCGGTTCCATCAAGGTGGACGACATCGTGGTCGCTTCCATTGACGTGGAGCGCCGCAAGGCCATCATGCGTGCCCACTCCGCGACCCATCTGCTGCAAAAGGCGCTGCAGACGGTGCTGGGCGACCATGTCCATCAGGCGGGTTCCTACGTGGAGCCTGACCGGCTGCGCTTCGACTTCACCCACTATTCCGCGCTGACGCCGGAGGAGCTGGTGAAGGTCAACGCCATCGTCCAGAATTCCATTCTGGAGGGCTACAACATCGTGACCCGGGAGATGCCCGTTGACGAGGCCAAGGCCATGGGCGCCACCGCGCTGTTCAGCGAAAAGTACGGCAGCATGGTTCGTGTGGTCAACATGGGCAACTACTCCATTGAGCTGTGCGGCGGCACCCATCTGGACAACACCGCCAAGGTTGGCCCCTTTGAAATTGAGAGCGAATGTTCCGTCGCCTCCGGTGTCCGCCGGATCGAGGCCATCACCGGCAAGGCCTGCCTTGAGAGAATGGAGCGGAACCAGACCATGCTTCTGGAAGCGGCTGCCAAGCTGAAGACCAAGCCCATCGAGCTGGGCACCCGGATTCAGGCACAGCTGGAGGAACTCCGGGAGCTGCGGCGTACCATCGAGGCGTACAAGGCCAAGGAGACCGTGGGCGAGATCGACCGGATTCTCTTCGGCTCCCACAATGTGGACGGTCTGAAGGTCATCACCGCCAGCGTTCCCAACGCCGACACCGGCAGACTCCGCCAGATGGGCGACGTGCTGCGGGATAAGGATGCTTCCGTGGTTGCTGTGCTTGCCACGGTCAACGAGGGCAAGATCACCTTCCTGGCCGTCTGCGGCAAGGACGCCATTGCCCGGGGCATCAAGGCCGGCGACCTGGTGAAGCAGGTATGCTGCTGCTGCGGCGGTAGCGGCGGCGGCAAGCCCGACTCTGCCATGGGCGGCGGCAAGGACGTCACCAAGGTGGACAACGCCCTCGCCATCGTGGACGATTACGTGGTTTCCAAATTGAAGTAATAAGAAAGGCGCTGCCGCAAAGGCGGCGCCTTTTCCAACGATAAGGAGGCGGCAGGATGCGTAAACTGGTATGGTTTTCTCTGGGCTTCGGCGCGGCCTGCTGCCTGTGTGCGTATGTTATTACGGGAAGTTCGCGTGTCATTTTGGCCGCAGCTGTCGGGTTCCTGACGCTTTTCGCGGCGATTGCGGGAAGAAAGTTCGCATTATTCCGGCGGATTGCCGCGGTTCTTCTTGGCTTTGCCATGGGAGTGGGCTGGTTCATTCTGTACGACGGCTTTTATCTGAATGCCGCCGGAACGATGGACGGAAAAACGGCAAACGCAGTCATCCGGGTGTCGGACTACAGCTACGAGACGGCATACGGTATCGGCGTGGACGGCACGGTGCAGCTGGAAGGAAAGTCCTACCGCCTTCGGGCATATCTGGACTTGGACAAAACGCTGGAACCCGGGGACACCGTCTCCGGCCAGTTCCGTTTCCGCGCCACCACGCCTAAGGAAAGCAGAACCTATCACGCGGGCAACGGCATTTTCCTGCTGGCGTATCAGGTGGACGAGGTTTCCGTTTCGCCCCATACAGACGCGTCTTGGCGGGATATCCCTGCGCGGCTGCGGCACCGGATTCAGGCAATTTTGCAGACCTGTATTCCGCAGGATGCCGCTCCCTTTGCCCGGGCGCTTCTGCTGGGCGATACCACAAGTCTGAGTTATGCGGTAGATACCAGTCTGAAAATCAGCGGGATTCGCCATGTGGCGGCTGTTTCCGGACTGCATGTGTCGATTCTGTTCGCTTTGCTTACTGCCGTTACTTTCCGGAAGCGGTTTCTAACTGCCCTTGTGGGTTTTCCAACGCTGCTGCTTTTTGCGGCGGTGGCGGGCTTTACCCCGTCGGTCAGCCGCTCGTGCATTATGTGCGGACTGATGCTGGCGGCGCTGCTGCTGAATAAGGAATACGACGGCCCTGCGGCGCTGGCCTTTGCCGCCGTGGTGATGCTGACTGGCAACCCGCTGGTCATCACGTCCGTGGGTTTTCAACTGTCCGTGGCCAGCGTGGCGGGGATTTATCTCTTTGCGCCGGGCATCCGCGAGTGGCTGGTTTCTCTGTTCCCGGACAGCAAAGGGAAGGGCGTCAGACCCACGTTGATTCGCTGGTTTACTGCTTCCGTGTCCATCACCCTCAGCGCCATGATTTTCACAACGCCGCTGAGCGCATGGTATTTTGGCACCGTCAGTCTTGTTGGCGTGGTGACCAATCTGCTCACCCTGTGGGTCATCAGCTTCATTTTCTATGGGCTTGTGGCGGTCAGTCTGGTGGGTGCGTTCTGGACGGGCGGGGCGATGATTCTCGGGAAAATCGCCGCGTGGCCGATTCGCTATGTTCTGTTGATCGCAAAGTTACTGGCGGGCTTTCCGCTGGCGGCGGTGTATACCAGAAGCCCTTACATTACCATCTGGCTGGTGGCCGTGTATGTATTGCTGCTGGTGTTCCTTCTGAGCCGGAATCGCCGCCCGGGCGTTCTGCTCTGCTGCGGCACGCTGGGGCTGTGTCTGGCGCTACTGGCATCCTGGGCGGAGCCGATGCTGGATAACACCCGGGTAACGGTGCTGGATGTGGGGCAGGGGCAGTGTATTCTGCTGCAAAGCGAAGGCCGGACGTACATGGTGGACTGCGGCGGAGACAGCGACATCGAAACTGCGGACATTGCCGCCGAAACGCTCCTGAGTCAGGGGATCTCCCGGCTGGACGGCCTGATCCTGACCCATGGCGACCGGGATCACACCGGCGCGGCGGAAAATCTCTTAAGCCGGGTGAAAGCGGACATCCTCATCCTCCCACCGGAGGAAGGTATGCCGACATCTGATAACGCAGAGGTGGTATACGCCGAACAGGATTTGCTTTTGACCTACGGCAAGACAAATCTGCACATTTTCACCACCGATTCCAATAGGAGCGAAAACGAAAACAGCCTGTGCGTCTTGTTTGATACGGAAAACTGTGATATACTCATAACGGGAGACCGGAGCGCCTACGGCGAGCGGATTCTGCTCCACGCCGGGAAAATCCCGGAGGTGGACGTGCTGATTGCCGGACATCACGGCTCCAAAAACTCTACCTGCGAGGATCTGCTTGCCGCTGCCCAACCGCAGACGGTCTGCATCAGCGCAGGAAGGGACAATCTCTACGGACACCCGGCGGCGGAGACCCTGCAGCGGCTGGAAAATTTCGGCTGCACGGTGTACCGGACAGACCGGGAAGGAACAATTACCATCAGAAGGTGAAACCATGGCAAAAAAAACAGCCCCCGGGGGCAATTTACAGGAACTGAAAACCCAGCTGAAAAACAAGGATTTGGGGCGGCTGTACATTTTCCATGGGGAGGAGGTCTTTCTGCTGCACCACTACCTGGAGCAGATGAAAAAGCAACTGCTGGATGCGCTGACGGAATCCTTCAACTTCCACCGGATGAACAGCGAGACCTTCGATTTGCAGACCTTCGCCGACGCCGTGGAAAACCTGCCCATGATGGCGGAGCATACCATGGTGCAGGTGGACGAGGTGGATCTGTTCAAGCTGGGCGAGTCCGACCGGAACAAGATGGCGGAAATTCTGGCGGATATCCCGGACTACTGCACGGTGGTGTTCACCTACGAGACGACCCCGTGGAAGCCGGACAAGCGCCTGAAAAAGCTCTGGGAGGCGATCGACGGCGCCGGGCGGATCGTGGAATTTGCCAAACAGAATCAGAAAGACCTGGCGGCTTGGGTCACAAGGCATTTTATGGCGCGGGACAAACGGATTTCCGCAGATCTGTGCCTGTACCTCATTGACATCACCGGCGGCACCATGACGGCACTCAGCGGCGAAATTGACAAAATATGCGCCTATTCCGGCGCAAATGAGATTCGGAAGACCGACATCGACGCCGTTACCGAGCCGGTGCTGGATGCCGTGGTGTTCCAGATGACGGATATGCTCAGCGCCGGGCGCTTCGATCAGGCGCTGGTGAAATTGCAGCAGCTGCTGAAAATGCAGCAGGAGCCGCTGGCGATTCTGGGCGCGGTGGGCAACCACTTCCGCCGGGTCAGCGCCGCGCGGACGCTGCTGGACAACGGGAAAAACGCTTCCGACCTGCAAAGGCTCTGCGGCATCCCAGACTATCCCGCGAGAAAGACCATGGAGGCGGCCAGACGCTTCACGCCGGAATTCTGCCGCCGGGCGGCGGAGCTGGTGCTGGAAACGGATTATAAAATAAAGACATCCTACGACGAACCGGAGCGCCTTCTGGAACTGCTTCTGTTGCAGTTGGCGCAGGAGGGGCGCAATGGTTAAAATCAGGGAGGCCATTGTGGTAGAGGGGCGCTACGACAAAAACACCCTCAGTCAAGTGGTGGATGCTCCTATTCTGGAAACGGCGGGGTTCGGCATTTTCAAGGACAGGCAGCAGATGGCGCTGCTGCGCCGTGTGGCGGAAAAGCGGGGCTTGATCGTCTTCACGGATTCCGACGGGGCGGGCTTCGTCATCCGCAACTACATCAAAAGCGCCATTCCCGGAAAATACCTGAAGCACGCCTACATCCCGGACATTCCCGGAAAGGAACGGCGGAAATCCGCCCCCGGCCGGGAGGGTAAGCTGGGGGTGGAGGGCATGACCCCGGAGGTCATTCTCGCCGCTCTGCGAAACGCGGGAGCCACCATAGAGGGGGAGGAAACGACTTCCTCCGGGGGCATCACGAAGCAGGATCTCATGGCGCTGGGGCTTTCCGGCGGAAGCAACGCCGGAGAGAAGCGGAAAGCGCTTCTGAAAAAGCTGAACCTGCCGGAACACATGAGCGCCAACGCCATGTTACAGGCGCTGAATTTGTTATACACGCGGGAAGAACTGGAGCAAATGCTGAATGAATCCGGAATCGAATGCGATTAAATGGAGAGAATATGGTTGATATACAAGTCAGGAATCTGACAAAATTCTTTGTAATCGGAGAAAATCTGCTGGACAACCTGAGCTTTGAAATTCAGGAAGGGGAGCGGGTGGCGATTCTTGGCCGAAACGGCTGCGGAAAAACCACACTTTTCAACATCCTTACCGGCCAGATGGACTATGACAGCGGCGAGGTCTACGTCAATCCCAACAAGCGTCTGGGGCTGATTTCCCAGATCCCCAAGTTCCCGGCGGGCTACACCGTGGAGGACGTGCTGCGCACCGCCTACGCCGGCCTCATGAAGCTGAAAGCCAGAATGGAGCGGCTGGAAGCGGACATGGCGGGGGGCGCAACGGCGGAGCAGCTGCGGGAGTACGACAGCCTGTCCAACCGCTTCCAGTCCGGGGGCGGCTACGAGATGGATGTGGACGTGGACAAGGTCTGCAACGGTCTGGGCATCCCGGCGGAGCAGCGCGCTCAGGAATTCGACAGCCTTTCCGGCGGCGAAAAGACCAGAGCGAATCTCGCCCGCCTTCTGCTGGAAAAGACGGACATCCTGCTTCTGGACGAGCCGACCAACCATCTGGATTTGAGAAGCGTGGAGTGGCTGGAAGGGTATATTCAGAATTTCCGGGGGACGGTGCTTGCCATTTCCCACGACCGTTATTTCATCGATCAGATCGCCCAGCGGGTGATCGAGATCGCCGACGGCCACGCGGAATTCTACTCCGGCAACTACTCGTTCTACATGGACGAAAAACAGGCGCGGTTCGACCTGCAAATGAAGCAGTACGAGCAGGAGCAGGCGAAGCTGAAGCAGCTGGGCTACACGGTGGAGCGGATGAAGGGCTGGGGCATCAACAATCGCACCCTCTACCGCCGGGCCATGTCCATCCAGCACCGGATGGATCGCATCCGCAAAACGGAACGGCCCAAAGCGGAAAGAACGATGAAGGCCAGCTTCGGGGAGCGGGATTTCTCCGGAGACGTGGTGTTCAAGATGAAGAACGTGTCAAAATCCTTCGGCGACCGGACGCTGTTCTCCGACGTGAATCTGCTGGTAGAGGGCGGCGAGCGCATTGCCCTGCTGGGGGACAACGGCACCGGAAAATCCACCTTTATCAAGTGCCTGCTGGGCGAGGAGGACTGTCAGGGGAAAATCCAGTTCGGCCCCACGGTGAAATGGGGATATCTGCCCCAGATCATCCACTTTGACCACCCGGAGCGGAGCCTCTACGACACCATGCTCTATGAGAAAAACTGCACGCCTCAGATGGCGAGAGACCGTCTCGGCGCGTTCCTGTTTCAGGGGGAAGACGTGTTCAAGACCGTGGGCAACCTGTCCGGCGGCGAGCAGTCCCGCCTGCGGCTGTGTATGCTGATGGACGAGAAGATCAACCTCCTGATTCTGGACGAGCCGACGAACCATCTGGACATTGCGTCCCGGGAGTGGGTGGAGGCTGCCATCGAGGAATTCGAGGGCGTGCTGCTGTTCGTCTCCCACGACCGGTATTTTATCGAAAAGTTTGCCGAACGCATCTGGCTGCTGGAGGACGGGAAAATCCGGGATTTCCCCTGCGGCTATCAGAAATACCGCTCCATTCTGGAGCATGAAGCCGCCGCAAAACCGGCCGTTTCCGCTGCGCCGAAGCCGAAAAAGGAGCGGACAAAGGGCGGAACCAAAGACGCGGACAAGCTGGTGCGGCGGCTGGAGCGGGAGATCGAGAAGCAGGAGCAGGTCGTCGCCGACTTTGACCGGAAGATCGAAGCGGCATCCGCCGACTATCAGGAGCTGACCCGTCTGCTGGGAGAGAAGGAAGAAGCCGAAGCGGCGCTCATGGATTTGATGGAGCAGTGGGAACAGGCGCAGACGTGAAGAATGAAGCTTTGACGGTTGACACAGTTCGACACCCGGCCTATAATAGAAACGATTAAGAAAAAAGGAGCAACAGAATTATGAGTTCTTGTAACGGAAATTGTTCCGAATGCGGCTCTGACTGCGCCGATCGCAAGCCCGAGAGCCTGCTGGCGGAGCTGAACCCCAACGCCAGCGTGAAGAAGGTCATTGCCGTGGTCTCCGGCAAGGGCGGCGTGGGCAAATCCACGGTCACGTCCATGCTGGCTGTCGCCATGGCACGGAAGGGAAAGCGGGTCGGCGTTCTGGATGCCGATATCACCGGCCCCTCCGCACCCACCGCGTTCGGCGTCACGGAGTGTCAGGGCGCGGACGAACACGGCCTGTACCCGGCGCTGACCCGCACGGGCATTCAGGTAATGTCCATCAATCTGCTGCTGGACAACCCTGCCGACCCGGTGGTGTGGCGCGGTCCGGTCATCGCGGGCGCGGTGAAACAGTTCTGGACGGACGTTATCTGGGAGGACGTGGACTATCTGTTCGTTGACATGCCCCCCGGAACCGGCGACGTACCCCTGACGGTGTTCCAGAGCCTGCCGGTGGATGGCGTCATCATCGTCACTTCCCCTCAGGATCTGGTGTCCATGATTGTGGCGAAAGCCGTGAAAATGGCGAACATGATGCACATTCCCGTGCTGGGCTTCGTGGAGAACTATTCCTACCTCCGCTGCCCGGACTGCGGCAAGAAGATCAGCGTCTTCGGCAAGAGCCACCTGGATGAAATTGCCGCCCAGTTTGATCTGCCGATTCTGGCACGCCTGCCCATCGACCCCGCCGTGGCGGAAGCTTACGACAACGGCCAGATGGAGACGGTGAACACGGAAGCACTGTCCGCGGCTGTGGAAGCTATTGAGAAGTAAAAAAACCGCCTAGTAAATGGGAGGGGCATAAGACAGTTAACAGGCACAGCAGGATAATCTGCTGTGCCTGTCCTTGTATCATGGAATGCGAGCACCCCTTGCCTCTCCCTATGGGAGAGGTGGCCGAGCGCAGCGAGGACGGAGAGGGTAAGTAAGAGTGTAACGCCCTCTCAGTTATCTTCGGTGACAGCTCTCCCAGAGGGAGAGCCAAGAGCTTGTACTCCATCGAACTGCTAGGGGGCTTTTTTACAGCAATCCCAGATTTTGCTTCCATTTCAAAATGCGGGTGACGGAAGCGTTCAGCGCGTCAAAATCAATGCGGCCGTCCAGTACGGCGCTCAGCACGGCGTTGTACTGTTCCGCGTAATCCGTGGAGCAAAGCAGATCGTTTCCCGCCTGAACGGCCAAAACGGCGGCTTCGCCGGTGCCGTAGCGGTCGGTGATGGCCTCCATCACCAGATCGTCGGTCATGACCACACCGTCAAAGCCCATGGTGTCCCGGAGATATTGATGGACCGCGGGGGAGAGGGAGGCGGGGGAGTCTCCGTCCAGTGCCTGAACGATGTTGTGGCTGACCAGTACCGCACCGCAGCCCGCGTCAATTCCGGCAGCGAAGGGGAGCAGATCGTTGCTTTCCAGTTCTTGCAGGGAGCGGCTGTCAACTGCCAGCCCGGTGTGGGTGTCGGCGTTGTCGCCGTAGCCGGGGAAGTGCTTCAGGACGCTGCCGATCTGGTAGGCGTTCATCAGCCTGACGGTTCCGGCGACAAACTCCCCGGTGGTTTCAGCGTCCTGCCCCAGCGAGCGCTGGTACATAAAGGCGCTTGGGTCTTCGGAAATATCACACACAGGCCCCAGATTGACATTGATCCCGAGAGATTGCAGCAGTTGACAGATATCTTCCTCATTGGAAAGCGCCTGAGTCAGCCCGCCGTCAGCAAAGGCTTCCCGTGGAGAGGGAAAGCGCTGGGGGTGGAAGGCGGGGTAGCGGCTGATTCTGGTGACGGTTCCGCCCTCCTCGTCCACGGCCAGCAGCAGGGGGATGCTGGCGGCGGCCTGATAGCCGGACAGTGTCTGCCGGAGGGAACTCGGCGTCTGACCTTCAAAATCCTCCCCGAACAGGACAAAGCCGCCCAGATGGCATGCCTGAATGTCGGTCAACGCGGATTCGGCATTGCAACGCGCCAGAAACAGCTGTCCGACCCGCTCCTCGATCGTCATGGAATCCAGAAGTTCCTGAATCGGGTCGGGGGGCGCTGTAGTGGCGGGAACGGTCGCCTCCGTGGGGACAGCTTGCGGCGCTTCGGTCACAGTCGCCGGGAGCGTCGGCTCCCGCGTCTCCGACGGGGAAACGGCGCAGCCGGTGAGAAAAAGGAAAATAAGCAAAATGGATAATCGTTTCATAGTTGTACCTCGAAATGCCGGGAATGAGAAGGCGGCAAAAGTCCGCCTGGCAGACATTCTAGCACAACTGTCGAAAAAAGTCAAAAACCCTCCGCTTTCCAGCGGAGGGTAAAGTTTTGCTTATTACAAAGCCCAGCCAATTAAGAACCACAACAGCAGCAGAACAATGGCCAGGGGAATATACGCAGAAAGGGCGGCGGCGCTGACGCAGATCACCGTACAGCCGAAGTATCCCAGCAGGAACACCACGCCGCAGATAATGCCGGAGGTGAACACGGCCTTGCTCAGCTGCTTGCCGATGATGTTGGAGAAAAAGAAGGTATACAGCGCGCCGAAAATGGGGTTGACTACCGTCAGAACCACGCTGAGAACAAGATTCAGCAGACCCATCAGCAGCGTGACCGCCAGAATGACAAGCAGAATGGTCGGCGCGTAAGTGACCAGCACGTTGGGAAGATAGGTCTTGAACGCCCAGTCCACCAGAATGTGCAGCACCATCGCGAATAACACGGTCAGAATCCGCAGGAAAAACCATCCCAGAGCGGAGTTTCCCCGGGGAATCAGCGTGTCCAAGAGATTCACCAGAAATGCCAGAATCACCAGCGACAGAATTTCGCTGCACACAATGGTCAGCGGCGACCGCTGAAAGGGGATGACCAGCAGATGCTCTCCCGCAAACCGGACAAAGGGCAGGGGGGACAGCAGCGCATCCAACGACCACGGTTTGAAGGTGTAGACCACAATGGCCACCGCATAGATGAACAGAATGCCCATGGCCGCGGACAGGGAGTGGTTCAGGCTGGAGCGCTTGCCCAGAAAAACCCGCCCCATAAATCCCAGAATAAGGGACGCAGCGGCAAAAAACAGCATGAACTGCACCGTACTGCCCAAGCTGATCTCCGTCGGTATGTAAGATGCCGCGCCGGAAATCGCCTTTTCCAGATCGTCCGGCAGATAGGCGGAGGCGGCAGCAAGTACGTTCTCCACGTCGCCGGGAACATAGTCTGCGACGGCGGAGAGGGTAGAGCGTAAATCCATAGGAATGTCCTTTCCCTAAGGTCTATCTAAAGGAAAGCGGCCGCCAAAGTCTGGCGGCCGCGCACCGTTTGAAGATGAGATAAATTACTTGATCTCGGCCTCGGCGCCGGCTTCCTTCAGCTCGGCGACCAGCTTCTCGGCGTCTTCCTTGGAGATAGCTTCCTTCAGGGTCTTGGGGCAGTTGTCAACCAGATCCTTAGCGTCCTTCAGGCCCAGACCGGTAGCGGCACGGACAACCTTGATAACGCCCAGCTTGGAAGCGCCGGCGGACTTCAGAATGACGTCGAACTCGGTCTTCTCCTCGACCTCAGCAGCAGCGGAAGCAGCGGGAGCGGCGACAGCGGCGGCAGCGGCGGAAACGCCGAAAACCTCTTCCAGAGTGTGAACCAGTTCGGACAGCTCCAGAACGGTCAGTTCCTTAACCTGCTCAACCAGAGCAGTGACTTTTTCACTAGCCATGATAAATTTCCTCCTAAAATGATGTGTAGTTAGATGTTTGTGGGGTCACGCGATCAAGCTTCTGCTTCTGCAGGAGCGGAGCCGTCCTTCTGCATCCGGATCTGATCCAGAACGAAGGCCAGGCTGGAGATAGGCGCCAGGAAGGTACCCAGGACAGAAGCGACCAGAGCGTTCTTGCTGGGCAGCTCGCCGAAGCCGTTCAGCTGGTCAGCGGAAAGCACGGAGCCTTCCACAACGCCGCCCTTGATGGACAGGGTCTTCAGCTTGTTCTTCTTGGCAAACTCGCAGACGATACGAGCAGGGGCGATGGGGTCGCCGGTGGTGGAAGCCATAGCGGTGGTGCCATTGAGAACCTCAGAGAAATCATAGCCGGCATTTTTCGCGGCAAAATTGGTCAGGGTGTTCTTAACGACGGCGTAATCCACGCCTGCTTCACGGAACTGCTTACGCAGCTCGGTATCCTGAGCGACCGTGATACCCTTGTAATCAACGAAGACGACGGAAGAGGCTTCCTTCACCTTGCTGGTCAGAGCATCGACAACGGCCTTCTTGCTCTCAAGAACCTTTGCGTTGGGCATAATTTTCACCTCCGAAAATAAAAAAGTCCTTCTGCCACAAGACAGAAAGACACGCAGAAATTTCGTATTCAGCGCACCTCGGCAGGACTTACGGATAACTCCACCTGCTGTCTCTGGCAACTGCTATATTCTAGCATGGGGGAGGGCAAATGTCAAGGGAAATTTGATGTATTTTTGAGAAAAAAGCGGGAGGACACGCGTCCTCCCGCTGGAAGTTTCAATTTATGGGATGATTAGTTCAACATCAAGCACCTGCCAGTCCTGGAAATTATCCATGAGGGGATGCAGCTGGGATTCGTCGTAAATATCATATATCCACAGATTGAGGGAATAACTGCCGCTGGGCAGTTCGCCGTAACATTCGCTCCAGTCGAGGGTAAACTGACAGGTGCCATCCATGGCAATTTCTACTTCGCAATCCTGAACGCCGGTGCCAACATCGGGAGCAATATAGTAGCCGTTGATTTTCAGCTGCCCGATCTGCTGGCCGCCGGACTGTGTGCAGGTCACGGTGGCTCCGTAGCTGGTGACGTCGGACAGCTCAAAAGTAAGGCCCCAATCTTCCCTGTTCAGGAAAAGACCGGTTTCCGGGTCAACAAACTGACAGGAGGGGATTATGATGTAATTTTCAGCGGTGCGGAACAGGAGCATCTGGCTGATGGGGTAGGACTTGCCGTTGGGCGAGTTGAACACGTCGTATGTCAGTCGGAGGTCATAGGTGGGATAATGGTAGGTATAGAAGGACACACTGTGATTTGTCTCAAAAGTTTCCTGACAGTGGCCTTCCCGTGCGTCCTGACGGGCACGGAAAAAGATTTCCTCCTCGGTGATATCGCCGTTTTTGAGGGCGTCTTCCAGCCGCTCGCTGGTGCGGTTCAGGTAAATGTACACATCACTGACCCCGCAGTAGCTCATACCCTGATTGAAATTGTTTCCGATTTCCTCCGGGGAGAAGGACTGGGAATCATTGTCATCGACCTTCGTGACGGTGATATCCAGAGCAAAGACATCGTTGCCAGTGTGGGCGAGATTGTCCAGATCGTCTGCCGCGTCCGTTGCATCCGGCACACTGGCCTGAACTTCATTGCGGCCGATGGCAAAACCAATGCCCAGCAGCAAGACCGCGGCCAGAATCAGGCCGATTATGGATAGGATTCTTCGTGATTTCATTGGAATTCCTCCTTTAGAAGGCATTTTCTTACGTTACGGAATCTCAAAATCGAGGCCGTAGTATTGGGTGTTGTGGAATTTCCGTATCAGAGGATGTATCTGAGATTCGTCGTAGACATCGCGGACTTCTATGGAAATCTGATAGTCTCCGCTAGGCAGTGCGCCGCAGGCGTCCGACCAGTCCAGCGTGTACAGGGTATCGCCGTTTTCGGCAATTTCCATCACATTTTCGCCAGAGGCCGGCACATTGTTTTCATATATGCTGGTGAGAATATAGTAGCGCGTTTGCAGCTGGCCGAGCTGCTGGCCGCCGGACTGCGTGAATTTGAGGGTCATTCCGGTGGGTGTCACATCCTGCACTTCCAGCGTAATACCCCAGTCCTCACGATCCAGAATATTGCCGTCGTCGTCCAGAAAGATCGTATTTTTCACGGAGCAGCTGCTGAAGGGGGACTGGATGCTGAGCTGCTGAATCAGGTGCTGACTGCCATCCGGGGCGTCCAGAATATCGTAGATCGTGCTCAGATTGTACCCGGTGTAATGATACAGAAATTCCGTCAGGCCATTTGCCGTTTCCGAGGATTCCTGACACAGGCCGTTCTCGGCGTCCGTTCTTGCCCACGCCACCAGCTCCGGGACGGAGACCATGCCATTCTGGATGGCTTCATCCAGCGGTATTTTCTCGCCGTCCAGCAGAATTTTTACATCTGCCACGTCTTCGTAAATCAGCTCGCCTCCACCCATATCTTCAAGGGAGAATTCGGTGTATGCTTCCTCGCGCTTGGTGACGGCAAGCCACAGCCGCCGCTGGGGTTCCGCTGCCGTATCTGACGCGGTGAGCTGGGCTTTTGCGCCCCGCACGAATGCGGCAATCTCGTCCGCAGTTTCCGAATCGACCACATCCATGTCCAACCACAAGTGGTAAACGATCCCGTCTTTTTCAAAGAAAATGTGTTGAAAATGGGACTTTTCGCCGGTATCATCTGCGATTTTCGTCAGATTGATGGAGACGAAAGGACTGCCGCTGCCGCTGTAAAAGGCGATGAACTCAACGTTGTTTGTCTTATGGAACTCATTTTGCAGGTATGTCATGATCTCGGTCGTGGAATCTTCATTGGTCAACAATTCGGGGCTCAGGCTCGTCACGGTGATTCCGCCGATGACTGCGCCATCCTCATCGGAGACAATATTGCAGCTTTCATCGGTCACATCGGAAAGGGAATACCCTTCCGGCAGATTGAAGGAAAAGTCGGCCTGTTTGACTTCGGCAGTTTTTCCCGAACAGCCCGCCAGCACGACAAGCAGCAGGGCAAAGACGATACAAGCAAATTTGTTCAAGCGCATTTTACCACATCCTTTCAATATAACGCGCTGGCCAAATGGTTTGACTTGCGGGCATTTAACCGATTGAGGTCATGCTTTTTTGAAAATGGTAACAACATGATAACACATAATAAAAAATTTGTCAACAATATTTTTACTACAAAGGTATTGCGAAAACAAAAATACTGTATTATAATATACCGTAAAGGGAGAGGGATGGCATGGCAGCAGATAACGGACAGATGAGCTTTCGCCGGGGCGTGATGTCTCTGGTGATTTTAGGGTTGCTGAAAAAAGAAGATATGTATGGTTATCAGCTTGTGCAGGAAACGGAACGGAGAAGCGGCGGGCGAATTGTTACACAGGAAGGCTCACTGTATCCTGTGCTTTATAAGCTGGTAGATCAGGGACTTATTTCCGACCGGAAGGTTCTGGTGGGCAGGCGCATGACCCGGGTGTATTATCATCTGGAACCCGCCGGGGAACAGCGGCTGGAAGAATTGGTGCGGGAGTATGAGGAAGTCACCAAAGGCGTTTTCCAGATTATAGAAGGAGACGGGCAACAATGAGAAAAGGGAACAGAGCAGCCCGAAGATATCTTCGGAATGTCAAAGGCTGGCTTCCTTGCTCTGGGAAGCTGAAACGTGAGATTATGGCACGAATCAAAAACGTGCTGGATGATTATTTAGCAGAACATCCGGATGCAGATTTTGTGGAATTGTCCCATCGATTTGGCCTGCCGAAGCAAATTGCATCGTCCTATGTAGAAGAAATGGATACCGAGGAACTTCTCCATAATTTGAGAATACGAAGAAGGATTCTTGGGATTGTGACCTGTACCGCGCTGATTGTCATTACGCTTTGGGCTGGGACGGTGACATATGCAATTATCCACAACGAAAGACTTGCTCATGGATATGGTGTTCTCGGGGAAATCGAAGTTATCGAAAGAGTAGAATATACGGAGGGAAACTGACATGAAAAGAGTTATTTGTTCCTTGTTGGTAGTGATGTTGGTATTATGTTCGATTCCGATTTGTGGAAATGCTGCGGAGCGTGAGCAAGAGATAATCCGATTTGAGGATGGAAGCTATGCTGTCGTGGAAACGATTACCAGTGGAGCGCGGGCGTCTGGGAGAACAAGCGGGAGCAGACCGTATACCTATTATGACAGCACCGGTACTGCACAGTGGAAAGTAGTGCTGAATGGGTCTTTTACATATACCGGGAGCAGCGCCACCTGCACAAGCGCCAGCTGTTCAGTGACAATTTACAATTCTGAGTGGTACACAATTTCCAAAAACGCAAGCAAAAGCGGAAGTACTGCCACCGGAAGCTTTTCTATGGGGCAGAAGCTGTTGGGCTCCGCGATTGAAACAAAGGATGTTACGTTAAAGCTGTCCTGCGACAAAAACGGCAACCTCAGCTGAATAAACATAAAACCCCCGGATGCTTTCGCATCCGGGGGTTTACCATATCAGCTTACAGATACTTGGAAGTGGAAACCTTCACGCCGGGGCCCATGGTGGAAACCACGGTGCAGGAGCGGATATACTGACCCTTCGCGGCGGCGGGCTTCGCCTTCACGACGGCTTTCAGCAGCGTGTCCATGTTCTCGGACAGCTTCTCGGTGCCGAAGGACACCTTGCCGATGGGGCAGTGGATGATGTTGGTCTTGTCCAGACGGTACTCGACCTTACCGGCTTTGATCTCCTTGACGGCAGCGGCCACATTGGGGGTCACGGTGCCGGCCTTGGGGGAGGGCATCAAGCCCTTGGGGCCCAGAACCTTACCGAGACGGCCGACAATGCCCATCATGTCGGGGGAAGCGACGACCACGTCGAACTCAAACCAGTTCTCCTTGGTGATCTTCTCAACCAGATCCATGCCGCCCACATAGTCAGCGCCGGCTTCCTTGGCTTCCTCAGCCTTGGCGTCCTTGGCGAAGACCAGAACACGGCGGGTCTTACCGGTGCCGTTGGGCAGAACCACGGCGCCGCGGACCTGCTGGTCAGCGTGACGGGAGTCAACGCCCAGCTTGATGTGCAGCTCAACGGTCTCGTCGAACTTGGCGGAAGCACCCTTCACGACCAGATCCAGGGCTTCGGCGGGATCATACTGAACAGAGCGGTCGATCAGTTTGGCGCTCTGCTGATACTTTTTACCTCTAAACAATGTAATTATCCTCCTTATAGTGGTGATGCGGAAAAATCCTCCCACATTTCCGGGTCAGACTGCCCGGACAAGCAAATATCAATCGACGACGGTAACGCCCATGGAGCGGCAGGTACCGGCAACCTGGCTTTCGGCAGCCTCAAGCGTGGGGCAGTTCAGGTCAGGCATCTTGGTCTTGGCGATCTCGGCGATCTGCGCCTTGGTAATCGTGCCAACCTTGGTCTTGTTGGGAACGCCGGAACCCTTCTCCAGACCGATGGCCTTCATGATCAGCATGGGGGTCGGAGGAGTTTTGGTGATAAAGGTAAAGCTGCGGTCAGCGTAAACGGTGATGACGACGGGAATCTTGTAGCCCTCCATATCCTTGGTGCGGGCGTTGAATTCCTTGATGAAAGCGGCGATGTTGACGCCGTGCTGACCCAGAGCGGGGCCGACAGGGGGGGATGCGGTCGCCTTAGCGGCGTTGATCTGCAGTTTGATAATGCCAGTGACTTTCTGTGCCATAATAAGCACCTCCTGAATAAAATGTGGTAGTATGCGCTTGGGCGCATTTTTTGCGGGGCGCGTTCGCCCCTCCCACGTTCCGATCGAGAAATCGATCCGATGCGTTTACTGGGAAACGACCTCCACCTGGTCAAGCTCAAACTCGACGGAGGTCTCGCGGCCGAACATGGACACGACCACGTTCACCGCGTTGTTGTCAACGTCCACACTCTCGACCGTGCCGGTGAAGGAGGACAGGGGGCCATCCAGGATCCGGACGGTATCGCCGACTGCGTAGTTCACGATAATCTCCTTCTTTTCCACGCCCATGGCGTAGACCTCTTCTTCGGTCAGAGGGGTGGGGTCGTTGCTGGAAGTGCCCACGAAGCCTGTTACTCCGCGGACGTTCCGGATGACATGCCAGGTGTCGTCACTGTAAACCATCTTCACCAGCACGTAGCCGGGGAAGACTTTGCGGTCATAGGTCTTGCTGGCGCCGGACTCGGTGATCTCGGTGACGGTCTCCAGAGGAATGGAGACGGCGAGGATCTGATCCTGCAGCGAGCGGGACTCCACGGTCTTCTCGATGGTGGCCTTTACAGTGTTTTCATAACCGGAATAGGTATGCACAACATACCATTTTGCAGTCTCTGCCATAACTTCGTACCTTAGTGGAACAGTCCAATCAGGGCGTCAATGCCGACCTGGGCAACGAAGTCGAACAGCCAGATGAACACGCCGACTGCCACGACGCAGCAGGCGACGATGGCGGTGTTCTTCAGCACCTGCTGGGGGGTGGGCCAAACGACCTTCTTCAGCTCGCTGCGCAGCTCGCGGAAGTACTTCTTGACCTTGCCCCAGGTTCTCTTGAACCAGTTTTCCTTTTTGACTTCAGCCATGATTCGGGCCTCCTTACTTGGTCTCGTTGTGAACGGTGTGCTTCTTGCAGAATCTGCAATACTTCTTCATCTCGAGACGGTCAGGGTCATTCTTCTTGTTCTTCATGGTGTTGTAGTTTCTCTGCTTGCACTCAGAGCATCTCAAAGTGACTTTTACGCGCATAACGGCACCTCCTTAAATACTGCCTCCCTGTATCACCCCGCCCAGAGAAAATTTAGGAAACGGTCAACTACAAATTACCGCCCGGGGCTGAAAAAGGCGCACAAAAAAAGCCCTTTTTCACAGGTAAGGACATTCTATCATGGGGGGAGGGCAAAGTCAACTATTTTTTCTTCCATTTTTGGGGAAATTGTAGTATGATAGAGGCAAAACAGTCAGGAGGAAATGGAAAATGAAAATCATGGGAATTGACTACGGCGACGCCCGCACCGGCGTTGCGATTTCCGATCTGCTATGTACGCTGGTCGGTTCCGCCACGGTGGTGCCCAGCCGCAATACGGAGAAGGCCATCGCCGACATCGTCCGTCTGGCACAGGAAAATCAGGTGGGGGAGATCGTGGTCGGTCTGCCCAAGAACATGGACGGCACTGAGGGCGTCCGGGCGGAGCTGTGTCGGGAATTTGCGGACAAGCTCGCTCAGGCCACCGGCCTGCCCGTGAGCATGTGGGACGAGCGCCGAACCACGGTGGAAGCCCACAATATCCTGTCCCAGCACAATTATCACGGGAAAAAGCGGAAGGACACGGTGGACGCCGTGGCGGCGTCCCTGATTCTGGAAGGATATCTGGCTTACAAGAAGCGGAACGGCTGAGCTATGATTTTGGCCGGTAGCACAGTTCCCGGATTCCTGTCGCAAGGAGCAGAACGCCGAACAGTTTTTTGAGGGTGTCCAAGTCCATCCGGGTACTGATAAAGGAAAAGACCGCCGCGGCGGCACAGCCGGTGAGAATGGCGGGCAGGACTTTTCTGAGCGTTACCGCCCCCTGCTTCCAGCGGAGATAACAGGCAATCATGGCGGAGGGTAGGAAAAACAGCAGATTGATGCCCCGGGCAGCGGTCTGGGGCATTTCCAGCACCAGCGTCAGCCACAGGATCAGCAGACTTCCGCCGCCGACCCCCAATCCGGTGAGAAATCCCAGCACGGTGCCGACGATCAGCGCGACAGGCAGGCTTTCTAGCAACATAAATACCGGTATCCTCCCCACAAAATCAGAATGCCCAGCCCTCGGTGGAGCCATTTGACCGGGATTTTCCGCCCCCACGTGCCCGCCGCCCAGCCCCCGGCGGCACTGCCGAACAGGTATGGAAGGGCGTCCTGCCATGGAACCGTCCCCACGGCGGCGGAGACCGCCAGCGTCACCAGACAGATGGGCAGAATGATGGTGATGGAGGAGGGGAACACCTCGGATTCCTCCAGCGGCGTCAGAAGGGTCAGCAGGGGAACCAGCACCATGCCCCCGCCCGCACCGAACAGTCCGGCCACGGCGCCCGCCGCCAGACCGGAAAGCGCCATGCCCAGCCAGCTTTTCTTTTTCATAGCGAACACCACCCCTTGGAAGTTTTTCCATGGCGTGCGGTTTTATGCAGCTTCCGGGAAAAGCACGCCGGGGCGGCGAAAAAATGCCAATTTATAGTAGAAAAATTCATATCTTTCTGTTAGAATGATTTCAAGAGGTGAGATGAATGGCAACTGTTTTTGATTATCTGAAATGGCGCGGCGACCTGTCCTTCGCGCAGGACCCACTGAACCCGGTGGACGGGCTGATCTTCTGCGTCCTCTCGTATATCCCCTTTGTGGGTCAGGCGGCGGAGACGCCCAATGAGCCAATCGCGCTGCGGGATGCCGCGGCGGATTTCCTGTCGCTGGACGACTATGAAAGCCGCGTCCGGGCAAAAAACGACGCGATGATGCTCCGCGCTGCCGCCGAGACGGCGCGGTTCGGCGGGTGCAAAATGGTGCTGTACCGGGATCAGTTCGCCCCGGAGGAGGAGACACAGTTTGCGGCCATGACATTTCTGCTTCCCGACGACACGGCCTTCGTGGCCTTCCGGGGAACGGACCGGTCGCTGGTGGGCTGGAAGGAAGATTTCAACATGGCCTTTCAGGAGGCCGTCCCCGCCCAGCTGCTGGCGCAGGACTACGTCCGGGAGGTGGCGGCGGAGTACGTGATGCCGCTGCGTCTGGGCGGCCACTCCAAGGGCGGGAATCTGGCGGTTTTTGCCGCCGCAAGAAGCACGCCGGACATTCAGCAGCGGATTCTGGAGGTTTACAACAATGACGGCCCCGGCTTCACCGATTATCTCATGGGCGACCCCGGATATCTCGCCATGGTTCCGCGGATCAAGACCTACGTGCCCCAGTCCTCGGTGATCGGGATGCTGCTGGAGCACGAGGAACCCTACACCATCATCAAGAGCAATCAGGTCAGCGTATTGCAGCACGACCCTTACTCGTGGGAAGTCATGGGGCCGAACTTTGTGCCGATGCAGTCCATCACGGCGGATTCCCAGTTCGTGAACCAGACCATCAAGGCATGGATCGCCTCCATGGATACGCAGGAGCGTAACCGTCTGGTGGACGCGCTGTTCGGGCTGCTGGGCACGGGTGGTATTGACAAGGCGCTGGACATTTTCCATCCCCGGAACATCCGTACCTATATCAAGACGCTGGGCAACGACCCGGAGACCCGTCAGATACTCTCCGCCGAATTCCAGAATCTGATGGAAGCGGCGAAGCGGACCCGGATGCAGCCGGGGGACGCAAAGACGCTCCCGGAGGGAAAATAAAGGAAATATTGCGGTTACAAAATCCGCCTTGGGCAAAAAACCAAGGCGGATTTTGTCATGCTTCGCCAATGAGAACAGGGTAAAGCGCGGCGAAGACTGTTCATTTCGCCAAAAGTTAAAGAAAATGCAAAATAACACTTTACAACTTTAGCGCGATAAAGTATAATGCAGTCATCAGACATCGACCAGATGCCAATTGAGAAAGGAAGAAAAGAAAATGAAAAAAAGCATTGCATGGGTTTTGACCACGATCATGATGCTGGCGCTTCTGACCGGCTGCGGCAGCAAATCCGCGAAATCCGACACGGAGTACGTCAAGAAGAACGGAAAGCTTATCGTCGGTATTACCGACTATGAGCCGATGGACTACAAGGACGAAAACGGCGAGTGGACCGGCTTCGACGCCGAGTTTGCCCGGATGTTCGCCAAGGAGCTGGGCGTGGACTGCGAGTTCTTCGTCATTGCCGACTGGGGTCAGAAGTTCTTCGAGCTGGATTCCAAGAACATCGACGCCATCTGGAACGGCATGACCATCACCGACGAGGTGACCCTGAACACCAGCTGCTCCAACCCCTACGTGGTCAACGCCCAGGTGGTCATCATGAAGGCCGACGTGGTTGGCAATTACACAAGCACCGACAGCCTGAAAGACCTGACATTCGCCGTGGAGAGCGGCTCCGCAGGTGAGGACGCGGTCAAGGATCTGGGCATCACCGATTACGTGGCGGTGCAGGATCAGACCAAGGCCGTCATGGAGGTTTCCGCCGGTACTGCCGACGCCTGCGTCGTGGACATCACGCTGGCCAACGCCATGACCGGTGAAGGCACCAACTACGATGACCTCGCTTCCGGCATCAGCCTCAGCTCTGAGGAGTATGGCGTAGGCTTCCGCAAGGAGTCCGACCTGACCGACGCCTTCAACAAGTTTATGGAAAAGTGCCTCGCCGACGGTTCCCTTCAGGCGCTGGCCGATAAGTACAGCCTGACGCTGGTCGGCTGATAGAATCCAATTAAAGTAAAAAAACAGGCGCCGGTGGCATCACCGGCGCCCGTTGGAGAGAGGTAGCCATTATGTTCCTTCCGGTGACAATGGAGCTGCTCAGGGGCTTCTGGGAAACCGTAAAAATCTTTTTCTTGACGCTGGCATTCTCCCTGCCGCTGGGACTGGTGGTGGCTTTCGGCTCCATGAGCCGGTTCCGCCCGCTGAAACGGCTGACACAGGGGTTCGTCTGGATCATTCGCGGCACGCCGCTGATGCTCCAGCTGATCGCGATTTTCTACGGCCCCGGTCTGCTTTTCGACATTCACATACTGGGACGGTTTGAAGCTGTTATTGTGGCTTTCGTCATCAATTATGCCTGCTATTTTTCGGAAATTTACCGCGGCGGCATCGAGAGCGTTCCCCGGGGGCAGTATGAGGCCGGACAGGTGCTGGGCATGACCAAGAGCCAGATTTTCTTTAAGGTCGTGCTTTTGCAGGTGGTCAAGCGAATTCTCGCGCCCATGGGCAACGAGTTTATCACTCTGGTGAAGGACACCGCACTGGCGCGGATCATTGCCATTTACGAGATCGTCTACGTGGGCGAATCTTACATTAAAAAGGGGCTGGCATGGCCTCTGTTCTACACCGCGGCGTTCTATCTGGTGTTCAACGGCGTCCTGACGGTGCTGTTTGCGAAGCTGGAAAAGAAACTGAACTATTTCAGGGGTTGAGAGTATGCCGATTCTGGAAGTAAAAAATATCAAAAAAGGCTTCGGCGACACCGATGTGCTCAAGGGTGTCAGCTTTTCCATGGAGCGGGGGCAGGTGCTAGCCATCATCGGCTCCTCGGGAAGCGGAAAAACCACGCTGCTGCGGTGCCTGAATTTTCTGGAGACCCCGGACGAGGGGGAGATCTGGGTAAACGGAAAGCTGCTGACGGGGGAGAACCTGTCTGACGATCAGATCCGTCAGAACAGGCTCCACTTTGGACTGGTTTTCCAGAATTTCAACCTGTTTCCCCAATATACGGCGCTGGAAAATATCATGCTTGCGCCAAGCCTCCTGAAAAAGGGGACCCCGGCGCAGATTCGGGAGACTGCCATGTCACTGCTGGGCCGGGTGGGACTGTCTCACAAGGCGGATTCTTATCCCTACCAGCTGTCCGGCGGTCAGCAGCAGCGGGTCGCCATTGCCCGTGCGCTGGCCTTGCAGCCGGAGGTGCTGTGCTTTGACGAGCCGACCAGCGCCCTCGACCCGGAGCTGACGGGCGAGGTATTGAAGGTCATCCGGAGCCTGAAGGGCAGGGACAACACCATGGTGGTAGTGACCCACGAAATGGAGTTCGCCCGTTCCGTGGCGGACGTGGTGATCTACATGGCCGACGGCGTGATCGAGGAATTCGGTACTCCGGAGGAGGTTTTTGGCAATCCCAGAAGCGAAAAAACCCGGAATTTCCTGCAAGGCGCCCAGAACGCCCGGGACGGTCTGGCATAGATGTACAGGTTCATTGAAATTTCTTCCTGCAATATAAGAAGACACGCCCTGCCAGCACGGCAGAGCGTGTCTTTTCGTCGTATGGTAAAGAACCGGATAGCAGATTATAGAACTTTTTCGCCCATGGTTTCTTCGCAAATCCTGATAGTATCATTTAACAATGTAATAGCCAATTCATTACATAACCTTTTTGACAACAGATTATATAAAAAATCCACCGTAATTCCATCAAAATTACGGTGGATTTGTGTCGTATGGTGGAGCCGAGGGGAATCGAACCCCTGTCCGAAAGCAACTTGGAAAGAACTTCTCCGGGCGCAGTTTGTTATTTGCATTCCCTTTCCCCGGCGGGAACAAACACCCTACGAGAATCGGTAGCTTCATCATGCGTGGTATGGGCAAAGCTTACCATACGCACGTTCTCCGCTTAAATCACACCCGAGCCCGGGTCAGCGGAACTCCCGGGGCGGATGGGCGCCTAATCAGGCAGCCAGGGCAACAGTAGTGTTGTCAGTTAAATTTAAAAAATTGCCCGTTTTATCGTGGCCAGGCGCCACGGCCCGCTATTCCAGCCTCACTACCCCCGTCGAAACCAGTACGGCCCCATGGGAAGCTGCAAAATACCATCGGTATCTTGCAGCCGATAGCTGACTTAAAATCTTCCGTAAGGATCGGGGAGCTTGTTCGGCTCCGGGTAGGTCTCGCCGTGGGTGTCCACGGTGATGGAGGCGATTTTCTGCTCCACCTGAGGACGGTCATTGCGGTCGGTCTGGACGGAGGCGATGGCGTCCACCACGTCCATGCCGGAAGTCACCTTGCCGAAGGCGGCGTACTGGCCGTCCAAGTGCTTGGCGTCGGCGTGCATGATGAAGAACTGGCTGCCCGCGGAGTTGGGGGAGGAGGAACGCGCCATGCTGAGAACGCCCCGCTTGTGCTTCAGGTCGTTCTTGACGCCGTTGAAAAAGAACTCGCCCTTGATGCAGTAGCCGGGGCCGCCCATGCCGGTGCCCTCGGGGCAGCCGCCCTGAATCATGAAGCCGGGGATGACTCTGTGGAAGATCAGACCATCATAAAAATGGTGATCGCACAGGTCGATGAAGTTGCGGACGCTCTGGGGCGCTTTGTCGGGATACAGCTCGCCTTCGATGACGCCGCCGTTTTCCATGGTGATCTTGAATGTAGGATTCATTGACTTCTCTCCTTCATGGCCCGGTCGATCTGACGCTTGGCGTCCTTCTCTGCCGCGGCCTGTCGTTTGTCGTATAGCTTTTTGCCCTTGCACAGCCCGACCTTGACCTTCACCCGGCTGCCCTTGAAATAGACGGACAGGGGGATCAGGGCGTAGCCGTCCTGCTTGACCTTGCCGTAGAGCCGCATGATCTCCCGCTTGTGCAGCAGCAGACGGCGGGGGCGGCGGGAGTCAACGTTGAAGCGGTTGCCGTGGTCGTAGGGGGAAATGTGCATCTGGTTTAAGAGCATGTCGCCGTCCTTGATGCCGCACCATGCGTCCTTCAGGTTCAGCGTGCCTGCCCGGATGGACTTGACCTCGGTGCCCACCAGCTCGATGCCCGCCTCGATCTCTTCTTCCACGAAGTATTCGTGATAGGCTTCCCGGTTCCGCGCCATGACCTTTACGCTTGCCTTTTCCAGATGTCTCACCCCCCGCGCAATTCTACGGTCATTATACCATAACTGTCAAGGGGATTATACCGCCCGGAAAAGTAAATGTTTCCGCTTACAGCAGACGCAGCCCCCACTCGCCGTTATCTTCCTGATAGTACTGGAACTCGTTCAGCGTGTCGGATTCAAAGACCTTCAGCATGTCCATGAAATCCTCCACCAGATGGTATTCTGACAGCTGCTGCCGGGGCAGCCAGAACACTTCGCCCTCGTCGGAGGACTGCAAGTCTCCGGTGTAGCGGTCGGCCTTGTAGAAAAAGACCACATACCGGGTGTTCCCCTTGGCCGGGAACTGCTTGACCCCGCACAGCGTCGGGTTCTCGACGGTCAGCCCGGTTTCCTCCCGGGTCTCCCGGATGGCGGCCGCGGTGAAGGCTTCCCCCGGCTCCACGTGTCCGCCGGGGAAGCAGATACCCGGCCAGCCGGGGTCATTGCGATCCTCCATCAGAAGATTGCCGCTGCCGTCGGACACCATGATCAGCACGGTGAAAATTGCCTGTTCTGCCATCGTTACACCTTGTCAAACAGAAAATGTTCCAAATTCTTGGTGGACGCAAAGGAAAAGTCGCACAGCCGGGTCATTTCCTCCGTGATCTCCGGGCAATCCCGCCGACCCCAACCGGCAAAGGCGATGGGGACACCGGCGCTTCGCGCCATTTCCCAAGCGGGCTTCATATCGTCCACCACCAGCAGCTGGGACTGGGTATAGCCGTATTTTGCCATGATCTGCTCCAGCGGCCACGGGCTGGGCTTGCGCAGCTCCTCCGGTAAGTCCCAGCCGTAAATGTCGTCGGGGAGGATGCCGAAGTGGGTCTCGTAGTCCCGTGTGATGTTCTGGATGCAGGAATGGGAGACGACGCAGACTGTGCCGCCGGCTTCCTTCTGGCGGCGGATGATGTCACCGATGCCGGGGAAGGGGGCGGGGATGTGATCGACGATGTATTTCTGCCAGCCGTGGTATTCGTCCACAATTTCCTGCTCGGTAAAGTTGTACCACTTCCGGCACATGTCGGCAAAGCCCAGACGGAAGCAGCCCTCGGTGTACTCGTGGAGGGTGATTTTCGTCCCCGGGCGGAATTGATTCAGAATGTAGCAGAAGAAGGGATAATTGACGGTGGCCTCGCTCTGTACGACGGTATCATCGTGGTCGAGGACAAGACAGGGGTATTTCAGCATAGAAGTTCTCCCAATATTTTTATCTTTTCTCATTATACCAGACGCCGGGCGGCGGCGCAACCACAAAATTCCTCTTGCGCATATCGAACAAATGTGCTATAATGACAAAAACAAAAGGAGGTGGGCGCGATGGTGCGGAAAACGTGTCCGGTGGATGTGATATCGGTATGCAGCGCCAGCGGGGATATCCGCCCGCTGCGGCTGCGGGTGGAGGACGAGGAACAGGGGCTTATCCGGGTGAATATTGACGAAGTGATCAGCGTGAAGGAAGTCCCCTACGTGGGCGTGGAAGCGAGGATATTTCTGTGCCGGGGGACGGTGGACGGGCGGCAGCGGCAATTTGCGCTGAAATACCTCATCCGCGCCCACTGCTGGTGCCTGATGGACAGGATGTATTGATTTTTCACAGTGGAAATTATGGGGAGATTGTTGTATTATGGTGGTAAGAAACTGTCCGGGAGGAAGCACTATGGCAATCGTGACCTTTTACAACGGCGACCCCAAGGACGCGCCGAAAACCACCATGCCCGCCCATCTGGGGGCAAATGCCATCATCACCTGCAAAAACCGCCTGTTGCTGGAAAAGCGCAGCGACTCCGACGTCTGGGGGCTGGTCGGCGGCGGCTGCAAAAAATGGGAGACCGGCCGGCAGGCCATCGTTCGGGAAGTCTATGAAGAACTGGGACTGCGCATCGCCCCGGAACGGTTCCGGAAGCTGGCGGTGTACGACAACCCCGGCCGGATCGCCGCCTTCCGGGACGGCAGCATCTGGCGCATGGTGATCGTGGTATACGCGCTGGAACTGGAGGAGGAGCCGGAAATGCACATCAGCAGAGAATCCAAGGATCTTCGCTTTTTCAGCCGGGAGGAAATCGGGAATATTGAAATAGCGATCACCCATAGGGATATCGTGGACGACTGGTTTGTCAAGGCAATTTGTGAATAAACGGAAAAGAAAAAGGATTCCTTATACAATTATTGAAAAAATACTTGTATATTCACGGAAAGTATGCTAATATACAAGGTAAACGGTGCAGTATCCTAGTCGGGGTGGCCATCTTCCAGGAAGGGCCTAAAAATCCTTTGAAGGGCACATCGATGAAGTCCCTGGTGTTTGCTTGTTACGCCCAGTTTCGGGTGGATGCTGGGGGTTAAGGATTCCGGGCGCGCGCAACGGCATGACGCATACGACCCGGTTTCCGTGGAGACTTGAAGCTTGTGCGACGACGGTTGAAGCCCTTAGGCGGCTCCGATCGCGTACGAATCAGGTATGAACCTGCAAGGCGGTGCACAGAATCGTGTGCTGCGTGCAGCGTAGCCTGCCTTGCGTGGAAATGCGGGAAAAGAAGACCAGACGGCCGGTCGCTATGGCCATAGCGGCTGCTGTCATCGCTTCTGGAAACCATTTCTGCAAAAGAGGCTAAGATCATGGCTTCCCTCGTTGTGGAAAACACCTAGGCTGTCGTAAAAGGGCAGGCAGGGGATTGCAGTACGGACTAAGTGGCAATCGGGTACCCATTATCATGGCAACACTTGGGCGGATGAATGAAATGGAAACGGCCTGTGCGGCAACGGCAGGTTTCATCCGGTGAAAAACAACCCGACCTAAGCCGTAAGATTTACTCTGCCTGCCACCGTTTTTTCATTTACTATATTTCTCAGAAGGAGACTGTTTTCGTGGCGAAAACCGACCCTGAGGCTGCCAGACGGCAGCGGCATAAGACGATCCGCTGGGTCGTCACCGTTTTCCTGATTACGGTTGTGATTTCCGGCATCATTTCTCTGGTCTCGGACGAGGTGATGGACAGCAGCAGCCTTCCCGTGGCCTTTCTTATTCTGCTTGCCATCGTGATGGTGGGTATTATCTTCGATATCATCGGCATGGCGGTGGCCTCGGCGGACGAAAAGCCGTTCCATTCCATGGCCGCCCGGAAGGTGCCGGGTTCTCAGGAAGCCATCCGGCTTCTGCGCAACGCGGAGCGGGTCAGCTCCATCTGTAACGACGTGGTGGGCGATATCTGCGGTGTTGTCTCCGGCAGCGCGTCGGCGACCATTGCGGCGCTGATCCTGACGCAGGTGGACGTGGGCTGGCCGCGGGGCGTTTCGCTGGTCATGTCCGCCCTCGTGGCGGGGCTGACCGTGGGCGGCAAGGCCATCGGCAAGACCTTCGCCGTCAATTCCTGCACGCAGATCGTTCACATGGTGGGCAAGGTGCTCCATGCCCTGAATGGCCTGCACGGTAAAAAGAAAAAGTGATATGTTAGGTTGTGTCGAACGTGAGCATTTTACAGAAAATCAACGGCCATGACGACCTTACCGCTCTGGATGACCGGCAAAGAACCCAGCTCTGCGGGGAGATCCGGGAGTTTCTGATCTCCAACGTTTCCAAAACCGGCGGACATCTGGCCGGAAACCTGGGCGTGGTGGAGCTGAGCGTGGCCATCGAAACCGTTTTTAATACCGAGATAGACCGCCTGGTTTTTGATGTTGGGCATCAGTCTTATGTGCATAAGCTGCTGACCGGACGCCAGGCGGATTTTCCGCATCTGCGGCAGTACGGCGGACTGTCCGGTTTCCCCAAGCCCTCGGAGAGTGATACGGACGCCTTCGTGGCGGGACATGCTTCCAGCTCCGTTTCCATAGCCCTGGGCATGGCGCGGGCGAGAACCCTTCTGCATCAGGACTACAATGTGGTCGCCCTGATCGGCGACGGTGCCTGCACCGGCGGCATGGCCTACGAGGGGCTGAACGACGCGGCGGTGAGCGGTGAGCCGATGGTCATTATCCTCAATGACAACGAAATGTCCATCGGCAGGAATGTGGGCGGCGTATCCCGGCACCTGTCCCGTCTGCGCTCCAGCGGCCATTATCTGAAGGCCAAGCGCTGGTACCGGGAAATTATGAAGAAGACTGCCGCCGGCCGGGCGGCGTACCGGGTGACCCGGCGGCTGAAAAACAGGCTGAAGCGGTTTTTGCTGCCTGCGTCCCTGTTTGAAAATATGGGCTTTACCTATCTGGGGCCTGTGGACGGCCACGACCTGCCGGGGCTGATCTCCCTGCTTACCACAGCGAAGGGGCTGGGCGAGCCGGTGGTGGTGCATGTGGTCACGAAAAAAGGCTGCGGCTACCGCTTCGCCGAGGAAGACCCGGCAAAATTCCACGGAATCGGGGCGTTTGACCCGGAAACCGGGAAAAAGCTGGCGAAAAAAGTCAAATCCTATTCCGACTCCTTTGGCGAGGCCATGATGGAGCTTGCTCAGAAGGATGACCGGATTTGTGTCATTACAGCCGCCATGCCGGGAGGCACGGGGCTGCTGAAATTCATGCGGGAATACCCCAAGCGCTTTTTTGACGTGGGAATTGCGGAGGAACACGCGGTCTCCATGGCGGGCGGCCTTGCCAAGCAGGGAATGGTGCCGGTGGCGGCGATCTATTCCACTTTTTTACAGCGCGCCTATGACCAGATCATGCAGGATATCGCCATGCTGCACCTGCATGTAATCCTCGCTGTAGACCGGGCGGGAATCGTTGGGGATGACGGGCCTACCCATCACGGCGTGTTTGACGTTGGATTTTTACGGCAGGTGCCGGGAATGCTGATTCTGGCGCCCGCAAGTCTTGCCGAACAGAAGGATATGCTCCACTGGGCGGCGGAAACATACAACGGCCCCGTGGCAGTCCGCTATCCCCGGGGCGGGGAGGGCAGCTACCGGGATTCCGCATGGCAGCCCGGCGAAAATGTGGAGACGGAAGGGCTTCTGTGCTGCCACCGCCATGGCGGGGACGTGACACTGGTGACTTATGGTTCCATGCTGGATAATGTTCTGGAAGCGGCGGAGATTTTGTCCCAGCGGGGCATTGAAGCGACCATTCTGCGGCTTCTCACGGTGTCTGCCCTGCCTGCCCGGGAAATTCTGACGGAAATGTCCGAAAAACGCCGCGTGATCGTGGCGGAGGAAGTCTGCACCGGCTCCGGTATCCGGGAGGCGCTGGCATGGGAGCTGCGGAAGCTCTGCCCGGACTGCCGGGTGGACGGCGTCGATCTGGGGGCGGACTTCGTTACCCACGGTTCGACGAAGGAGCTTTACCGGCATTACGGTCTGGACGGGGAGTCCATCGCAAACTATACGCAGGGGGTGCTGTCCTAAGTGAAGGTAAAGAAGAGACTGGATGTTCTGCTGACGGAACGGAACCTTGCGGACAGCCGCTCCAAGGCGCAGGCCGTCATCATGAGCGGCCTTGTATATGTGGACGGCCAGAAGGCAGACAAGCCCGGCGTTTCCTATGACGAAACGGTGGAAATTGAGGTGCGGGGCGCGGCGTGCCCCTACGTCAGCCGGGGCGGATTGAAGCTGGAAAAGGCGCTGCGGGACTTCGGCGTAAAAACCGAGGGCTGTGTGTGCAGCGATTCCGGCGCGTCCACCGGCGGATTTACGGATTGCTTATTGCAGCACGGGGCGAAAAAGGTGTTTGCCATCGACGTCGGCTACGGCCAGCTGGACTGGAAAATCCGCTCCGACCCGAGAGTCGTGGTCATGGAGCGCACCAATATCCGCTATGTTACCCCGGAACAGCTGGGGGAGCCGCTGGACTTGTCCGTGGTGGACGTGAGCTTTATTTCGTTAAAGCTGGTTCTGCCCGTGATCAAAACACTGTTGAAGCCCACCGGGCAGGTGCTCTGCCTGATCAAGCCCCAGTTTGAAGCGGGGAAGGAGAAGGTGGGCAAAAAGGGCGTCGTCCGGGAAAAATCCACCCACAAAGAGGTGCTGGACAATTTTGTTGCCCTTGCGGACGAGCTGCAATTCAAAATTCTCGGCCTGACCTTCTCCCCGGTGAAGGGGCCGGAGGGGAATATTGAATTTCTGGGGCATCTGACGCTGGACAATGTGGCGGGCATTCGGCCGGATACGGCGCTGGTGGCGGAATTGGCGCACCAGACGCTGGACAAGGGGGAAAATTCATGAAAAATGTCATTCTGACCCCCAATCCCTACCGGGACAGGAACTTTCAGACGGTGCGAAGCGCTATCCAGATTCTGAAAGACGCGGGCATTCAGCCCAAACTGTGCCTGCCCTTTGAGGTAGACCGCAATTACGAGCTGCCGAAAGATCTGCGTTTTTCCCGGCTGGACAGAGAATTGCCCAATACCGAGCTGGTGATCTGCTTCGGCGGCGACGGGACCATTCTGCACATGGCCAAGGCGGCTACCCGGAGGGGCGTCCCCCTTCTCGGCGTGAACATCGGCACCATGGGCTTCATGGCAGAATTGGAAAGCACCGAGCTGGAAAAGCTCGCCATGCTCGCCACCGGAGAATTCACCACGGAAAAGCGCATGATGCTGGACGTGACGGTGCAGCGCAGCCGGGACATTCTGTTCCACGACATCTGCTTGAACGACGCGGTGATCACCAAGGGCGTGATCGCCAGAATCGTGCATCTCTCCGTAAAATGCGACGGCGTGCAGGCCATGGAGTGCGGCGGCGACGGCGTGATCGTAGCGACGCCTACCGGCTCCACCGCCTACAGTCTTTCCGCCGGAGGCCCCATTGTGGAGCCGGAGGCGAACAACATCATCATTACGCCCATCTGCGCCCATGAGGTGGGCAGCCGGTGCATCGTGGCATCCGACCGGCGGGTCGTCACCGTGGAGATGGTGCGCAACGCCCGGCGCAACGCCTATGTCTCCGTGGACGGTGGCAGGGCGTTCCGGCTGAATCTGGGCGATGTGGTAACGGTTCAGAAATCTCATCTGGAAACGAAACTGGTTCGGCTGAAGGAACGCAGTTTTTATGATGTGGTCAACGCGAAATTTAAGAAAGTGTAAGAGGTGACTGGGTTTGAAATCGAAGAGACAGGCAAAAATTATGGAGATCATCTCCACGACAAACGTAGAAACACAGGAGCAGCTGCTTAAGGAATTGCAGGAAGCGGGCTTCACCAGCACCCAGGCGACCATTTCCCGGGACATTAAGGAGCTGCGGATCGTCAAGGAGCTGACCAGCTTCGGCACCTACCGCTACACGACGGCGGCAAGAGAAGTGCCCAGCGCCTTTACGGGGCGGCTGAACACCATTTTCCGGGAATGCGTCACCAGCTTTGACTATGCCCAGAATATCATCGTCATCCACACCCTTCCGGGACTGGCCAACGCGGCGGCCTCCGCGCTGGACGCCATGAATATGAACGTGGTGCTGGGGACGCTGGCCGGTGACGACACGGCAGTGGTCATCATGCGGGATACCAACGCCGCCGCTGCCTTCTGCGGTGAGATCAAGAGCCTGATAGGCGGCTGAGAGGGGGAATAACCGTGCTGAGCCTTCTGCATATTGAAAATATCGCGGTGATAGAAAGCGCGGATATTTCCTTCGACGGGGGATTTACTGTCCTCACCGGCGAGACCGGCGCGGGCAAATCCATTGTCATTGACGCGATTTCAGCCATCCTCGGCGAGCGGGCATACCGGGACATGATAAGGACCGGGGCGAATAAGGCCACCGTCCGGGCGGTGTTTACCGGGGTTCCAAAGTTACAGTGGTTCGAGGACAACGGCGTGGAATACGACCCGGAGACCATCGTCCAGCGGGAGATTTTTCTGGACGGGAAAAATGTCTGCCGGGTCAACGGAAGCCTCGTAACGGTGTCCATTCTGCGGAAGCTGGGTATCCAGCTTATCAACATCCACGGCCAGCATGATTCCGCGTCGCTGTTTGATGAGGACAACCATCTTGCTTTTCTGGACGCATTTGCCGGGAATGAGGCGCTGCGGAGCGATTACGGCGAAAAATACGAGACTGTGGCGAAGCTGCGGCGGGAAATCGACCGCCTGACCATGGACGAAGGGGAAAAGCTGCGCCGCATGGAGACCCTGAAATACCAGATCGCCGAGATCGAAAAGGCAGAGCTGGAGCCGGGAGAGGACGAAAAACTGGAAGACCGGCGGAAGATCCTGCAAAACGCCGAAAAGCTGAGCAACGGCATGGAAACGGCCGTGGAATGTCTCTACGGCGGGGACGATACCGACGGCGCCGCCGGGCTGCTCGCACAGGCGGAGTACGCCCTTGCGCGGCTGTCCCGGTTCAGCGACAGCTTCAACGCTCTGCATGAACGGGTAGCCGACCTGATGTATCAGGTTCAGGACGCCGCTGAGGAGGTTCGGGACGCGCGGGACGGCTTAAGCTATTCCGCCGACGAGCTGGAACAGATCGAGTCCCGGCTGGACGTCATTCACAAGCTGCGCCGGAAATACGGCACGACCTGCGAGGATATCCTTGCGTATCTGGACAGCGCGAGAAAAGAGCTGGACGACATCGAATTTGCCGACGACCATCTGGAACGGCTGAAAGCGAAGCTCCAGAAGGCGGAAAAAGCCGCATGGGACGCGGCGATCGCCCTCCGGGAGAACCGTAAAGCGGCGGCAAAGGCCATGTCGGAGCGCATCCTGACGGAGCTGACCCAGCTGGACATGCCCCGGGTGCAGTTTTCCTGCGAGTTCCGGGAGACGGAGCTGACTGTAGCCGGCGCGGACGCCGTGGCGTTTTACATGTCCGCCAACGCGGGCGAAGCCCTGAAGCCCATGAGCAAGGTGGCCTCCGGCGGTGAGCTGGCGCGAATCATGCTTGCCATGAAGAACGTTCTGGCGGAAAAAGACCAGGTGGAGACCCTGATTTTCGACGAGGTGGACACTGGCGTTTCCGGCCGCGCCGCCCAGAAGGTCGCCCAGAAGCTGAAAAGCGTCGCCGCCCACAAACAGGTGCTGTGCGTCACCCATCTGCCCCAGCTGGCGGCATTGGCGGACAACCATCTGCTCATCGCCAAGCAGGAGCGGAACGGACGGACATACACCTCCGTGACGCCTCTGGACTTGGAGGGAAGAAAGCGGGAGCTGGCGCGTATCATCGGCGGCGCGACGATTACCGAAACCACGCTGAAAAGCGCGGAGGAAATGCTGCGGGGATAAGCCGTCGGTTTACACAGAATTTATGCGAGTTTACCCTTGACAAATTCCGCTCTGTTTGTTAGGATAATGCAAGCAACACAGTGATGGGAAGAAGTAAGCGCCCCGATTCCCGCCAGAGAGCTGCCGGCAGGTGCAAGGCAGTGGGGAAAAGCGCCGAAATACCTCCCGGAGTGGCCTTTCTGAACGGTAGTAAGGAAGGACGGGGTTCGCCCGGTACAGCGAGAGGCGTTGCTGGACGCCGTGAGGGCATTTTTCGTGAGAAAGTGCCGAATTAGAGGTGGTACCGCGTATTTTACGCCCTCTATCCGTTTGGATAGAGGGCGTTTTTGCTTGGGAACCTCTGATCAAATCGTCTGCGACTGTGAGCGGATCTTTTCCGCCCACTCTTCGGTATCGAAAACGGGGAATACACAAAGTATTCCGCCGCTTTCGATACCTCGATTGTACGAAAAATCTCTCGCTCACAGCTCTTGCCGATTTAATCAGAGCTTCCCTTGAAAAGGAGGGGATACTATGCTGACACGACCCATGGATGTCCTGACCGCGTTTCCCGTGCGGAAAAGCAAACAGCAGAAGCAGGAATTCCGGGATGCGGTGCAGTCCTATTTATCGCAGTTCGGCTATTCGGCAAGCGTCGAAAAGGGAAGCCTTGGCTGCCGGAATATGGTGATCGGAGACCCGGAGACGGCGCAGTACCTGATCACCGCCCACTATGACACCTGCGCGCGCCTGCCCATTCCCAATCTGATCACGCCGTGCAATTTCTGGGCATTTTTGGGATATCAGCTGGTCGTTATGCTGCTGATGCTTCTCGTTCCGGCGATTCCGGGTGCGCTGGCAGGGCTGCTTGCGGGGAGCTTCGACGTTGGTTATTACGTGTGGTTTCTCTGCGTGTGGGCGGTGATCGCGCTGGTGATGATCGGCCCCGCCAATAAGCACAACGCCAACGACAATACCTCCGGCGTGGTCACGCTGCTGGAAATCGCCCGTTCCCTGCCGGAAAGCCAGCGGGGCAAGGTCTGCTTTGTCCTGTTCGATCTGGAAGAAGCAGGGCTGATCGGTTCCGCCGCCTACCGCAAGGCGCACAAAAAGGCGTCTGACAGCCAGCTTGTCCTCAATCTGGACTGCGTGGGAGACGGGGATCACATTCGCTTCTTCCCTACGAAAAAGCTGAAAAAAGACCGGAAAAAGCTGACTTCCCTCTATAAAGCCTGCGGTTATTTTGGAAAAAAGGACGTGCTGGTTAACGAAAAGGGCTTTTCCGTCTACCCCTCCGATCAGGCGAATTTCCCTTACGGCGTGGGTATCTGCGCACTGCGGAAAAAGGGTAAAACGCTGTATCTGTCCCGCATCCACACACCGAAAGATACCGTTCTGGAAGAAACAAACGTCAATATTCTGCGCGCGGCTCTGATCACATTCATCACCTGCGGCGCAGCGCAATAAGAAAGGAAAAATAAAAAAATGAAACTGTATGATGAACTGGTTGCCCGCGGACTGATCGCTCAGGTGACCAACGAGGAAGAGATTCGGGAAATGATCGACAACGGCAAGGCCACCTTCTACATTGGCTTTGACTGCACCGCCGACAGCCTGACCGCCGGCCACTTCATGGCGCTGACCCTGATGAAGCGTCTGCAAATGGCGGGCAACAAGCCCATCGCCCTGATCGGCGGCGGCACGACCATGATCGGCGACCCCTCCGGCCGTACCGATATGCGGAAGATGCTCACCAAGGAGGACATCAACCACAACGCCGAGTGCTTCAAAAAGCAGATGGAGCGCTTCATTGAGTTCGGTGAGGGCAAGGCGCAGATGGTCAACAACGCCGACTGGCTGCTGAACCTCAACTACGTGGAGCTGCTGCGGGAGGTGGGCGCGTGCTTCTCCGTAAACAACATGCTCCGGGCGGACTGCTACCGCCAGCGCATGGAGCGTGGACTATCTTTCCTGGAATTCAACTACATGATCATGCAGTCCTACGACTTCTACCACCTGTTCCAGCATTTTGGCTGCAATATGCAGTTCGGCGGCAACGACCAGTGGAGCAACATGCTGGGCGGCACCGAGCTGATCCGCAAGAAGCTGGGCAAGGACGCCCACTGCATGACCATCACGCTGCTGACGGACTCTCAGGGCAACAAGATGGGCAAGACCGCCGGAAACGCTGTCTGGCTGGACGCCAACAAGACCTCTCCCTTTGAATTCTACCAGTACTGGCGCAACGTGGGCGATGCCGATGTGATGAAGTGCATCCGGATGCTGACCTTCCTGCCTCTGGAGCAGATCAATGAGATGGACACATGGGCGGACGCCAAGCTCAACGAGGCCAAGGAAATTCTCGCCTACGAGCTGACCAAGATGGTTCACGGCGAGGAAGAAGCCGAAAAGGCCAGAGCTGCTGCCAAGGCGCTGTTTGTGGGCGGCGGCGACGACGCCAATATGCCTACCACGGAAATTCCCGCCGACAAGCTGGTGGACGGCAAGATCGGCATTCTGAACCTGATGGTGGCCTGCGGACTGGCGCCCTCCAACAAGCAGGCGCGGCAGCTGGTGGAGCAGGGCGGCGTTCTGGTCAACGACGAGAAGGTGCCCAATGCTCAGTTCGTCGTGACGGAGGAGATGCTGAAAGCGGGCGTGAAGATCCGCAAGGGCAAGAAGATTTTCCACAAAGCGGTGCTGGCCTGATGCCGGTTTCCCTAAGCCTACAGAGAAAGCCGAAATTTGATGAAAACGAAGGCCATCCGCAGAACGTGCGGACGGCCTGACCGTTTTCTGAACGCCGCCCGGAGGGACGGCGTTTTTCGTTTACAGCAGGTACTTTTTCAGCTTTTCCAGATTTTCTTCGCTCATAGGCGTCAGCGGCAGGCGGCAGCCGCCGCAGTCGTAGCCGATGAGCTGCATGGCGGCTTTTACGGGAATGGGGTTGACCTCGCAGAACAGCAGCTCAATGAGGGGCAGCAGCTCCGCCTGCAATGCGGCGGCGGTGTCGAAATCTCCTGCCAGCGCCGCCTGCGCCATGGCCTGCGTCTCCACGGGGGCGACGTTGGACAGAACCGAAATGACGCCCTGCCCGCCCAAGGACATTACCGCCACTGCCTGATCGTCATTGCCGCTCCAGACAGGGAAATCCGGGCAGGCGGCGCAGAGTTTTGCGATTTTGGAGATGCTGGAAGACGCTTCCTTGACCCCCGCAAGGTTGGGGATGCGGGACAACCGGCCGTAGACCTCCACGGGAATATCAACGCCGGTACGGGAGGGAACGTTGTAGGCGATGACCGGGATATGTACCGCTCCGGCGACTGCGCTGTAGTGGGCAAGCAGACCCTCCGGCGTGGCCTTGTTGTAGTAGGGGGTGACCACGAGCAGCGCGTCCGCTCCCGCGCCCTCCGCCGCCCGGCTCAGCGCCGCCGCGTGTTCCGTGCAGTTTGACCCGGTCCCGGCGATGATGAGACAGCTGTCCCCGACGTATGCCTTTGCCCGGCGGAACAGTTCCAGCTTTTCGCAGTCGGACAGGGTGGCGGACTCTCCGGTGGTGCCGCAGATCACCACGGCTTTGATGCCCGCGTCGATTTGCCGCCGCAGCAGCTGCTCCATCATGGGATAGTTGACCTTTCCCCCAAGAAATGGGGTGACGAGTGCCGTACAGGCTCCGGTAAAGAATGGTTGTTTCATAGGCTGATACCTCCACGCCAGTCTATGCCGGGGGAATGTATTTTGTCTGTTGCAAAACGGGAAAAAATGGGCTATACTGTGGGCACAGAGAATAGGGAGGAAAACCATGAAAACACATGATTTTTGGTATGATCTGCCGGAAGAGCTGATCGCCCAGACGCCGCTGGAGCGGCGGGACGGTTCCCGGCTGATGGTGCTGAACCAGGAAACCGGGGAAATTCAGCATAAGCATTTTTACGACGTCATCGACTATCTGAACCCCGGCGACTGCCTGGTGATGAACGATTCCCGGGTGCTGCCTGCACGGCTTATGGGGCATCGCCCTACCGGCGGCGTGGTGGAGGTGCTGCTTCTGCGGGACTTGGGCAACAAGTGCTGGGAGTGCCTGTGCAAGCCCGGTCGGAAAATGCAGGTCGGCAACGAGGTCATTTTCGGAGACGGCGAGCTGACGGCCGTTGTTCGGGAAGTGCGGGAGGACGGCAACCGGGTGGTGGAATTCCGGTACGAAGGAATTTTTCTGGAAGTGCTGGAACGCCTTGGGAAGATGCCCCTGCCGCCCTACATCAAGGAGGAACTTCAGGATCAGGAGCGGTATCAGACCGTCTATTCCCGTGAGGTCGGCTCCGCCGCCGCGCCCACGGCGGGACTGCATTTTACAAAGGAATTGTTGGAAAAAATCCGGGAAAAGGGTGTAAACGAAGCCTTTGTGACCCTGCACGTAGGGCTCGGCACCTTCCGCCCGGTAAAGGCGGAGGAAGTGACTGAGCATCATATGCACTCCGAGCTGTGCATGATGAACGCCGAGACCGCGAACATGCTGAACGAAACAAAGCGGAACGGCGGCCGGGTCATCTGCGTGGGCACGACTTCCTGCCGCACGCTGGAATCTCTGGTAAACGACGACGGCACCTTCGAGGCCAAGTCCAAATGGACGGACATTTTCATCTATCCGGGCTACACCTTCAAGGCCATGGACGGCCTGATCACCAATTTCCATTTGCCGGAGAGCACTCTGGTCATGCTGGTGTCCGCGTTTGCGGGCCGCGAGCATGTGCTGAACGCCTATGAAGAAGCGGTGAAGCAGAGATATCGGTTCTTCTCCTTTGGTGATGCTATGTGTATTGTATAGCATAAGCTTTTTACGCATAAATGGCAACCGGCCTTTTAGGCCGGTTGCCGTTACTTTTTGGAGAAAAAATGAGTTTTGCAGCACACCAATCCATTTATCATTTGCAACTGATACTAGTTTTCAATAAAACGGTTAAAAACCGTTTTATTCGGCTGCTGTTTCAGCAGCCAGCGGCGTAGCCGCAAAAAACGTAAGTCCATACATTTCTCGCCGCCACCGGCGGCCTGCGAAGAATTCGCAGGATAAAATGGTGTTAACCATTTTATCGAGAAATCGTATGAAAACGGCAGGGAGGGGTGATTAAGGGACTATAAGGGAATGAGAGCAGGCCAACCTATGGTATACCCGGCATATTGACGGGGTGAAGCGATTGTAAATCCTGCACTTTGCAGGCTACCATTTCTGTGTGCTGTTTTGTATAATATTACTACAAATCAACAAACAGGAGGTAACTATCATGGCATTTTCCCTTGACAGCAAAGTAAAGGACATTCTGAAAAGCCCCGCGGCAGCGGAAATTCTGGACAAGTTCTGCCCGGGCGCGTCCAAGAACCCGCAGATGAAGCTGGTCGGCGGCCTGACCCTGCGCAAGCTGGCTTCCTTCCCCCAGTCCGCATACCTGCAGCCCCATCTGGAGGAACTGGACAAGGAACTTCAGGCAATCGAATAATCCCTTGACATGTGGAAGCGGCTTCCTAATTTGGAAGCCGCTTTCTTTTCTTGACATTACACAGGCGGCACCATCCGGTGCCGCCTGTGACAATTATATTCTCATACTATTTCTCGATAAAATGGTTAACACCATTTTATCCTGCGAATCCTTCGCAGGCCGCCGGTGGCGGCGAGAAATGTATGGACTTACGTTTTTTGCGGCTACGCCGCTGGCTGCTGAAACAGCAGCCGAATAAAACGGTTTTTAACCGTTTTATTGAAAACTAGTATCAGAAGCACGTCCAGCCGCCGTCGCATTTGATTTCCTCGCCATTGACGTAGCGGGACTGGTCGCTGGCAAGAAACAGAATCGCGTCCGCCAAGTCTTCCGGCATGGCCAGTTCGCCGGAGAAGTCCAGCAGCTTGCTGGTTCTGCTGAATCCAAATTCATCGGATGGCGGCATGACCAGCGGGATGTCAGTCACGACGCCGCCGGGGGAGAGGGCGTTGCAGCGGATGCCTTCCTCCATGTACATGAACGCCGTGTTCTTTGTCGCCGCCAGAACAGCGCCCTTGCTGGCGCAGTAGGCCGCGCCAGCGGTCTGGTGCGTCGCGCCGACGGAGCAGACGTTGACGATCACGCCGCCGTCGCCCTGAGAAAGATACTGCCTGCATTCTTCCCGCAGGCCGTACATCAGGCCAAAGGTGTTGATGCGGAACGTCTTTTCCAACATCTCGTCAGACATATCCGCGATGGCTGTGTTGTCGTCCATCACGCCCGCACAGTTGACGGCAACGTCCAGCCGACCGAAGGATTCTACTGCCTTTTTTACCATTCCCACGGCGACCGCCGGGTCGCCGACATCTCCCGCGTACCAGACAAGCTCACCGGGGGCGTCCTTGCATTCCTCAGCCAATTCTTTCAGACGTCCCTCACGGCGGGCGACTGCCACGACTTTCGCGCCCTCCCGGCAGAACAGCTCTGCCGTGGCGCGGCCGATGCCGGCGGACGCGCCGGTCACGATGCAGACTTTATTTTCCAATCTTCCCATAATTTCCTCCTCAGCAGAAAACCTTGCCGACCACGACAGCCGGGGAATCGTTGCAGCCAACGGTCAGTTCCGCGCCGTCGGGTACGTCCGCACGGACAGTGGCAAAGCCGATGTTTTTCTCTACCGTGTAACCGTAGATGGTCTGAGCGCAGCGGCCGACCTCCACGCCGTACCAGTACACCCGCTCCCAGATGGAAATATCCTCAGTGGATTCCCGGGAGAATTCCAGGCCGACCATCCGGTATTTGGGATGTGCCTTCCGTTCCAGCGCCGCTTCCTTGCCGATAAAGTCCTTGTCGGCGGCGACTGCCCAGCCTAGGCCGCACTCGTAGGGACTCAGGTGCTTGAAATCCTGCTTCAGGGGGAAGCCTTTCTCCATGGGGACGGAACGGACGTAGACTTCCAGAGTTTGAAGCTCCCGGCCACCCACGGATTCCACTGCTTTCAGCGCCAGATCGTGAACTTCTGCGCTCTTGTCGAAGGCGGAGTAGATTTCATAGCCGTTTTCGCCGGTGAAGCCGGAACGGTGGATGTAGACGGGGATATCTCCCAGCTTGCGCGCGCAGATGCCGAACCGCTTGAGATCGTCCACCGGCTTATCAAGCATGGCGTTCATGGCCTTGAGGCTGTCAGGCCCCTGCACGGCGTACATGTCCCAGTCGTAGGTGATGATCTTCGCCTGAATGTCCGCGTCGCCTTTGTGCTTTTCAATCCAGGGGAGCAACCGGGGGCCATAGAGGTCGGAGACCCAATATAAGCCCTCGGCCATGTGCATGACGATCACGTCGTCGATGATCTCGCCGTTTTCATCCAGAGAAGCGGTGTATTTCGAGCGGCCGACGGCGACCTTGGAAATGTCACTGATGTAGATTTTTTGCAGGACTTCCAGCGCGTCCTCGCCCGTGATCTCCACCAGATCGTGGGTCCAGCGGTAAAAGCCTACGCCCTTACGGATGGCCATGGCGTCGGCGCGGGCAACGGTATCTTCCTTAAACAGCATATTCCGGCACCTCCTTACAGCATCCGCAGGTCTTCCTTGCGGATGACCTTAATGTACATATCTTCCTCGTCCCGGTCTTCAATTACGCAGGACCATTCCGGGCTGACCAGCGTCTTTGCCGCGCCGTTCCACTGCGCCTCGTAGGCGTCCACCAGCTCGTCCAGCGGCGCCATTTCATAGCGGGCGGTGAAATCTTCCGACTTGACCCTGATCCATGTTTCGTCCTTCGTCCAGCGCACCATCTCATAGGGCACCTGCTGCACGTCCAGCATATAGCGGATGTAGCCGCCCAGAATGCGCCCATCATTTTCGTCCATTTCGTGAGGGACGCCAAGGAAGCTGCGCAGTCCTTCTTTGGCGAAGGGGTCGATGAACTGGTTCTTGCCCGCTGTGGCGAAAACGATGCGGAATACCCGCAGGAACTCGTCCTCGTCGGGAGCCATGTCCTTAATGGCCATCATGGGGAATTGGATCGACCAGACCCAGCCCATCTGCGCGACCCAGTGGTACGCCTTTTCCAGCGGCGTTTCCTCGCCGAAATTCTGGGTGTACTGACCGTTGCGCAGGCACTGACCTTCCTTGACCATGCGTTCCCGGGGCGTGTCGTGAATGGGGTCCACCGGCTGCTGCATATGCTCCAGCCAGTCCTGCTTGGGCAGGTTGTAGACGTCCCGGCGCTCCGCGACCACGCGGCAGTGCTTATTGCCGCAGCCCCGGGCCTGACACATATTCAGCGCTACTTCATTCTCCGTGCCGTTGGAGGACGCAAGGTCAAAGTTGGCGGTGAACATACTGGTGGTCATGTTGCAAAGCTCGCTGCCCACGATGTCCCAGGGGCAGGTATCCAGCTCCTTTTCCACCCGGTTCCGGGTGAACTGCACGACGCGCCCCGCCATGTTCTCCCACTCGTCGCCGGAGTCGCCGGTGATGCCGCCCAGCCAGCTGGACTTTTCACACAGCTCCGGGATGTTGAAGGCTTCATAGAGCGAAGCGTTGACGTAGTCCTTCTGTTCCTCCGGCGTTCCCGCGACGGCCATATTCATCATATTGGCAATGTCGCAGATGGCGGCGGTGCGTTTTTCCCAGCTTGGCTCGAAAATCCGCATGACCTGAAAGAGGTTAGCCGTCATGGCGGCGATCTGACGATTCAGCTGCTGGTAGGCTTCCTCCTCCGTGATGAGCTTGCCCCAGGCGGTGGCGAAGCATTTTCTGGAATCCAGTTTTTCTTTCAGCATGGTGTTCCTCCTATCCTGTATTGCTGTGGATTCATTATAATGGAAAAGCGCTCAGCCGGATATTCTACAAAAGGCCGGATTTTGGGCGGGCACGGCCATACATTTTGTATTCCTGCAAACCATACAATTTATAGGTGCAGTATTTGTGAATTTTTCCTATAAAGCGGGTATCTCCCATACAAAATGTATGGGAGATACCTTGACAGCTGTACGAGGAGAAATTATAATATTTTCTGAAGAATTCGGGAGGGCGGAAGGCATGAAACTGTGCGCGGATATTCTCTATTGGCGTCTGAAAGAAAAGCTGACAACGGTCACCCAGCGGGGCAAAGGGGGCAGCGCGCTTACCCTGAACCGGCCGGAATTCTATCTGGATCGTTCCCAATCCTTTGAGAAGAACCGGGTGTACGTATGCTCTGCCGATCATCTGCCCCAAAGCCCGAAGCTGGGGGAAAATGTGTGCCTGATCTGTCTGGGGCAGCACTGGAACCTCAGCGCCTATTATGACCGGTGCAGCGTCATTCTGGTGGAGGGAAACTGGGATATTTTCCGGGTGTTCAATCTGGTGCAGGAAATTTTCAACCGGTACGACAGCTGGGAAGATCAGCTCTGGACGATCCTGCGCCACGGCGGGAATCTCCCACAGATGCTGGAGGCCAGCAGGGGAATTTTTGAAAATCCCATGCTGCTGATTGGTTCCGATTTCCGGTATCTTGGCGTTACGGAGGAAGATTATCTGCGAAACAAGCTGGGATTGCAGCTGGATACCCAGTCCTTCGACGTGGAAAAAATGGCGACCTTCCTGTCCCTGCATGATATGTCCACCCACGTCCGGGAGCCGCTTCTTTTGGATTTGCAGGGCAAGCGCACCCTTTCCGTCAATATTTTCGATCAGGAGGAATATCTGGGCTGCCTGACCGTCTTTGAAGGCTCCCGGGAGTTCCGGGACTCGGATAAAACGCTGGCGGTCTTCTTTTCCAAGCTTCTGCGGCAGGCGGTTCAGCAGAATCCCGTTCTGGCCAGTACCCGTACCGCTGTACGCCGGGCGCTGCGCAGTGTCATTTCCGGGCAGAGCATTGATTTTGAGTACCGCCGCGCCCTGAGCGTGGAAAGCGGGAAGCACGATTGGGTCTGCGTGAAGCTGATCCCCAAGTCCGGCAGCACCTATCTTCCGGGGGCGTATCTCTCCGCCGCGCTGGAGGAACGGCATCCCGGAGCCATTGCCTTTGAGTTTGTGGATTCCGTCGCCGCGTTTCTTTCCATCGATCAGGCGAAGAAGGAGACGCTGGACGCGCTGCTTCCGGTGCTGGAAAAGCTGGGGGTCGTCTGCGGCGTTTCTTCGCCCTTTACCAACCTGTACGACGCGAATCACGCATGGTTTCAGGCTTCCGCCGCCCTGCAAAACGGGCTTTCTCAGGGCGGCACCATATTCCGTTTTCAGGACTACCTGCTTCCTCAGCTTCTCAGCGGCGCTCTGGCGGGCAGGCCGACATGGGTGTACTACACGGAGGGGCTGAAACGGCTGAAGGAGCATGACGACAATTCTCAGGTGTCGTATCTGCATACCCTGCGGGTGTATCTGGACAATAACCTCTCCGTTACGAAAACCGCATCGGCGCTTTTCCTGCATCGCTCCACCTTACTTGACAGGTTGGCGCATATCACTGCCATGCTGGGCAGCGACCTGAAAGACCCGGATTACTGCCTGACATTGGGAATTATTCTCAGGGCGGAATTGGAGCAGAAGCGGACGGAACAGGGCGCGCCGGCGTGAATCACGCTTGAATGTGTTGACACCATGGGAAAGAAAGGGTAGAATGGTAGCACGCTTTCCAAAATGCACTTTGTGAGGAACGAATATGAATGCACCGGTTGACGTGACAAATATCCGAATCGAAACCGATCGCCTTATCCTGCGCGCTTGGCGGGAGACGGACTTGGCGGACTTTTATGAATATGCCAGCGTGGAGGGTGTCGGGGAGATGGCCGGGTGGAATCACCACCAGTCTATGGAAGAATCCCGGCGGATACTTGACTTTTTTATCAGCGGAAAGAAGACCTTTGCGCTGGAGCTGAAGGAAAACGGAAAAGTGATCGGCTCGCTGGGCTTGGAACCCCGGGACGAGGACGCGGGGCTGCCGGAAGAATTACAGGGGCGCGAGATCGGCTACGTCCTCAGCAGGGATTACTGGGGCAGGGGACTGATGCCGGAAGCGGTGAAAGCCGTGATCGACTATTGCTTCCAAGAGCTGTCTTTCGACTATCTGACCTGCGGCCATTTTGACAGAAATGACCGCTCCCGCCGGGTGGTGGAAAAGAGCGGTTTCCGGTTCCTGAAAAATGTGGTCACGCCCACCGCACGGGGTGTTGACGAGCCGGGGAAGATGTACGTCCTGTACAACCCGATGAAACCTATTGACAAGGAGAAACAGCCATGTTTGAACTGAAAAAAACCGAGGGCAAAGCCCGCCGGGGAGAATTCACCTGTGCCCACGGCACCGTCCAGACGCCGGTGTTCATGAACGTCGGCACGCAGGGCGCGATTAAAGGCGCGCTGAGCGCCAAGGATTTGAAAGACATCGGGTGTCAGGTGGAGCTGTCCAATACCTACCATCTGCATCTGCGTCCCACGGACACGGTGGTGCGCCAGATGGGGGGACTGCATAAGTTCATGACTTGGGACGGCCCCATTCTGACGGATTCCGGCGGATTTCAGGTGTTCAGTCTGGCTTCCCTGCGGAAAATCAAGGAGGAGGGCGTGTATTTTGCCTCCCACATCGACGGCCACAAGATTTTCATGGGGCCGGAGGAGAGTATGCAGATCCAGTCCAATCTGGGCAGCGATATGTGCATGGCCTTCGACGAGTGCATTGAAAACCCCTCGCCCCGGGACTATGTTCAGAAAAGCGTGGACAGAACCTACCGCTGGCTGGTGCGCTGCAAGGCGGAAAATGCCCGTCTGAACGCCCTGCCGGACACGGTGAACCCCCAGCAGATGCTATGGGGCATCAATCAGGGCGGCACGTATACGGACATCCGGGTGGATCACATGAAACGCATTGCCGAGCTTGACCTCCCCGGCTACGCCATCGGCGGCCTTGCGGTGGGGGAGACCACGCAGGAGATGTACGACATCATCGAGGCTGTGGAGGAACACATGCCGGTGGACAAGACCCGCTACCTCATGGGCGTGGGGACGCCCAGCAACATCATCGAGGCTGTGGCACGGGGCGTGGATTTCTTTGACTGCGTTATGCCGGCGCGGAATGCCCGCCATGCCCGGCTGTTCACATGGGAGGGCGCGATCAACCTGAAAAACGCCAAGTATATCACCGACGACAGCCCCATCGATCCCCACTGCGACTGCCCGGTCTGCCGCCGCTATTCCCGCGCCTATATCCGCCATCTGTTCGTGGCGGAGGAAATGCTGGCAATGCGCCTGTCCGTCATGCACAACCTGTATTTTTACAACAAGCTGATGGAAAAAATCCGTCAGGCGCTGGACGAGGGACGTTTTGAAGACTTCCGCCGGGAGTATTCGGAGAAGCTGGGCAGAAGAATATAAAAATATTAAGAACCACTTAAAAGCCCCCTTGCAATTTACGCAATTAATGGTATAATGAACAGGAAATAACACAAAAGGAGTTTTCCCAATGAATGTTTTGACTGGAACCACCTCTGCCGGTATGGGCAGCACCGTCATCATGCTGGTGCTGATGATCGCGATTTTCTACTTCATGCTGATCCGTCCTGAGAACAAGCGGAAAAAAGAGGCCGAGCAGATGCGCGGCGCCGTGAAGAAGGGCGATAAGATCGTCACCATCGGCGGTATCGTGGGCGTTGTTGTGGACGTGAAGGAAAGCCGCATCGTCGTCGAGACCAGCGCCGATCAGGTACGTATCGAGCTGGAGAAGTGGGCGATTTCCTCCAACGAGACCGCTACGGAGGCCGCCAAGGCGGAGGCCAAGAAGGCACAGGAAGCCAAGGCAAAGGCCAAGGCCGCAAAGAAAGCCGACAAGGCGAAGAAGGACTGATTGCTGGTCGTTCCAAAGTCTTTGAGAAGTTGAAAATCCGCCCGATGCCATTGGCATCGGGCGGATTTTATATGCCCAATAGTACAAAAACAGCTCATGGAGCGTATCGGTACAACCCCTTTACATAGTATCTTGGAACGGAAACGGCTCCGGGAATTTTCCCGGAGCCGTTCTTTCGTATTTACGGAATCTGAACGCCGAAAGCCTGCATTTCCCGGCGAAGCTCGTCCGCGTCGCCGTGGAAGACGATGCCCGGCATACCGGTGCGCTCCGCGCCTTCGATATTCTGGGTGGCGTCGTCGATAAACAGACATTCCTGGGGGACAAGCTGGAACGTTTTGTACAGCAGACGGTAAATCTCTGCTTCCGGTTTGACCAGCTTGACATCGGCGGAAATAAGCGTCCCGTCAAAATACTGACTTCCGGGAACCCGCGGCCAGTATTCGTGCTGGCGGTAACTGGCGTTGGACAGCAGATATACGCCGTATCCCGCCTTTTTCAGGTCGCTTACCAGCTGCTCCATACCGGCGACGGGGAGGATGGGACGATCCCACCGGTCAACCAGCAGGTGCGCCGTCTCGTGAAGCCGCCGGGGAAGACGGCGGCACATGCTCTCGGCTGCTTCGGCCTCGGTCATGGAGCCGCGATCCATCTTCGCCCATTCCAGCGAGAGGTAGACGTTGTTCAGCAGCAGCTTTCTGTCCGCGCCCTGAACGCCCACGGCGTCCAGAAAATAGTCCCGGTCAAAGCGCAGCAGAACGTTGCCCATGTCGAAAATAACGTTTTTGATCATCAGACGATCTTAACCTTGCCCTTGGTAGCCCGGAACACGATGACCAGCGAAACAATCGTCGTCAGGGTCAGGATGGTGGCCAGGGCTGCGGCGGTGCCGTCGCTCATGCGGACGACCTCCTGATAAATGGCAACGGCGATGGTGGATGTCTTGCCGGAATAGAGCATGATGGAGCTGCTCAGCTCGTTGATGCAGGTAATCCAGCTGAGAACCGCGCCGGACATAATGCCGGGCAGCATCATCCGCGCCGTGACCGTGAAGAAGGTCTTCATAGGCGATACGCCCAGATTGATGGACGCTTCCTCAACGAACGGGTCCATCTGATACAGGAACGCACTGCCCGACCGGACGGTGTAGGGGAGCTTCCGGATGACGTAGGAGATAATCATGATGGCGGCAGTGCCGACCAGAATCAGAGGCTTGCGGTTGAACGCCACGATCAGGCCGATACCCAGAACGGAACCGGGGATGACGTAGGGGAACATGATCAGCGTGTCGATCAGGCTGGCGATCTTGCCCTTCTTCCGGACGAGAACATAGGACACCAGAATGCCAATGAAGATGATGAACACGATGGCCACGATGGAGAACACATAGGTATTGCGGATGTTCCGGCCAAGGCGGGACATGATGGTGCGGTAGTTGTTCAGGTTGACGCCCTTGATGACGCCGGAGAAGCTCCGCTCGATGAAGGACTGGCACACCACAACGATCTGAGGCAGGAATGCAAGACACACCACAATGTAGATGGGCAGGGAAGCGAGGAAGCGCTTGAACCCGTGGAGCTTGGTCTCCTGTGGCGGCCGGAGAGAACTCATGGTGTAATTCCGCTTGTCCACCACCAGCTTCTGGAAGCTCAGCATGACCAGCGAGCAGAACACGATGATGACGGACAGCGCCGAAGCCATATAGGGGTCGGTGGCACTTTCGGACATGTATTCGTTGTACACGAGAACCGGCAGCACGGTATAACCCTCGCCCAGCAGCATGGGGGTGCCGAAGTCAGCCAGACAGGTCATGAACACCATGATGCAGCCTGCCAGAATGGAGGGCAGGATAACGGGCAGCGTCACCGTCCAGATGCGCCGGATTTTGTTCATGCCCAGATTCTCGGAGGCTTCCTCCAAGGAACTGTCGATGCTGTTCATGGCGCCGGAGGTGTACAGATAAATGTAGGGGAACAGGTGCAGGGTAAACACGAAGATGATACCGCCGCGACCATAAATTGTAGGAGCGGTCATGCCGATCTTCGCCAGCGCCCGTGCTACCAGACCGTTACGGCCCAGCAGGATGATCCAGGAATAAGCGCCGATGAAGGGAGGGCTCATCAGGCTCATGATGATGAAGATGTGAAGGATCTTCTTACCCGGAATGTTGTAGCGGGTGATCAGATAAGCGACGGGAACGCCCACCAGTGTCGTGGTAAGTACCGTGGAGAAGCACACGACCATGGAGCGAAGCAGCGTCTGATAATAGTAGGGCTTGGTGAAGAAACGCTTGAAGTTGTACAGCGTGATGCCCTCTACCTTGCTGGAAAACACGCTCTTCGTGATGATGGTGTAGAAGGGGTAGACAATGAACAGGCACATTGCCAGAATCACGAACAGCTTTGTGAAGAACCAGAAATCCGGTTTCCAGCGGGAATTAAGCCGTTTGTTCACAGGCTGAGCACCTCCTCGCTCTTGTCGTACAGACTGATGCGCATGGGGTCAAAGCTCAGGTGAACCTGCTCGCCGTCGCTGTGGATTTCGGTGGTGTCCTTGGTGTACTCGTTGACGATCAGGTTCTGGCCGTCGTTTAGCTGCACCTCGTACTCGATGAAATCGCCAAGGAAGGTGGAGAACAGGATGGTGCCGGGCATACCGCTCTCGGAGAAGAAAAGCTGCTCGGGACGGGCGGAAATTTTGCCGCTTCCTGTGTAGGCGCGGGAGACGGGGACGGTGATGTCCAGCTCGCCCTTGATGCTCACGGCGGCGTTTCCGGCGTTGGGGGCGTTCACCTCGCAGTCAAGGAAGTTGCTCACGCCGATGAAGCCCGCGACAAAGGGATTCTGGGGCTTGGCGTAGATGTCACGGGGGGTGCCGATCTGCATGATGTGGCCGTCCTTCATGACGGCGATCCGGTCGGAGATGGCGAGGGCTTCCTCCTGATCGTGGGTGACGTAGATGGTGGTGATGCCCAGACGTCGCTGCAGCTTCTTGATGACGGAGCGCATCTGCACTCTCAGCTTGGCGTCCAGATTACTCAGAGGCTCGTCCATCAGCAGAACACTTGGCTCGATAACAAAAGCTCTGGCCAGAGCCACACGCTGCTGCTGACCGCCGGACAGCTCGTTGGGCTTCCGGTCTGCCAGATGGGAGATCTGCACCAGTTCCAGCGCCTCGTCAACCTTGGGCTTGATCTCCTTGGCGGACATCTTCCGCGCCTTGAGACCGTAGGCTACGTTCTCCCGGACGGTCAGGTGGGGGAAGATGGCGTAGTTCTGGAAGACCATGCCAATGTCGCGCTTGTGGGCGGGAACATCGTTGATCCGCTTTTCGCCAAAGTAAAAATCGCCGCCCTCGATGGAGTTGAAGCCGGCGATCATCCGCAGAAGCGTGGTTTTGCCGCAGCCGGAGGGGCCAAGAAGGGTAAAGAATTCACCCTCCTGAATGTCCAGCGAAACGCCGTTCAGCGCGGTGAAATCGCCGTAGCGCTTTACGGCGTTCTGAATAATGACTTGATTGCTCATGTGGTGTCCTCCCGTATGTGTAGATATGTTGCGCGCGGTTCAAAAGTATGCCGGAGCATCCGGCACAGTTTTCAGCCGCAGGCGATACACCGCAAGGAGGCACCCTGGAGGGTGCCTCCCGCAGTAAAGCATAAGTTGAGAAATTAACCTGCGACCAGATCGTTGAACTGCTCCTTGATTTCATCTCTGTGGGAAGCAGCGTAGCTGAAGTCGTAGTTGCCCACGTGGCAGTCTTCCAGAGAGCACAGACCCTTGGGGGTGATGTCGGAACGGACGGGGCGGCGGGCCCAGTCGGCGTTCTGAGCGGTCTGGCACTCGGCGCTGGTGACGAAGTCGATGAACAGCTTGGCGTTCTCCTCGTTGGGGCAGTCCTTAATCAGGGCAACACCGTCGGGAACGGCGGAGTTCTGCTCAGGATACACAAAGCCGATGTCGGGGTTGTCGGCGTACAGAACGGCGGACTTCTCGATGGTCACGCCCAGAGCGTACTCACCGGAAGCAACCAGCTTGTGGCAGTTGCCGGAGGAGTCCTGCAGCTTGCCGTCCAGGTTGGCGATGAACTTACCAACCAGATCCCAGCCTTCCTCGATGGTGGGCTGGCTGAACAGCATGGTGCACAGCTGGGTGTAGGCGGAGCCGGACTTGGAGGGAGAGCAGTAAGCAATCTTGCCCTTCAGGTTCTCGTTGCACAGGCCTTCCCAGGTGGTGGGGACGTCGGCCTCGTCCAGCATGGTCTTGTTGTAGATAAAGACCATGGGCAGGGGGGACTCACCGATCCAGTAGCCGTCGGCATCCTTGTAGGCATCGCCGATGAACTCGTCGTTGGCGCAGACATAGGGCTGGAAGTAGTCGTTGTAAGCGGCCAGGGTGTCGGCTCCGCCGCCCCACAGCACGTCGCCCTGGGGGTTGGCGGCCTCAGCGACGATACGCTGGCACAGCTCGCCGGTACCGGCAGCGATGACTTCCACATCGATGTTGGGGTACTTTGCCTCGAACTGGGCAACGCCCGCGTTCAGAGGATCGGCATCATGGGGAGAGTAGACGACCAGCTTGCCGGTGTAGTCCTCGGGAGCCTTCTCGGCGGGAGCGGCCTCGGTTGCCGGGGCGGCTTCGGTCTCGGTCTTGGGAGCGGCGGCGGTGGTCTCAGGAGCGGTGTCCTTACCGCAGGCGCACAGCGCGAAGACCATGCTCAGAACCAAAAGCAGTGCAAAAACCTTTTTCATCATTGTTCCTCCAGTTAAATGTATTTCAGCGGGGTCAGCGCGTTCCGCGCGGACGCCCTCCTCACAGGACGAATTGTAGCACATGTTCCGTGATTTTGCAATAAAAAAATAGTTACAATCCGGAAAAATTGAGCAAGTTGAACGTACGCACCAAGCAAATACCGGTCATGTGGGATATTCTGCGGAAAAAATACCGGGACTTTCAACAGAAAGTCCCGGCATTATATCATTTTTTAGCCTTCCAGACTGACGTACTTCAAAGAGACCCAGCCGTCCTTGGTGCAGCCCCAGGTGGTTTCGCCCACGGTGACCTGATAGAAGATCTTGATGACCTCGTCCGTATACAGCTTGCCGACGGAATCGTAGCCCGTGCCGGGGCCGCTGCGGATGTTCAGCTCGTCGGTGGTGACGATGCCTTCCACGGTCTTGCCCACATCGGTGCCGTCCTGATAGACATAGCCCATGGAGATCCAGCCCTTGTCGGTGCAGCCCCAGGTGGTGTCGCCGTAGGTGAACTGCTCCAGAACCTTGACCCGGTCGCCGCTGTTGTAGGAGCCGACGGATTCATAGGTGGTGCCGGGGCCGCTGCGGATGCGCAGACCGTCGGTGGTCACGATGCCCTTGGCGGACTTGGCGCCGGTGGTGCCGTCCTGATAGACGTACTTCAGGGAGATCCAGCCCTTGGAGATACGGCCCCAGTCGCCGCTCTTTTCCAGAATCTCCACCCGATCGCCGTATTTCAGGCTGCCGACCCGGTCGCCGTCAGTACCGGCAGAGCTGCGGATGTTCAGCTCCTGGGTGTTGACGATGCCCTTGGCGACGGTAGTGGTGCTGCCGTTGCCGGCAGTGTTGTTATTGTTGCCGGTGGTGGTCGTCGTAGTGTTGCCGCCGGTGGTAGTGCCAGTGGTGTTGACGTACTCCATCTTGATCCAGCCCTTGTCGGTGCGGCCCCAGCCGTCTTTTGTCTCGAGGATAGTTACAACGTCGCCCTTGAAGTAGGAGCCGACGATCTTGCCGGAGGCGCTGGCCTGGTCACGGACGTTCAGACTGCGGGCACTGATGACGCCCTTGGTGTTGTGAGTACCGCTATTGTTGGTGGTATTGCCCGCATTGTCGGATGGTGCGGGGGCGGTGGGCTGAGAAGCATTGGGATCGGTCTCGCTGCTGGCGGAGCCGTTCTGAGAAGAATACATCTTCACATAGTCCATGCAGATCCAGCCGCTGACAGGGGTGCTGATCATGCCCCATGTGATGTCGGCGATGGTTTCCTGACGCAGGATCTCCACCACGGTGCCGGCGTCCAGTGTGCCGGTGACGTTGGCGTCCTTGCTGGGGATGACGCGGACACTGATCTGGTTGGTGACGGTGCCCATATTCTCGTTATACACGATAGGCTCCGTGGTGGGGGGAGGAACCGTCTCCTGGGTGGGAGCGGAGGTGTCCGACATATTCAGATTGAGGGAGGGAGTCGTGTTCGGCTCGGTCTCGGAGTTGTTTTTCTTACAGCCGGAGAACATACCGACTACCATAAGTACGATCAGAATCAGGCTCAAACCTTTTTTAAGCCTGCAAGCGTTGGAGAAATTCATGGCGTAACCTCACTTTCGTCTCATTTCTCTAACATATTATAGCGAGAAAGGGGGGAAGTGTCAATAGGATAAGAATTTCTTAATGTAATTTCCAGTGGTTTCCACGGTTTTGGGCGGTTTGGCGGGGAAAACTGACCCGTCAAATTTCCTGCCAAGGCTTGACAATCGTGCCTGTTCAATGGTAAAATACACGGGAACTCAATATCGCGATGAACGGAAAGAGTACCGTGCTTCGCACCCAAAGAGAGTCCGGGTCGGCGGCTGAAAGCCCGGGCGGTGTCGTGCGCGGGAAAGTGCGTCCGGGAGCGAAAGCGTCAGCAAAAAAGTGATAAATGAGAGTGGAACCGCGAGCTTTGCCCGCCTCTTGTATGCAGTTACAAGGGGCGTTTTCTTTTTGCAACGGTATAAAACAAATCAGTACGCGCTACATTATAATAAATGGAGGAAAGAAACATGTATCTGTACAATTCCCTGACCCATAAAAAGGAGCTGTTCGTTCCCAACGACCCTGATCTGGTGAAAATGTACACCTGCGGCCCCACGGTGTACCATTACGCCCACATCGGCAACCTGCGCACCTACATTATGGAAGATGTGCTGGAAAAGTCCCTGCGGTATCTGGGCTATAACGTCAAGCGGGTCATGAACATCACTGACGTCGGCCATCTGGCTTCCGACGCCGACACTGGCGAGGACAAGATGCTCAAGGGTGCCCGGCGGGAGCACAAGACCGTCATGGAAATCGCGAAATACTACACCGACGCCTTTTTTGCCGACTGCGACAAGCTGAACATCAAGCGTCCCGACGTGGTGGAGCCTGCGACCAACTGCATCAGCGAGTATATCCACATGGTGCAGACCTTGCTGGACAAAGGCTGTGCCTATCTCGCCGGGGGCAACGTGTACTTTGACACCTCCACTTTGAAGCAGTATTACGTCTTCAACGACCATGACGAGGAAGATCTCGCGGTAGGCGTCCGGGAGGGCGTGGAAGAGGACACCAATAAGAAAAACAAGAACGACTTCGTTCTCTGGTTCACCAAGAGCAAGTTCGAGGATCAGGCGCTGAAATGGGACTCTCCGTGGGGCGTGGGCTATCCCGGCTGGCATATCGAATGCTCCTGCATCTCCATCAAGCATCTGGGGGAGTATCTGGACATCCATGCCGGCGGCATTGACAACGCCTTCCCTCACCACACCAATGAGATCGCCCAGTCTGAAAGCTATCTGGGTCACAAGTGGTGCAATTACTGGTTCCATGTCCACCATCTGAATACGAGCAACGGTAAAATGAGCAAATCAAAAGGGGAATTTCTCACCGTGAGCCTGCTGGAGCAGAAGGGCTATGACCCCATGGCCTACCGGCTGTTCTGCCTGCAGAGCCACTATCGCCGGAATCTGGTATTCAGCTGGGAAAATCTGGATAACGCCGTCGCGGCCTACGACAAGCTGATTGCCAAGATCGCCGCCCTCAAGGATGACGGCGAGGTGGATGCCGACGTGTTCAACAAGCTGAAGGAACGCTTTGTGGGCGCGCTGAACGGCGACCTCAACACCTCCGTAGCCGTCACCGCCCTGTACGATGTGCTGAAGGCCAAATGCAATGACGCCACCAAGCTGGCGGCCATTGCCGACTTTGACCGGGTGCTGTCTCTGAATCTGCTGTCCGCCGCCAAGACGCTGCGGGAGAAGCAGACGCAGGAGGAGCAGGCATCCGCCGACCCGGAGATCGACGCGCTGGTCGCCGCCAGAACCGAAGCGAAGAAAGCGAAGAACTTCGCTGAGGCGGACCGCATCCGGGACGAGCTGAAAGCCCGGGGTATTGAGATCATCGACACGCCTCAGGGCGCGAAGTGGAGAAAAGTATGAAGCTGCTGATTCTGGACGGCAACAGTGTCATTAACCGCGCCTATTTCGGCGTCAAGCCCCTGACCACACGGGACGGGCTGTACACCCACGCCATTTACGGATTCCTCAACATTCTGGAACGGATGGAGAAGGAGGAGCAGCCCGAGGCGGTGTGCGTGGCCTTCGACCTCCACGGCCCCACCTTCCGGCACTTAAAATACGAGGGCTATAAGGCCACCCGTCATGCCATGCCCGAGGAGCTGGCGCAGCAGATGCCCATTATGAAGGACGTTCTGCGGGCGATGAATATTCCCATCTATGAGTGTCAGGGCTGGGAGGCCGATGACGTCATCGGCACCGTGGGCAAGATCTGCTCTCAGCAGGACTGGGAGTGCGTCATCGTCACCGGCGACCGGGATCCCTTGCAGCTGATCGACGGAAATGTCCACGTCAAGCTGGTGATCTCCAAGCCGGGGCAGACCACGACGACGCTGTTTGATGAAGAAAAATTCCGGGAGGAATACGGTTTCGAGCCGAAAAAGCTCATCGACCTGAAAGCCCTCATGGGCGATTCCTCCGACAATATTCCGGGCGTGGCCGGCGTCGGCCCCAAGACCGCAAAGGAGCTGCTGGCGAAATTCGGCAGTCTGGACGGGGTGTACGCCCATCTGGACGACCCCTCCATCCGCCCCAAGCTCCGGGAAAAGCTGGAAGCGGGGAAGAAGAACGCCTATCTTTCCTTCGACCTTGCCACTATCCGGCCGGAAGCGCCCATCGATTTTGCGCCGAAGGATGCCATTGTTCAGCCCTATAACCGGCTTGAGCTGTATCAGCTGTTCCAGAAACTGGAATTTGTGCGGCTGATCGACAAATACGGCCTGCGGGGCGCGGCGGCGGACGCTCCCAAACCGGAGCAGAAGGTACAGTCCATCCCCCGGCGGGAGGAAATGCCCGCCGATGTGGATACCTGCGCCGTGTATCTTGCGGAGGATGGCAGTGTCGGCATTGCGTGGGCGGAGGGCGTCTGCGCCCTGACCCCCATGGAAGCCCAGATGGGGCAGCTGTCCCTTGCCGGGAAAAAACTGGTTTTCCACGACAGCAAAACCGCCATGCACCGGCTGGACGAGCTGGGGATACAGGCGGGGGAATGCGTCTTTGACACGGCGCTGGCGGCCTACGACCTGAATCCCTCGTCTTCCGACTATACCGTTTCCAAGCTTGCGACCAACTATCTGGGGCTGAGCGTGGAGGATGCCGATGCGGCGGCCTGTGCCGAAGCTCTGTGGCACCTGCGCCCGGTGCTTGCCGGGGAGCTGGAAAAGAACGGCATGGAAAGGCTTTACCGGGAGATTGAGTTTCCCCTCTGCCGGGTGCTTTACCGCATGGAAAACCGGGGCATCTGCATCGACCGGGAGCAGCTGCGGCAGTTCGGCGATATGCTTTCCCGGCGGGTCACGGACTGCGAGACGCTGATTTTCTCCTACTCCGGCGGGGAATTCAACATCAATTCCACCCGTCAGCTGGGAGAACTGCTGTTTGAAAAACTGGGACTTCCCCCGGTGAAAAAGACGAAAACCGGCTATTCCACCAATGCGGAAGTTCTGGAAAAGCTGAAAAACAAGCACCTCATCATCCCGGCCATCATGGACTACCGGATGCTGACCAAGCTGAAATCCACCTACGCCGACGGCCTGATGAAGGAAATCCGGGAGGACGGGCGGATTCACACCACCTTCCAGAATCTGGTAACGGCGACGGGGCGGCTGTCCTCTACGGAACCCAATCTCCAGAATATCCCAGTCCGCACGGATCTGGGCGCGGAGATACGGAAAATGTTCATTCCCAAGCCCGGCTGCGTGCTGGTGGACGCGGACTACAGCCAGATCGAGCTGCGGGTGCTTGCGCATATTGCCGGTGACGACGCCATGCGCAAAGCTTTCTGCGACCACGTGGACATCCACACGGCTACGGCCGCGCAGGTGTTCGGCGTGCCGGTGGAAGAGGTCACGCCCTTGCAGCGCCGCCATGCCAAGGCTGTCAACTTCGGTATCGTATACGGCATTTCCGAGTTCTCCCTGGCGGAGGACATCGGGGTCTCCCGCTATGAAGCCCGGGCGTATATCGACAATTATCTGAACAACTACCGGGGTGTGAAGGAATACATGCACAAGGTGGTGGCGGATGCCCGGGAAATCGGCTACACCGAGACGCTGTACGGCCGCCGCCGGTATATTCCGGAGCTGAAAAGCAGCAATTTCAACGTCCGCAGCGGGGCGGAGCGCATTGCGCTGAACACGCCCATTCAGGGAACGGCGGCGGATCTGATCAAGCTGGCCATGATTCGGGTAGAAAACGCCCTGAACGAAAAATACCCCGACGCACAGCTGCTTTTGCAGGTTCACGACGAGCTGATCGTGGAATGCCCGGAGGGCATTGCCCAAGAGGTCGCGGCGCTGGTCAGCCGGGAGATGGAAAACGTGGCGTCTCTCAGTGTGCCGCTGACGGCGGAAGCAAAATTCGGAAAGAGCTGGTACGAGGCAAAATGAGAATTGCGCACATGACGGCGGAGCATGTCCCTCAGGTCGCGGCACTGGAAAAAGTTTGCTTTTCCGACCCGTGGAGCGAAAAAAGCGTCGCTTCCGAGCTGGAAAATCCACTTTCCTGCTGGCTTGTGGCGCTGGACGGCGAGACGGTGGCAGGCTACGTCGGCTCCCAGACGGTGATGGACGAGACGGATATGATGAATATTGCTGTCCACCCGGACTTCCGGCGGCAGGGCGTCGCCCGGGCGCTGATTCTGGCGCTGATTGGGGAACTGAGGAAACGGGGAAGCCGCTGCCTGACCCTGGAGGTTCGCGCATCCAATGACCCTGCCCGCGCCCTTTATGAATCGCTGGGCTTTGCCCATGTGGGAACCCGCCGGAATTACTACCAAAATCCCAAAGAAGACGCTCTCATTCTGAGAAAGGAGTGGGAAATTTGAACATTTTAGCTGTGGAGTCCTCCTGCGACGAGACCGCCGTGGCCATTGTCCGGGATGGACGGGAGGTCCTGACGGACTGCATCGCGTCTCAGGTCGATCTGCACCGCATTTATGGCGGCGTGGTGCCGGAGATCGCGTCCCGGAAGCACATTGAAGCCATCTACGGTCTGGCAGATCAGGCGCTGGCGCGGACGGGTCTATTAAGAAGCGACATCGACGCCGTGGCCGTGACCTACGCCCCCGGGCTGATCGGTGCGGTGTTGGTGGGCGTGAACTTTGCCAAGGCGGCGGCGCTGGCGCTGGGAAAACCCCTGATCCCGGTTCACCACATCCGGGGACATATCGCCGCCAATTACATCGCCTATCCTGAGCTGGAGCCGCCGTTTCTGTGTCTGGTGGTGTCCGGCGGCCACACGATGATCGTGGAGGTCAAAGACTATACGGACATGAACATTCTCGGCACGACGCTGGACGATGCGGCGGGGGAATCCTTCGACAAGGTCGCCCGGGTGCTGGGGATGCCCTATCCCGGCGGCGCGGCGCTGGACAGGGCCGCAAGGCAGGGGGACGAGACAAAATATGTTCTTCCCCGCAGCAAGCCCGGGGAAAATCCCTACAATATGAGCTTTTCCGGGCTGAAAACCGCAGCTTTGAACCTGATCCACCACGCCGAACAGGTGGGGGAAGAGCTGGACATTCCCAGCCTCTGCGCCGCCTTTTCCGCGGCGGTGTCCGACACGCTGGTGCCCCGGGCGGTAATGGCGCTGGAACAGACCGGCTATCGGAAAATTGCCGTGGCCGGGGGCGTTGCCGCAAATTCCCGCATCCGCGCGGACATCCTCGCGGCGGCGGAGAAGCTGGGGGCGGAGGTTTACCTGCCGCCGCTTCACCTGTGCGGGGACAACGGCGCCATGATCGGTGCTCAGGCATATTACGAGTACAAAGCGGGGCATGTGGCCGACATGAGCCTGAATGCCTACGCCACCAAGTCCATTCTGGGGGAAGCACTATGAGATAGGGGGAGACGGGAAGTCTCCCCCTTTTGCATGAATATCGACGAATATACGGTGGATGCAAACCAAGTTGTAACTAAAGGTTACAAATACATTACATTTTTCGGATCATAACGGATTTTGGCGGGTGTTATGTATATCGCCTGTGGATAAAATTGTGGAAACTGTGTATAACGGTGTGAATAAACCCGGCTTATCCACCGCCGGAACGGAGAATGTTGGTTGACAAAGGAAAACCGGCGTGTTATGATATGCTCACAATTGTGAGAAAGGAGGAAGTGAATATGTTGAAGAACGGCTGGAACGTTTATGGCAGAAGACTTGCTCCGGAGGGAACCGTGCGGTAGGAATACCGGCATGGGCTGTTTGTGCGGCGCAGGCTTCGGCCTGGGCCGTTTTTCTATGCAAATGCATAGAAAAATAAGAAATGTGCCATTTCCTCGCCCCTACGGGGCAACCGGAAATGATGCACAAAAACTTCATGCATCAGCATTTGCGCATTTTCACGGTGCAGCGCACATGCATGAAGTTTTATTGCTTGAGGTAGAAAAATGAAAGAAATGCTGCATTATCTGAAGCCCTACTGGAGGGGGCTGCTCGCCGCGACCATTGCCGTGGCGATATCCACGGTCTGCGACCTGCTGCTGCCCGCCATCATGAGCGAAATTCTCAACAAGGGCGTTTATCGGGCGGATTTTGCCTACATCGTCAGATGCTGCGCCGTCATGGCGGCGGTGGCGCTGGTGGGATTGGGAACGGTACTCTTGGGATCGAAAATTTCCAACGACGTGGTGGCGTCTTTCTGCGCCGACCTCCGCGCCGCCGTATTCCGCAAGGTCAACCAGATGAGCTTTGAGGAATTCGGCGAGCTGGGGACGGCGGCGCTTGTGACCCGCTGTTCCCACGATGTGGAGACGGTGAGCTGGATCGCGGCGGAGCTGTCCGGCACTGTCGTCATGATCCCGGTGCTGTTTTTTGGCGGTGTGGTGCTGTCCCTGCGGAAGGACGTGGCGCTGTCGCTGACCATGCTGGCCTTTGTTCCTGTGATTCTGGCAATCGTTATCTTCATCGGAAAGAAGATCGACGGCATCTGGGAAGTATCCGACAAGTTTGTAGACCGGCAGAATGAGATCATGCGGGAGCGTCTGCGGGGCATCCGGGTCATCCGGGCGTTCAACTCCGAGAAGCGGGAGCATGAGCGGGTGTCCGAAGCTACCCGTATCATGGCAAGCAGCTTTATCCGGGGCAATGTGGCCATGGGCGCCATTTCCCCGCTGGCGACCTTCCTGCTGAACGTGGCGGCGGTGCTGATCGTGTACTTAGGCGGCTGGCGGATGGAGACATCCACCGGTCTGACCGGCGGCGACATTTTTGCCATCGTCCAGTATGTGTCTCTGGTCTCTGCGGGCGTTGTCACCGGTGCGTTTGCCATTATCAGCTTTCCCCAGGCCGAAGTGGCGGCAAAGCGCATCGGGCAGGTGCTTCATGCCAAGGGCATGGCCGACCCCATCGAGCGGCAGGACATCACCCTGTCCGGGGATATCGACTTTGACCATGTGACCTTCCGCTACGAGGGCGCGGCGGAGGCCGCCCTGAAAGACATCACCCTTTCCGTGAAAAAGGGACAGCGGGCGGCGATCATCGGCGGCACCGGTTCGGGAAAAAGCACGCTGGTGCAGCTCCTGTTGGGCTTTCGTATGCCCACCTCCGGGGAGGTTCGCATGGACGGAATGCCGACTCAGACCCTCAGCCGCCGCACCATGCGGGACAACATCAGCTGCGTGCTGCAAAACGCGACCATCTATTCCGGCACCATCCGGGACAATGTGCGCATGGGCAGGCTGGAAGCGGGGGACGTGGAGATCCGGGAAGCGCTGGAGATCGCGCAGGCCGGAGAATTCGTGAACGGCTTCTCGGATGGTATCGACCACATGATCCGCCAGTCGGGCAAGAACCTGTCCGGCGGACAGAAACAGCGGCTGAGCATTGCCCGTGCGCTGCTGAAAAATGCGCCCATCTACATTTTTGACGACAGCTTTTCCGCGCTGGACTTCCTGACGGAAGCGAAGCTCCGCGCCACCCTGAACCGGAATCTTGCAGGGAAGACCCAGCTGATCATCACCCAGCGGGTGACCTCCGCCATGCACTGCGATGTGATTTTCGTCATGGACGGCGGCGCGCTGGTGGACAGCGGCACCCACGCCCAGCTGTTGGAACGGTGCGGGGTGTACCGGGAAATCTATGCGTCCCAGACGGGAGGGAACCTGAATGCGTGAAAAGAATGAACTGCTGGACGAGACCACATGGCGGATCATCCGGGAGGCGAAGGGCATTGCCGGATGGGTCGCGGTCAGCGCGGTGCTGGGAATTCTCGCGGTGCTGTGCTCCATTGCCGCGCCGGAAATTCTGGGAAACCTGATACAAAAGCTCTATGATTTCGGCCTGAGCGACCGGCAGACGCCCATCCGGGACAGTCTTGTCAGCGGACTTCTTCTGCTGACAGCGGTGTACGCGGCGCAGGGCGTGTTCCGCTATCTGAATATGCAGCTGATGAACCGGACGGTGAGCCGTCATTTTACCTGCGACCTGCGAATTGCCATTTCCGACAAAATCCGGCGTCTTCCGGTGAAATACGTCGATCAGACCCCGGTGGGTGACGTACTGAACCGCATGATCGACGATGTGAGTGCCATGGGCAACTACATCCATCAGGTGTTTGACGTGATGGTGGAGGGCGTTTTCCAGATCACCATGATCGCCGTCGCCATGTTTCTGAAGAACTGGGTGCTGGCCTGCCTTGTCATCGTACTGACCCCGATCTCCCTGTGGATCTCCTCGAAAATCGCGGGCGCCAGCGGGAAATACTACGACGAGTGGTTCAAAAAATCCGGAGAGCTGACGGAGATCGTGGAGGAGAGCTTCACCAACTTCGCAACAGCCAAAGCCTACAATCTGGAAGAATACACGGTGCAGAAGCACGCCGTCGTCAACGAGCAGCTGCGCAAGGCCGTGTCAAAGGCCAACTTTACCGGCTCTATCGTGCAGCCGCTGATCAAATTTGCCAACGCCATGGCCTATATCTGCATCAACCTCATTGGCGGATGGCTGATCGTGCGCCGGGGCGTGGGCGTGGGGACTGTGGTGACCATTGTGCTGTTTGCCCGGCAGTTTGCGTCTCCTTTGGAGCAGATTGCCTCGGGGTTTGCGAACCTGACCCATGTCAAAGCCTCCGCCAAGCGGGTGTTCCGGATAATGGACATGGAGGAAGAGGAGCAGCCGGAGGGAACGCTTCCGGAACCCTGCCGGGGCGAGGTCGTCTTTGACAAGGCTGCTTTCTCCTACACCAAGGACGAGCCGCTGATCGAAAATCTGAACCTCAGTGTCCATCCCGGCCAGCGGGTGGCCATCGTCGGCCCTACCGGCGCGGGAAAGACCACCATTGTCAACCTGCTGATGCGGTTCTACGACGTGGATGACGGGAAAATTCTGCTGGACGGGCAGGATATCAAGTCCCTATCCCGGGACGAGGTGCGCCGGAATTTCGGCATGGTGCTTCAGGACACTTGGCTGTTCCGGGGTACCATTGCCGAGAACGTGTCCTACGGCAAGCCGGACGCCACCCGGGAGGAAATTGAGCTTGCCTGCCGGGAAGCATACTGCGACCACTTTATCCGCACCATGCCCGACGGCTACGACACCCTGATCAGCGAAGACACCACCAACCTTTCCGGCGGGCAGAAGCAGCTGCTGACCATCGCCCGTGCGCTGCTGGCAAGTCGTCCGCTGCTGATTCTGGACGAGGCCACCTCCAACGTGGACACCCGGACGGAAATACTGGTGCAGAAGGCCATGGACAAGCTGATGAAGGGGAGAACCTGCTTCGTCATCGCCCACCGGCTCAGCACCATCGTGGACGCCGACCTCATTCTGGTACTGGATCACGGCCACATCGTGGAGCAGGGAACTCATGGGCAGCTGCTGGCGAAAAGGGGCTTCTATTACGACCTCTACACCAGCCAGTACGCCGTGTAAGGAGGAAAAATGCTGTATCTTGCGCGGAGTCTTTCCCAGCTGCACTTTGGCAGCCTGATGGCGGTTTATGCGGACGCCAACCGGGAAAACGGCCGGGAAGCCTGGCCGGAGGAGCCGGAAATGCGGCAAATTCAGCTGGCGGAAGAGGAGTTTTACCGCTATCTGAGCCAGGTGTTTTTCAAAACGCCGGGGGCGATTTGCGCCGTCTGGGAGAAAAACGGGCGGTATGTCAGCGCCCTGCGCTTGGAACCGTACCGGGACGGGCTTTTACTGGAAGCGCTGGAGACTGCCCCGGAGCAGCGGCGAAAGGGGTTTGCCGCCGCGCTGATACGGGCGGTACAGTGCTTCCTTGAGGGAAAAACGAAGCTCTATTCTCATGTGGACAAGCGAAACCTGTCCTCCCTGAAAGTCCACGAAAAATGCGGCTTCCGCCGCGTCGCGGACTTTGCCGTCTGCGTGGACGGTTCGGTGAATCAGAAAATGTACACCCTGTGTTGGGACGACAAACCCTCCGTATGACGTTTGCCATACGGAGGGTTTTGTTTTTCTTACAGATTCACCACGTTCTTGGGCTTTCCTTCCAGAAAACAGCGGATGTTTTCCACAACGCAGTCCAGAAGCCGCTGGCGGCTTTCCAGCGGCGCCCATGCCATGTGGGGCGTGATGATGCAGTTGGGTGCGGTCAGAAGGGGATTGCCCGCCGTGATGGGTTCTTCGGATACTACGTCCACAGCGGCGGCGCGGAGACGGCCGCTTTCCAGCGCGGCTTTTACCGCCGCTTCGTCCACGAGACCGCCCCGGGAGGTGTTGATGAGGATGGCGCCCGCCTTCATTTTCGCGAGGGTGCCGGCGTTTATCAGCTTCGCTGTCGCCGGGGTGAGGGGACAGTGGAGGGAGACAAAATCCGACTGGGCGAGCAGGGTGTCCAGATCGACATACTTCGCCAGCGCTTCCCCTTCGGGACGGCGGGTGCGGCTGTAGGAAAGAACATTCATGCCAAAGGCGCGGGCGATGTTCGCCACGGCCTGACCGATGCGCCCGAAGCCGACAATGCCCAGCGTCTTCCCGGCCAGCTCCATCTGCGGGGTGTCCCAGAAGCAGAAGGAGCCGCAGCTTTCCCACCGGCCAGCATGTACCAGCGCGTCGTGATGGCCGACCCGGTGGCACAGCTCCAGCATCAGCGCGAACGTAAACTGCGCCACGGCGGCGGTACCGTAGGTGGGGACGTTGGTCACGGGAATGCCCAGGCGGGCGCAGGCGGCATAGTCCACGGTATTGTAGCCCGTCGCCTGAACGCAGATCAGACGGATGCTGGGACAGGCATCCAGCAGCCGCTCGGTGACGGGGAGCTTGTTCACCAGCACGATCTCACTATCCGCAATGCGGGCAATGGCTTCGTCCTCGGTGTCCGTGCGGTCGTAAATGGTCAGTTCGCCGAACTGGCAAAGAGGCTCGTAGCTCAAATCGCCGGGATTTAAGGCGTAACCGTCGAGAATGACGATCTTCATGGCAATTCCTCCTTGCAAAACAGGCGTATTTTTGATAGGATAGGGAAAACGCTTTTGTGGGGTGCGCGATGGAAATTCTGTATCAGAACGCTAATATTCTGGTCTGCATCAAGCCGGCGAGAGTCCTCTCCACCGACGAGCCGGGGGGACTGCCGGAGCTGGTGCGGGAAGCTCTGGGCGACCCCAAGGCCGACGTGCGCACGGTGCACCGGCTCGACCGGGTGGTCAGCGGCGTGATGGTGCTGGCGAGAAACGCCCGCGCGGCGTCGGAGCTGTCCCGACAGATTCGGGAAGACCAGTTCAGCAAAGAATATCTGGCCGTCGTCCACGGAAAGCCGGAGAACCCGGAGGGGACGCTTCGTGACCTGCTGGCGCGGGACAAGGCAAGACGGATGACCTTCGTGGCGGACGCGCCGGGGAAGGGCGTGCAGGAGGCGGCGCTTTCCTACCGTGTTCTGGAATATGCGGATGGCATGTCTCTTGTGCGTGTGCGGCTTCACACCGGGCGCACTCATCAGATCCGGGTGCAGTTTTCCAGCCGGGGAATGCCGCTGGTGGGGGAGCGGAAGTACGCCGTTCTGGACGACCCCTGTGAAATTGCCCTGTGGTCGGCGAAAATCGGCTTTTATCATCCGGAAACGGGGGAGTGGGCGGAGTTCTCCAAAGAGCCGCCCGCTACGTTCCCGTGGACGGAATTTGGAAAAATTATACCATAGATTTGCGGCGCTGAAAAGAGCGGAGGAAGAAAAATGACGTTAAAGCTTGTAAAATTAGAACCAAAGTACCGGCGGCACCTGAACGATATGATGTCCCAGTGGTACGCGACGGGGGAGAAGATCGTCCCTTACGCCATTCGCCGATTGGATTACCGGGACTTTGACAACTATCTTGCCAATCTGGATGTGAAGGATGAGACGGAGGGACTTGTGCCGGACTCCACATTCTTCTGTCTGGACACGGAGCAGGATATCTTCGTGGGCGCGGTGAATATCCGCCACCGGCTGAATGACAGGCTGCTGTTGGACGGCGGCCACATCGGCGACGGTGTGCTGCCCTCCCAGCGGCGCAGGGGCGTCGCCACCCGCATGATCGCTCTTGCGCTGGAGGAATGCAAGAAGCTGGGGATCGACCGGGTGCTGATGGTCTGTGACAAGGACAACATCGGTTCTGCCAGGAGCATCCGGCGCAACGGCGGCGTCCTGGAAAACGAAGTGGAAGTGGACGGCGTGGTGGAGCAGCGCTATTGGATCGACCTGCGTCCCCAGACCCACTACGATTTCTTCCAGCATCGGGAGTGTGAGTATTTCCCCTGTCATCAGGGCGCTGACCCGGAGACGTTCAGTTGCCTGTTCTGCTACTGCCCGCTGTACTGTCTGGGTGACAAATGCGGCGGCGCGTTCCGGTATACGGAAAGCGGCATCAAGGATTGCTCTGCCTGCTTAAGACCCCACCGCCGGGAGAACTACAATGCCATCTGCGGAAAAATGAGCGAGGTTCTGGAACTGGTCAGACGGAAATAAAATCAGCCCCGCGGCATTTTGAAATGCCGCGGGGCTGTATTGCATCAGGAAAGGGAGAGCGCTTCCGGAGAAGCCTCTCCCTTGCGCGTTATTTCAGCAGATTGTCCGCCATTTGCGAGATCATGGCGTGGTCGTAAGTATCCTGACTGCACTCCCAGACGATCAGACCGGCAATGCCTTTCTGCTCGATGAAGTCCAGCTTGTCCTGTAGGGTCATGGGGGTCTCGTAAGAGATGTACCAGCAGTAATACGGGGACTTTTCGTCGTCGTTGTACAGATACGCACCACGGTTGAAGGCATCGTAGCCGTAATGCCAGCCGGTGCCGCCATTATCGAAGGACTCGCCCATGACAGGCTTGCCGTCCACCCACTCGGTGGTGTAGCCGCTGACGGCTTCGGCTTCCCACGCTTTCAGCATTTCCTGCGTGATCTCCACGTCAGAGGGGGCCTTGGATTCCACAGAAACGCCCACGGGGTTGCTGCCGGAGGGCGGGGTGAACATTTTCAGGTCGGTGCCGTACATGGGGCTTCCAATGCAGATCTTGCGCGGCTCCACGCCGTAGCCAAGATTCATGACGGTGACGGCGTCCTTCGTGTGCTGCAGCTTGCTGGCGTGGCCGGTGATCTTATCCCATGTGCCCGCCATGTCATAGGTCATGATGTTCACAAAATCCATGTAGGGAGACACGAGACGCCAGTTCTGCATGGGCAGCGTCCAGCCGGTGGAGGCGGAGGCGCAGGCGGTGAGCCGCTTCACGCCGGGGCCGTAGGCGTCGTCCATGGCCTGACGGAGCTGCTGGGCAAGGGCGGCAAAGTTGGCGCTGTCCTCCTCGGGCGTACCCCAGATGGGACAGCCCTGATCTTCTTCGCTTTCGGGCAGGCGCGCGCCGTCCTTACTGCCGCCGAAATATTCCCAGTCAATGTCGAAGCCGTCCACCCATGGGTATTCCTCCAGAATGTCCAGACAGCTCTCCACAAAGGAGGTGCGGCCCTCGGGGGTGTAGGCCATTTCGGAGAAATAGCCGCAGCGGGTCCAGCCGCCGATGGAGATCAGAATTTTGACATCCGGGTACTGCTCGGAATAATACTGATACTGGGCAAAGTGGTTCCGGGGCAGGCCGGGCGCCATCCGGCTTGGCTCGTCATTATCAAAATCCGCCTTGGGGAGGGTGGACGCCACGCGGAAGCTGGTTCGGGGTTCCCCGGACGCCGCCAGCCGGTCCCATGAGGTCTCCGTGGAGCCGTCGGCGGGTTCTACCGCCCAGAAAGCGTGGTTGATGCAGGTGACCTTATCCCATGGAATGCTGCACACCTCCGCGCCTTCCTCGGCGGTTTTGGTGTCCAGATACCAGTTGGCGAAGTAGACGATGACCTCTTTTTCCTCCGCCACCGGCGAAATGGTCTCCGTCGGCTCGGTTTCAGTGGGGACAGTCGTTTCGGAAGCGGTGGGGGCTGTGGTTTCCTGCGGGGCAGAACTGCACGCCGTCAGCAGACACAGGCAGACAAGCAGCAGAGCAAGAATCGTTCTTCGCATGGTAAAGTCCTCCTTGTATTGGCGGTACGGTAAAATACCAGATGCTGCCATTATACCATGGGGGTACTCGTTATACGATGGATTTCGGCGGCAATTCTTGTTGCTGCTTGGCGTGTAGATGACAAGAATAGTAAAATCCGCGTACCCCCGGCAAGGGGTACGCGGAAATAAACGCTTATGATGTTATTCGACGGGAGCAGGTTCCTGAAGCTTCCTCAGTTCTTCTTCCTCCAGAACCCGGTAGGCAACCTTGCCGACCAGCGTCTTGGGCAGCTCGTCCCGGAATTCGATATCGTAGGGCATGGCGTATTTGGCCACGTACTTCCGGCAATACTCCATAATGGAACGCTTGGTTTCGTCGTTCTTTTCCACGCCGGGAACCAGCTTGACGAAGGCTTTGACCTTCTGCATCTTGTAGGAATCCGGCACGCCGATGACGCAGCTCATCTGCACGTATTCGTGGGCGTCCAGAATGTTCTCAATCTGGGCGGGGTAGACGTTGTAGCCGGAGGTGACGATCATCCGCTTGGCTCTGCCCCGGAAATACACAAAGCCCTCGCTGTCCATGGTGCCGAGGTCGCCGGTGCAGACCCAGGTCAGGCCGTCGGCGTGGTGCTGCAAGGTTTTCGCGGTTTCCTCCGGATGGTGCATGTACTCCTTCATCACCGTGGGGCCTGCCAGAAGGATTTCACCTTCTTCACCGTAGGGAAGCTCCTCCTCGGTGCCGGGCTTGACGATTTTGATGTAGGTATCGGGGAAGGGAAGACCGATGCTGCCCTCCTTGTGCATGTGGCTGGGGGTCAGGCAGCAGGCGGTGACGGTCTCGGTGGTGCCGTAGCCCTCCCGCACCTGAATGGAGGCTTTGTGGTCGTACAGGAACTTGTCCAGCTTCTTTTTCAGCTCGACGGACAGGGAATCGCCGCCGGAAAAAACGCCCTTCAGGCAGCTGAGGTCAGCGCCCTCCATATCCGGCAGACGGAGCAGCGCCTCATACAGGGTGGGAACGCCCGCGACGAAGTTGCAGCGCTGCTTGACCAGATCCTTGGCGTAGCTCTTGGGGGTGAACCGGGGAACCAGAATGCACCGGCCGCCCTGGGTCAGCATGGTGTGGATGCACACGCCCAGACCGAAGCCGTGGAAGATGGGCATGGCGGCCAGCATCTTGTCCCCGGGACGGAACATGGGGTTGGCGGCGATGACCTGCTGCCCCAGCGCGTTAAAGTTCTTATTGGTCAGGACGATGCCCTTGGTGGTGCCGGTGGTGCCGCCGGAGTAGAGGATGACGGCGGGATCGTCGGCGGTGCGGCTGATCTTGTAGTCATAGAAGCAATAGCGGCTCATCCGCACGAATTCCTGCCAGCGGATGACCGGGGCGTCTTCGGGAATTTTCTCGATCTTCCGCCCCTGTGTGAGCATGTAACCGGCCTTGATGGGCTGCGCCAGCGCATCCTTGATGCTGGCGATGATGATGTTGACCACCTTGGTGTTCTTGCGGACGGACTCGAATTTATTGTAGAACTGATCGAGGGTGATGGCGGTGACGCTTTCGGATTCGTTGAGATAGAACTCAATTTCCTTCTCAGCGGACAGGGGATGCACCATGTTGGCAATGCCGCCCACCAGATTGATGGCGTAGAACAGGTAAATGGCCTGCGGGCAGTTGGGCATGGCGATGGTGACCTTGTCGCCCTCCCGGACGCCAATGGTTTTCAGTGCCTTGGCACAGGTCTCCACCTCCTGCACCAGCTTCTTGTAGGTGGTGGACTTGCCCATGAAGTCAAAGGCAACGTAATTGGGGTATTTTTCGGCAATGGCCTCCACAGCCTCAAACATGGAGCCTTCAAAATAGTCAAGGTGCATGGGCATACTGCCCATGGAGCCAGCCCATGGGGTCTTTGCGGTGATTGTTTCCATCAGTAATCTACCTCTTCCTGTAACGGCTTGTCCAGCAGCTGGGGATTTTCCAGCAGCGTTTTTAACAGACGGACGGTTTTGGCGTAATAATAGCCGTCGGCAATGCGCTCGTCGATGGTCAGACCCAGATCGATGCTGGGCTTCATCTCGAAGGTGCCGTCGTCATTGAAAAAGGGGCGCTTTTTAATCTCGCCGATGGCGCAGAACACCGACGTGGTGCCCCAGTTGGTCAGGTGGTGATAGCCCGCGTGGAGCTTGATGGAGCCGAGGTTGGTCAGCACCACGGAGGAGTAGTAGGGGTCGCCCGCAATGACGCTCTGGGGCATCCAGCCGTGACGATCCAGGAACCGGGCGATGCCGCCCACCGCCTGCACGAGAAAACCGGGCAGGCTCTGCACCGCGTTCAGACTTTGTGTACCCTTATCCACCTCGTCGCTGCTGCGGCAAATGGAGATCTGACGGAAAATTTCGTCATGAATGGTGTCGATGGTGTCGGTGCCCTTGGAGTGGATATAAGCCAGCGCCTCGCCGCCGTCGTCGGAAAATTCCTTTTTCACGGTGAAGGCCGCGGAGACCTCATTGCGCTGATACATGGTCTTGTTGGCAATGAAGCGGTTCATCTTCGGCCGCAGGGTGATGACCTTCAGCATGATGGTGACCATCACCTGAAAGAAATTGTATTTGTAGTCCGGGTCGGAGGCGTTTTTCTCGTCCAGATAAGCCAGCACATTGGTCAGGTCGATCCGCTCGCTGATGAACGCCTCGTTGTCACATCGGTTTGGATACATCAGCGGCATGACCAGATGCATGGCGTGGATGTTTCTGAGCTTTGCGCCGTCTTTTCTGTCTCCGAATTTTTTTGCCATAAGTACACTCTCTTTCTGAAATCTTTGGGGCAAAAAACTTTTTCGTGTAGCCGCGACATTTTATGCGGTTTTGCCCCTTGAAAGTTTCCGTCCTTTCGACGATAATTATAGCACCCGTATACCATGCGAATCTAAACTGAAACGAAACTTTGTTTATTTTCGGTTTAGGTTCCCGCGATATTCTTGACGCATTATTCCCAGAGAAAGGAAGGAGCAGATGGGAGAACGGAAAATTTCTCCGCTGTACCGGCTGATCAAAGCCGCCGTGCAGGCGGTGTATCCCAAAATCAAGGTCGTGGGGGAGGAGAACCTTCCGCCGGAGCCGGTGGTGTATGTGGGCAACCACAGCCAGATGAACGGGCCCATCGCATGCGAGCTGTATACCCCCGGTGAGCATTATATCTGGTGCGCCGGTGAGATGATGGACAAAAAAGAAGTGCCGGCCTACGCCTATCAGGACTTCTGGTCGGAAAAGCCGAAGGCCGTCCGCTGGTTTTACAAGCTGCTGTCCTACATCATCGCGCCGCTGTCCCAGCTGGTTTTTACCAATGCCAACACCATCGGCGTATACCACGACACCAGGATTATTACGACGTTCAAAAAGACGGTGACGGCGCTTCAGGAAGGCGCAAGCGTGGTGATTTTTCCGGAGCATCACGTGCCGCGAAACAACATTATCTGCGAGTTCCAGGACAGGTTCATCGACGTGGCGAAGCTCTACTACAAGCGCACGGGAAAGGCGCTTGCCTTTGTGCCGCAGTATCTGGCGCCCAGCTTGAAAACCATGTATCTGGGCAAGCCCATCCGCTTTCAGCCCGACGCACCGCTGGAGGAAGAGCGCAGACGCATCTGCGACTATTTGATGGAGCAGGTCACGGAAATGGCGCAGGCGCTGCCAAAGCACATCGTCGTACCTTATCCAAACATGCCCAAAAAACAATATCCCTGCAATATCCCACAGGAGGCCACCCATGAGAAAACCGGAAATTGATTACCGCACCTTTCGGCTGTCCAAGCTCAATGACCCGCAGTTTGCGCACTTAAAGCTTCTGGGCGGCTGGATCGGCTACTTTATCATGTATTTTCTGACGGAGAACCTGATCCCCGAGGAAAGCTGCCATGTTGTCCACTGCTGGATCGACGATCTGATTCCCTTCTGCGAGTGGTTCCTCATTCCTTACGTATTCTGGTATTTCCTGATCGTGTTTACGCTGCTGTACCTGATGCTGTACCACGTGGAGGGCTTCAAGCGGTTCCAGATTTTCATTATCGTTACGCAGGTCGTGGCCATGGCGATCTACATCATCTATCCCAACCGGCAGGATATGCGCCCCGAGGTGTTCCCCAGAGAAAATTTCCTCACGGCGTGTATTGGCCTGCTGTACCGGCAGGATACGCCCACCGGCGTGTGTCCGTCGCTTCATGTGGCCTATTCCATGGGCATCGCGTCGGCGTGGCTGAAGGAAAAGAACGTGTCCAAGTGGTTCAAGGCGTTTATCATCGTGGCGGTGGTGTTTATCTGCCTTGCCACCATGTTTATCAAGCAGCATTCCGCCGTGGACTTCTTCGTGGCGCTGCCCGTCTGTCTGCTGGCGGAGGGAATCGCCTACGGCAAGAGCTACTGGGCTGTCCGCTGGAAGAAGTGGCGTTCAGTGACCTGACAATAAATAATATGGAGGGGAGGAAATCGCATGTTTCAGATCATGGTCGTGGACGATGACCGAAACACCCGCAGACTTTTGCAGGCGGTGCTGGAAGCGGACGGCTACAAGGTGCTCACCGCCGAAAACGGAGAGGACGCTCTGGCGCTCATGGACTCGGAGTACGTCGATCTTGTGGTGCTGGACATCATGATGCCCAAAATGGACGGCTACGAGTTTACCAGAACCCTGCGGGAGACGAACAACAACCTGCCCGTTTTGATGGTTTCCGCCAAGGAGCTGCCCTCCGACAAGAAGCACGGCTTCTTAGTCGGCACCGACGACTATATGACCAAGCCCATCGACGAAGAAGAAATGCTCTGGCGTATCAAGGCGCTGCTGCGCCGGGCGAAGATCGCCAGCGAGCGCCGTATCGTGGTAGGGGACGTGGTGCTGGACTACGACTGCCTGACGGTGAGTCGGAAAGGGGAAGTGCAGGAGCTTCCCCAGAAGGAATTCCTGCTTCTATACAAACTCCTGTCCTATCCCGGAAAAATCTTCACCCGTATCCAGCTCATGGACGAGATCTGGGGCGCGGATTCCGACACCGGCTGGGAGACCGTGACGGTACACGTGGGACGTCTGCGCAAGCGCTTTCAGGACTGGCCGGAATTCACCATTGAGTCCGTCCGGGGACTGGGCTATAAGGCGGTGAAAAAAGTATGAGCAAAAAGCCGGGAAAGCGCCGCTGGTCGCTGACGCTGCTCTATTCCACCGCGTTTTTTCTCATTCAGCTGGCGGCGGTTCTCATTACAGCGGCGCTGTCCTTCCTGCTGACCAAGCTGGGGGTGCTGGACAATCTGGGTATTCCCAGAAACTCCGGCTTTGCCATGCTGATCGTGATGCTGCTCATCAGCGTTCTGGTGGGCAGCGTGGTTGCCATCGGCACCGTGAAAATTCCGCTGCGCCCCTTTAACCGGCTGATCAACAACATAGACCGTTTGGCGGCGGGAGATTTCACGGCCAGAATGCACTATGGCAAGGTGATGGGGGACAACCCCGTTTTTCAGGAGCTGTCGGAGAGCTTCAACGCCATGGCGGAAGAACTGGAAAACACCCAGATGCTGCGGAGCGATTTCATCAACAATTTTTCCCACGAGTTCAAAACGCCCATCGTCTCCATTGCCGGGTTTGCGAAGCTCCTGCGCCGGGGCAATCTGACCGACGCGCAGAAGGAGGAATACCTCGCCATCATCGAGGAAGAATCCCTCCGGCTGGCGGCAATGGCCACCAATGTGATGAACCTGACAAAGGTGGAAAATCAGACGATTTTAACGGATTTGACCACCTTCAACCTGTCGGAACAGATTCGTGCCTGCGTGCTTCTGCTGGAAGAAAAGTGGAGCCGCAAAGAGCTTGACCTCGATCTGGAATTCCCGGAATATACCATCCGGGCGAACGAGGAACTGCTGAAACAGGTCTGGATCAATCTGCTGGACAATGCCATCAAGTATTCCCCCAACTACGGGGAGATCGGCGTGCGGATTTCCGAGGGGCCGGAGACGCTGGCCGTCACCATCACCAACTACGGCCCCGATATCCCCAAGGACAAGGTCAGCAGAATCTGGGGAAAATTCTATCAGGCGGACGAGTCCCATTCCTCGGAGGGCAACGGCATCGGCCTTGCCGTGGTGAAGCAGGTGGTGCAGCTCCACGGCGGCACTGCCACGGTGGACAGCGGCAGCGGTTCGACGACCTTTACCGTGGAACTGCCCAAGCAGGAAGAAACAGTCTGATACTATTTCCTGATTAAAATCTTAATTTTAATCAGGAAGGCATCGCCTGACGGCGCTGCCTGAAATCAGAAAAATACATCTGCCGGCTGCGTCCGGGCCGGCGGCAAAAGGAGGAAAAACGGATATGAATGAAGTCAAACGGCCAAAGAAACCCCTTATTTTCTACTACACGCTGGTGATGGTCGCGCTGGTGCTGTTCAACTTCCTGCTGGTTCCCTGGATTGCGGAGCAGCAGATCATCGAAGTGGACTACGGCACCTTCATCACCATGACGGAAAATAAGGAAATCGATCAGGTAAAGGTGGAGGACAACCAGATTCTCTTTGAGGGCAAGGACGGCAAGGTTTACAAAACCGGCCTGATGAACGACCCCGATCTGGTAAACCGGCTCCACGATTCCGGCGCACAGTTCGGCGGAGAGATCGTGGAGGAAACCTCCCCGCTTTTAAGCTTCCTGCTGACGTGGATCCTGCCCATTGTCCTGTTCATTGCTCTGGGGCAGTTTATGTCCAAAAAGCTGATGGACAGAGCCGGCGGCCCCAATTCTCTGATGTTCAACGGCGGCAGCTCCAACGCCCGTGTTTATGTCCAGTCCTCCGACGGCATCAAATTTGACGACGTGGAGGGCGTGGACGAGGCGGAGGAAAGCCTGCAGGAGATCGTGGACTATCTCCACAATCCGGACAAGTACCGGGAGATCGGCGCTTCCATGCCCAAGGGCGTCCTGCTGGTAGGCCCTCCGGGTACCGGCAAGACCATGCTGGCAAAGGCCGTCGCCGGTGAGGCGAACGTCCCGTTCTTCTCCATCAGCGGCTCCGAATTTGTGGAAATGTTCGTGGGCATGGGCGCGAGCAAGGTGCGCGACCTGTTCAAGCAGGCGAAGGAAAAAGCCCCCTGCATCGTGTTCATCGACGAGATCGACGCCATCGGCCAGAAGCGGAACGCGGGCGTCATGGGCGGCAATGACGAGCGGGAGCAGACGCTGAACCAGCTGCTCACGGAAATGGACGGCTTTGAAGGTAACTCCGGCGTCATCATTCTCGCCGCCACCAACCGCCCCGAATCCCTTGACCCCGCCCTGACCCGTCCCGGCCGGTTTGATCGCCGGGTGCCGGTGGAGCTGCCCGACCTTCAGGGACGGGAAGCCATCCTGCGGGTACACGCGAAGAAGATCAAAATTGCCGACGATGTGGACTTCAAGCAGATCGCGCGGATGGCCTCCGGCGCGTCCGGCGCGGAGCTTGCCAACATTGTCAACGAAGCGGCGCTGCGCGCCGTCCGGGACGGACGGAAATTCGCCACCGAAGCGGACATGGAAGAGTCCATTGAGGTGGTCATCGCGGGCTATCAGAAGAAGAATGCCATCCTTACCGACAAGGAAAAGTGGACGGTTTCCTACCACGAAATCGGCCACGCGCTGGTCGCGGCTATGCAGACCCATTCCGCCCCGGTGCAGAAGATCACCATTATTCCCCGCACCTCCGGCGCGCTGGGCTATACCATGCAGGTGGAGCAGGGGAACCACTATCTGATGACCCGGGAGGAGCTTCTCGACCAGATCGCCACCTACACCGGCGGTCGTGCGGCGGAGGAAGTCAAGTTCGGCACCATTTCCACCGGCGCATCCAACGACATCGAGCAGGCCACCAAGATGGCCCGGGCCATGATCACCCGCTACGGCATGAGCGAGGACTTTGACATGGTGGCGCTGGAAACCGTCACGAACCAGTATCTGGGCGGAGACGCGTCTCTGGCCTGCTCCGCGGAGACGCAGGCGAGCATTGACCGGCAGGTAGTCGCTCTGGTGAAGAAGCAGCACGAAAAGGCGAAGAACATTCTCACGGAAAACAGGCAGAAGCTGGATGAACTGGCAAGCTACCTGTACGAAAAGGAAACCATCACCGGTGAGGAATTCATGAAAATTCTCAACGGCTGACAGCCACGTCGTTTCGGCAGGAAGAAAGGCACTATCGCACTATGAAAATCGCAATCGCAACGGATACCAACAGCGGAATTACCGCCATGGAGGGCGAAAAGCTGGGCGTTTTTGTTCTGGCCATGCCCGTCAATCTGGAGGAAACCATCCACTACGAGGGCATCGACATCACGTCGGAGCAGCTGTATGACGCCATGCGGCAGCACCGGGATGTTTCCACCTCCCAGCCGTCGCCGGGACAGCTCATGGAGCTGTGGGACGGAATTCTGGCAAAGGGCTATGATGAGATCGTGTATATTCCCATGTCCAGCGGCCTGAGCGGCTCCTGTCAGAGCGCCGCTCTGTTCGCGCAGGACTACGACAGCAGGGTGCAGGTGGTGGATAATCACCGCATCTCCGTCACCCAGAAGGAGTCGGTCATCAGCGCCCTTCGTCTGGTCGAGCAGGGGTATGACGCGGGACAGATCAGGGACTTCTTGGAAAAGCACGCCTATGATGCCAGCATCTACATCACCGTGGATTCCATGGAGTACCTGAAAAAGGGCGGCCGGGTCACGCCCGCCGCGGCCACGCTGGCGACGGTGCTGAACCTCAAGCCGGTTCTGACCATTCAGGGGGACAAGCTGGACGCCTTCGCTAAGGTACGGGGCATGAAGCTTGCCGAGAGCAAAATGATCGAAGCAATTCATCAAGACCGGGCGGAACGTTTCAAAGACGTCCCGGAGTCCCGCCTCCTGATCGAAACCGCCGGAACGCTGGAAAACGGCGAACTGGCAGAGCACTGGCGTCAGCAGGTGCAGGCGGAATTTCCCTTTGCGAAGGTGAGTTACGCCAACCTGCCGTGCAGCATCGCCTGCCACTTGGGCATGAATTCCGTTGCCACCGTCATCATGACGGAAGAAGTGCAGCGGGCAGACTGAAATACAACAAGGCCGGTGAAAACCGGCCTTATTTCATAATCACGGAATAGAAAGGTGCTGAGATTCATGAAATTGAGAAACGCGGCAAGCTTTTTCCTGCTTCTGGCCTTACTTCTACCTGCGTGCAGTCAGCAGCCAGATGAGGAAATTGACCCCATGCGGGAGCAGCTTCAGAAACGGTGTGGAGAAATTGCGTCAGTTTGCAGTGAGACATACCGCAGAGCAGACAAGACAGGAACGACCCTTTCGCAAAGCACCATTGATGAAATGGAAGCCGCCCTGTATGACGCCGGACTGGACGTGATCGACACAAGTGGGGAATATCCTGCGTACCTGATGACAGCAGATAGGTTCCGGGATTTCTGGCAGAACGTTCAGAGCGGAAAAACGGCGGAGCAGGAGACCATTACCGTCAGGGAAACCGGCACGTTTACCTATCAGCTGTTTACCGATGGGGACGGTGACGCCTGTGTTTACAGCATGGATTACCCGATGGGCGGCGGCTCGGAAGTGTATTATGAGAAGCAGGAAATTCTGGAATGGAATCTGACGGACAAAGGAAATTTCTATTACCGGCTCTATCCGGCCGGGGATAAGCACTATGCTGACTTTTCCCTGATCCGGCTGAAAGCGTCCGACCCGGAGCTGTGCGATCTGAACAGAAAGTACGTCATGGCAGGCGGATACATTGGCACGAATATGTATCTTACAGACTGGAATGAGGATAATTTTGAAAACCTCAGCTTCAATGATATGTGGGAGTATCTGTATTATGATACTTACGGCGAGCGGTTTCAGCCGGACGGATACTCCTATATCAGGGAGCAATGCTGCTATGAGATACCTGCGGAGGAATTTGAGAAGGTAATCCTGCCCTATTTCGACATTGACCTCGACAAGTTCCGGGAGCTGGCGCATTACAGCGGGGAAGGGGATTATTACCCTTGGCGGCAAATCGAAACCAATGATTATGTATTTCTGCGTTATTACATGATCGAGCCGGAAGTGACAGCCTGTCAGACGGACGAGGACGGAACGATCACACTGACCGTGGAAATGTTGTCCACCGATCTGAAAACAGACTGCCTGTTTGCCCATGAACTGACGGTCAGGCCGTTGGAGAACGGGAAATTCCAATTCGTCGGAAACAGAGTGACTTACCAGACAGAATATGGTCTGCCGTTCTGTCAACCCAGACTTTGCTGGAAGAAGACCACATAAGCTCGCATCGGTACAGGGAGACAAACTAGGGTCTATCTGAAAACCGTCAACATGCCCAAACAGCGGGTCTTTTCCGCCTGCTGTACGCCATTTTTCCTTGCAATACACAAAGTATTCCTGCGGAAAAATGGCTTCATCAGGCGAAAAATCCCTCGCTGTTGGTCATATTTCCGGATTTCAGATAGACCCTAAATCTGTATGTTATGCTGAAAACAGGCCGCTTTGGATGGAACGCATCCAAAGCGGCCTGTTTTGGCAGTCAATATTATATTAATGTTCTTTCGCCTCAAAGCCATGTATCCAGTCGGAGCGGTGATAATAGATAAAATAAATCACCGAACTGACCGACCATGTAAGCGGATAGGCCCAATAGATGTACTGAATTTCGTGTACGATGTGCATGACCGCCGTGATATAGACAATGCGCAGTGCGCACCAGGTTGCCAGCATGATCGTCATGGGTACGAAAGCCTTGCCCGCACCGCGGCAGACCGAGGCGACGGCGTGGGAATAGGCCAGCAGGCAGTAGAACAGCGCAATGGTTCGCGCCTGCTGCGTGCCGAGGGCGATGACCTCCGGAGTCGGCGTAAAAATCGAGATCAGCTGCGGCGCGAAGACATACATGCCCACGCCGATCAGCTCCGCCAGCGTGATGGAGACCAGAATGCCGAAGCGCGCGCCCTTCTTCGCACGATCATACTGCATCGCTCCGAGATTCTGGCCGGTGTAGGTAGTCAGAGCCATCGTAAAGCTCGTGATCGGCAGGAAAGCAAAGCCCTCCAGCTTGGAATACGCGCCGTATCCGGCCATGGCCAGCTTGCCGAAAGAGTTGATATTGCTCTGCAAAATGACGTTCGCCAGACCGATGACCGAGTTCTGCACGCCGGACGGCAGACCATAGCGCACCATCTGTCCCAGCATCTCCCTGTCGAAGCGCAGTTTGCGCCACTGGAGCTGATAGGGCATCCCTTTCTTGCTCAGGTGGATCAGGCAGAGCACCATGCTGATGGCCTGCGAGATCGTCGTAGCGACCGCCGCTGACCATACGCCCCAGTGGAAGATCGCGATGAAGAGCAGGTCGAGGGCGATGTTGATGAGGGACGAGAGAATCAGGTAGTAGAGCGGACGGCGGCTGTCACCAAGGGCGTTCATGATGCTCTTGCAGGCGTTGTAGAGCACGACGGCCAGCACGCCTGTAAAATAGTAGCGGAAATAGGAGATGGCCTCCGGCAGAACCTCCGGGTCAGTTCCCATCCAGCGCAGGATCGTCGGCGTGAAGGCGACGCCGAAGACCGTCAGCAAAATACCGCTGCACATGCTGACGAGGATGTTTGTATGGATGGCACGGGAAACGCGGTCGTGGTCGCCAGCACCGAAATAGCGCGAAATGGTGACGCTTGCGCCCATGGTCACGCCCACAAAGAAGCTGATGAGCAGGAAAATCAGCGGTCCGGACGAACTGACGGCCGCCAGCGCCCCGTCGCCGAGGAAACGGCCGACGATCAGCGTATCCGCCGTGTTGTAAAGCTGCTGAAATATCTGGCTGAGCAGCACAGGGACAGCAAACGATACGATCAGCCGCCACGGGCTGCCGTGCGTCATGTCCCGGGTCGTACTCTGCACAAAACATCCTTCCCTTCCCAACGGAATTACCGCGTCGCAGCGCAGTAACCTGTATCATAGCAAATTCCGTCGAAAAAAGCAAGTCTGTACCCCGCCAAATGTACCACATCTTGCAGGTATTACGTATCATTGCAGCATTCATTTATTTCTCTCAATCAACACGGTATATTCATCCACAGCACTTTCCAGATCAGCAATCGGAAGATACTCGCCAAGGACGATTGTTGTGCCGGGTTCCTGCCGCAGGGCATTGAGGAAGATTTTTTGAATATGCGAAAACTGATTGGCTAATTCTGTTTCTCCGGCCAATCCAAGCATGGTAATGCCATCTAAAAGGAAAGGCCGGAACAGGGTGTTCAACGTAGAACGCAGCTCTCCCACGGTTCTTGGAGTGCTGCACACATTCTTGATTTCTGCAAGTTCTTCTGAATGGCTGGGATAGATTCATCCATCCAGCGTGAATATGCCCGCCTCCGGGCCCAGGAAAAATCCCTGGGCGAGCTGACAGCTTCCGAGCTGGAGCAGACCGTCGTATGGGACAAGCACTTCATGGACGAGCATGTCTTTAATGTGCAGGGTCTCCCGGTCGTCGTGGCCGGCGATCTTCTGGCCGACGCTCTGGCGCAACTGCCGGAGGGCAAACGGGATGTGATCCTGCTGTCCTACTTTCTGGGGATGACGGACCGTGAGATCAGCGACAAGCTGAATATCGTCCATCAGACCGTATCGAAGCGGCGCCTTACTACGCTGAAAGAATTGCGCGAATATCTGATGAAGGAGGGATTTGAATGGCCGGACAAGTGAAACCTATCCCGGTGCCTGTGATCCTGGCAGCCGTGAACGGCGACGAGGACGCCCTTGCCGCCGTGGTCGCTCACTATCAGAAGTACATCCGGGCTCTTGCCACCAGACCGCTGAAGGACGAATACGGGAATACATATCCTGACATTCGTAATGTGTTATGAGCTGATCCAGCTTGTGACAGAGAAAAACAATCTGCACGACGATGTATGCTAATAGCGAGGACTTTCAAGTCCTCGCTATTACAACGATGGTCAGCTCATTTGTGGCAGAATAGTATGA